>TARA_R110002110_G_scaffold409480_2_pt1 | contig 35439 bp, 25 predicted proteins | sample TARA_R110002110 | Tara Oceans TARA_R110002110 (sample SAMEA4397330) | marine metagenome | biome: Polar Biome; feature: [SRF] surface water layer (ENVO:00010504); material: water (ENVO:00002006), including particulate matter (ENVO:01000060) such as... | depth 5 m | reverse complement strand
ATGCAGAACGTGATCGACCGCTGCATGCAGATTCACGGCGCCGGCGGCCTCACCGAGGACTACATGATGGCGGAGGCCTTCAACTACGCGCGCTGGTGCCGCCAGGCGGATGGCCCGGACCAGGTCCACCAGATGGCCCTGGGGAAGATGGTGATCAAGCGCTATACCGATGCCTGAGCTGCATCCACAGCTGCTGGCGGACTGCCATCAGCTGGGCGCGATGGCCAGCGGCGAGCTGCTGCTGTCGCGCAATGCCAACCTGCACTGGTTCATCCTGGTGCCGGATACCGGGATGGCGGATCTGCTGGACCTGCCGCCCCCACAGCTGCAGCAGGTGCTCGCTGACTGCCAGCTGCTGTCGCACTGGCTGAAGCAGGTGCAGGGCTACCCCAAGGTCAACTTCGCCGGGCTGGGCAATATCGTGCCGCAAATGCATTTGCACATTATCGGGCGCCACCGCGAGGACCCCTGCTGGCCGCGGCCGGTCTGGGGCAATCTCCCGGCTGGGCCAGAGTGGCAGTCAGCCGCGCTGGACGCGATCAAACGGGAACTCGAACTTGGCGGCTGACCCTGCGGCACTGGTCATCGGCGCCTCGGGCGGCATCGGTGCCGCCGTTGCGCGGCGACTGCTGGATGACGACCGCTACCGCACCGTGTTCTGCGTCAGCCGTGCCGCCACCCCACCGCCGGCGCTGGCGGGAGCCCCGGGTTTGCGCTGGTTGCCCTGCAGCGGTTCGCCCGAGGACATCGCGGCTGTGCGCGGGGAACTCGGGGATGACGTTGGCCGGCTCGCCCGCCTGGTGATCTGCAGCGGCATCCTGCACGCGGGCGACAGGGGCCCCGAGAAGTCGCTGGAGCAGCTGGACCCGGTGTGGATGCAGGCGGTGTTCAACGCCAACAGCATCACGCCGATGCTGTGGCTGCAGGCCCTGGCGAAGGGTCTCGGGCGCAAGCAGCCCTGCGTCATCGCCGCCCTGAGCGCGCGGGTCGGCAGCATCGGCGACAACCGGCTGGGCGGATGGTACAGCTACCGCGCCTCCAAGGCGGCGCTCAACATGCTGCTGCAAACCGCCGCGGTGGAGCTGGCCCGACGCGCACCGGCGAGCAAGCTCATTGCCTTTCATCCGGGCACCACCGACACGGCGTTGTCCAGGCCATTCCAGGGCAGCGTGCCGGCGGGAAAACTGTTTACGCCAGACTTCGTCGCGGACCGGCTGCTGGCCATCATGGACAAGGCCACCGCCGATGGCACCTTGTCCTACCTGGACTGGGACGGCCAGACCATCAGCTGGTAGCGGCCGTGCTATCCTGCAATCGACAGCGATAACAACATCCAAGGAGTACTGCCATGCTGGTCGTCCACCACCTCAACAACTCGCGCTCCCAGCGCGTCCTCTGGCTGCTGGAGGAACTGGAGCTGCCCTACAGGATAGTGCGCTACCAGCGCAATGCCGACACCAACCTCGCGCCCCCCGAGCTGGAGGCCGTACATCCGCTGGGCAAGTCGCCCCTGCTCGGCGACGGCGACCGGGTGATCATCGAGTCCGGCGCCATTATCGACTATGTGCTGCGCCGGCACGGCGGTGGCCGCCTGCTGCCAGCACCCGGCAGCGACGAGCACGAGCAGTACCTGCAGTGGCTGCACTACGCCGAGGGCAGCGCCATGCTGCCGCTGATGCTGCGCATGTACACCTCGCGCCTGCCGGACCAGGGTGCCGCGCTGCAACCGCGGATCAATGACGAGCTGGAGCGCCACCTCGGCTACATCGACGCGGCGCTGGAAGGAGTCGACTGGCTGGTGGGCAACAGTTTCTCCGGCGCCGATATCCAGCTCTCCTTTGTCGCCGAAATAGCGCCCCTGCTGCACACCCTGGAGCCCTACCCCAACCTCGCGGCCTTCCGCGATCGTATCCACGCCCGCCCGGCCTATCGGCGCGCCCTGGAACAGGGCGGCGAGTACGCCTTCGGCCCCGCCGGCTGAGCGGCTACGGCAGCAGCCCCGCCTGCCGCAGGGCTGCCGCCAACTCCTCCGCAAACACCTCGTACCCCGCCTTGTTGGGGTGAATGGTGTCCGCGCGCAACGACTCCTGCGACAGTACGCCGGAAAACACGTCGGGCACCAGCAACACGCCCTCCGCCTCCGCCAGCCGGGCATAGAGCGACGCATCCTTGAGTGCACCGATACTGGCGCGCAGCAATGACAGCCGCGGCACCGCCACCAGCACGGGAATGGCACCGTGGTCCTGCACCCTGCGCAGAATGTCACGCAAATCCGCCTCGACGTCGGCATCGGGCCGTTTGCGCAGGAAATCGTTGCCGCCGAGCTCGACAATGACCAGGGCCGGGTCATGTTGCCGCAGCAGCCCCTCGATGCGCTCCCTGGCCGCCGCCGCGGTATCCCCCGGGACTCCGGCATTCACCACCTGCCAGCCACTGCGTTCAGCCAGCAGGGAGGGAAAATCCTCGCCCCGGCTGGCGCCGGTACCCCAGGTGACGCTGTCGCCGAAGGCCAGCACCACGCTCCCGGGTGGCAGCGGCGAGTAAGGGCTCTCCCGGGTACAACCCAGCACCAGTACCACCAGCGCCAGCAGCAGCCAGCGGCGCCGGTGCCCCGATCCTGTCGACGTCATTGTCACGGTGTTCTCGACCTCCAGGCGGCGAAACGCTATGCTTTTCAGCTTGCCTTCAACACCCCTACCGGCACAAGTCTGGAGTCATTTTGGAACTGGTCGTTTTCGATCTCGACGGCACCCTGCTCGACAGCCGCTCCCAAATCAGCGCCTATACCCGGGACACGCTGCAGCTGCTGGCGCGAAACGGCATCGCCTACACCGTGGCAACCGGGCGCACCCTGCACGCAGCGCGCGACATTCTCCACGGCCACGGCTTCTCCCTGCCGCAGGTCTTCAAGAATGGCGCCGTGATCTGGTGCCCGCAGGCAGAGGATTACAGCCACACCACCTTCCTGACCCAGGGCGAGATCGAGCAGGTCCTGACCGCCGTCATGGCCCAGGATGTCACACCTTTCATTTTCACCCTCGCGCCCGGCAATTACCACGCCATCTACCACACCCCGCTGCGCAACGATGTGGAACGGCGGCTGGCAGAAGAGTTCGCAAAGCGCTCGGAAGTGGACGTCCTGCCCGCGGAGAAAATGCCTGCAACTGCAGACATCACCAACGTCAGTGCCCTGGGCAAGCCGGAAGCGATTGCCGCGGTGGCGCAGCTGGTCGAGGGTGAAGACAACCTGGTGGCGTATAGCGGCGATGCGCTGGAGGGCTCGGCGCTGAAGTGGATCGACATTCATCACATCGATGCCAGCAAGGGCAACGCGGTGACGCGGTTAAAGGAAGACCTGGGGGTGAGCAAGGTCCTGTGCTTTGGCGACAGCGACAACGACCTGAGCATGTTCGCCCTGGCCGACGAGTGCTATGCCCCGGACAACGCCAAGGACTATGTCAAGGACGTGGCCACCGCGGTGATCGGCCACCACAACGAAGACGGCATCGCCCGCTTCCTGCGCCAGCGCTTCGGGCTGCCGGACTAGCCGGCGGCCAGCGCCAGCTGCACCGCGCCGCTGGTATCCACCTGCAGCACCAGCTGCAGGCCGTGTCTCTGGTCCCCGACCTGCTCGCCATTCAGCAACAGATGGGTGCTCACCGGGTAGACCCCCTGGGGCAGACCCTCGGGCAGCTTGAAAGTGAATTCACTGGTATAGGCTCCGCCATTGGCAGTGCTGGAACCCGGCGCCTTGGTCATGCTGTTGAGCGCAATGCTGTTGTCATCGTTGTCCCAGATCGTCATCTTCTCTTCGATCTTGGCGCGGGCACCGCTGGTCCCGGGCACGACCTCGATATGGGATTTGACCCGCACTTCGGTGCCCGGACGCACGGAGGTTCCCGGCAGGATCTCGCTGCGGTAGGCACTGACCTTGGGGTTGACCGGCAGGCTGCCGGTTTCCCTCTCGAACTCGGCGGACACCTCGCGCTCGCTCTTCACCTGCACGGTGGTGTAGCCGATGATCATGTCGCGCACCATTTGGGCAGTGGTCTGGATCACCACCTGTCTGGCCGTATCCTCCGCAGTGCGCTGCACGGAGTCCACCAGGTCCTTGAAGAAGCTGGCCTGACTGGCGTTGGCGACACCCAGGGCGAGCCCTGTGGCGATGGCAACTCGGGTTACAGATTTCATGACAATTCCCCCCGCAGCCCGATCGGCTGCCGCTTTACTGCACCATAGTCTATTGTATGGAAATATTCATTTTTGCCTTGCTCTGCGCCGCGTCCGCCTTGCGGATCAGGTCGTTGGCGCCCGGGTGTCGCGGAATGATCGCCAGTGCGGACTCCGACTTGGCAATGGTACAACTGTAGTTCTTGCGCTGGAAGCAATCCTCCGCCTCTTGCAGAAAGCTGGCCACGGTCTGTTCGCGGAAGCGCTGCTGCTCGCGCCCGGCCGCGGCTGCCTGCTCCAGTCCCAGCGCGCCGGCATTGCCGGGATCCGCCGATCTGAGCTGGGCCGCCCGGTCATCGACACAGGCAAAGTCGTTCATCCGCAGACAGGCGCGGCCCTCGCCCAACAGCAGACCCAGCCGTTCCTCGCGGTCGCGGGCGGCGGCCATCAGGCTCTCGGCCATGGCGTCCACCTCGCGCTGGGGTCCCTCCAGGTCATCGGCTTCGGCCCCGGCTTCGCGGGCACTGGCAAGGGCCGAACGCGCGCAGTCAATATCGTCCCCGGCGATGCAGGTGCGCGCCTCCTCCAGGTAACCGGCAATGGTCTGGCGCGCGACTTCCCGCTCCACCCGCTGCAGCAGCAGGATCGCCTGCGCCTGCCCCGGCACCAGGTCCAGCAGGCCACGCAGTCGACTGCTGGCACAGTCGTAATCCCCCGCTGCAAAACAGGCTTCCGCGTCCGCCAGCCGGGAGTTGACCAGCCGCTCCTGCTCGGCCTGGGCCTGGGCCTGCTCTGCCGCCGCCAGCAACTGGCCGGCCTCGGTGTTTTGCGGCGCCAGGCTGCGCACCACCAGCGCGCTCTCGATAGCGCACTTGTAGTCCTGGCTGTAGAAGCAATCCTTGGCGGCCTGCAGGCGACTGTCGATAGCCCGCTGCTGCTCCTCGCCCGCCTGGTACTGCTGGTAGCCAAACCAGCCACCGGCGATTACCAGCACCAGCGCCAGCGCGGCAATCCCCTTCAGGCTGCCACTGCGTTTCGCTGGCAGCATGGCGCCGCGGAAGGCATCAATGGTCGCCGGGCGCCGGCTCTTGTCCGGACTCAGGGCCGCGCTCAGCGCCTGCCATTCACGGTTGTTGAGTACCGCGGGCCGGGTCGGCTTCAGATTCTCCGCTTTCGCATCCGCCGCGCTCTTGCGGTCGTAGGGGTGCTCTCCGGTGAGCATGATGTAGAGCACACAGGCCAGTGCGTAGACGTCATCGCTGAAGCTGGGCGGCTCTCCCCGGGCCATCTCCACGGTGGCATAGGCGGGGGTCAGCGCGCCCAGGTCGCCGGCGTCGTAGTCGTGGCTGACTGCGGTCTTGTTGGCGGCGCGGGCAATGCCGAAGTCCAGGATCTTGACCGTGCCGCCGGTGGTGACAAAGATGTTGCCGGGCTTGAAGTCGGAATGGATCAGGCCGCGCTTGTGGGCGTAGTCGAGGCCGGAGCAGAGGTCGCTGAAGTAGCGCATGGCCACTTCCTTGCTGAACGGCGCCTCCAGTCGCAACAGGCTGTCCAGGGGATCGCCCTTGAGCAGCTCCATGGTCATGAAAATGGTGCTGCCGTCGCGGTCAAAGTCGTGCACGGTGACGATATTCGGGTGCGCCAGCTTCTGCGACTTCACCGCCTCCTGCTGCAGGGATACAAACGCCTGGGGATGGTCCTTGAAATTCTGCCCCAGGACCTTGACCGCGATGTAGGGGTTGCGATCCTCTGCTTCGACCTTGCGCAGATCGCGGGCCTTGTAGACCAGCCCCATGCCGCCCTCGCCCAGCACATCTTCCAGCACGAAGCGTTTTTTCAGCAGACGACCGCTTTCCGAGCGCGCCTTTTGCGCCAGCTGGCGGGCGCGATCAAAGCCGGCCGAGGTCTGGGTGGGGCTCTGGTACTCGGTATAGTCTGCCGCGGGGGTCTCGTCCTCCGGATTTCGCTCCCCGGGCAGCGAACCCTCCGGGTTGATCTCGGTGGCATCAGCGTCTGGCGTCCCGGCCCTGGTGTCGGAACCCGGATCCTGCGTCTTGTCACTGTCTCCCAAACTGCACACTCCCGCCTGCTACTTCTGCGGGCCACACTGCGGCCCAAAGAGGTGAGTATAGAATTATGCCGCGCAGGTCGCTAGCACCGGGGTCACGCCTGCATGTCCGCCACCAGCTTGGCTACCGCCAGCTCGGCTGCGTCGGTGAACGGGGCCAGAACCAGATCTGCCCCCTTGGCGTGAAGGCCCTCGATATCCTGGCTGTAGTGCGTCGACAGCGCGATCCTGCCCTGGAACTGGCGGTCCCTGAGGCCATTGAGAATCAGCAGCCGCGGATCTTCATGGGTGACGCCGAGATCGTGCTGGGGCAAGGCACACACGACCCACTTGACGCCCTGCAGCGGCAGGCTGGCCATGAACTCCGGGTCGGCAGCATCCCCGTACAGCGCCTGCTTGTCCCAGTCCCGGTACTTGCGCACGACCTCGGGATTGAAATCCACTCCCAGCACGCTATAGCCCTGCTCCTCGAGAAAGCGGCTGATGGCCATGCCATAGCGACCGAGGCCAAACACCACCACATCGTAACCGCGGACGTCGACCTCCTGCTCCGCCACTGAGGCTTCCCGTTGCGGGTTGTTGCGCTCGAAGATACCCAGCACCGGCTCCAGCCACCGGTACAGCACATGCGACCAGGTAATCATGTACACGGACATGGCGATGGTAATGAGACCGACCAGGGTCACCAGCCCCAGGGCCTCGGCATCCACGTGCCCCAGGGTCATGCCCATGGCCATGAAAATCAGGGAAAATTCGCTGATCTGGGCCACGGTCAGGCCCGCCAGGAAACCGGTGCGCTTGCGATAGCCCAGCACCCCCATGATCACCATCACGATCAACGGGTTGCCGACCAGCACGAAGACCGAAAAAACCATGGCCGGGCCGATCTGCGCCCCCAGCAGGCTGAGATCGAGCTGGGTGCCCAGCGCAATGAAGAAAAACAGCAGCAGGAAGTCCCGCAGGGAGCCCAGTCGCGCCACGATCGCCTCGCGATAGGGTGTCGATGCCAGGGAGATCCCCGCCAGCAGGCCACCCAGCTCCTTGCTGAAGCCGAGGTAGTGGCCGGCCGCCGCCAGCAGCGCGGCCCAGGCGATGGCGAAAGTAACCATCAACTCCTGCGAGTGCGCGATCCGTCCCACCAGCGGCGTCGCCAGGTAGCGAATGAACAGCAGCACCAGCAACAGCATCGCCGCGCCGTTGACCAGGATACCCGCCACCCGCGCCAGGGCCCCGCCATTGTCACCCTCCGCGGCACCGATGCCGAACGAAGACAGGACCATCATCGCCAGCACCACCACCAGATCCTGCACAATGAGGAAGCCGATGGCGATGCGCCCGTGCAGGGAGTCGACCTCGCGCTTGTCCGACAGCAGCTTGACGATAATGATGGTACTGGAGAATGTCAGCGCCACCGCCACGTAGAGCGAGACGACCACACTCATGCCCAGCGCCAGGGCGATCAGAAACCCGAACAGCGAAGTGAACAGGACCTGCCCCATACCCGTGGCCAGTGCCACCACGCCCAGGGTCCGGACCAGCTTCAGGTCCAGCTTCAGCCCCACCAGGAACAGCAGCACGGCGATCCCGAGTTCCGCCATCAACTCGATGTTGTCGTGGTCGCTGACGATATTCAGTGCCGAGGGTCCCGCAAGGACACCAACCGCAATAAAACTGACCACCATCGGCTGGCGCAACTGCAGGCCGATGAATCCCGCCAGGGCGGCCAGCGCCAACAGGGCTGCCCACTCGTAGAACGGCGAACTGTGGATCAGGGCCATATCAATCATCAATCAAGACTCCCTTCCTCGGAACTGGCCATTTTACGGACACAGGGGGGCCAGGTCTCGCTTTGTAGCATTCCGATAAAAATGCTACAAAGCGGGATCGGCCCGCAAAATAGCAAGGTAACTCCCGCAATGACTATAAAAACAAGCACTCTGGTACTGCTTCTGCTGGGCAGCGGCTACTGCCACGCGACAAGCTTCGTGGTCAGGGACCCCGCAGGCGAGCCCATCAACCCCGCCATGGTGACCGCCAGCCCCCTGACAGCGCCAGAGCCCGAACTGGGTGACATGGGCTACCCGGCCGACGGGGTCAGCAATCGCGCTGCCGTGACCCTCACCCGCTTCACCGATGCCGCTGGCCGTGTCAGTTTTGGAACCCGGCTCGACGATCACCGGTTCCGCGTGCGCGCCCAGGGCTTTGTCGACGCCACCCTGACAGCCCCTGCCGGTGAAGAACCCGTCGAAGTGACCCTGCAGCCCATGTCCCGGGAACAGTACATCGCCAGCTTCCCCTCCAATGTCTGGCTGTCACAGCTGCGTTTCGGCGGCGACGCGGAGTTGAAGAAAACCTTCCAGCTCAACTGCGCCTTCTGCCACCAGCAGGCCTCGCCCTTCATGCGCAACGAACGCACGGTTGAGCAGTGGCTCAGCGTGTTCGAGCGCATGAACAGTTACGGCGGACGGCTGCCGGCGGAGGACCACCAGCGCATCGCGGAGCTGCTGCAAACGGAGTTGCGGGAGCTGCGCGAGAACCCGCAGCAGGTCCCCGAACCGCGGCGCTGGGAGCCCTACCTGGCGGACTACGAGATGACCGAGTGGCCCATTGGCGACGGCTTCTCGCAGATGCACGACTTCCTGCTGCACCCCAACGGCCTGGTCTACGTGGGTGACAACCTGTTCGACCGGATTTACGAGGTCAACCCGGAAACCGGTGACTACACCGTGTACAAGGTGCCGCACCGGGAGGGCGATACCATCGGCGGCATTCTCGGCAACCGCTTCACGGTGTTCCCGAAGATGGACAACACCATGGGCGTGCACTCCTTTGCCTACTCGAAGCGCGACGGCAATATCTTCATCACCCCGTCAATGCAGCAGGCACTGCTGGAATTCAATCCCGGGACCAAGGCCTTCACCATTCACGAAATGGACGAGGGCTATTATCCCCACACCATCCGTACCGACGACCAGGACCGGGTCTGGTTTACCCTGGCACTGTCTTCCCAGGTGGCCCGCTTTGATCGCGACAGCGGCGAGTTCACGATCTACGACCTGCCGGCCCGCAGCTTCCGCGAGTGGCTGGTGCTGAAGTCGCTGCCGTTCATTTTCTGGATGGATCCCGAGCGCCGACCGCAACCGGCGCCGGACCGGGAAGGCACGGGCCTGCCCATGCCCTATGGCATCGATGTGGCGCCGGACGGACGGGTCTGGGTGGCGCGGCTGTACGCGAACGACCTGGCGATGATCGACCCGACCACCGACGAGGTCACCATGATCGATTTTCCCTTCGAGGGGCCCCGGCGGTTGCGGGCGGATGCGGACGGCAACCTGTGGATCGTGGCCTTCCAGGATTCCCTGCTGGTGAAATACGACCCGGTGACTGCTGTCTTTACCGACTACCCGCTGCCGGTGCTCAACGAAGTCCCCTACGCGCTCAACGTCGACCGCGATCGCGGAGTGGTCTGGGTCAACGGCAACCAGTCCGACACCATCATGAGTTTCGATATAGCCAGTGAGCGCTGGCGCGTTTTTCCCATGCCGCGGCAGCGCTTCTTTACCCGGGACATCGAAGTGGCCGAGGACAGCGGCGCGGTCTATACCAGCAACTCCCACTTCCCCACCTGGCAAACCGAGGGCGGTGTGCCAACGCTGCTGCGCATCACACCGCTGGCGGAATAGCGGCAGTGGCTGCAGGAAGATTGCCGGGGCTGTTACTGGCGCTGTGCGCAGGCGCCGCCGCCAGCGACTGGCCAGTCTATGGCGGCGACGCGGGCGGCCAGCACTACAGCGCCCTGGCGCAGATCAATCGCGACAACGTGGCCCGGCTCGAGGTGGCCTGGGTATTCCGCAGCGGCGACAGCGAAACCGCCGGCGCCTCCATGGCGCAGACTTCCACCCAGAGCACGCCCATCCTGCTGCCCGCGGCCGCCGGTGCCAGCCTGGTGTACTGCACGCCTTTCAACCGGGTCATTGCCCTGGACCCGGGCAGCGGCGAGCAGCGCTGGGATTTCGACCCGCAGATCAACCGTGGTGGCGACCGCCCCTTTCGCTGCCGCGGGGTCAGCTATGCCGAGGACACGGCGGTAGCCACCACGGCCCACTGCCGGCATCGACTGTTCCTCGCCACCCACGACCGCAGGCTGTGGGCAATCGATGCGGCCGATGGCAAACCCTGTGCGGGCTTCGGCGACGAAGGCCAGGTGGCGCTGTACGGCAGCAGCGATCATCCACCCGGGGAGGTCAGCAATTCCTCCCCGCCCGTGGTTGCCAATGGGGTGGTGGTCACCGGATCAACGGTGATCGACTTCACCCGGGCCACCACCCCGCGCGGGGTAGTGCAGGCCTTCGACAGCCACAGCGGCAAGCCCCTGTGGCAGTTCGACCCGCTGGACGGACACCCCGACAGCGGCAGCGCCAACGTCTGGGCGCCGATGTCGGTGGATGCAGAGCATGGCCTGGTGTACCTGCCCGTCAGTGCACCCTCTCCCGACTACTATGGTGCCGGACGCCCGGGCGCCAACCTGCATGCCAACAGCGTGGTCGCCCTGGACCTGGCCAGCGGCGCCCGGCGCTGGCATTTCCAGCATGTGCGCCACGACCTCTGGGACTACGACACCCCGGCCCAACCCATCCTCTTCGACTGGCAGCGGGATGGGCAGCGAGTGCCGGCGCTGGCACAACTGACCAAGCAGGGCTTCGTGTTCGTACTCAACCGGCTCACCGGGGAATCCCTGTGGGAGATTACCGAGCAACCCGTGCCCCCGTCGCAGATTCCGGGCGAGGTCACCGCCCTCACCCAGCCCAAGCCCATCGCCCCGCCGCCGCTGCTGGACAGTTTCCTGATGCCCAGCGACGCCTGGGGCCTGACCCCGGTGGATCGCGGCCACTGTCGGCGCCAGCTGGCAGCGCTGCACAACCTGGGCCTGTTCACCCCGATCAGCGAAACCCGGACCCTGATGTATCCGGGCAGCCTCGGCGGACCCAACTGGGGCGGCGGCGCCCTGCTGCCGGAACGCGGCGTACTGCTGGTCAACATCAACAATGTGGCGTTCACCGGTCGCCTGGTACCGGCTGCAGACCTTGTCGAGCGCGAACTGCCGGCGGCGGGCAAGCGCTTCCGGGTGACCATGGCCGGCACGCCCTACGCGATCGAGATCGACCGCCTGCAATCGTTCCTGGGGCTGCCCTGCAACCCGCCGCCCTGGGGCAAGCTGCTGGCGGTAGACCTGTACGGGGGGCGCATCCTCTGGGAAACCGCGCTCGGTTCGGTACACGAAATGGGCCCGGTCGATGCGCCTGTGCACATTGAGTGGGGCACGCCCAACCTGGGCGGCGGTATCGCCACCGCGGGCGGGCTGTTTTTTATCGGCGCCACCATGGACCGGCAGATCCGCGCCTTCGACACTGACAGCGGCGTCACCCTCTGGCAGTACACCCTGCCAGTCGATGCCACCGCCACACCGATGACCTACCGCTACCGGGGTCGGCAATACCTGGTGATCAACGCCGGTGGCCACCACATGTTCAACCGTGGCAGCGGCGACTACCTCTACGCGTTCAGGCTTCGTCTATGAAAAAAATACTGCTGGTCATGCTCCTGCTGCTGGTCGGCCTCGCCGCCTGGCTGGGCAGCGAGGGGTTCTTCCAACACCCGGCGCGGACTGTGGAAACCCTGGCCATGCGACACGCCGACAAGCTGCCGCTGGCGTATTTCGGCGGTCGCTTGTACCGGCAGCACTGCGCGGACTGTCACCAGAACCCAGCCATGAAAGCCCCCACCCGCCAGGCGCTGGGCAACCTGTCACGGGAAGGCATCATGGTGTCGCTGGAGTTCGGCAAGATGCAGCCCATGGCGGCCCACCTGAGCAAGCAGCAGCGGGGGCTGATCGCCCTCTACCTGACCGACTCCGCGGCAGGGGTCTATGACTGGGTAGACAAGATTGCCTGCACGGAGACCGACGCCAGTGACGGTACCGTGCGGGTTGGCCACTGGGGGCTGGGGCCGGACAACCGCCGCTTCCTCGGCACCGCGGAGGCCGGCATCGACCGCGCCAACGTCGGTTCCCTGGAACTCGGCTGGAGCCTGGCCCTGCCGCGGGTGACGGACATGCGCTCCCAGCCCGCCATCATCGGCGATACCCTGTACCTGGGCGACCGCGCCGGCATGCTCTATGCACTCGACCGCAAGACCGGCTGCGTACGCAGGCACACGGAGGTCATGGCCGGCGTGCGCTCGGCGATCACGGTCGCCGAGCTGAACGACGGCCGCCGCCTGCTGGTATTCGCGGATTCCCTCGCCAACCTGTTCGCCCTGGACCCGGACACCCTGGACACGGTGTGGCAGGGCTCGGCCCGGGTGTTCGACACCTCGGTGGTCACCGGGTCCATCAGTTTCCACGACGACCGCCTGTATGTGCCGGTGTCTTCCTACGAGGTTGCGGTGGCGGGCAGCCCGGGCTACCCCTGCTGCCGCTCCCACGGTGCGGTGCTGGCGCTGGATGCGGGCAGCGGCAAGCAGCTGTGGGAATGGCATGCCACCCCCGATGCGACCCTGCAGGGCCAGAATGCGGACGGCGTGGACTGGTACGGCCCCTCGGGCGCGGTGGTGTGGACCACGCCCGCGATTGACGCCGCCCGCAACCGGCTCTACGTCGGTACCGGCCAGAACCTGTCCCGGCCCGCCACCGGTACCAGCGATGCCATCGTCGCCCTGGACCTGGACAGCGGCGAGGCAGCCTGGATTTTCCAGGCCACCGCCGATGACGTCTGGAATGCCGCCTGCCAGAACGATGGCGCCAACTGCCCGGAGCAGCCGGGGCCGGATTTCGACTTCGGCGCCTCGGTGATCATCGCCGACCTGCCCGACGGCGGCCAGCTGCTGCTGGCGGGACAGAAATCGGGGGAGATTCACGCCCTCAATCCGGATCCGGCGAGTGCCGCGGGGGAACGTCTGTGGTCGCGACGTATCAGCCAGGGCACCACCAATGGCGGCATCCACTGGGGCATGGCCCTCGCCGGCACCCGCCTGGTGGTGCCGGTCGCCGATCCCGAGCGGGACCTTCCCGGCTATACGCCGGCGCCGGGCCTGTATGCGCTGGATATCAGCAACGGCGCCCTGGCGTGGCAGCACGCCGTCAGCCGCGGCTGCGATTTTCCCGAGGAGCACCGGCCCCTGGTGGGCCTGGCCCAGGTCCGCGCCGGTGGCGGCCAGCCACTGCAAGAACAGTATCGGTGTTCGTTCTACTACGGGCTCTCGGCCGCGGCCACCGTCACGCCGGAACTGGCCTTCAGCGCCGGCCTCGATGGCCGGGTACGGGCCTTTGACCTGGCAACGGGGGAAGTCCTGTGGGAAACCGCGACCGCGATACCAATCACTGCCAGCAACGGGCTTGAAGGCCACGGCGGTGCCATTGACGTCGGCGGCCAGGTGGTCGCCGACGGCTGGCTGTACGTACTGTCGGGCTACAGCATGTTCGGCCAGCTGCCGGGCAATCTGCTGCTGGCCTACCGGGTCCGGGAGTAAAGTGGAGCAGGTCTCGAACGAGACCTGCCTCCTACGCCTTGCTGCCGCGGGGTGACAGCAGCCAGGCCAGGGCCGGCAGGAACAGCAGCGCCCCGAGCATGTTCCAGAAGAACATGAAGGTGAGCATCAGGCCCATGTCGGCCTGGAACTTGATCGGCGAGAACATCCAGGTACCCACGCCCACCGCCAGGGTGAGACCGGTGAAGGCCACCGCGGTGCCGCTGGACTTGAGCGCGTAGAAATAAGCATTCTCCAGCGACTCACCGCTGCGCAGGTAGGACTGCAGCGACGAGTAGATGTAGATACCGTAGTCCACCCCGATGCCCACACCCAGCGCAATCACCGGCAGGGTCGCCACCTTCACGCCGATACCCAGCCCGGCCATCAGCGCCTGGCCAAGGACCGAGGTCAGCATCAACGGCACGATGATGCAGGCGGTAATGCGCAGGGAGCGGAAGTTGATCAGGCACAGCGCAATCACCACCCCGTAGACCCACAACAGCATCCTGGTCTGGGCTTCGCGGATGACGATATTGGTCGCCGCCTCGACCCCGGCATTGCCCGCCGCCATATCGAACTGCAGGTCGTCCCTGTTGTAGGTTTCGGCGAATTCGGCCACCTCGGCCACCACACCATCCAGCGTGTCGGCCTTGTGATCGTCCAGGAACAGGATAACGGGCGCCATGGAACAGTCGGTGTTGCGCAGCATGTTCGGCGCACTGCTCAGGGAATTGTTGAGGATAAAGCGGTTGCGACTGGTCTCGTGCCATTTCGGGCTGCCCTCGTTCATGCCCTGGATCGCGAGTTTGGAAACATCCACCAGGGACATGGCGGACTGCACTCCGGGCACGGTTTCCATCACCCCCTGGAAATAGTTCACTGCCGAGATGAACTCGTAGCTGCCGCACTGCTGCACATCGGTGCTGGCCATGACCACGAACACATCGGTACTGGTGGAATAGTTGCGGGTGAGGAACGCGTTGTCCTTGTTGTAGCGTGAGTCGGCGCGCAGCTCCGGCGCACCCGGGTCGAGGTCGCCTATTTTCTGGAACTGGCCAAAGTAGAGGCCGCCGGCAAACAGTACCGTACACACGGCGAGAATGGTTATCGCGGGGCCGCGGCGGGTGGTCTTGGCGAGAAACCGCCAGTGATTGTAGCGGCTGTTTTCCTTGCTGGAGCGATAGCTGACGCAGCGATCGGAAATGCCGGTGAAGGTCAGCACCAGCGGCAGCAGGATGAGGTTGGTCAGTACCAGTACCGCGATCCCGGTCGCAGCCACCACGGCCAGCTCCTGGATCACCGGGATATCGATGACCCGCAGGGTGAAGAAGCCCACGCCGTCGCTGAGCAGGGCCACGAAACCGGGCTTGGACAGGCGGATAAAGGTCAGCCGCGCCGCCTCCAGGCGCGACACCTTGTGATAGATGAAATTGCCGAAGCGATTGATGATCTGCACCGAGTGGCTGACACCCACCGCAAACACCAGGAACGGCACCAGCATCGAGTACGGGTCAAGGCCGAAGCCCATGAGGTTGAGCAGCCCCATCTGCCAGACCACCGCCACCGTGGAACACAGCAGCGCCGCGGAGGTGAGCCAGCCGCAGCGGGAGTAGATGAACAGCATCACCGCGGTGATCGCAAATGCCACCAGGAAGAACAGCCCCACCAGGGTGGCGCCGTCGATCAGGTCACCGATCAGCTTGGCGAAGCCGGTGATGCGGATATTGATGGTGTCCGAGGAGTACTTGTCTCGCACCAGCTCCTCGAGGTCGTGCGAAAAGCGGGAATAGTCCAGGCGCTCGCCAGTGTTGGGGTCTGTCTCGATCAGCGGCGCGACAATAATGGTGGATTTGAAGTTGTTGGCGACAATGCGTCCGATCTGGCCCGACTTGAGCACATTCTCACGCAGCGCATCCAGGGCGCGCTCGCTGCCGTCGTAGTCATCGGGGATGACCGCGCCACCGACAAAGCCCTCCTCCGTGACCTCCATCCAGCGCGTATTGGGGGTCCACAGGGACTGCAACGCAGAGCGGTCGACGCCGTTGATGTAAAAGACTTCGTCGGTAATGCGGCGCAGCAGATCCTGGAACTCCTCGGTAAAGATGTCGCCCTCGGTGGTCTCGACAATGATTCGCACCGAGTTGCCCAGCCCCTTGAGATCATCCTGGCGGTAGAGGAAGTTCTGGATGTAGGGGTGCGATACCGGCAACATCTTCTCGAAGCTGGCATCGGGCTTGAGCTGGCTCGCCTGCCAGCCGAAGAACACCGTTGCCAACGCAAACAGCAGGATCAGGGGCAGGCGCATCCCCATCAACAGAGTGCCCAGCAACGGGCGCAGCTTGCCGTCTTCCGGTTCTACCTGGGTGCTTTCGTGGTCGGTCACAGGGGATCTGCCTCACTGAGGGGTAACAGGCCGGCCATGCCCACCAGCAGGATGTCGCCGCTGGCGGTCTCGACGGCAGAGGACAGGCTGGAGCGGGAAGGATGACGCCAGCCACGCAAGCCGCCACCGTCGGTACTGGCCAGCACCAGGCCGCCGGAGCCGACCATCAGGACGTGGCCATCCGCCAGCCGCGTGCCACCATAGAGGCTGTAGCGTTCGGCGTTACCGACTTCCTCCCAACTGACACCGCCGTCCACCGAGCGGAACACATGACCTCGCAGCCCGTAGGTGTAGAGTTCACCGGCATGCGCTGCAATGCCAAACAGGCTGCCGTCGTAGAGATCGTCCACCCGCTCCCAGCTGCCACCAGTGTCACTGGAGTAGTACAGCAGGCCGGCTTCACCACTGAGATAAAGGCGACCGTCGGCACCGGCGGCCATGGCGTAGTAATGGTAGCGATAGGCATTGTCGATGCCGGCAATGGCGATATTCCAGTCGCTGCCGCCGTTGTCGGTGCGGTACAGCATGCCGTAGGCGCCGACGGCAAAACCGTTGTTGGCGTCGAGGAACAACACATCCAGGAAGGGATCGGCGGGGCCGACATCAATCGCGTCGGTCGCGTCTTCCACGGCAAAGCTGGCATCTTCCAGGGCAAATTGCAGCTCCTCCAGGTCCGCCTCTTCCACCCCCTCGGCCTCGGCCGCCGCCAGCGTGTCTTCCAGCTGCCGTACACGCGTTTGCGCCCAGGCCAGGTACTGCTGATTGGCATCGTTGCCGTCGAACTGCAGGCTCCAGCTCTCGCCGCCGTCATTGCTGTGGAGAATAGTGCCGGCATGGCCCACGGCCCAGCCCAGCTCCGGCTGCGGGAAGTGCAGCGCGGTCAGGGTGACACTGACCGGTACCGGGACCTGGCGCCAGCTGGCACCGTGGTCGTCACTGACGATAATGACGCCACGCTCACCCACGGCGACCAGGCGATCACCCGCGCGGGTGATATCGAGCAACTGCATGCTGGCGGGTTCGGTGAAGGTCACCGCCGGCAGAAAGGCGAAGTCCTCCGCCGCACGCAGTGGCGCGGGCAGGAGGCAGCAGAGAACCAGTGCGGCGCGGCCCAGTGGCCGCGCCAGAGCGCTCAGACAACCCATGGCCGTGCGCCTAGCGCCGGCCGGCCCGGCGCAGGGCGGCCGGCGTGAAGTCATCGAAGTCACCCACATAGCCGAAATCGTACTGGTAGCCGCTCTCTTCGTTGTCCAGGCCGATAACAACATAGCGACCGGAAATCAGGTCATGCAGGGATTCCGCCGCGATCCAGGGCACGTTCACCTGGTAGTGCTGGACCTTGTGACCCTCCTTCACGCGCCACAGTTCGCCGCGGCCATCGTAGTGGTCCACCACCGCGATCTGCCAGGTATCCTCGTCCACATAGAACGTGCGGCGGGCGTAGATGTGGCGGGCGTCTTCCTTGAGCGTGGCTTCCACTACCCAGACCCGGTGCAATTCATAGCGCAGATACTGCGGGTCCATGTGCCCGGGCTTGATGATGTCGGTGTACTTGAGGTCGCCACGGCGCAGGGCATAGGCGTTGTAGGGGATGTAAATTTCCTTCTTGCCCACCAACTCCCAGTTATAGCGATCCGGCGCGCCGTTGAACAGATCGAGGTCGTCGGCGGTACGCAGGCCATCGGAGGCGACGCCGGGACCGTCATAGGCGATGCTGGGCGCGAGGCGTACCCGCCGCTGGCCGGCATTGTAGACCCAGGCGGAGCGGGGCTCCTTCACCTGGTTCAGGTTCTCGTGCACCAGCAGGACATCGCCCTCCAGCCGTGCCGGCGCCAGGATGCGCTGCAGGAACACGAACAGGCGGTTGGGGTAGGGGTTGCCGGGGAAGCGGTTGGCGAAGATGGCCTCCTCCTCGAACAGCACCGGAGCGAAGGCGCCATTGGCCTGCACCGGCGCCTGGATGTAACGGCGCTTGACCCCCTGCGGAGTGCGGTAACGGGTGATGTGGTTCCAGATCACCTCAACGCCGCTTTCCGGAATGGGGAACGGAATGCTGGCGCGGAAGTCCACCAGGCCATTGCCACCGGCGACCAGGTCGGTCTTGGTCGCCCACTCCTTGATCAGCTCGTATTCACTGTCGGGCAGGTTGGCGCTGCGGCGGGAGGGGTAGACCGGCATCTGGTAGGTGTCGGGGTAGCGCCGGAACAGCGCTACCTGCCCCGGAGAGAGCTTGTCGGCATACTGCTCGACGTTGTCCGCGGTGATGGTGAACAGCACCTCGTCCCCGGCAAAGGGGTTCACCAGGCGCTCACCTTCGGTGTAGCCCGCGGGCAGCTCGGTGATGCCGCCCTCCCAGGGCGGGATGCTGCCATCGGCGTTGCCGGCGCGCTCGGCACCAATCGGAGTCAGTTCCTCGCCGCCCAGGCGCGCGGCCTGCTCGGGACTGACTTTCGCCAGAGCCAGGCTGCTACCCAGACCGAGCAAAGACGCGAGACCCGCGGCCATCAATCTTTTATTCATGCAATTACTCCTTGTTGTCGGGTGCCCTAGAACGCTACGGAAAAGCTCAGGGAGACGAAATCCCGGTCGATCATTTCATCATAGTCTGCACCAAAGAAACTGGTATAGGAAATATCGGCGCGGTAGACGTTCATGTAGTCCGCGATGACCCCGAGGCTCAGGGCAATGCGGTCCTCGATGAAGTTCGGTGCCGGCGAAGTGCCTTTCACATCGTGGGACCAGGCCACATTCGGAGTCAGGTTGACGCCGGCAAAGACATCGGTGTACTCGAGACTTGCACGCACCCGGTAACCCCAGGAGAAGTCCTCGGTAAAGCCCTCATCGGTGCAGTAGTCGCTGTTGCTGTTGGGCCGGATGCCGGCAAAGGCCTCTGCCGCCGGGTGCGAGTCGCAGGCGACCGGGGAACCGGGCCACAGCACGAACTGGCTGCTGAAGGGCTCGAAGTCGCCCACGCCGTAGCTCGGTGAGCGCCCGTAGTTGATGTTGTCCTCCATGCCCCCGAGGAACACCGCACCGACCTCCGCGGCCAGGGAGAGGCGCTGGGCACCGAACATCTGTTCGAAGAACTTGATAAAGGTCATCTGCGCCTGAGTGTAGGAGACATTGTCATAACCCGCCACGTAGCCACCCGGGCCCGCCGCCAGCGTCCGCGGCAGCATTCGCGACCACTCCGCCGCGGTACCCAGGGCAACGGCCTGCAGCAGATCGGTGGTATTGATCTGCAGCGGGAAGTCCGGGCGATGGCTCAATTCACCGGAGACCGCCCAGGCGCCGAGATTGGTGGCGAAGGTCACGCCCCAGAGTTCGATGTCCTCGGGGAACTCGAAGAAATAATCCGGATTGGCACCGAAATTGACCGGCAAACCAAAGGCAACGGTGGCGTTGTTGGCGCTGAAAATCGGCGTGCGACTGTGGTAATTCATGTAATAGAGGCCAAACTCGGTGTCATTAAAGGCCTCGGAGTAGTAGCGGAAGGCCAGCCCCCACTGCCCTGAGTCAGAGGCTTCCACATCGGCGCTGCGCGGCAAAATCAGGCCCTGGTCCTCGGCGGCGCCGTCGGGCACCGCATTGGAAATGGTGAGGTAATCGCAGCCGCCACCGTAGGGGTCCGCCGCATTCCAGTAGGTCCCGCACTCATCGAGAATGGTGCGCTCCCAGTCATACTGGACGAAGGCTTCCAGGCTGAGGTCGCCGGTGACACCGTAGTTGGCGTAGACCATGCCCACCGGCAGCAACGCCTCCTTGATTTCCGAGCCGGGCTTGCGCAGGGCGGTGACATCGAAGGGGTTGATCACGTTGACACCGTTCTGGATAAAGGTGCTCTCGCCCCAGCTCAGGACCATGTTGCCGGCGCGCAGCTCGAGCGGGCTGTCGCCCACCTCAAAGCTGCCGAACAGGTAATAATCGAGGAATTCGACACCGCGATAGCGTGCCAGGCGCTCGAAATCGGAGGTGTCCAGCTTGCGATTGGGGACATAGCCGTTGGCGGCGTGGCCGTGGGGCACATCGCTGGTACCGACCTCATGGTCATACCAGTATTTCAGGCGCGTGAAGAAACCGTAGTTGTCCCGGGTCAGCTCGAGGTCGTGAATGCCGCGGAACTGCAACGAAAAGAGGTCGCCCCTGTCATAGTTCAGGTTGCCGTCATCGGCGGTGCTGGAGGATGCCCGGCCCTTGCCATCGGCGGTATTGCCCGGCGCCAGCAGGCCATTGTTGGGACTCTCGACCCGCCAGCTGGCGCCAATGGAAAGGTTCGAGGACAGGCGGGCCTCGAAAGGACCGAGATCGAAGGTCTGCGCCGCCGCCGGTGCAGCAAGACCCAGTGCTAGCAGGGCAGCGAAGAGCGGTGACCTGGTATTGCAGGGGTTAAGGCCAGACAGTGCTTTCATGGGTTGTTCTCCTGCTGGTTATGATTAGTCGTTGGCAGCATTCTCACTGTAAGTATGAACGAATTCCAGTGGTAGCGAGTTGTTCCGGATCAATTTTTATTCACCGCAGTGGACGCTGCGGGGTCGCGAGCGCGTGCTAAGGTGGCAACATGGGAAATGACGTGACAGAGCAAAAACGGCTGGGCACCACCATGCAGGTACTTGCCTGGATCGTGCTGATGGCCCTGCTCGCGGCCTGGTTCAACGACCTGCTGGGCCGGCGCCACAATCCCAACCAGATACTGGAAACGCGCTATGCGGAGGACGGCGTCCGCGAGGTGGTCCTGCAGCGCAATCGCTTTGGCCACTATGTGACCAGCGGCAGGATCAACGATGAACCGGTTGTGTTCATGCTGGATACGGGCGCGACCGGCGTCGCCATCCCCGAAAACATCGCCCGCCGTCTCAAGCTGGAGCGGGGCCGCGCTTTCCGCACCCAGACCGCCAACGGTGTCGCCGTTTCCTACGCCACCCGCCTGGATCGGGTCAGTGTGGGCGACATCGCCCTGGACAATGTCAGCGCAGGCATAGTACCGGGCCTGCAAACCAGTGAAATCCTGCTCGGCATGTCGTTCCTGAAGCATATTGAATTCACCCAGCGCGGCGACCAGCTTATACTGCGACAATACCCCGGCTGAGGACACCCATGCCCGCGACCCTGAAAGGCCCCTGGAACCTGCGCGAGATCGAGCAGTTCCTGGGCGACGTCACTTTCCCCCTGCGCCTGGCCTGTACCAGCCGCGACGGCTACCCGCGGGTGGTATCGGTGTGGTACGCCTACCGCGACGCCGCGCTGCTCTGCGTGTCGCACCGCAAGTCCGCACTGGTCAAGCTGCTGGAGCAGGATCCGCGGGTAGGCTTCGAGGTGTCCCCCAACGACCCGCCCTACCACGGCGTGCGTGGCCAGGGCCAGGCCAGCCTGGCACCGCTGGGCGACCACGATGTCCTGGAAACATTGCTGGACCGCTACCTGGGACAGCAGGAGTCCCGGGTCGGCAACTGGCTGCTGGCCCGCAAGGATGAGGAAATGCTCATTACCATAAGTCCCGAGCGCATGTTCAGCTGGGACTATCGACAGCGCATGGCGGATGTCAGCGCGGGTCGGGCACCACAATAACCGGCACCGGGATCCGTGCCAGCAGGTCCGGGTCCTCCCCCGCCAGTTGCCGCAGCTCCGCCCGGTGCAGCAGCAGGGCGCCACTGCGGGCAAGGGCCAGATTGCGCTCCAGACTCAAGGCATCGTGCAGGTGCAGGCGCTCGACCCGGTCGCACAGGGGCAATGCCAGCAACTCCTCCGGCACCGGTTCCGACAGCACCCGCAGGGGGCCCTTGCGCGGCGGGTGACGCTCGTCGTGAATCAGCACCGTGCAGGGTGCCTGCAGGATCAACGCGCGGCAGTTGGAGCCCAGGCGCGCCCCGCCGCAGTGGGCCGACAACCCCGCCTTGCCCAGTACCAGCAGGTCACCCGGACCCGCCAGGGCCAGGGCCGCATTCACCACCCGCCCGCGGCTCACCTGCAGCGAGTGTGCCAGATCGCGCCCGGCGACAGCCGCCTCCAGCGCCAGGGTCGCCCGCTGCAGCTGCCGCGCCAGGGTGGCCTCCATCTGTGCCGGCGACAGCGGCCGCGCCAGACCGGACCGGGCGCCCACTTCCCGGGAGAAAGGAAATTGCGCCGAGTGCACCAGATCCTGATCCTCTACATACAGGGCCACCAGTTCCGCCCGGCGTTGCGCGGCGAGTTCCACCGCCGCCTGCAGAGCCGCCAGGCTGTGGCGCGACGCATCCAGCAGGGCCAGCACGCGGAGATCCGAGCGCCGGCGCCGCAGTGGGGCATCAACGTTCATGCTCGTCATCCTCCTGCCTGTGCTCCTGGTCGCTGTCGTCATCGGCCCTGGCCGCCTTGACCGCAGCCGCAAACAGCGCCAGCCGCTCAGCCACCAGCCGTTCCAGTTCGGCGCCATCGGTGCCGGTGAGCAGCGTCAGGGCCTCGTCGACATGGCGAATCGGGTAGATGCGGAAGCGCCCGTCGGCCACCGCCTCGCGCACCTCCGCTTTCAGCATCAGGTGCTCGACATTGCTGGCGGGCAACAGCACGGCGTGACCGCTGACCTCGCCGCGAGCGCGACAGACGTCAAAAAAACCTTCGATCTTTTCGTTCACGCCGCCCACCGCCTGCACTTCACCGCGCTGGTTCACTGACCCGGTTACCGCGAAGGACTGGTCCAGCCCCACCCGGGCGATGGCCGAGACCAGGGCGCAGATCTCCGCCACCGACGCGGAATCGCCTTCGACACCGCCGTAGGACTGCTCGAACACCAGGCTCGCGGACAGGGACAGGGGGATGTCCGGCGCGTAGCGGTTGGCCAGATAGCGGCCAATGATCATGACCGCCTTGGAGTGGATACGCCCGCCCATGCGGGCCTCGCGCTCGATATCGACCAGCTGGCCATTGCCGGGACGGGCGGTGGCGCTGATACGGGTGGGCTGGCCGAAAGCGAAATCCCCGAGGGTCAGTACCGACAGGCCATTGACCTGCCCCACTACAGAGCCCGCGGTATCGATCATCACGGTACCGCGATGAATCATCTCGTGGCTGCGCTCGCGCAAGCGGCTGGCGCGCCAGAGCTGCTGGGTCACTGCCTGTTCCACATGCTCGCGGCCGATCACACTGGCGCCGGACTCGCTGGCCCAGTGCTGTGCTTCCAGCAGCAGATCCCGCAATTCGCGCTGGCGCGCGGTGAGCTTGCGCTGGTCGTCCGCCAGGCGGCTGGCGCGCTCGATCACCGCGGCCACGCCGTCCCGGCCCAAAGGCAGCAGACCCGCGTTCCGGGCCAGGGTGCCAATCATCCGCGCGTACAGCGCCTGGTTGGCCGGGTCCCGGGCCAGTTCATCCTCGAGATCCGCCTGTACCTTGAACAGTTCCAGGAACTCGGGATCGTGTTCGCAGAGCAGATAGTAGAACAGGCGCTCGCCCAGCAGCACCACTTTGACGTCCAGCGGGATGGGCTCGGGTTCCAGGCTCACGGTACTGATCAGGCCGTAGGCCTGCTCCAGTGACTCGGTGCGGATTTCGCCCGCGCGCAGGACCCGCTTCAGGGTCTCCCAGGCGCCGGGCTGGGTCAGTACACCGCGCACGTCAATCAGCAGGTAACCGCCGTTGGCGCGGTGCAGGGCCCCGGCGCGGATGAGGGAGAAATCGGTAACCAGGGTACCGTTGTGCACATGGTGTTCGGTGCGGCCCACAAGATGCTGGTGGCTGGGCAGATCCTGGTAGATGACCGGCGCGCCGCTGCAGTCGCTGTTGTCCACCAGCAGGTTGATCTGGAAGCGACTGAATACCGCCTCCGGGGACACCTCGGGGCTTTCGGCGAGAAACACGTTGACGTGGGACAGCATGGCTTCGCGACAGGCCTGCAGGTGCGCCAGTACCCCGGCCTGCTCCCGGTAGCGCTCCTCCAGCTCCGCCAGCGGCGCGCCGATCGCTGTCTGCAACATTTCCGCGTTCAGGGCATCCACCTGGTGGCGCAGCTCGCGCGCCAGCAGGGGCATCTGGCGAATGGCCTGGGTCAGCTTGCGCTGGAGAATGTCGACCGTGCCCTCGATGCGCTCGCGGTCTTCCCTGGGCAGGGCCCGGAAGGCCTCCGGAGACATCATGCTGTCGCCGTCGGCCTTGTCATCCACAGGTGCAAAGGTGAACCCGTTGGGCGTGGACACCAGCAGGATGTCCTGCTCCCGGGCTTCCCGGCGGATCGCCTCGATGGCATCCCGCTGGCGGTCACCCATGGCCTGGTTCATTTCCTGCAGGCGGTTCTGGTACTCCTCGCTCTCGAACAGGGCGGGAATCGCGGTCTTCAATTCGTCGACAAGCTGGCCCAGGTCGGTGTGCAGCTGCCGCCCCATACCCGCCGGCAGGGCGAGATGAAACGGACGGGAGGGATTGTCGAAGTTGTAGCGATAGGCCCAGTCACCGGGCGAGGATTCCCTGCGGGCGCGGGCTTCAAGAAACTGTGCCACCAGCTCGTGGCGACCGTGGCCGGGATCACCCAGTACGTAGAGATTGAAGCCGTCGCTGCGAATCGCGGTGCCGAAATTCAGCGCATCGCGAGCCCGGTCGTGACCGTAGAGCAGGTCCAGCGATTCCAGCTCGCTGGTGACTTCAAAATCAAAACCTTCCCCGCTGCAGGCGCGGTACACCTGCTCTGGAGCCAGTGGCTCGACCATGGCAGCACTCCTTGTCTGTGGACTTGCTGCCAGATCATAGCAGGGAGCGGTACTCAGATGGCGAGTTCGAGCTTGCGCGCCATCTTGGCTTCCAGCTGCTCGTTGAGTTTCTGCGAGATTTCCTCGGCCGAAATCACCAGTCCGCGCTCCACGGATTCTGCCTGGGCCTGATCACCGTTGGCAGCCAGGGTCGGCTCCCAGCTCTCGATCGTCGGCGCGTCATTCAGCGCCAGGGTCACGCCGGTGCCGGCATAGTCGGCTGACTGGGCGAAAGCGGTGCTGCCAAGGGCAGCGGTCAGTGCCAGGGTGGCGAGCCTGACTGTTACAGCTAGGGTATTCATTACTACTCTCCTGAAGGGTCATGTGTTACGTCATTGCACACATGGTAACACATATACCTATTTTCAAGGATTTCGGATCATGAACAGTTTGTCATGTTAGCGGGTTATCGGCCCCACCAAACCTCCATCAATTCTACAAGTACGCCATAATATGTTGTTTTTATTGTTTTTTATTTTGAAGATCACAACACAACAGGAGAGTGTGAAAATTACCGGATCCGCATCCGGGCAAAGTGTTACCTTGGCAGTGCAGCCAACAACGTCCCCAGTCCGGCAGAAACCGGATAGTCACCGGCCGTCCAGCCCAGTCGCACCAGCACCGCAGCGCGGGAGGGAACGATCATCACCACCTGCCCGCGATTGCCCTGCATGGCATAGGCATCGGCCGGCAGGTCCGGCCAGCGCAGGCCGTCGCCACCGCCGTTGAGCCAGAGCTGGTAGCCATAGCGCGGATCGTTGTCGCTGGAGTTGGGCCGGGTGGCACGCGCCACCCAGTCTGCGGACAACAGCTGCGTGCCGTTGCTGCGGCCCCGGTCCAGCAGCAACTGGCCCAGCTGCGCCCAGTCGCGCGCGGAGCCATAGACGTAGGAGCTGCCTACCAGCACACCCGAGGGATCCATTTCCAGCAGCATCCGGCCCAGGCCCAGCGGCTGCAGCAGTTCGCGGTGGAGAAAGTCCAGCTGCGCCTGGGGCCCACCCAGCCGGTCGTGAAGATAGCGCGCCAGCAGATTGGTGGTACCGGAAGAGTAGGAGAAGGTGCTGCCGGGCATGTGCGCAAGCGGGCTGACCATGGCCTGGTTGGCGGCGCTGTGAGCCTGGAACAGCATCCGGGTGGAGTCACTGCCCGGCGCATAGGTCTCGTCCCAATCCAGCCCCGAGGTCATCTGCAGCAGCTGCTGCAGGGTCAACTCGCGACGCTCATCCCCGGCCCAGGCGGCAAACAGCGGGGTCGGCGGGTCCGCGGGCAGCAAGCCCAGCGCCTCCATGCGCCCGAACAGTATCGCCACCACACTCTTGCCCATGGACCAACCCAGCATGGGACTGTCGGGGCCAAAGCCCCGGGCATAACTCTCCGCCGCCAGCGTGCCATCCTGCAGCACCAGCAGCGCCCGGGTCTGCAGGCCCGCGGCCTGGTCGGCGGCCAGCAAGGTCGCTACCGCGGCCTGCAGCGTTGCATCCACCTGCAGTGCCGGTGGCGGTTGCTGCGCGGCGGCCCGGTCCCTGTCGACAACCAGCGTGTCCAGCGCCGTCGTATCGCCGATGTCCAGGGTGCAGCCGAGACCGGGGCGCCAGGTGGCGCTGGTGGCGGCGAGGCCGAAGAGGGAGGCCCGGGCGCGGTTGTCGCTGAACTCCAGCGTCAGCCGCCGGTTGATGGGCGTGTAGCTGGCGAGATCTTCAAGGATCTGCTCGCGATCGTGGCCGCTGACAAAATGGGCTGAACAACCGAGCTTGGCGCCCATCCCGGTGGCGACCGTCAGCGCATCCCCCAAACGCCAGAGGGAAAAACCCAGCACGGAGGGTGCCGCCAGCGCGGCCCCGGTCACTACCACTACCACCAATAACAGCAGCTTTCTCATCGCAATTTCACCTGAGTTGAACGAATCGGGCTACAGAATAGGTGAGTCAGGCACGGGAATAAACGCATTGCTTGAGCGACGGTGGCATTTCAGTACACTGCTCTCTCACACTGCCACGAGAACCCGCCATGGTCGCCGCCGCGCCCGGCCCGCTCGTCATCACGCTCAGCCTGGTGGGGGATGGACCGCAACCTGTGCCCACGGAACCCGCGCTGGGCCGGGTCACGGTGGGACCGTCGCGCTTTCTCGCCGCGCTGGAAGCCCGGCTCGGTATTCCCGCCACTGACACGCCCTTCAGTACCCGCCTGATCCAGTATCTCGCCTGCGTCGACCAGTGCGACCAGCCCGCCGCTTTCTACCACGCCTCCTGGCAGGCGGACCCCTTCGCTGTCGCCCGCAGTCTGCTGCAGTGGCGGGACCAGTGGTACCTGGCGGGCTGGAACGGCCGATTCGACGGCGCGGTACCGGGGCGCCTGGCTGACATGGCAGCGATTGAAAAGGTGGCCGCCGCCGCGGTAGAGCCGGGCCAGGGCCAGCGTCTACAGCGAGTACTGGGCCTCCTGACCACGCACGACCCGGCCATCACCGAGGTCCACCTGCTGGACCGTCTCGAGGATTTTCCCCCGCTCTGGCAGCGCCTGTTACGGGCGCTGCAGGCCGAGCTGATCGAGGCTGCCCAGGCCACGCCGCGAGGGGCGCCGGGCAGTGATCTGCGGCGGGTACAGGAACGGCTGCTGGCCGCCGCAACCGAAGCCGGCAAAGTGGCACTGACCGGCGATGGCAGCCTGCGGGTACTGACCGCGGACTCGCCTCACGCCAGCGCGCCGCTGGTCGCCCGTTTGATCCGGCGGCAGCTCGCAGCCAGCCCCGGGGAAACACTGGCGGTGCTCGCCGAGCAGCGCGGTGACCAGCTGGATGAGGCCCTGGAGGCCAGCGGCGGGGCGCGCCTGGGATTCGCCAGCGCCTCGCCCTGGCGGCCGGTATTCCAGCTGCTGCCGCTGGCCTGCGAACTGCTCTGGCAGCCACTGAATCCCACCGCCCTGTTCCAGTTTCTGGCGCATCCGGTGGGGCCATTGCCGCAGCCGGTACGGCGGGCGCTGGCGCGCACTGTGGCGGCGGTTCCCGGCATCGGCAGCCCGGCCTGGGAGGCTGCGGTGGCCGACTGCCTGGCCGCCGCCGATGGCGACCGCAACCTGGCCCAGGCTATCGACTTCTGGCTGCAGCCTGAGCGCTTCGCCCCGGACTCCGGGGTACCGGGCGCGCAGCTTGCAACCCGTGCCCAACGCGTGGCCGAGTGGCTGCTGGGGGCGCGTGAAGCGAGCACGGATCCAGCCCAGCAAACGCTCTATAACACCGCCATCAACCAGGCCCGGGAACTGGTCAAGGCGATCGAGCGACTCGCGGCCCACGGCCGCGACCGGCTGACCCGGGACAACGTGCTGCGATTGATCGAGGACGTGCGCGGCAGCGGCAGCGCGGTCACCGACCGCTGCGCGCAGACCGCGCCCGGCGCCGGCAATGCCCTCGCCGCCAGCCACGCCGGCAGTTTTACAACAGCCGTTGAACGGGTCCTGTGGTGGGACTGCCAGGCCGCCGACCGGGTCCAGCGCTGGCCCTGGTCCCGCCGCGAGTGCGCAGCCCTGGAGGCCGCCGGCGTCACTCTGCACAGCGAGGCGGCGCGGCTGGATTGGCTGGGCCGCGCATGGCAGCGGCCGCTGCTCAGTGCCCGCGCGCAATGCACTCTGGTACTGCACAGTGATGCCGCGCAACACCACCCGGTATGGGACCTGCTGCGCAGCATCTGCGAAGGGCTGCCAATACTCGCTGCATCAGACCCGGCCAGCGCCAGGCTGCTGGACATTCCCCACAGTCCACTGTCCACGAGAACACTGCCGCCCCTCGCCCGCTGGTGGCAACTTCCAGCGGACACTGCAATACCCGCGCGCGAGGCGGAATCCTATTCCTCCCTCGACGCCTGGATTCACAGCCCCTACCAGTGGCTGCTGCGCTACGGCGCCCGTATCCAGCCGGGATCCCTGGCCAGCGTCAACGATGGTGCCACCCTCAAAGGCAATCTCGCCCACCGCCTGCTGGAACTGTTCTTTGAGGCCCACCCCCAGGTCCAGGCGATCGGCAGCAACGCCATCGGGGCCTGGGTGGACTCACACTGCTATGCGCTGCTGCAACAGGAAGGCGCCCTGCTGCTGGAGGCCGGGCGCCAGGCCGAGTGCGAGCGGTTCATCACGGTGCTGCAGGAAGCCCTGGCAGCGCTGGTGGCGCACCTGCAGCAGGCCGGTGTCGTGGCAGTAGCGATGGAACAGGAACTGCAGGGCAGCTTCGGCGGCGGCAGGCTGACCGGCTCCATCGACCTGCTGGCGCTCGGCGCCGACGGCCGCGAGGCCGTGGTCGACATCAAGTGGGGGGGGCGCAAATACCGGCGCCAGTCCCTGCTCGACGGCAGCTTCCTGCAGCTGGCGGTTTACGCCCGGCTGCGGCGGGCGGCGGGCGTCAGCCAGAGCCCCTGCCTGAGCTATTTCATCGTCAGCGATGCCCACATGCTGAGCCTCAACCACACGTTTTTCCCCGCAGCGGAGATTGTCGCACCACCCGCCGATGCGGGCCCGGAGGAGTACTGGCACCGGTTCGAGCACACCTGGCGCTGGCGCCGGCAGCAGTTTGACCGCGGCCTGATCGAAGTCACGGTGACCGGCACCGAGCCCGATGCCGACTCCAGCCCGGGCGAGGACGGGCTGTCCATGCCCGCCACCAGTGACAGCTTCAGCGACTACCGCGCGCTGACCGGCTGGGATGACAACGCATGAGCACCAATATCCACTTCATCAGCGCCGGTGCCGGCAGCGGCAAGACCTTTCGCCTCACCGCGGAGCTGCGCGAGCGCCTGGCCCGGGGGCGGGTTGAACCCGCCGGGGTGATCGCCACCACCTTTACCCGGCTGGCTGCCAGCGAGCTGCAGGAGCGCGTGCGCCGGGCGCTGATCGAGGCCGGGGAGCACGCCACCGCCGTGCGCATGGAGCAGGCCCTGATCGGCACCGTGAACGGCGTCTGTGGTGAACTGCTGCGGCGCTTCGCCTTCGAGGCCGGGATGCCCCCGGAGCAGCAGGTGATCGACGAGGCCCAGGGCAATGTGCTGTTCTACCAGGCCATGGAGCAGGCCCTGGCCGACGACCGGCCGCGCCTGCGCAAGGTGAACGCGCTGAGCCACCGGCTGCAGATTGTGGACCAGCGCAGTCGCCAGCAGCTCTGGCGGCAGGAAGTGAAAAAAGTTGTCGACGCGGCCCGGGCCAACAACCAGTCCGCCGCGGACATCCGCGACCTCGGCAGCGCCAGTGCCAGCGCCCTGCTTGCGCACTTCCCCACCGCGACCGCGCGGGACCTGAACGCCGAGCTGCTGGCAGCAGTCAACCACGCCCTGTCCGCACTCGATACCGACCACGACAGCACCCAGGCCACGGCGGATTACCTGTCCCGCCTGCAACAGGCCCAGGCGGCGTTGATCAAGCGCACCCTGACCTGGCCCGAATGGATCGGCCTGGCGAAGGGCAAGACCGGGGCCAAATCCCGTGCCATCGCCGAACCCGTCAGTGCGGTAGCGGCCCGGTTCGAACAGCACCCGCAGCTGCACGCGGACCTGAGGGACTTCTGCGGCGAAGTTTTCGCCATTGCCGCCGCCAGCCTGGATACCTACCAGCAGCTGAAAAACCGCAGGGGCCTGATCGATTTTGTCGACCAGGAGCAGCGCCTGTACCAGCTGCTGGACCACCCGGAGGTGGCGTCTGTACTGCGCGAAGAGCTGCAGCTGCTGCTGGTGGACGAGTTCCAGGACACCAGCCCGATCCAGCTGGCCCTGTTCCTGAAGCTGTCGGCGCTGGCAGATGACGTCATCTGGGTCGGCGACATCAAGCAGTCCATCTACGGCTTCCGCGGCGCCGATCCGGCGCTGATGGATGCGGTGGTAGCGCGGCTTGGGGAGCGGGGCTCGTTACCCGAGGTGCTGCCCCGGTCCTGGCGCTCCAGCGCCGCCCTGGTGGCGTACAGCAACGCCCTGTTTGCGCCCGCCTTTGCCGACACCCTGCCGGCCGAGCGGGTGACCCTGCGCCCGGCGCGGCCGGCGTCGGAGACGCCCCCCGGAGCCGCCGTCGAGTGCTGGCAGCTGGAGGGGCGCAACAAGCCCGAGCGGGCGGCAGCCCTGGCCGCCGGAGTACAGGCACTGCTGCAGAGCGGGCGCCTGGTCTGCGACAAGGACAGTCGGCAACTGCGGGCCATCCGCTGTCGCGACATCGCCATTCTCTGTCGCAGCCACAGCAACCTCGCGGCCATGGCGGCGGCGCTGGCAACGGCGCGGCTGCCGATCCGCTACCAGCGCCCGGGGCTGCTGGCGACACCCGAGGGCTGCCTGGCCATGGCCTGCCTGCGGCGCCTGATCGACCCGGCGGACACCCTGGCCTCGGCGGAGATCATCAGCCTCACCGAGTGCAGCAACCCGGAGCAGTGGCTCAGCGAGCGCCTGGCCTGGCTCGCCGACCCGGCCGCCATGCCCCAGCGCTGGCGTGAAGACCGCGCTGACGGCCCGCTGGCGGCACTGGCCGCTGCCCGGGCACGGCTGCGCTTCCTGACCCCGGTGGAGACCCTGCGCCTGGCGCTGGACGCGGGCGAGGTGGCGCAGTCAGTCAGCCGCTGGGGACCCACCGGCCAGCGCAGCCAGCACCGCCGCAACAATCTCGCGGCCCTGCTGGCCCACGCCGGGGACTATCTGGAGCAGTGCCGCGCCCAGCGCGAACCGGCCACCGCCACCGGCCTGGTGCTGTGGCTGCAGGCACTGGCGGACGCGGAGGAAGACACCCAGGCCAGCGGCGGCGACGAGGACGCCATCCAGCTGGTCACCCATCACGGTGCCAAGGGCCTGGAGTGGCCGCTGGTTATTGCCATGGATCTGGCCAGCGCCCTGAAACCGCGCCTGTGGGGCCTGACCGTACTGCCCTCGCCAGAGCCGGTCAGCCTCGACAACCCGCTCGCCCGGCGCAGCCTGCGCTACTGGCCGGCATTCTTCGGCAACAACAGTACCGGCATCCCGGTACTGGACACCATCGACGCCAGCGCCGAGGGCCGGGCGGCAATGGCGCAGGAAATCCAGGAAGCAAAGCGCCTGCTGTATGTGAGCCTGACCCGGCCACGGGATGCCCTGATCCTGACCCGGGAGGGCAAGAGCAGCGGCGGGCCGTGGATGGACACCCTCGATGCGGAGTGGATGCTGCCCACCGGAGACCAGCTGGCATTGCCCGACGGCAGCCGCATCCCGACACACTTCCAGGCCCTCGCAGCGGATTATCGACTGCCGCCGCAGGCTCCGTACCAGCCCGAATGGCCAGACACCCCCGCCCCCGAGCCGGCCCTGCTGCCCCGGCGCCAGAGCCCCTCCGCCTTCCCGCCACGCGCGGAAGCCAGCATCGGCGACGTCATCACGCTGGGCGAGCGCTTGCAGCTGGAGGGCGATTTCGATCCGGCCACCCTCGGTTCCGCCCTGCACGCAGTGATCGCCGGTCGGCTGCTGGGCCACGCCGACAGCGCCCGCATCCTCGCCGACTACGGGGTGGCGGCGATACTCTCCGGGGCGGCCGCCGACCAGTGCTGCGAGCGCCTGCTCGCTGCCGTGGCGCAACACTTTCAGCCGACCGCCCTCTATCCCGAGCATCCGGTGTGCTACCTCAACAGCGATGACCAGATTGTCGACGGCTGGATCGACCTGTTGCTGGAAACCGCGGCGGGCTACGTCATCATCGATCACAAGGCCTCGCCCCGGGGCCGCGACGACTGGCAGCAGGTGGCGCTCGGCTACTCCGGCCAGTTGCAGGCCTACGCCGAGGGCGTGACCCGCGCCAGTGGCAAACCGGTGCTCGGCACCTGGATCCATTTCGGCGTCACCGGGGGCCTGGTCGAGGTGCGCCTCCCGTGAGTTCTGTGGTGCCGGCGAAGCCGGGGATCGACCTTGCCGGCCACCGGCGCGAACACCGTCGCCTGCAGCGAGCAGTGCACAACTCCGCTTGACGCCCCGCATCGGCATCGGGTCTACTCGGCGGCATAATCAACAGGATCGATTGGGGGGGGATCTACGCACATGAAGGACTTCAATATCGGGGAAATCATCGGCCTGCTGCTGCGGACCACGCCCTTCCTCATTTTCCGCTTCCTGATCTACTTCGGCATCACCCTGGGCTATGTGCTGATTACCGGCGTGGGCGCAGGCACGGGTTACGGCATCGGCGCCATCGCCGGTGACAGTGCGGTCGGCGGCATGTACGGCGGCATTGCCGGCTTCGCCATCGCCGGCGCCATCATGTATTTCCTGCGCGAATACCTGCTCTACATGGTCAAGGCGGGGCACATCGCGGTGCTGGTGGAGTTGCTGGAGGGCAAGGAACTGCCGGGAGGACGTTCGCAGATCGACCATGCCCAGCAGGTGGTGCGCGAACGCTTCGTGGAATCCTCGGTGCTGTTCGGCCTCGACCAGCTGATCAAGGGCATCCTGAAATCCTTCAACCGGATCTTCTTCACCGTTGCCAGTCTGCTGCCGATTCCCGGCAGCGGGGGCCTGGTCAAGTTCCTGAACACCGTGATCAACCTGTCGCTGACCTACCTCGACGAAGTCATCCTCGCCTACAATATCCATACCCGCGCGGAAAACCCCTGGGACGGCAGCAAGACCGCGCTGGTGCTGTATGCGCAGAACTACAAGGCCTTCCTGAAAAACGCCTTCTGGCTGGCGTTCCTGATCTGGGGCCTGACCTTGCTGATCTTCCTGCTGATCCTGGCCCCGGTGGCCGGCCTGGTGGCCCTGTTCCCGGGCAGTGCCGGACCGCTGACCCTGGTGATCGCGCTGGTCTTTGCCTGGGGCATCAAGCAGGCAGTGATTGAACCGTTTGCCATGACCGCGCTGATGCAGGTGTTCTTCAAGGTCACCCAGGGCCAGCAGGCCAATCCCGAGTGGGAGGCCAAGCTCGACAGCGCCTCCGGCAAGTTCCGCGAACTCAAGGACAAGGCCGCGAGCTGGCACAAGCCCGCCGCGCCAGCAGCCGACACCCCCAACCCCTGAACCCACTCCAGCACAGGACACAACAATGACAACAGCAATCCTCGCTCCCGCCGCCCTGCTCGCCGCCTGGTCCCTGGTCATCCTCATCTGGATGGCAGCCACTCGCCTGCCCGCCTTGAACAAGGCGGGCCTCGATCTTTCCAAGCCCATGCCGGGCGGACGCCGCGGCGCCGACCTTGAGGGCGTATTGCCGGACAGCGTCAACTGGAAGGCGCACAACTACACCCACCTGCACGAGCAGCCCACCGTGTTCTACGCCCTGTGCTGTATCCTCGCCATCAGCGGCGCGGGCACCGGGCTGGCGCTGCAGCTGGCCTGGGCCTATCTGGGTCTGCGGGTTGCCCACAGCCTGGTACAGGTCACCATCAACTACGTACCGGTACGCTTCCTGCTGTTCCTGGTGTCATCGCTGGTGCTGGCGGGCATGGCCTGGTTTGCGGTCACGGCAACACTGTAGGGTGAGTGCCCGCCTGACTCCCCTGCACCGTCTCGCCACAGTCATCGTCCTGCTGCTGGCGGGCGGCCATGCCTGCGCCAGCCCGGCCTTCAGCCCCGCCGCCACACTGCCGGCGGGGAACTGGGCGGACCACGGCGCCGAACTGTGTGAGGTTGCCGCGGCAACCGCGGACTACCTCGAACGGGGCAATGCCTACGACCCGGCCGCCATTCACGGCGGCACCACGCCACTGCTGCAGACGGCGCCACAGCGCATCCGGGCTACCCTGGACTTTGTCTGCGAGGTACAGCGGCAGGATCAGGCACGCGGCCAGCGCTCCCGTCTCACCGACCCGGATTTCATCCAGCAGCATTTCGAGCTGCTGCGCTGGCACCCGGACCAGACCAGGGCCGCCAGCCTGGCCGCTGGCAAGCCGCTGCTGCAGCGGCTGCCCGCCGATCAGCTGCTGCTGACCAAGTACTACGTGCGCGTCGCCGACGGCAGCGCTCGACAGAGCGCCGCCACGCCCCACGCCCTCTACGGCCTGCCCTTCGACGAGGCCGAGCTGGCGCTGGCGGCTGCGGACGCGCGTGCGGACAGCATCACCCGCTACCGCTACGGCAAGCAGCGCGTGGTCGCGCTGGAGACCAACCCGGAAACCGCGAACAGGATGGCCACCCTGGCGCCGCCCCTGATCTGGCTCAGCCGCGCCGACCTGGAAGGCGCACTGCTGCAGGGTACCGCCGTGGTCGAGGACGAGCGCGGGCAGCGCCGCTACTTCAATGTGCACCGCAACAATGGCGTCGCCTATGACCGCAGCCGCAAGCCCGAGGCGCAGGACCGCTACTGGTACTTCAAGGAAGTGCCCGGAGTGCTGGGCTACGGCAAGGATGCGGACTACAAGATCCCGGTAAAACCGCTGGTCACTGTCGCCGGCGACATCTTCCAGCTCGGCCTCGGTCGCCTGGTGCTGCTGCGGGCAGAGGAAGCCGGCCAGCCGACCTTTCGCCTGACCGTGCTCGCCGACACTGGCGGGGCCTTCCACGACAACCTCTATCAGCTGGACTGGCTCAGTGGCTACTACCGTGGCTGGGACGACTACCACGCGGCCAACCGGCATATCAGCGACTACGCGGAGGCGTGGTTGTTGCTGAAGCGGC
>TARA_R110002110_G_scaffold180184_1_pt1 | contig 35577 bp, 15 predicted proteins | sample TARA_R110002110 | Tara Oceans TARA_R110002110 (sample SAMEA4397330) | marine metagenome | biome: Polar Biome; feature: [SRF] surface water layer (ENVO:00010504); material: water (ENVO:00002006), including particulate matter (ENVO:01000060) such as... | depth 5 m | reverse complement strand
GATGAGCCCATGATAACAGCAGCTTTTATATAGGTGAAGAATTAATGTCCGAAGAATTAAAAGAAGATCAGAAGAAAATACCAGCTAATATCGGTAAGGGTGATGCTCTTGAGGGCATAGAAAACTCATATATAAACGAGCGCACACCTCGTTTTAACAATCTTTTCTCTGGCGAAAAGGTCATCCATAAAGGAAATGCTTGGATCACATTGGGCCGCGACCGACCTGCTGATGCTACATCTGGCTATGGTGGTCGTGGAGACACCCGCGCCGCCGCAATAGACATATGTGTCGGACGTATGGGTTTCGACCCCGCCTCCGACAAATACGGCGAAAATAACCTTGGATCTTTTACAGATGGAACAAAGCCGGGAGATGCTGCTAGAATTTATATATCGCAGAGAGCAGATATAGACGACTACTTTGGTCTCTGCGATGGGTCCGTTGCAACCGGGCGCGCCTATCGGAGCGCGGCAATTGGCATGAAGGCAGACGATATAAGAATTATGGCTAGACAAGGGGTCAAGATTGTAACTGGTAGAGGCCCTTTACAAAAAGATTCTAACAATCAAAAAACTAACAAGCAATACGGTATTGATTTGATAGCAGGTAACCTTGATGAGGTCGAACGCCCCACAACGGCTACTACAGAGCTTCTCACTCAAGCTCTTTCTGCGGCTCTTGATCTTCCGATAGAAAATAAAGAATATCTCCAACCTTTAGTTAAGGGTGATAATTTGAGAGCATGCCTTACAGAAATGAACCAATCTATTATTAAACTAAGTTCATTTATGACACAGTACGCCTTATTACAGATGCAATTTAATAAGACAGTTGCAACAGACTTCACCACTGGTTTTGCGGGACCAGTACCAGTAGTATCTTTCCCAAGTATCAACACTATAGTCATGGATATTAATAATACAGTGCGGACATTTAGTAGTGTATTGGTGGAAAATAAGTTTTTACGCGGGGAACTAAGTAGAATATCCCTCAATTATATAGAAAAGAGCGGCGAAGATTATATATGCAGCCGTTATAATAGGACTAATTAACCATGGGTTTTGTTACCAACGAAAAAGGCTTTCAAGCAGCATCAGAATTTATTCAACGGCCTAGAATCGATTTGGATGCCCTAGAAGATGCGGCCAACAATGCAAATCAGGTTCTGGGCACCGGGTTTAACATCCCGCTCGACCCCTTAAGCGGAATCACATATGATGATATTCTCGAATCCCCTCCCGAGGACGTTCCGTGGATTTATGAAACTGAAAACCCCCGATCTGATGTATTAAAAAAGACAGATCTCTACCGCTGCGATCCCGACACGCAGGATCTAGTGCCAATTGATTGTAGCACTTGCCAAAGAAATCCGTTGGCGTTTGTGCCAGATTGGACAGCTTTACCTGATAATGATATAATTTTTGATGGCAAAAGGTGTGTGTATTCTATTGTTTTAGATACCGGCGTCATCGGGATTCCAACCAACAGTTTTGTTATAGAATTGTTAAAATCACGCGGTCTGCTAGAAGTATTGGAGTTTTTAAATCGACCAGAAGTTATGACAACAGTCACATATCAGCCACTAAAAAATCAGGCTTCTGGTGAAGACGTTATAAAGGATACAAAGACCGGCGCTTTTATCATTGGAGCTGTGGGATTGGCCACTCTTATCGGCATGCCATTTGGGATCGGCGCGATTTTGGGTGGTGTTGGCCTCGCCGCTTTGGTGACTCCAAAAAGAAAAAATGGTTTTCGGCGTATTTTAGAAGAGTATCAAACAGTACCTACATTGCTGGAAACTAATCTAGACGATGCTATTCCATCTGTTTTTGATCAATCTACGGCTGCTAGCGCAGTTATAATCGAATATTTTGTTCCCGCAGGGGAGACAGTGCCCACCCGAGCATTGGTGTCAGTAGACGCGCAAACAATCGAAAGAATCCCAGAAAAGATACAAGTTGACCCTTCTGATTTATATTCTAGCCCTTCGGAAGTTACCTTTACGGGCGAAGATTATAATGTAATCTTCAGAGATGTCGCGCGTAACCTTAAAAGGTCAAACCAGTATGTATTAAACACTCAAACAGACCCAGAATACGCACAACAGATATATTTGCAAGATGGATCCTCAAACGATCCTTTAGTAATCGACTTCAAAGAAGAAGCAGACAAATTAAATGAATTTCAGGATACGGTTCTAACCCCCGCATTACTAACGGTAATAGGCACCAAACTTAAGGATCTTGAAAAAATAGTCATATCTTTTAAGGAAACGGCCGATGACAAAATTAGAATCGAAGAGGTTTTAGCTAACGCGGGTGGCTGCCCAGTAGTTAAACTTTCTAAACATAAGAAAATCCCCGAAGTAAGAGAGCTATTCAATTTCAAGAGATCTAGAACGCTAAGTTATGTGGGTCAGCTTCCAGACATGTATAGCTATCTGCGAGGCAAAAACCCAGTTGAGTGGCTGGAATTTGTCACAGAGTTTACCCACCCCGGCATTGAGTTTCAAAATACAGACCCATATAATTTGAATTTGATAGGTGGTTCTGGGACCGTAGGGTCTTGCATAGCCGAGCAATCTATAAACCAAATTGTTAATTCTGTTTTAAACTCCATCTTATCAGCCGGCGATTTATACCTAAGTCAGCTAGGTGCTGAACTTTGTATTCCCGAAGAAGACGCGCTAGAAAACGACGAGGCATTTAGAACCGCAAGAAAAAGGATGAGAGAAGAATTAAAAAATCTAGATACCTCCAACCTCGACTCTCCTGCGGCCAGAAAACAAGCGCGTGAAAATATTAAGGCGGGCTATGAGAAAGAAATAGCAGTTGAACAAGTCACTAACAAAGAACGCAAGATTAGAATATTCCAAGAGCATATACGCCGTGGTATCTTTAGCCAGAATTATTTATCGTACCAACCACTCGCTAGGGTGCTTGCTATGAATATTGTGCGTGGTGTTGATATATCACTACAAAAAAATCTAGCTAAGAAAGAGGGATCTTTAGCCGCCGACAGAGAATTCTTCGGCGCTCTAGCTATTCCGCCGCAACCACTCGGCAAAATATTTAGTTTAGATAATATTCAGACTGCCGTAGACACAACCATGGGCGGCTGGTGTGGATGGCTATCACTTATTCTGGAAGCACTTCAATGCGTGCTTTCTGGCATAGGTATTGATGATGCCCGTAAGACAATTGCCCAACGTGCATTGGCCGGCCTTTCGCCGTTTGAATTTCAAAAGCTTTTCGCACGGATGGACCCAGAGGCTAGGGAACGAATACGGCAAGCTCTAATGAAAGCTATAGGTCCCGGAACACCCGGCGCGCCATCGATATTATTCCCATGGGAAAATGATTTTAATTCAACACATTCATATAATAAGAATCGATTCCTAGAACAACTCATCGAGCAAAACGCAGACTATAATACTGTCCGAGCGCAGGTGGAAGCAGACGCCGCCGTTGTGCGTGCTGCACCCGGTGGGATCGTGTCCGATGCCGCGATAGAACAAACAACACAAAAACGCTTAGAAGAAGCGAGAGAAGAAGCTCAAGCAGAGGCTGACAAGAAAGACGCTGAACGTGCTGAGAACAGAAGACGTGACGCAACAGCAGGCCCATTTGGCCATGCTTTGGGCTCCTTGCAGAAGGAATTGACTGATATCCTTATCGATGAAATAATGGATACAATTGGTCTAGATGATCTATTTGACTTACTGGACGACGTTCCGGGGTTTGCCATATTGGTTAACTTCTTTAAAGATGATGCATGTAAGCTCCCCGAGCTGCCGCTCACAAGTCCTCCGCTTGATTCTTTCTTAAAAACTTTAAAATTAGAAATTTGTAAAACCGGCCCCGGCAAAAAAGTAGATCTTACGCTACCCAAATTTATAGGCTTAAAATCAGGTATTAAGAATTTATTCTACCTGTTAAATAAAGCGTCTAAAGATGCTTTATTAGCCATCGCAGCACAATTGCTTTTACAAATTTTAGCTGAGGTCATTCAAACCATACTTGATGCAGCATGCCAGATATTGGCCCTCGGAGGAGCATCGTTGGCTGATGCAATCAACGGAAATACAGAATTCCGTGATGCACTCAAAGACGCGCTGTGCCCAGACGGTAATCTATCGGATGAACAGTTCGCTGACACACTCTTAAACATCTCCAACGCTTTAGCCAATGGCGACCCAGACCAAAACTGCATGCGTAATCTTACATCTCAAGAGATGGCAGATTTCATAGACAATATTATGATTGTATTAACATACGAGCAATTGTTTAGTCTTCTGATCGGCAGCCCGTCAGCACAAACGCTTACTGTTGTTTCTAACATCGCAAAAAGTGTAGGATCCGATTGCATCGCAGAGATCTTTGGCAACCCAACTAACGTTATTGATTTTTTCAAGGGTATTGGAGATCTGGTAGACGCCCGTGGCGTCTTCGACGTAATAGGCGACGGCCTCATTCCCGGCTCTACTATTGGGATTTGTCCACCTGAAGTGCTCGATTACGTTAACGATTTAAAGGCCAAACTACTAAGAGACAAGGGTTTAACACCCGAACAGATACAAGACCAGCTAGATTTCTTAAAGCAACAAGCCATCAACAAGCTTGAAGATCTTGTTATAGGTATCCAAGAAGGTCCATATAGTGAATTACCATCTTTAGATTCTACGGGAGTTTGCCCTAGTGATGGAATATTAACAACTTATGACCCGTCACTAGATATGGGTTTTGATATATTAACAGATTCGATTTTTGACCCAATCCAAACTTCTCAATTAAAAGATCTAATTGGAAAGGATGGAATCTTTAACAAAGTTTTATCCGATACAAACGGTAGACCACTAAGATCACACAGGTTTATGACAAATGGACTATTTGGAAACAACATAGGCTCAACAAACTTTTTATGGCAGTGGTACTCAGACGATACATTACGATATGGTAGAGTTGGTGAAGAGGGAGAAGATGACGAAGAAGAAGTCGATATCATAACAAAGCAAAGGATCAACCAGTTTGGAGACAGGGTAGATCTAACTGGGGGGAAAGTATCGCCCCTTAGTTTGTTTGAGGCTGTGGGAGGGTTTCCGCCAACGATCGGATCCCACCTCATGGACAAATTTAAAACTGTAAAAATTGGGTATGTAGATCCGGGTACCCACGGAGGATCCGAAGGTGACTACATTAATCAAGATGAGGTCAATTTTAAATCGTCATTCATAACACAAGAGAAGATTGATGAATATGAAGAAAGAATTTTATATAATGAACGCCTTATAAGAAAAAGACAACAATTTGTGGCCATGTGGGCAATAGCTAGCGGATTTGTCACTTGGGATATAATTAAGCCTTATTATTATGATCTGGACAACAACGGCGACTTTAAACTAACCCAAGTTCAGACAGCGCGCGACGGCGCTCAAACCACCCTTGAGCCCGCCGTAAAATTGTTACAACTTGATTCACAGTCAATTGAGTGTTTGAACAATCTAGCCAAAAAAGAAGGAAGTATAAGCGGCGTCAACCCCAATGTTCTGGGTGTACCTCCAATCATTGATGTCCTCGACCAGCGCATCCAACGCGACACCTATCAGGTAGTGCCACTGGCTGACCGAGAAGCCATATTTAATTTACAAATAGAATTGTGTTCTACATGGGATGGCCCCTTCATCCCCGGCATCATGATGAGCATGGACAATGACCTTGGCGATGAGATACCGCCAGAGACAGTGGCGGACCTGTCACCCGATATCTCCCCCCAATTTGAGTTTTTAACATTTTTAACTATTGGTTCTCCAAAAACGCTCGACGTGGTGTTCAATGAAACCGTTGTTGATGGATTACAAATGAAGGATAATTGGACTTATCCACAATATGCTGATATCAACTCCCCAATTTCTATACCTACAAAAGCTATAATCACAAGACCCGGAGGACCCGGCCGGAGCGAGGGAGCCTATGGTCTGACATCCACAGGCTTGTCCAAACTACTTGATTGGATGCAGAGTACCTTTCCATCTTCAGAAGCCGGCGCAAACCTAAAAGATATATTATATGATTTATTATATGCAACACCTGAGCAAATAGAATTTTTAGAAGACCTAGATACATCAACCGCTAATTGGTACAAGGATGTCACAGATCCTCGAAATTCCTCTGACGCTAATCCGGAAACTTTTACATATGAAGACATGTTTGGTGACAGTAATTATTGGATCGAAAGAACAGTAACACCAGCAATTGCTTGGATTTATATCAAAGTCATGACCCAAAGCCTTGCAAAAAACATAGGAGTTCTTCAGGAATCAAGAGCGCCAGAATATGGCCGTTTTTTAGAAAACCCATCTCCATCGATCCCTGATTTAGCTATGAGCTTTTTAAGCTACGGAGAGGTCTTAAGCCCTCCTTTTGGAGCCACGAAAAACCTAAGTCCTTCCGCACCGGGTTACGCATTTGATATTTTATACAACAACACAATTCAAAAAGAGGAAAATAAATGGTCTGTTGTACCAGAAGATAAATATAAGTTTCGCGTAACACTTAACGAAAAAATAAATCCTTTTAATGATCCTGCGTGGGATGAACAATATGCAGATGCTCTAATTGATCTACAGAATGAGGGTAGTAATTTACAGCTTAACGACGCCCCAAATGACTCCCCCTCAGCGACAAGCACGGACGCTTATACTACTTTTGACAAAGAATTAGAGGCCTCCCTCGACGAAGAAGTGAAAGACTATGTTGAATATTTATTGTTACAAGAAAAAGCCCGCCCCAAAAACACAACATACGAGTCAGAAGTCTTCACTCGATATCTTAATCAGAAAATAGCAGAGGACTTTAAAGCTGTTAGGCCCTCTGGCCTCGGATCTAACCTAATTATAAATGATTCCACACGAAAACAGATCCAAAAATTTTATGATATGACCAACCAAGGGTTTGTCAGCAGAATTGCTCTGCGGCTCGGCTATGGCGACGGTACATCTAAAATAAAAGTAAATGACGCAAACGGTGTTGCCAAGAAGGCAGACGATACATGGTGGCCTTTTGATAAAGAACAGTCCGACGACGACAGAATTAAAGTTATATGCCCTGATGCTTTTAAATTTGGATATAGCGTAAAAAAACAACCCAAGGTAAAAATTTTAGACCATAGAGTGTATGGTGGCACAGCTGAAAACCCACCTTTCTATATTAATCCTCCCAAATATGATGGCTGGCTTGGAATATTAGCAGATATGGTACCAGAAGAAGACGCTTGCGAGCCTCGACGCGTACCGGTATATGACTTAAGAGACATAAAGGCGTCCTCTAAACAACTATATAATGAGTTAAAAGAAGACGAACGACTTCAATTTTTACCCACCTGTACTAAAGAGGCACCTTATGACGCTATATTCGATAAAAGTACACTTTCAAATATTGATGGGGTAATCCGATCAATTGCAAGAGTTAACGCTTTAGACTTTTTAATGAAGGCTCTACCTGTTTTCTCTCAATTCGAGATTAATTTTGACTCAAACTTTGATGAAATATTACAAGCTTATTTGGGCGATTATACTCTAGAGGCTGTTATACTGGCAGATATTCAAAGAAAAAGAAAGCCAATGAGTAATGTTGTCTTAGTTAACGAAAACAATCGAATAACACAGACCAATATTAAAAAGGTAACCAATGACTATTACTATGGATTACTGGAGCAAGTAGGAAACCTGATCGCCCGTAAAATAGATTCTGGAGTTATCAAAGTAGAGGATCTAACCCCAGACCAGCAACAGGCATATACTAATATAGTAGAGACTGTACAACAGTATTATGTTGATTTTGATGGCACTTTGGGCGTTATATCTGAAGAAGCTATTGAGGCTCAGAACATGTTCAAGAGGGCTCTCAATGCGCTAGCTCTTCGCAACCAAAAGAATGTCACCCTAGGACATGGCTCTTCCACATTTAGTAAAGTAGAGGCCCGCCGTGTAAAGGAAGGCCTTTTATATGGAACCCTTGAACGCACCGAGAGTGACGCCAGAGAATTATTTTCTGTTTATTTAAAAGAAGAGCTTGAATCCCTCGGCCGTTCTTTAAATGATACTCTCAAGCCCCCTGTAGACAGTTTAGATCTTTTATTCTTGTCAAACTCGCAATGGATGAATGGTGGCGCAAAGACAGAAACAGGCCCATACGATGTCGTATCAGATCCTCGAAACCCCTTGGCGTTCAATATAGATCTTAATGCGTTTACAGATAGCCTAGGCCGGCCGGGAGATGACCGCAAACCCAAGCCGGGATCACCTAAATCAAGCCCGCGATGGCCATATGTATTAGAAAAATATATTATCGTTGATGATAAAGCTAGCGCCCTCTTCAAAGATCCAAGAATTATAGACCTAATTCAAAAAAGACCCGATAATTTGTACGGAATTATAAATTTAAATGATTGGCAGGCCTTCATCAACACCATTGCTGCATCAAACGTATTTAAACTAGATGGCCAGATAGGAGATTATTTTGGCCCCGGTGTGTTAGAAACAGATGATGATCCTAGTTCTCCAACCTTCGGCGAAGAAATAATTAAAAATACAGGACTCAGGTTCGGCCTCAGAATTTCTATGTGTTTTGATGTGGATGACCCCCATGCCAAACCCTTCCTAGATGTGGCCAACTCAGCCAGCGAAGACGTAAGACTCAAAACAAAGGCCTACAAGCTTACAACCTCAGAGGTAGTTGTGGACAAACGAGGCGTTCCGAACGCCAAACCCCAGATATTAATCCCACTAGTAAATGCGGAACTTCCCGTAAGACAACAAAGATTAGAAAATTTTAACATCGACCAGTACGATTTAAATTGTTTGATAAACGAGATGATTAAGTCCAGAGACTTTAAAACTTTATTTAGGTATATTTTTCCCTACAAACGTTATCTCTCTATGCTAACTATTTATTGTGCAACCGCCTTCTATCAGTCGGTTGGAAACACTGGCCGCCCAGATCAGGGTGGTGACAGGTGGGTACCCGCTGGAGGAAGAAGAATGTCGGGTTTTAGGCGCTGGGATAAACGAGGATTTGTAAACACAAATAAAGAACTTATGAGAACTTTTTTGGCACTGTATAACACCAAGAACCCTATAATTAAATCCCGCTCTTCTTCTGAGGAGCCAAAAGCCTCATCCATCAGAGAATTATTAGAACCTCTTGTGCCTGTTAACCTTCTAGATGGTATACCATGGTGGAGAAGAAAATACAGAGTTGCTAGACCATACGATGCATTTGGCAGCATTTGCGACCCCGAGGAGGATGATTCATAATGTCTGAAGGCATAAGTCCATCAATACCATTATCAGTAACGTCCGAGGACGGTGCCTATGGCTTATACAAAGATCCCCAAGAAGCAGTAAAACAAAACTTAAAAATGATTGTTTTAACTTCTCCGGGCGAGAGGGTATTTATGCCGTCTTTCGGGGTTGGAATTCGTAGTTTTCTTTTTGAAAATTTTAATTCCTCGACCAAAATTCGGCTAAACCAAAGAATCAAATCCCAAGTCGCTGCTTACGCACCTTATATATCAATCAGCGACATAAGCATTACGCATGCCGAAGGTGCCACTTCCACTATCGATAATACAATGATGGTCAGTATTACTTACTCTGTCCCCTCTTTGCGCGCGTATGAGGATATACTTACTATAAATATTGAGTCCCCGAACGGCGCTACATAATGTAAATAAAAGATTATTAGCCAACTAATTAGTTATTGAGAGACCATCTAATGAGTGATAAAAAATATGTATCTATAAATTATACGAGTCGCGATTTTAATACATTAAAAAGCGATCTTGTTGCATATGCAAGGCGATATTATCCCGACACTGCCAAGGATTTTACCGAGGCTAGTTTTGGATCTCTACTATTAGATTCAGTGGCCTATGTGGGAGATATATTATCTTTTTACCTAGATTATCAATTTAATGAATCACTATTAGCTAGCACCAACGACTACAGTAACGCTTTACGAATAGCAAAACAACTAGGGTATAAGTTTAAAGGATCCCCCAGCGCCCATGGCCTTACAGCACTTTATGCTGTTGTCCCCGCCAACACTGTGGGTTTAGGTCCCAACACGGATTATCTTCCAATATTAAAGGAAAATACATCTCTTGGTACTGATAACGGAACCAGCTTTATTTTGACAGAAGATGTAAGATTCGATGACCCCAATAATACAGTCGTTGCAGCAGAAATAAATACAAGCACAGGAATTCCCTCTAGTTATGCTATAAAAGCATATGGTAATGTAGTATCCGGCGAATTTCAAACTATTGAAAAGGTGGTAGGTAGTTTCGAAAAATATAAGAGAGTTGTGCTCGATGACCCCACTATATCAGAAATTATATCTGTTTTTGATTCTGAAGGCAACGAATATTTTGAAGTAGAATACCTGTCCCAAGATGTAATTTATAAGTCCGAGGTCAACTCAGATCCGTCTACCAGAGAACAAACCCCAGCTGTTTTAATTCCACAATCAGTGCCACGAAGATTCATTACCGAGAAAGATCAAAACACGACTGCCTTAGTCTTTGGCCACGGCTCCGATAATTCTATAACCTCAAATCTAATCCCGGATCCTTCCGAGGTTGTTCTGGAGAGGTATGGAAGAAATTATGTTACTGATGAATCTTTCGATCCATCAAATTTAATTAAAACAAATACTTTTGGTGTTGGCCCATCAAACACAACTCTTACTGTAAAAGTAAGAAAAAATTCAAATCTATCTGTTAATGTTCCTGTGGGGACCTTAAAGTTTGTGACCCAAGGTCGTCTGGATTTCAATGATGTGTCTAAAGTACCAACGGCACAGAGGGCAACCATCCTTTCATCTCTAGAGGTATATAATGAAGAGCCTATCTCTGGAGTGAGCTATCTGCCATCTCTAGAAGATATTAAGCGTAGCGCTCTTGATAATTTTGCAGCCCAAAATAGGGCAGTGACTCCAGAAGACTACGAATCTTTTATATACCATATGCCGGGTCGCTTTGGCTCAGTTAAGCGGGCTAGGGCAGTCAGAGATCCTGATTCTCTTAAAAGAAACATAAACTTATATGTTCTCTCGACCAACGCGTTGAATCAGTTTGAATTGGCTAACAGTGTTACCAAGACAAATATTAAAAACTGGATCAATCGGTATAAAATGATAAATGATACAATTGATATTTTAGATGGAAGAATTGTTAATATTGGTGTAGACTTTGATATTGTGGTTGCCGAGCCATATAATAAATTTGAGGTACTTACTAATTCTCTAAGGAAAGTAAGAGAGATTTATAGCCGTTCTTTATTCATAGGGGAGCCTATCAACATATATGACATTTATGCAGTTTTGAACAGAATAGACGGTGTAGCAGACGTAGTAAACGTCAAATATGTTAATAAGACAGGCGGTAATTATTCTAGTGATGCTCTTAATTTAAAGCGCTATACAACCACAGATGGAAGAAGGATAATACCGCCTGAAAATGTTGTTTTTGAGGTTAAATTTCCTCTAACTGATATAAATGGAGCAGTTCGATAATGGGTATTAAAAGATTCACCGCCACTTCAGATAACACTATTACGAATGCCTTCGAAGCTAATCTGACTACTAGAGGTACGGGCTCCAATATGGGAGCTTCGGACATATTAGAAGTATTTTCTATATATGCACAAGCTAGCACCGGCTCACAAGAAGCCAGCCGCGCTCTTCTCCGGTTTCCTGTGATGACGACAGATGATGCAACCAATTCTATACAGGCACAACGCACAGCAGGTAATATACCCGCTGCTGGAAAAGTTAATTTTTATCTTAAATTGACCAATGCACGCCACAGCCAGACAGTGCCAAAAGAGTTTACCTTAGTAGTATCTGCGGTATCTAGGTCTTGGAGTGAAGGCACAGGCCTAGACATGGAAAACTATTCTGACTCTGGAGTCAGCAACTGGATCTCAGCGTCACTTTCAGCCTCGACAGACGATGGAGGATGGACAACAGAGGGTGGTGATTATCACGCTTTGCCTCTCGTAAACCAAACTTTTGATACTGGCACCGAAAACCTAGAAGTTGATGTAACCACCCTAGTAGAACAATGGATTGCTGGCTCAAAGACCAATTATGGTTTTGGTATACAATTAACCTCGTCTGAAGAAGATTCTACAAGTCGGTCTTATTACACGAAAAAATTCTTCTCTCGCACTTCTGAGTATTTTTTCCGCCGCCCAATGATCGAGGCTCGGTTTAATGATGCAAGATATGATAATCGCGTTGACTTTGTTTATTCAAGCTCTTTGGCCCCCGCTAACGATAACTTAAATACCATATGGTTATACAATCGCGCACGATCAAAATTAACAAACATACCCGATGTTGGAACCGGCAATATCGGTGTTAGTATTTACTCAGGCAGCGAGTTGAACACGGCATCGGGTTCTGCCCTAGCCTTAGTCGCTGATGGCACTCATGTACGTTCAGCCATCCCCTTAACTGTTACAGGTGGTTATGTTTCTACTGGAGTTTATTCCGCGTCTTTTGCGATTACAGGGGCCTCAGATCCATTGTCATTATTAAAAGATGTTTGGTTTAAGCTAGATAATTCTAGAACAAGTGCTCACCTTGCCACCCAATATAGAACGGGCACAATTAATCCATCCACTATTGATGCAGTTTCCAATCAATACACTGATCGATATATCAATAAAATAACAAATCTTAAGCCGGCTTATTTTCAAGATGAAGTGCCCATGCTAAGATTATATTCTCGCCCCAAAGATTGGCAACCAACAATATATACAGTAGCTAAATCCAATCCACAAACGACCATTATACGGAGTTCTTCTTATTCTGTATATAGAATGGCCGACGATCTGCGTGTAATCAATTTTGGCACAGGATCTGATTTAGCAACGATGATGTCGTATGACGCGTCAGGAAATTACTTCAAATTAGATATGAATATGCTAGAATCAGATTATGCTTATGCCATCGAGGTCTGTCACTATAACGAGTATACAGCCGATTGGGAAATTCAACCAGAAGTCTTTAAATTTCGGGTAGAAAAACGACAGAGCAGATAATTACTGCTAGAGGGACCTAATGTCTACCAGAGATTTCTTCCGAAATAAAAAGGTTGTATCAAGCACCAACTTAGAAGAGCAATACACTGATGTAGAATCTACTGCAAATGCTGAAGCACAAATAATCAGCAAGAATAGATTTATACCACAAGTTGATTTTGCGTCCGCCTCTAACTTTGCATTCTTTGGTTCGGCAGAAGAGTACTATACAAAAGCGATGACAAACATCGCCGATCGCTGGCCATTCGATGGCTCACAAAAAGAACAGACACAGTTCTTAAATAGCTCCTCATACATCGACTTATATGTGTTTGATAATCTATATCCACGGACGAATGGTTACATTCAAATCTCTGGAGAGAATACCCACGTTGGATCACCATGGGGTAATCCTGATGTCAAGAGTTATATTACATTCACCGGCTCCCTACACACAGCATCGGGGGGAATGTCAGGCAAACCTTTAGCTACAACCTTCACCGGCTCAAACATATATGAAGCTGACATATATACAGACGCCGGCGTGCTAGCATTGGGCAGAAAAGGCACAAGAACTAGCAATTTACTTTTTGATCTTCCAAGCAAGGGACTAACTGTTGAATTCTGGCAACAGGGCCGCGATGCACAATCCGCCCTCCGCGAATCTTTATTTGATCTTTGGAACGGTGAACTTTCTAGTTCTGCTCAATACGGAAGGCTAACACTTTACGCCTCCAATTCTGCCGGCACAACTAATCCATCTATTTTTCTAAATGTTTATTCTGGTACAATTGGTGTACACAATCTTGAGATATTAACAGATTCAACTTATGACACCTCAGACTGGAAACATTATGCTTTTGCCCTTAGCTCCGGTTCCACTGGTCTTACAGTCGAATCATACTTAAATGGCGTCCTCACAACAACCACCTCCAATACTCTTGCTCTGAACGAAGTTACGGGCGCACTAAGGGCTCGCATTGGTTCATTGCTCACTAACCCATCAGGAGCCTCTGTGGGGACAGATATGGCGGGATATGGCAAAACAACTGGTGTTGCCTATGACGAATTTAGATATTGGAAAGCTGAGAGAACAACAGAACAAATTGCCAAATATTATTGGACACAAGTACGCGGAGGTACCAATACAGATCTAGCGAATACAACACTTGGTGTATATTTCAAATTTAATGAGGGCATTACTGGGACACCATCAATTGATCAGGAAGTGCTAGACTATTCTGGTCGTATATCGGATGGTACAATCTTTAATTATGGTACAAGCACAACCGACAATACCACACGTTTCGTTGGTTCAGCCATTGTCTCCGCCTCCGCAGCTACATCAGAGTTCAAAGACCCGATCATTTATAAAGAACACCCTAGCTATATAACCACTTATGACAATCTTCAAGTTTCTGGTACAATGCACGATGATCAGAACTCTGCTTATCTTTACAGAACCCTACCCGGCTGGATCACAGAACAAGATGAAGATGAGGGAGATAACAATCTCAAAAGCCTAATGCAAATCATGGGCAATACTTTTGATACCATCTACCTCCAGACACAAGAATATAATCGGGTTCAAAATGTTTCCTATGGTATTACGGGGTCTTTGGCCGGAGCTATTTCTGGCTCGAAACCATTCACGCACAATAGTAGAATACTAGAAAGTTATGGATTTGATACAGACGAAGTATTAGCCGAACAAACCTTTTTAGAATATTTCTCCAATCGAGGTATAAGCACCGAATTTGACGAGGATCTAACCGATGTTAAAAACCAGATTTATAGAAACATCTACAACAACCTTGTGTATCTTTATAAGTCAAAGGGTACAGAAAAATCAATTCGAAACTTACTAAGATGTATCGGACTTCCAAGAAACGTTGTTAATCTAAACGCATACTCAAACAACAACACATACTTGATCGAAGATAGATACCAAGACAACACAGGCAAGAAAAAGTATATCAACTTCTATAACACTGCATCTTTTGATGCAACAGTGTTCCAATCCGCGTCCTCAAACGCAAACGCCAGAAGCCGCGATGTTGTGGCCAATACTTTTGGATCTGATAACGCCTCGGCGGGTAACTCCACAGCCGGTGCTGCTTTTAACCCAACAACAATTGAAGCTAATATAATTCTTCCAAAGTTAAAAGAGCTAGGCAACCCCGGCTACTTTGATATGAATTTTCAAACTGCCTCCGTGTTTACAATTGCTAGTGCAAGTAATGGAGTATTTACACAGGCTTGGCCAGACGATGAACCGTGGCTAGAAGTTCAAGTAATTCGACCCGATGAAAATAGCAATGATGCTTATTTTAAGCTTGTTGGTATTGGCTATGATAACGCCTTCGGTGCGGACGAACAAATTCTTACATCCAGTATCTTTAAAAATGCTTATGATAATAATGAATGGACACTAGCCTTAACAATTTCCCCCTCAGACCAAGTTAGGTTTATGAGCAGTGGATCTAGTGCGATCCCCGGCCAGCCAACACGACTCTCCAACGCTGAAACAAGCCCCGAGCCCCCGATTAAAGCAACTTTAATAGGTTACAATACCGAAGGTTCATATATAAAAAATAGTTTTGAATTTACTCACGCATATGAAGACAGTGACAGCGACACGTTAGGGTATGGCTTTGCAGCATCCCCCACCCGTGTCTCCGCTGGAGCTAGGAGAACCAATTATTCTGGCTCTGTCCTACTTCAATCCAACATTAAACTAGGACATTTACGCAGATTCAACACCAAATTATCCAAAGAAGCAATCAAAAACCACGCAATTGACCGCAATAACTTTGGTACAGAGCGGCCACAAAGAAACCAATTCTTGTTTGCAGACACAAGTGTTGGAGTCCAAGACGCCTATATTCCAGATATCAACTCATTAGAGTTTAATGTTGACTTCCAGACTGTCACAGGCTCTGATTCAAGTGGCGAGTTTACCACTGTTGACTATTCTTCAGGTTCTGTCGTAGTTTCTGAGGACTTAAGGAACAATTATCCTGCTGTCGGCGCAATGTACGCCACACAATACGAGTTCTTAGGCACTGGATTCCCTACTAGCGAGACAACAACCGTAGTCAATACTGATCTATTACTAAGCTCAGACCTGCAATTACCAGAAGCAGTCAACAGTTCTGACATGATAAGCGTGTTATCAAGAGACGACGAGCTATTCACACGCGATCCAGCCGTGTTTAATATGAATTTTGCACTAGAAAAGAGCTATAATCAGGTCATTTCTGGTCAAATGGTGGACTTTTTCGGTGGAATTATCGCATTTAACGACCTTTTAGGTGACGTTGGTAACAAATATCGCTCCGATTACGACCAATTAGAGATATTAAGGACACTTTTCTTTGATAAAATCGAAAATCTAACCGATTTCAACCAATTTTACGAGTTTTATAAGTGGATTGACGACTCAATCATCAATTTTGTGCGTCAATTGGTCCCTGCATCGGCAAATTTCGAGAATAATGTAAGAAATCTTGTTGAACAACACATTTTAGAGCGGAATAAGGTCAAATACCAGTACCCATACCTTGATTACAAGGGCAATAGAAGGTTTACAGAGCCTACTTTCGAAGCAACAGTCCAAGGAGTCAAACAACTGGTGTATGATTGGAAGTTTGGTCATGCCCCGGTTGGCTCAACTGACCAATTAACCAACGAAATATGGTGGTCGCAGCAAGCGAAGTCAACTGATGGTAACTCTTCGGGTAATACCACTGTAGATACTCAACGACAGAACATTAACAACCAAAAAACAGCCGTTAATACTAAAAAAGTGGTAGCCTTCAGAGGTAACACGGGCACTAAATACTATCGACCCATTATTTCAAGAAACGGAACTGTCCAAACACTTATTCTAAGTGCTGATGCCAACGACACCACTATACAGAGCGGAAGAAACACAGAATTCAATAAAAATCCAAATATTATAAGGGCGTTGGTAAATGAATATGACCCAACCGAGGGTACTAGGGCGAATAAGAGGATCCGAGCTGCGTCTGAACACTTGGTACAGGGGGGCGCAGCCACCGCAGGCCCCGGCACTGAATTATTCGTAAAATTCTCCAATGATGATGCGCCTGTAGACTCTGTAGAAAATTATGAGCCAAACCTAAAGCGTAAATTACCACGGTATTTAACTGATGTTTCGCCTATAGACAATAATAGCCTTGTTAATGTAACAGATGATTTCTACGCCACTAATATAGAGAATGTATTTATAGGGACAGTAAGAAGCTCGTCTGTTACAACTGGTTATGGAGCAGTCCTTAACGAGTCAGCGTCTTTACCCGGTGGTGCTGGTGGCATACCAAATCCCACCTTCGACATAACAAATATTCATTTAGATACAGTATTTGACAACGATATTCCAATGCAAGGACCCTTCACTGAGGCTCACGTTGGTGGTTATCAATATCGTCACCAAAACTTAAATCAAGGAGCAACCCTTGATATAGCTACATCAAGGGCCGAAGGTTGGAAGATCGCGAACCCACATGATAGTTACGATTTCGTCCAACAGTTCCAAATTGTTCCGGGCCAGTGTGATGATGTCGCAGCGAATTCGGATTCCATCACCCGCAATCCTTACGCAATATATATTCGAGATGAATATGCCAAGAGACCATTAAATATTAGGAATATTAAATATACAACCGGTTCTCAAGTTTTTGGAAATTATCAGCATGACTACGACCTTGTGTTACTCTCTGGGAGATACACCAATAACCATGTTTTTGTCTATAATGATGGCTTTGGCACCGCCAGCATTCCATCTACTTTTATTATAGATGGTCTGACTGATTATACAAAGCCAGATAGATTTAGAGCTTCTGGCACTGTTCTGCCAACACAATACTCGCCTTCCACGCAGCATGTACTTGTTCAAAGATTCTCTGCACCGGGCGATGTCACAACAGCGGGTGACAATCAAGGCGGACCCGGCCTAGATTATATTGCTGCTGAGTTTGCTCCGAACAATAGTATCAACTTCCGGAACATGACCGTCCGCCAGCCTTACAACAGAACGCTCCTAGTCGATCATATGAACTATGGAGGCTTCTGGAGCGATCAGAGTTTCGCCGGCACTTCTATATACAACCCCTCTACAATTACTCCAACCACTTATCTTGGTTCAGCTTCTTTCGGCGGTATTGGGGCAGGTACAGCCAGCTTACAAAAACATAATCGTAACCCTCGAAAGGTTGTCAACCAAACTTCAAGCGCAGATTTTATATCCAACCTTACAGAGACAAAATTTGTTTATGATAATGCTTATATATCCACGAATATTCCAAACTCCGACACACAGTACGCTTGGATTACAGCATCCATTGATTATCATGATAATAGTCCAACAAGATTTTTGAATTACGCACCAGCCGATGGGATGGTTTCTACATCTGCTGGGTTATTGCCCGCTTTCGAATTTTATCCTCAGATTACAAGTGCATCTTATTTGAATTCTGTGGCGAACGCTCTGTCACTTCAGAGCACATTTGTTGGTATGAATACCGTTATTACGATGCCAATATCAGCATCTGATTTTACAATTGGATATCCGTTGTCCATGCCCGTCGAAAATTATATCATACCAGAAGCAGCTACACTCTCTCTTCCTCATTATCCTTATGTCAACAAATTCATTATAAATTATGCACAAGGTCCATGGGGTGCTTCGTCATTCGAACAAACAAGAGTAGGCGAAAAGAATCTTGCAAGATATTATAGAACACATAACCTATACACATATAGTCCCGAGGGAGGCGGATTTATAACCGTTACAGACGGAACATTCTCTGAATTAATCAAAAACAAATTTGGTCCCTCAGAAATATTCACACAATCCCCGGTTACATCTAGATTTAAGCCGGCCTCTCTTATTTTGGATACATCTGCATCTAGTGGTGAACTATCGAGAAACAGAATACAGGCCGAGCACGGCAACCAAAACATTTATCTTAGCAACGATGAACATAGCAATCGTCTAAATCTTACAAACAACGCCCCAACTGCCTTAGATTTACTGACCACTCTCTACACTTCATCCCCATCCGCATATCAACCTAAAAAGTTAACATACAAAGAGGTCATCTGGCCATCAGCACAAAATACTTATTTAAGTATAGTGCGCCAAAGAACTGATTTTAGTAATAATTTTTGGAAAGATACAACTTCTGACCGCACAACTTTAGGACGAGAACAGAAAAACATATCTGCTGTACGCCCCGCATTTGGTTACGCTCGTTCTTCGTGGGATTTGGATGTGTACCCCGGCTACTCTGATTTAATTTTTTCCGACAAAAACACCACTGGCAACTCATCACCATCTATAGCATCCACTGGTGCCTATGGAAACCCCGGTATTTTGCAAAATTATACCACATTCAATCGATATAACACAACTTTTGATGTTAATGCAAACGGAATCTTGTTGAATGTGCAGCCAACTTATAATAGGCCACAGCTCATACAAACCTTAAGATCTGTTGCATCACCATTTGGCATGGATATATTTAATGGCGTTAGAAATATACGAGATGTTGCCCCTGCCGAGGTTTCGATCCCGAAAGGCTACAGATTCGAAGACTCGTTTTTGGGCTCTGGGCAAGCTAAGTGGCAAGCCGGCGCTCAAGCTGGCCATTATCAAGCTGCAACATCATCAGACGGAAGCACCACGATATCATTCGTAACAGAGCCGCGCAACCCATTCTACAACTCTTATGATGAATATGCGTCGGATATTAGAGTGAAGGCCAAAGACTACTCAATCATTCCAGAGTACCGCTCTTCTAACTTTATTGATCGATCCCCCACTGGCGACGTGATAGACCTTCCAGAAATGTTAGCTATTGTCCAGTCCACGGCGTCCGGAACCCCGATTAATAGCGCGCAGGATTCCTTTTATACTGTATTTGCAAATTCTGATTTCATGAAATACTTCACTGTAGTGCGGGATAACAACCAAGGTGCATTGGAAAACAACGACTTGATCCTTAAATGTAACGCAATCAAAAAATTCCTTCCTTATAATGGGTTCTATCCTGCGGAAAGAACTTCCGAATTGGTATCACAATTTTTCAAAACTTATAGTGGTAGCTTCGGGGTTTCAAATACCACCACCACAGGCACCACTTCAGATACTAATAAATTCCGTCCGGTTCTGCAAACCATGTTTGCACCGGGCGTCCTTTACAATACTATTAAATCTGGTATAGCCGTGGACTATCCAATCTTTACAGGCTCCTATGACACCGTTGGAAGATTATGGGCCTCATCTTCTGTTGGAACCAATGGATTTGTAGCACTTAGCAGTTCCTTTCATACCAGAATCCCCTTCGAGGCGGTCTACAACCCTGAGTCTTACCTCAATACTACAATAGTTGATAATGAGCCACTAGCTAGAACAAGGCTGGGTGGTGCCTCGCAAGGCTCCTCAGCCGGGAGATTAGCAAATGACATATCTATGACACCATTGGATAATTTGTATGTTCGGATGGCAAACAACTTCTTAGCAGAGACACAGAAATTCTTTATTCAGGGCAGCAAACCTACTACAATTTTCTCCGCTCCTGAGGAGGATTTTAATACTGTAGTCCCCGGTAAACCCTACGGTATGAGAATCAAGATGTACCGGTCCATGAACCGGCCACATCCTAATTCAGGCTCCCATGGTGATTACCCAGTACCACAGCACCTAACTTCCTCAGCCATTGAGTTACCTACAGCCTTTATATACCTAAACGACGGCATCACCTTCAACCCCGGAGCATCTGCTGACGCAAACTGGCCAGATGAGGTTATATTTGTGCTTTCATCAAGCGTAGGTAAATTCACAGTCTCGGGATCTTCTGACTCATACTCACAAAGCACCTCGTACACCGCCGGCGGTATACATGATTTTGTAATCTTGACTGGCACCAATCCAACTACAAATTTTGCACAAGGCACTGCTGAATTGCTAGCCGCCACCATCAACTTATCGCAAGATTCTATAACTAGCTCGTATAGGGCGACCTATGTTGGGACAACAACAATCGCAAATACCGATGGGTTTGCCGCCTATTCAAGCGAAAAAAGTACATACCAGACAGTTAAGATCGAAGCGATTAGTGATTCGATGGAAAATGTTTCAATATCAGTGGATAATAGGTATTCGCCAGCAACCCCTGCTGGCCTAGGAGACAATATAGATGAGTTCTGGTTCGTATCCGACAATCTCCTCTCCATATTCCCTGCCGCCTATAAGCTATCAACTGGTAATATGGCCACAGGCGGCGGTGCCTTAACAGGATCATTCGCGACCGGCTCCTCCCTAACTCCAAAAGAAACTCTGACAATGTATAGCCGCCCCACAGCTTTCGGGCCGCCCATTTGTGGTGTTAATCTATCGTCAAGTGTACCAGCTTATAGTGGTGCTTATGATAGTGGCAATGGATTTAATATGCCATTTACGCCCCCCTACTATGACGGACAAGCTTGGATGGATGTTATATTTGTACCACATGGCTCCTCTGCTACTGGTAGTGACTCGGGCGTCGTCACAAACCCCGGCGGTTACCAACCAACTCTACAAGATAGTTTTCCGCCTTCCCAGCCGAATAACGTTTTATTCCTATTCCCAGATGAATTTGCCAGCACATATGGAACCCGAACAGATGGTATATTCGTCAAACATTGGAATTTTGATAAAGAGGCTGGAATTAATCCGGGCACAGACTTAGCTGCTAGAGACGGTTCTCTCAATAACAACGCAATGAGCCTATCGGCCAGTATAGACGCATTTAGGGTTGCCACTGACTCAAAAGGCCGCCGGCGGTGGGCAATCGATCTCAAATATGAAACACCGGTTCTTAACTTTTCTCACCTCACTAGTTCAGATGAAGTTTTTTATCCAACAGGAGAATTGTCTTCCTCAGTTCCACGCGGGATGTGGCATCAGTTTGGGAGAATTCCTCGCGAAGACGAAGGTATATATATACAGGTTGGCCCAATTCCTCAAAATTGGTTGGATAACCAACCTAACGGTGTCATTGGTACTAATGCCACCGCCGGAGGACTTGGTTCTACCGGTGTAGGTAAGGCATACGAGTTTCTCCCTTCCCCCGACGCGGCGTCCGACCAAGGCGTACAGCCAGACGGCGCTGGCGGCGAAACACTAGATAATATTTGTGGATTTAGCACGATGCCACAGAAAATAGGACAACTGAAGAAGAGAAAGAAAGTATTTGAAGCCGTTGTTGCTATTCCGTTTGTTGAAGAAGACGGTGTTAGGAACTTCTTTAAAATTCCAAGAGATACAGTAAGAGCCATACAGTATCTAAGACAATCCGGTGAAGTGGTCGCGGGGGTCTTGTCTACCGAATTAGATGCCGCTTTTGAATTGGTGGATGAATCAGGGTCACGATTGTTCAGTGAATTTACTGATGAACAAAAAAATGTTTTGTTAAACACATCCGTGGCAGATCAGATACGAAAAATGGAAAAATACAACTTCCCTCCATCCTTTGATTTCCTAAAATACTTTGAAAATGATCCAATTTCTATGTATATATTTGAGTTCTCGCATGTGTTTACAGAGGATGATTTATCACACATGTGGCAAAATCTTATGCCCAAAGTCGGCATACAGATGGAGACCGCAGTATCTAGGATCTCACACCCCCTAATTACAAACGAACTTTTAGGTGGAGACGATGGCGATAACTACCTAAATGGGGTCTTCACCGGCCTTCCAGAAAATTTGCAATGGATGGTTTTTAAAGTCAAACAAAAAGCTGCTTTGGATTATAAAAAAGATATCTTCCCCGGATCCGGAGTCGTGTTCGGCGCTGGCTTCGGAGAAACATTCAACTACAATTGGCCTTACGATCAGTTTAGCTTGGTTGAGCTAGCACAGCTTGAGGCCAATGTGACTATGGCACCTGAACGTTTTACTACAAGATTAACAACGCAAGGAGATCCCATAATCGAACAACGCGGCACCATTAATGATCCAGACCCGGATAGTTAGGACAATTCACTATGAAGTTATTTAACCCAACAGAAGAAACATTAAAAGTAGAACTTACTCCTTATGGCAAAGAACTTTTTTCAAAAGGCAAGTTTAAGCCAGCTTATTATACTTTTTCTGATGAGGACGTTGTATATAACAAAAATCTTGCACCCGGTGCGCTGACAGAGCTTCAATCCCTAGGTAATAATAGGATTGTTTCTGAGACGCCCCACCTCCACCCACAGTCGGAATTTTATAGTGCACCTTTAATAGCTGGTGAAGATCAAGACAACACTGAACAACAAAATCTATTATTCAACACCGCGAGAAAAATTCAAGGATCTTTAGGCGATGTAATACTTTCTGGCTCGAAAGGACCCGCATTTAAAATAACATTTTTGCAAGGACAGGTAAAAACGACTTCTAATTTTTATGTATCCTCATCAAACGCAAATAATGGAAACTCACTAGGGCATTATGATGTTCCTATTCCACAAATTGATGTAGATTTGGAGTTCAAAACGGCCATAGCAGAACGCAATAAGCCGCCCTTTAACTTCGACCCAGCCTTAAGCAGACAATTTTTCCACCCAGACGGCGGCACAACTTTCGTACAGTCTAACCAGATCACACTGTTAATAGAAGAATCTAACACAACAGACATGTTTGAAAATTTTGATATCGAAGTCTACGAGATATCTGATGATGTCAACAATACGCTTGGCAATATGGAACTGCAACGCCTGCCTTTACTAAAACAAGAGCAAGACCTAAGAATAAAAAATGATATGCTTGTCTCCAAAGAAAGAATGATGCAAGAAAGAAACATGATAGCCAAGCTTCCCCCTACCTTTGACGATTCAGACTATTACTTTGATATATTCACTGATGTTTATGATGAAATCTCAGAAGACTTTATTTGCTCCCTGATAAGCCAACTCCGCGCCGAAGGTTTTGCGTTGGATATTGGTTTTGTATGCCCGGATCAGGTGGATGTCAATAACACTAACTTTAATATATACGACTCTGATTCAGATATTGCTGAAAAGTGTCCTTAAATCTATTTACTATAAATGCCTACTATAGACCCCAAATCATTTACTAATAATATCGTTCCATTAGTATACATAGAAAATATTACCTTGAGCGAAGGCGAGCTAACAGACGTTGAGCTTGATAGGTCTTCCTATATGCGTAGCCAAAATCAATTCGGCACAACAGTCTATGATAATAATGGCCTAAACACATCACAAATTTCACAAAACCAACGAGGCCTCGGCATCGCGACCTCTATCAACACATTTTTGATGCTTAATAAGAACGCTTATGATTTTTGTAAAGCAACAGACTCATTAGAAGTAGTATTGGTGTTAACGAGCGATCAGCGCGCCATAAACGCGCTGCGCTCCGGCAAGTTTCGTAACTTTAAAACTATAACAAACTTGGCCGCTCGTCAATTAGTTACTTTAAGAACAGTTCCGTTTAAGCAATATGTTGATTTTCAACGTAGCAAAAAAGTAGTAATTGACGAAGAAGAATTTACTAAGCTTAATTTTACAACTACATTAAATTCAATTGACACCAACCCTGATCTTCTAGCATGTTTTGCTTTCACTCGTTTTTCTGACCCCACTATCTTAAGCCCATCATTGGGGGGAAGAAAACAATTGTTCGGCCGCATCACAGGAGAGGTAATTATTGATCAAGGCTTAGTCAACAATGCCACATACTTTTTCAAAGTGGCCAGTAATGGCTCTATTTGGGCCGGCCCAGTACACCAGCACACTCTTGATGGAACGAATAAAAGAATTTATATGGAGGGTATCAAGCATACAACCGACGACCACCGCGTAGTGAGAAGAAACAACGCCGGTTTGGCTAAAATAATCGATGCAAGACTAATAAACGCAGATGATCTAATGGATACACTCGAAGACAACTTTATAGTTGATCAGCAAGCCAAAGAAACTACTCTTAATAAAAAGTCCTCAGATACCTTCTTTTTAGAAAAACAGCAACAAGGCATTAGCCCTACTTTTACGAGTATGGATGTCGATGGCAAAATTAGAAATCTAACATTTGTTAATATATTAAAAATATTAGAGAACAACTCACCCTACTCAAAAATACTGACAAATATCGACCGCGCCTCCATGCAACGCGTTATTCGCGGCTCGTTTATACGAAACATGACTGTAGACAGGGTTTTAGACTCTAAAAACGCTGAGGATTCCAAAAGAATTATCAATGCCTCGCTCGCGCCGGGTGCATCCACCACACAGGTTACTGAAGGATATAATTTATTTAAGTTAGAAGAGAAATTAGAATTAGGATCTGTAAAATTAGATACAAATTATGTTTTACCAAATTATATATTGCCTATTGTCACCACTGACAACAAAATAAGTAATTTTTCAAATAAAGATATTTTTTATCGCATGGAATTCACATTTGCTGACGGTATCGAGAAACTAATAAAACAGAAAATTAGAAATTTAGTATTAGCCGAAAGTGAAGTCGCTGTGATCCAGAAAATACTTAACACACCCAGACTTCTTCAAAAAGACGGGCTGTTTGATATCGAGGCCATAAATAATTCACAAATAAATCTTGCTGATCTTGTTGGATCCACCGCTCCACGAAAGAAAAATTCCCGCAGGATCAACCGGCAATTGTCTATTATATTAGGATCTGTGATCGACACACTATCTGTAATGTTTAACGTACCCGAGCGTACCCTACAACAAATTTATGGAGCTTTTTACCAACAGCTTAATTTAGATTCTGGCAATATACACCATTATAACAATTTTATTACCTTTATGTCATATCTCAGGGCTTTTTTAGTTGAAAAAATTAACTTTTCCACGGAATCCGAACAAGCTTTTGATGGTGGCAAGAGAGTCAGGAATATTAAGTCCTTCAAAAACAATATTACAGTATCCTATGATACTCACACTATCGATAGTAATTTGAATAAAGAGACAGGACTTTTATATTTTAATGCAATATCAGATAATGGGTCAATGCCCACCATAAATCAAGAAGCTTTCAATGACAGATCAAGCGCAGAAATAACAAAATATTTTATACAGGAAAACCCAAAATCACAGACAAAATTTTATGATAGAGTAGTAACAAACAAAGGCAGAGATTTTACTCCGACACACGCATACATAAATTCACAACCCAATCATTTGAACCCGCAGGGCGGTATCACATCGCATGCTTTATCGCGCATTTTGTGTACTATAGTAAATCATGCTAAAGGATCCGCACGCATTTCCTTTAGAACTGACATGGAAAATATCAACCCACCAGACCGCGCACCGACAAGATATAAAACCGAAATAGCATCAAGCTTGGGCGAATATGGCATATCTTTTGACGCTCCCCCCCAACGTCGTAAGAAAGAATCTCTCGTTTCTAGCGAGGACGTGATGAGCACGGAAAATGATTTTACAACTTTTTCGGGCTCGTCAGAGCCTTTGAGCCAACTATTCAGCTTAGCCTCGTCTACCGCATTCTCCCCCATGATGGCGGCTGCAACATACTTAGGCGTATTATCCAATTCCACTCCGGCAGAAAATAATTCAATGGTTGCAAAAATAGGAGATTTAAATTTAAGCAACCCAAACTCACTAGTAACCAACAATTTACAAGATGACGCGCTCGCGCTCTACCCCGGCTCGGGCATTGAGGGCCTTGAACTAACAACCAAAGCTTTGACGGACATGATGATAAAATTACCTTTCCAGATCAAGGCGCTATCGGAAAATGAAAATGTAGATATTCAACCTGAATTAAGAGAACTTTTGAATTCAAATTTACCAATTATTTCTAGCGCTATATTCCCATCTTTGATGTTTAACCATTTCTTGGTGGGCCGAGTCTCCTACTTATCAGGGTTTAGTACGAATTTAGGAGGCGGCCTTGGCACTGAACCAATTTTTGAAGATATTAATCTAAATATAATCAATGGCTTATCATCGCGTCAAAAAATTCTATGTAGGATTACCCCCTATACAAACGCCAATTTCCTTGCTCGGAGCTATAATGATCTCAACATGAAGGTATTAAATGAGTATTTTATTATACAAAACCCACGCGGCCTCTCAGAAAATAATACTGTTGCATCCCCACGATCTTTGACGCTAGCTTCTCCCCGCGCGCAAACTGACCTAGAAAATGTTTTTGGCACCCCCGCGCTAGAAATTTTAAGACAAAGCACACAGAGACTTAATAAAGAATATTTTGAAAACATTTTTGCTTCCTCTTTGTTTATTAGACAACCAAAAGAAGTTTTAAGCGTTGACTACAACTTCGGCGCTACTATATCTAGAGACACCGGAATATCGCCGCCCGCATCCACAACTACCACCGCAGAGGTTGTAGTAACTACCAATTCTCAATTACCAACTAGGGGAGGTTCTTACTAATGTCCAAAACAATGATATTGGTAAATAACGAAATCTACAAAAACAATTCGGTGCCGAAAGACACCTTCGCTTCCCAGTTCGGCTCTTGGGCGACATCTGACGATACAGCATTGCGGTTTGACAATACTAGCAGCGGTATGTTTGGCTATAGCCAGATCAGTGCGGCAGGATTATACATAAACCCAGATAACCCATTTAGCCAAGAAGCACACTATGTTACAAAACTTTATGTCCACTCGGTACATGGCGAAGATCTCTCAAATTATATTACTCTTGATAAGCGCTATAGCTATTTTGCTACAGCTTTTCTGGTTTCTGATTTGGCAACTGACATAGAGAATATTAATAGCTCCGAAGACACCTCATTGATCCCTCCCACAGATATTGATTTTGACTATGAAATTGAAAATATCGAATATGAGAATCTAAATGCTTCTGCGCCAAACGAGCTAGCCCTGCTTAATTATTATGAGCCGCTCCAAGATCAATTATTATTAAAAAATGACCCAGTGGTCCTATTGCAAAACTCAATTGAGAAAGCGGCTGTGCGAGGAGATTACGAGAACGTTGTAGTCGCCCCGGATGAACTTCCCGGCGTACTATCAGCTAACACTTATGCTCCTGACGATCGTGAAGTACGAGTTGTAGACCCATTGCAAGACGCCCCGGACGCCACAGCCACTTATATGGAACGCTTACCTTTTGTTAACAGAATTAATATACAAAACTTTGAAGCAACGCCATTATTAGAATCATCTAAATTTGTATTAAACAATTTGATGTTTTTTGACCAAGAATACCTTCCAGAAGAGTTGGAAAATTACTTTGATCTAGGCACTTTAATGATGCGTTGGCATTGTCAACAAAAGGATGTACTGAATAAAGGTGAAACTTTCGTATACACCAGAGCCGTCAGCACAGGCGATGGCGAAGTAGCTGACATTAACGTGGTGCAAGAACTGTATTCGTATGATCTAATAGATTGGATAAATAACTATGCTCCTGCATCCATAGCCACTCCACTAGACATAAAATATATCTCTGGCGATGGACCCTTGGAGAACCCATCTAGCATTAACATGGCAGATGACAATTATGCTGATGGAGGCTTACAGCTAACTACTGCACTAAAAGCTTTTGCTGCCAACTATTTTGGAGCGGCGGGAGGAGATCCGGGCTTTGTCAACGCAGAATCGCCACTAAGCAATAAACTTATGTCTCCCTCCATCATGGAGGTATTAAGAGGTAATGTTGGCTTTTCCGAAACTTTATTTTATCGCGTTAGCAAGTATGAAGGCCTGATACCAGAGGGCTCCACCGGGACACCTATACAATCTTTTTATATTCCTGCAAATAAAAGCAACAACATTATACGATATCTTGACACCCAAGTATTTTACAACAAGGAATATACTTATAAAATATTTGCAGTTAAAGCCGTGGCTGGATGCGAATATGAGTATACGGATATTAAGGATTTAGATCCGGGCAAATACGAAGTAACTGTTAAAGCTTATCCGAAAATCAAAATAATTGAGCTTCCTGTGTTTGAGAAGATAAACAAAATACTTGCGAATCCCCCTTTGCCACCGGCCTTTGAATTTGTGCCAATTAGAAGAGTGCAAAATAAGTTTAAAATGATTTTTAATTCAAATTTGGGCATAGAATTAATGACCCCGACCCCCATTACTGACACTGATAATCGCAATATACAGTATATTCGAGACAACAAGTATATCCCTGCTGATAATGGCATTTTTTATTCGGACACATCCACAACAGGGAGGTTTGAGATCTACCAAAGTAGCAACAGACCTCTAGATTTAAGCACATTTGCTGATTTTAGGAACAATCTCTTTGCTAGCGTAGACACAGATGTAGATACAACATCTAAGTTAAGGGCAACCTCAGCCGCTGCCATTCTTAATTTAATCCCCAATAAGAAATATTATTTTGTTTTTGTCTCTCGGAATAGACTTGGGCTGGCTTCTAACCCCACCCGCGCTTTTGAAGTGGAAATAGTTAACGATGGCGGCTTATCATACCCCGTTATTAAACCCTTAGAAGACATCGCAGAAAAAATAACAAGAAAACCGACTAAAACACTTACAAAGATTGTAACAATACGCCCAAATGTTGGCCAAGTACAAATTGATTACGAAGCAAGCGGCCTAATAGACAGCGAAAGTAACCCATTAGATAGCCGCATGGCTGACATCACACTTGGGACCAAAGAAGAAGGGTCATTCGGAGCACCCGGTACAGGCAAAAAATTCAAATTTAGGTTCAAATCTAAAAAAACCAATCGAATGTTTGATATTAATGTAACTTGCAAAAACACCAAAATTTTAACAGACTTCCAAACAGGCGTGGCCTCTCCCATCGCTGAAGCACAACCACAAGATTCTGATATATCGGGATTCCTTGATAGTAGTGGTTATTTCGGAGAAACCACTTCCCCCAATGTGCCAGAAATTGATGATGAGTTACAGATTGCACCGGGCCAACAAGCGGGATATTTCACCCCCCCCGAAAATAACAATTCCCACCTTACAGAAATAATTTTTGTAGATGACCCGGCTCCTCGAACCGAGTTAGGGCCACAAGAAGGCAACACTACAGATGACCTGTTAACCAACGATAGTTATTTTCCTCCAGACTAAACTATTTATTATATATGCAGGAGTTTTTCCTGTACAACAGCTAATTATATATGACGCGAAACATTAAGGAGAAGCAATGGCTTTCTTAGACAACTCCGGTGATATCATACTTGATGCAGTTTTAACTGACACAGGTAGAATGAGGCTTGCAAAAGCAGACGGTAGTTTTAAAATTGTTAAGTTTGCACTTGGCGATGATGAAATAAATTATGCACGCTATCAATTGAACCACGCATCTGGTTCTGCATATGCTGATTTGGAGTTGCTACAAACTCCTATATTAGAGTCTTTCACCAATAACGCTTCTTCGATGAATTCGAAGTTGGTTACAATCCCCCGTAAAAATTTGTTATATTTGCCTGTTTTGGAGACAAACCAAATTTTCTCCAACGCGACTGCTCTAAATTCAGAAACTAATAATTTTGTGATTGCTGTAGACACTGATACTCAAACGGAGTTTTCCACTGATTCTTCCGGTATATCTATCAACGGTGTTCTCTTCGGGGAAGACCCAGCCGGCGGCGGCAATTATATCCGAATAGATCAGGGTCTCGATACAACAGCAATTTCCCCTGCCCGAGTCTTAGACCCGTTGCTAGTGGAAACCCAATATATAGTCGAGATTGATAATCGACTTGGATCCATTGTCTCCCTTAACGGTAACCCCGCACCTGTTTCGTTTATTGATGATGATCAAATTGCTACCTATTTCTTATCGTTAGGCACCGACCCAGAGTTTATCACTGAAAACACTGATACTTCTACTAGCGAGAATCAGTCAATCTCCGGTCCAAGAGGGACTACTTTAGAACTTAAGATTCTTTCGTCTCTTGAAGTTAATACTAGTACCTACCTTTTTGATACATTGGGTACATCTACGACCTTATCGGGCAAAAACGGCTCGATCTCTGTTAACACAGTTGACGCCACATTGCGTGTCACAGGCGGCACAACAGGCTACAGACTTGATATTCCCATTAGATTTGCGAAGAAACCATAAGGATAAAAAATGGCCACAACATTTAAAGACATCCGCGATAATGATATCGCTGCTACTAGAACAAAGTTACACGAAGCAATCCCCATGACTGGTACGATTGCTTCAGGAACATATACAGAAGAAAACATCAAAAACTATGCCCATGGAATGTTTGAATCAGTATACGATTATCCATTTTTAAGTTCTTCTGCAAATCATATTTTTGATTTAACAGTAGGTGTTTCTGCAAATGCACCTGCATACTCGGATATTTCTAACCAGCAAATCAAGAAAAACAATATTTATAACCAATTTGCTCAAACAATGGTAGGTTATGATATCACAGGCGCAATTAGACAGTTTGATCAAGACGGCATTTTGGGAGCCGGCTCTACTATCGGTCAGTGCTTGTTTATCCCATTCGCACGCCTGCTCTCCAAAGACGAAGTAAAGAAAGAATCTTTCTCAATGATACTCGGAACAGGAATAACTCACGCTACGCCTTTTTCAACACAAATCAAAGTATATGATTCAGGCGCTATTAGTAATTATAGAGTTAATTCACCCGCTGGAGAATACGGCATTCTGTACGCAGAAAACGACCATAATACCCCCATCAGTGGAGCCAACATACAAGCCGGCGGCTCTTCACCACAACCTGTTGGCCTTATATACTATCAGGCAGGCTTAGCTGTACTTAACCTTTCGTCTACGTTCAACGCAGGGGGCGGCGACACGACTGCTCTTGTTGGCGGCGAGGGAATCTTAAGTGCTAGTATCCCCTCATGGTCTGCTGGCGAAGGTGGGACCTATCTTGCGGACCTTACCGGTTCCACTATAGAAAAATTTGTAAACGGATTCAGACATAGAATTTCTAATATATCCTTTAATAATACTACTGAATTAAACTCGTCAATTTACTTCTGCCGAGTAGGGCATAACGACTATAATTATTCTTCGAATCCCACATACTTGAGTGCAAGTCAAATTCGCGTTAAGAATTCTTCCACCGACACGCCAGTTTCTTATGTCACTACCGTTGGTCTCTACTCGGCTGACAATGAACTCATGGCTGTCGCCAAACTATCCGAGCCTCTTCGCAAGGATCCAACACAAAATTACACTATTCGGGTAAGATTAGACTACTAAAATGATATGGCAATCTATGAATTCACACCAACTGACATACTATTCAACACAATAAAGACTCATCCAAGTAACGAGTTCTTTACTGTTAGTGGTAACATATTTTATCAGAATCAAAACGCAATATCCGGTGCTAATGTCTCTAACGTTTACGGCATTCCCACCGGGTTTGTTAGTTTATACCAAATAAATGTAGATCGTGACGAAGCCTCTACGGGCAGAACAATTGGCCCTGAAGAGATTGCAGATACAGGCTTGGTCTATCCCTTCTTAGTTAAAGGAACCGATGAGGTAACTTTTAAAACAATCTCACAAGATGAGTATGCTAGCGCCTCGTTCGGTCATGTTTTTACTGCATCATATAACCTATCAGCCAGCGTTTCGAGGAACCTTTATAGCTCCACTTACATAAGCACCATGGAAGCCAACAACTCTTCCTCTTTTATATCAAATTTTGATGCAGCAGCCCCAGATGAAGAGAATATCTCAACTATTAAGCCACTTTTTACGGCATCTGTTATTTTGGCACTCAAAAATACTTTAAATTATAATTCTCGGCTGAGCCCACATTTCCTGTTTAATGCATCAATCCCCGGAGGCCCCAACCGAGATCTGTCTGCTGTTAATGTTAATTTATTATCAGTTCCATCTATCATATATGGTTCAAAGATGAAGCCCGGTACAGTTAAGCTAGAAACGTTTCACACGGGCACACTGGTGTGCAGATATGAAGATACGAAAAAAAATGGGGAATTAATCCGCACGTTTAGCAAAAATTCTTTTTGTGGTATAGGTAATTCTGAGGTTGTAGGTGTTGTACTGTATAACGAAGGATTTATGCTGCTTACATCCTCCGTGGTTGAAAGTGCAGGCCCCGGCGCGGCCGCCGCTACTGACTTCTTTACTACTACCACATCTTTAAGCTCTATTAGTTCAAGCTATTATATAGCATTTAGCGGCACCAACCCCATTCCCGTAAACACTTATATAGCCAACGCGCCTAAAGGCAAACTTAACTGGTCAAATAATAGATCTTATGTATCTTCTAGTACAGTTCCTGTCTCTGGGTCGGGAATATTAAGTGGCACTTATTTTGTTTACGAACAAGAAAGAACAATTCAAAATATTGCAAGTTCATCAATAAATCATTTTTCTGCATCCTTCGAAAACGTAACTTATATCAACCATATTAACCTTTTTGACGACGAAGGAAATTTAATTGGGGTTGCAAAAACTTCTAAACCGGTTAAGAAGGAAGAAGATAGGGATTTTACATTTAAATTAAAATTGGATATGTAATGATATTAGGATTAGATATATCAACCAGTATTACAGGATACACTATTGTTGATGGTGAGAAGGTGGTTGAAAATGGTGCGTGGGATACACGCAAATATAAAGACTTTTTTGAAAAGGTGAAGCATGTTAAGACAAAGGTGGATGAAATCCACAAAAGATACAACAACAAAATTGCAGCAATCTATATTGAACAATCACTTCAATCATTTAGATCGGGGTTTTCATCTGCAAAAACTCTTTCCACTCTTTCTCGTTTTAATGGCGTCGTCTCTTGGTTGGTTTTTGATAAGTTCGGACTCAAGCCAGAGTACCTCGCGGCTACGTCTGCAAGGAAACTTTGTGGAATCAAAGTAAGCCGGGGTGAAAAAGCAAAACCAACTGTTTTGAAGTTTTTACTTGACAACGAGCCTAGTTTCGTGATATATTATACTCGTAATGGCAACCCTAAGCCTGACTCTTATGACAGAGCAGATTCTATGGTGATTGCTAAAGCGGGGCACATATGCGAACAAAAGAGCGTATCTTAGCAGATATTCTTGGTTACTCCTATCAGTCTGGCCAAGAGCAACTATTTCATTGTCCATTCTGTAAGCATCACAAGCGCAAGCTATCAGTGAATGTGGAAAAGAATGTCTATAAGTGCTGGATTTGTGATAGCACAGGCAAGAATATTGGCCGTATTGTAAGGCAATTTGGCTCTTTTCAGGACAGACAGGACTGGATGCACCTCGATGGTCGCGTCAATCTCGAAACATTTGATAATTTGTTCGAAGAAAGACAGCCTCAACCAGAGGCCTCTGTGGACCTCCCTGACGCGTTTGTCTCATTAGCCAATAGGACACCCCCCGAAGATGCTTCGGAGCCTCTGAGGTACCTCCTAGAGCATCGTGGGCTTACAAATAGTGATATACTCAAGTGGAAGATCGGGTTTTGCAAGAATGGACCATACCATGGTCGAATTATTGTGCCGTCATTCAACAAAGAGGGGTTTTGTAACTATTTTGCTGCCAGAACCTACAAAAATGATACTATGAGGTACAAAAATCCACCAGTTTCCAAGAATATCGTGTTTAACGAGCTTTTTGTGGACTGGACTAAACCAATTATCCTCGTCGAGGGCATTTTTGATGCGATTCGCGCCGGAAATGCTATCCCACTGCTTGGTTCTACACTAAGAGAGACTGGCAAACTGTTCCAAGAGCTTGTTAACACTGGTGCCACTGTGTATCTTGCCTTGGATCCCGATGCCAAAGACAAAACAACAAAGATTATGAAGCTTTTGATGTCATATGACATAGATGTTTACATTATCGACGTTGATGATTTTGAGGATGTAGCGGAAATGACCGCAGAGCAATTTGATATTCGCAAAGAGCAAGCTGCTTTTATCTCAAATTCAGACTATTTATTGCAAAGGCTCTTTGCCACTTGAGGAATAGGAAATGAAAATCACCAAAGCACAACTCAAACAAATCATCAAGGAAGAACTTGGAAGAGTTCTCGAACAGAGCCCCCAAGGCTACACAGTTCGAACGGGAGCATATGGCATCGTCAGCTTTCTTGATCCCGATCGGAACCCAATGGAATTTGAAGACCCAAGAGACGGACAAATGGAACCCCTAAGCTCAAGCGATTTAATGCAGTTCACTGAAAATCTACCTGAATTCTATAATATCGTAAGTAAGGAATTCATGGAAAGACACAGGGAATCTTCACGATGGCCATATCCAGATCCCGATGCGATGGTAGACTATGGCGGCTTTGTAGAGGGTAAGGGCTATCAAGACTTACTAGACCTCTATGTAGCAAAGGTGTTGAACAAGTGAAAATAACAAAACAACAACTTAAACAAATCATCAAGGAAGAGCTTGAAGGCGCAATGAACCCCGAGCCAGAATATCTGCAAAAAGCCCGACAACGTAACCCAGTGCCCA
>TARA_R110002110_G_scaffold123298_1_pt1 | contig 35743 bp, 31 predicted proteins | sample TARA_R110002110 | Tara Oceans TARA_R110002110 (sample SAMEA4397330) | marine metagenome | biome: Polar Biome; feature: [SRF] surface water layer (ENVO:00010504); material: water (ENVO:00002006), including particulate matter (ENVO:01000060) such as... | depth 5 m | reverse complement strand
CCGGGCGCTTGATGGCACATCGGCGAAACCCGCCGAATCCCGGTGCCGTCGCTTGACGCGACGCGGCGCAACCCGCACTGTCAGCCCGAAAAAGAGCAGGAGCCACAATGGCCAGATCGACCCCCCCTTTTGCCGGCTTCGAATGGATGATCGCCTGGCGATACATGCGTGCCAAACGCGCCGAGGGCGGTGTCTCGGTGATGACCTGGATCAGCCTGATCGGCATCACCCTGGCCGTGTTCGCCCTGATCGCGACCCTGGCTGTCCGCGCGGGCTTTCGCGCCGAGTTCGTCGACACCATCCTCGGCGCCAACGCCCATGTCACGGTTTACGCGACGGCCCATGAAGACACCAATGGCCGCACGATCCGCAGCTTCGAGAATTTCGACGCGGTTGCCGCCAGCCTCGCCGCCGTCGAAGGGGTGACACGCGCCGCACCGATGCTGCGCGGCCAGGTCATGGCAACGGCGCAACAGCGCAGCGCGGGCGTCGAGGTTTTCGGCATGCGCGAGGCCGATCTCCGCGCCATTCCGCGCATCGGTGACGGCTCTCCCGGCGTCGGCGACCTCGGAAAATATGCCAGTGGCATCGCCATCGGCTCAGGCGTCGCGCGTGAATTGGGGGTAAGCCTCGGCGACCGGATCCGGCTGATCTCGCCCGATGGCGTCAAGACCGCCTTTGGCACCAGCCCGCGCGTTTCGGCCTATGAAATCGTCTATATCTTTACTGCCGGGCGCTATGACATCGACCGCACCCGCATCTACATGCCGCTGGCCGAGGCTCAGCGCTATTTCAACCGTGAGGGGCTCGCGGACGAGATAGAGGTCATGGTCGCCGACCCCGAGCAGGTCGACGCCATCGCCGGGCCGCTGATGCAGGCGGGCGGGCCCTACGCGCTGATCTGGACATGGCGCGATTCCTCCGGCAGCTTTTTGCGCGCGCTGGATGTCGAGGACAATGTGATGTTCGTCATCTTGTCGATCCTCGTTCTGATCGCTGCGATGAACATCGTGTCCGGCCTGATCATGCTGGTTAAAAACAAGGGCCGTGACATCGGCATATTGCGCACCATGGGGTTGAGCGAAGGCTCCGTTCTGCGGATTTTCTTTATCTGCGGCGCGTTTACCGGGATTCTCGGCACGCTGGCGGGCGTGGCGATGGGAAGTGTATTCGCACTTTATATCGACCCGATCTTCAGCTTTGTGAACTATGTCGCGGGCGGCGGCGTGTGGGATCCATCCATTCGCGGCATCTATGCCCTGCCCGCAAAGCTTCAGTTCGGTGACGTGATGTCGGCGGTGTCGCTGTCGCTGGGCCTGTCCTTTGTCGTCACCATCTTTCCGGCGCGCCGCGCGGCCCGGATGAACCCGGTCGAGGCGCTGCGCTATGAATGATCCGATGTTGTCGCTGCACGCCATCACCAAGGCCTACAACAAGGGCAGACCCGCCGAGGTCACCGTTCTGCGCGGGGCCAGCCTGACGGTCGCGAGCGGCGAGGTCGTGGCACTGGTCGCGCCCTCGGGGGCCGGAAAATCGACGTTGCTGCATATTGCGGGGCTGTTGGACACCGCCGACAGCGGCACGATCGCGCTGGAGGGGCGCACGCTGACGGGGTTGTCAGACCGGGCACGTACCGAAATCCGCCGCAATGATGTCGGCTTCATCTATCAGTTCCACCACCTGCTGCCCGAGTTTTCGGCGCTGGAAAACATCATGCTGCCGCAACTTGCCAATGGCACCCCGAAAGCAGCGGCCGCAGCCCGCGCCAGCGATCTGCTGGCCCGTGTCGGCATCAGCCACCGCGCCGCACACCGCCCCGCAGCCCTGTCGGGCGGCGAGCAGCAGCGCGTTGCCTTTTGCCGCGCGCTGGCCAATGCGCCAAAACTTCTGCTGGCGGACGAGCCGACCGGCAACCTCGACCCCGAGACCTCGGACCAGGTGTTCGCGGCGCTGCTGCTGCTGGTGCGCGAAACCGGCCTGTCGGCCCTGATCGTCACCCATAACATGGCGCTGGCCGCGCGGATGGACCGCATTGTCCGGCTGGAGGCGGGGCAGGTCGTGCTGTGACGCCGCCCACGGATCACGCCGCCCTCGCGCAAATGTGTCTGGTCCGGGCCTATGGGGCTGCAACATCTCGATAAACCGGACCGGAGCCCGCATGCGCCCTGCCTCATCCCTGATCGCCTCCCTGATCGCCACCTTGCTGGCCTCGCCTGCACCGGCCGGCCCCGTACCCTTTGACGACACCTGGTCCACCCAACGGTTTTCGCTATTCTCGTCAAATACATACGGGTTCGAGGGTGATGCGGTGTCCATCCTGTCCGACGGCACGGTCTCGATGGCTTACCGCCAGGTCGAACCGGCGCAATGGGGCGCAAAACGTGCAGCATGGGGGTGGGAGGTCAGCCGTTCGGTTCCCGCCACCGACCTGACGCTCAAGGGGGGCGATGACCGCAATGCCTCGCTCTATTTCGTTTTCATGCCGCCGCAAGAGGCGCGGGCCCTGGGCGCGAAACCCGGCATCCGCAAGTTGTTGACGGCGGAATCCGCCCGCGTCCTGGTCTATGTCTGGGGCGATAACCGGGCGCGCGGGACGATGCTTGACAGTCCCTATCTGGGCAAGCACGGCAAGACCATCGTGCTGCGCAAGGCGGGGACCGGGCGCTATTCGGAAAAGGTCAACCTCGCGGCCGATTATGCCCGCGCGTTCGGCGGCCCTGCCGGGGCGTTGGTGGGGCTTGCGGTATCCGCCGACAGCGACGATACCGATACGACCATCCGCGCCCGCATCACGGGGCTTTCGTTGAACTGAACTGGATCAGCGCGATACCCGCCAGCATCAGCCCGATGCCCCCGGCGCGGCCAGGCGTCATCAATTTGACCTGCGCGCCGAACAGCCCAAAATGGTCTATCGCGGCGGCGGCAATGATCTGCCCGAGCAGCACGAAAAACACGGCATTGCCGACGCCGAATTTCGGCGCGATCGTGGTGACCGAGATAACATAGAACGCTACGGACAGCCCTGCCAGAAACAGATACCTTGGCTGACCGGGCACCCGCGCCAGCGCGCCAGCGGTGCCGTGCAGCAACGCATAGACCAGCGTGGCGGACAGAGCCACGGTGAACAATACCACCGCAGCCGCCGCAGGTGACCCGATGCGCGACCCCAACTGTGCGTTCAGCGCCGCCAGAATCGGAATGCCGATGCCCGCCGCCAGCATGACTGCCGCGTAGCGCAACGACTCGGGGCTCATCATGTCTCCACTTCCCGGCGCAACCATCGCACGCGGCGGCCCGGCGGCGGGCCGAACCCGACCAGCGCCGATACTTGCAGCCGGTTCGCGATTTCGACAAAAAGCAGCGGGCCGATCATCCCCATCGCACTTCCCAACACGATATGGGGCACCAGCGCGTCGACCCCCAGCCGGAGCAAGGCGATGCGTGTGGCGGCGGTGAACAGGATATGGGCCAGAAAAATCGGCATGGTCTGACGGCCGATCGCTGCCATGATCGCCCCGCCCCGCGCCGGCAGCGGCAGATTTACAGCAGCCAACAGAAATCCGAGCACCGCGGCAGCAACCGCAAGTTCCGACCAGAACAGGTTCTGGGCTTTCAGGCCGATGCCCAGAATGGTCTGGCCGAGGGCAAACAGCACCAGCCCCGGCACCATCAGTCGCGGTTGCAGCAAAACCTCGTGCCGCGCCAGCAGGGCAAAAGCCACGCCCGCCAAAAACTCGGGCAGGTAGATGATCGTCGGGAACAGGAAGTCGAACGGTCGCATGTCTATCAACCCGAAGGTCGCCGTCAGCGCAAGTGCTGCCATCGCGGCAAGGCGTGGCATCAGTGGCAGGCTTGTCAGCGCCGCACCCAGCATATTGTGCAGGAACAGCGCCAGCAGGAACCAGTAAACCCCGCTTGGCGGAAACGGCGCGGCCAGCAGGTCCAGCGCGCTCATCTCGTCTATCCCGGCAGCGGCGCGCAGGCCGGCATCTATCCAGCTCCACAGGATCATCGGCCAGATCAGCAGCAGGACCCGGCTGCGCAGCACGGCCACAAAGCCACCGCGCGCCTGGAAGAACAGCCCCGCGAGAAAGAAGAAAAGCGGCATGTGGAACAGGTAGATCGCATCATCCACCCGCGTGAACAAGGCCGTGTCCGGGATCATCCCCGCCGTGTGCAAGCCGCGCCAGACATGACCCGCAACCACCAGAAAAATCGCCAGTGCCTTGACCACGTCGAACCCTGTAAGCCTGCCAGACATGAAACCCCGTTTGAAAATTGCTTTGCTGAAGGGTCCGTCGCGAGGCCCTGCTTGTCAATCGTCGATACGGAAACAGGCTGTGTCCGGGGCGGCAATGGGTTCCATTTAGAGTGCATGAGGAGCGCCTGATCAACGGATTTTCGCGGTCATTCCCGCCGTTTCGAAGAACCACGCCGCCTTCGGGTGACCTACTCTGGCAGAAACAGGCCATTTTCACTGGTGGCCCCCGACACCGGGCCAGGCCAAGCACCCAACTGCGCAATTGGTGACATACCGCGCCGCATACGGGCGTGAATGCTTCTGTCGGCAACCGCAGGAGCCGTAGTTTTGTGGCCGCGATGCCGCGATACCGACACCTACAGCGGCGATTCCAGGTTCGATCATTTCCGGAGCGTCGGCTTTCCCGAAACCGGGTTCAGCCTGAGGCCGGAAAGCTTGTATTCCCCGCCGCCAAAAGCTCTTCGGCCAGCGCCTTGAGGGTTTCCCCCGCCGCCACACCGGCCTGCCAGTCTTCGGGAATAGCATTGCAACCATAGATGGCACCGGCCAACTGGCCCGCAACGGCAGCAACGCTCGCAGCGTCTCCGCCCAGATTGGCCGCGAGAAGCACCGCCTCGCGGAATGAACTGCTATGCCCGACGGCCCAAATCGCGGCATCAAGCGTATCAACCACATAGGCGCTGGAGCGCAGGTCGTCGCGGGCCTTGTCACGCCATTCCCCGCCGTTGATCGCCAGAAGATTGGGCGAAAGCTGGATAACCCGCGGGCGCAGCGTCTGCGCCTTGTCGGCCCCGTTCAACGCATCAAGCAACTGATCCATGAACAGATCGCAGGCATCGAGGCATTCGATGGTCGCGTGCGTGGCCCGCGACTGCTTGTTGGACATGAACCTGGCGGTGTTCCGGTCTCGCGAAGCGAAAACAGCCAGCGGAGCCTGCCGGATCAGCGAGCCATTTCCAGCGGCCTCAGCCAGCGGCGATCCGGCGGAAGGGTCGTCATCCTCGATGAAGCTTTCGATTGCGGTGCGGGTGGTCTCGCCCACGGCAAGCGTGCGGCCCCCTGCCGTATTTTCGGCACTGGTTAGCCAGGCCTGCAGACGCTCCATGAAATCATATTGCTCTACCGTGTCCGAGGCGAGCAGCGACCGCGCGAGACAGAGCGCCATCGCGGTGCCATCCGTCCATTCGCCGGGCTTGATGCCCAGCGGGCCGCCGCCCTGCATCCCGGTCAATTCGTCGTAACTGTCGCGGGGCAGGAATTCGACGGCAGAGCCGATTGCCTCTCCCACCGCGAGGCCCAGAAGGCAGCCCTTGGCGCGGTCAAGCGCTTGCCCGGCGGTTGGATCAGGCCATTCAGCCGCGCCGGCACCTTGTTCAGCGAAAGGCGGCAACCATTTACGATTGCGGTCAAATTTTCCGGAAAGTGCTTCAGGAGCAAGCGTGTCATAACGCAGATAGGTTTCTGTCTGGTCAGCCATTCGACACTTCCTTCAGGTTGGTATCCATTTTGCCTTGATACGGCTCGTTGACATAAACCAGCTTGTCCATGTTGGCGGCAGGCGTGTCGGTCCGGCCCTGGACAGTGAACGCCGAATCCGCAGGGAAAAGAACTTCACCGCGCCCCGAGGCGGGGTTGAAATCGTTATTGCCAGATCTGGCGCCCTCTCCGGTATTTGCGGAAAGTGCGGCGACATCGCGCCCTTTCTTGCCGTAGATCACGTGATCTATCGAAGGTGAACTCGCGGCTCCGATGACAGCGGAACCGCGCGCGCCGGTACTCCACAGAACGCCACAGGTGAACTGTCGCCCTTTGGCGTAGCGTTTGTCGACAACATCCTGCGACCACGCCGTTTCAAAACGATAGGACGGCCAGGCCGCCTCGGGATATGCGGGCATCTTTGCCAGCGCCTCGTCACAGGTCTTGTTGAGAAAATCCAAGCGGTCACTGTCTTCGACGCCGCGGCGATTGCGGTTCATAGCCGAGTAATCATTCCCGGTATAGCGCTGAATCGACAGTGCCTCGGCCGGAGAGATGCCCTTGTGGCTGGCCCCGAACGCAACCAGCGCGCCATACATCTTGGTCATCCCATCGGCGAAGGCGTCACCACCCTCGAATTCCAGCATCTTGACGCCCGTTGCATCCTTGAGACTGTCGGTCAGCGCCTTGATCGCCGTATCCATTGCGCGCATCTGTTCCTTGCTGTTCAGCGACGTTCTGGCAAACGTTCCCTCACCCTGGGCACCGATTGCCATCTCCGCGCCCATGGAGCCCGCATTCAGGCCAACCTTGAGTTGATCCAGCTTCGCCTTCATGTTGTCGAGTGCCGCCTGCGCCTTTTTCTGCAAATCCGGGTCCGTCAGACCGTCAATTTGCGACTGGGCCCCAGCCGCGCGCTTGTCCGCTCTTTCCAGCCTTTTCCGCGATTCAACATCGGTACTGATTTTGTGCTCGGCCACTTCTTTCGCACGGTTCCTGATTGCGGTCAGCTTCTGGTTCGGGTTCTCGCCCGCCGCGAGGGTGCCGAATCGATGAAGATCAGTTTCGAATTCCTTGCGCAGAGCGTTTTGGGCGCCCGAGCCGAGTTTGCCTGCAAGTTCCTTCACCCTGCTGTCGATCAAGGATTTCAGGGCGGCCAGTTCCTTTTGATACGTTTGAAGCAGCGCATCGTCGCCTTTCTGCTTTTCCAGGGCGTCAGCGGCAGCCGCATTCAGATCGAGCCCTCGCAGGCGGGCTTCGATATCCGGGAATTTTTTGGTGCGCTCCTCAAGTTCCTTGATCGTCGTGATGTCAGCTAGGAGCTTTGTCTCGGCCTTGAACCCGTCGAGGAACTTTTGCATGGCGGCCCTTGCCGCCGCATCGGAAACGGCGGCGACCTCCTTTGACCTTTCGTCAAAAGTCGATAGCCACTCTCCCATCCGTTGCTGATAGGTCTGCGCGATTTTCAGATAGGCCGGGATATCGAACGCATTGAAGGAATCGAGGACCTTGGAAAGCGCGGGCCTGGCCACTGATAGATCTTTCACCTCGGCAAGTGGAACAACGGTATTCAGCAGGGCCGTGAGGCTTCCTTTCAGGGCATCGCGCAAAGCCCCGGCCTGCAATGCGTCTGCTTGCGCTTTCTTCTGGTCGTAGAACGTGAAAACTGCGGCCAGGTCCCGGGCATATTGTGCGATCGATCCAGACTTCAATTCCAGAGCGGCCAGGTCCGCGTCGAGTTGAGGCAGATCGGCGCGGGCCTTCTCAAGCTGGGCAGAGTTTGCAATCTGGCTGGCCGGTATCAACCCCGCGATGCAGGCCGCAAGTTTCTGGTTCACTTCAGTGCTCAAAGGCGAGTCCGGAAGGTTCGTCGCCTCTTGCGTGATTTTCGAGTGCCTTGCCCTGATCGCCGCTTCGTTCGTCTGGTATTGCTTCAAATCAACCCCGGCCGCCGCAATGTCGAAACCTTTGATCTCGTCATTGAGGTCGGTCAGACCCTGACTTTTGTAGACCAGCCCGAACAGATCATCAGGCTCTGCACTCAGCGTTTTCGCGTTGTCCTGAAAGGTTTTCAGAACCCCGTCCATCACGGATCTGAGCGGAGAAGTCGGCACGGCACCGACAGACGCTTTGAAATCGGTCAGGGATTGGGCAATTTTTGCAAGCTCGGCCTGATAGGTTTCGGCGGCGGTCAACAGGCGCCCGACATCCGTATCCGCGATGGTTGCCTTCACGCCCTCCAGCTTCCCGAGATGTTTGGCAAGCGCCTCGGCGTCGCCTGCGAAAACAACCTGCACCTGCAAGGGCTCCAGCCGGGTTTTCAAGATCGTGCGTATCTTGCCGATCTTGATGGCCGCGATCTGGCCAAGCTGCGCCCCGAGCGTCTGATTGATTTCCGTGATCAACGTTCTTTGCCGCTCACCCAGTTGTTTCCACAATTTGACAGGGCCCTGCGTCTCTTTGACGGCCCGCCGCGTGGTGGTGGCGAGTTCATCAAAGAGCCTGTTTTTTTCGGCTTTGTCGGTTTCCAGATTGGCGGCGGCAAGGCCTGCTTGATAGTCGGCAACTGCGCTGTCGAGCACAGCCGAAGTCACATTCAACGCGCCAAGCTGTGTCTGGCTTTCCAGCAGGCTCTTGTAGTCGACTTCGGCCTTCTCGCCAGTACTTCCGATTACAGCAACCTTTGCGCCACTCATGGCTTTCACGAAATTGGCGACAGTGAATTTTACCATAGTCCTCGATCCTTTCGACAGAGGTTGTCGGCAGACTTATCTTTGCCCTTGCAGAACGGCTGACAGTTGATCCAGCGGCGGATAAAGCGTGCCCCGGATCTGCACGTCGACGTCCCACGGATTGCCTTCGCAGGCATCGACCTTGATATTGCTGTCGAGATAGGTCTTGAAACTGGCGATGGCCGAAATGGCCTTTTCGCCATGTGTCCTGATGCTTTCCGCATCGCCGGGCCCAACCACCTGCAGCGCCGCCATCATCTTGACCCGGTTGTTTCCGGTCAGCGCATTCAGGCCGACACGGGCGATCTCGGCCAGTTCGTCGGCAAAGTCCGGATATCCGGTTTCTTGCAGAATGGCGGTCCGCAAATCGTTGAGTTGCCTGTCCAGCGTCTCATTGGCGTCGAGCCAGGTGTCGTAGGCTTGTTTCCAGCGCGTTTCGCTCGCCTTTGGCGTTTCGGCCCCGGCTGTCGGGTGGCCTTGCTGGTCAGTCCCGGCGCTGGCATTGCCTTGCGGCTTCAAGAGGTCGCGGATTTTGCCCAGAAGCGCTGCGGCCTCGCGAATTTCGTCCTGTGATATCTGGCCAACCGCACGGCTTATCGCCTGTTCGATCTTTGCGCGCCGTTCCGCATCCGGCAGAGCCCCCGCTTGCGTGCGGAGCATATCGGCAAGCTGCATCAGCTTTTGCCGCATCGGATTGGGCGGCGGCGGTGGGGCGGCAGCAGCGGCCAAAAGCATTTGCGCCACGGCTTTTTCAAGCTTCTCGATATTCACAGCGGCCGCTTCCAGCGCATTTTCCTTTACAAGGGCCGTCGTTCGCTTGAACGGATCGCTGAGCCTTGCGGCGGCGGCTTCGGGCAAGCCCTTCATCTTGTCGCGCACTGTCATCAGGCGTTGCAAGAGGGCTTTCGCATCCGGCGATGCGCCGGCTTTCGGGTCATCAGTGGGCGTTGGCGTGACGGCGGGCGCTTCGGCGGGCGCTTCGGCGCGGCCACCCTCGCTGACCGCCTGCGCCTCTTCGTCGTCTGCGGTCTCCGCGTCATCCGGCAACTCCTCGACGTCTGATTCAAGAACATTTCCGTCGGCATCCATGACGATGACGTTCAGGTTGACCTTGTTGGCCTTGAGGAATTTTTTCAGCTTTTTGGCAAGACCCGGGACGACCATCTCGCAGGTGAGGCGAAATTCCTTTTCCTTCATCGCGACACGGGAATACCCAAAGGCCGTTTTCGCACCAGCGCCGACGGCTTTCGCCTCTTTCATCAAGATGGCAGGACTCTTGAGAATATGCATGCCAAAATAGCTGTCTTCTTCCGATTTTCCCGGATTGAAGGCAAAAGCGACATCATCTTGCGCGGCTTTCTTCAAAATCTTTTTAAGTGCTGGTCCTGCGACATCAAAATTTGGCATAACACATCTTCCAGTTGAAAATTGCTTCAAAGAAAACGACAACAGATTTACGCAGATTCTCGTTGTTGTAGACAACGGAGCGGATCATACAGATCTGCTTTACCAAATTGACCAATATTTTGAAGCGAGTGTTGCTTTATATTGCGATCAAGACAAGTGTCTTTCTCGACTGGCTACAGACCCGCGATCTGGACCGGGCGGCTTTGTTGATGGCGTGGATGCCCCCTCCCGACGGCATCGGAATATGCCATTGTGGCGAGTGTTGACGCCATCCCACAAGCAGGGAGTTCGCCCTGAACAGAGCCTGTGCAGCTGGTTTCATGCTGAAATATGGCGTATTTTCTTGCGTTGATCTGCAAGGTTTTGTTTTGTCCTGGTGGAAACCTTGCAATTTCGGTTCCGCCAATGAAGCATCGATCGCGCCCGCCAGAACACGATGACATTCTGCGTGCGCTATGAGTTCGGCTGCAAGGTCTGCGTGACCACGGCGCCGGACGAGGGCTTTGTGGTCGGTATGCGCCGCTTTGCGGGCAACCCTTGCGATGGCCACACCCTGAAGGAAGCACCGGACCAGGTCGTGATCCTGAACGATCCGCGGCACGCGGCGCGGCCTGACACCTGAACTGATCTCGGACCTCCGACGCCGCAGCGCCATCGAGGCCGAAATCGGCCACATGAAAACGGACGGCCACCTGTCACGCTGCCCTCTGAAAGGCACCATCGGTGACGCCCTCTTTGCCACGCTCTGCGCCTGCGGCCACAACATCCGCAGATCCTGGCCCACCTCAGGGCTTGGCTTGTCTGGATATACGCCGCCTTCCTGGCGGCCAGGACCAACCCAGATCAGCAGCATCAGGTGTCCACAACCGCCTCAGGGCTTTGTTCAGGGCGGACTATATTGGTCCCGGTTCAATTGCAGGGAACATCAAAAATCTTGACTGCCAAACTCAGCCTGAAGTGAAGAATGTCGAGGCTGGCACCCCCCAAATTCAAAATCTTAGCGATAAACATGACATGCCGCCGTCAAGCTTTGCACATTCGGAATTGTTGACTGCGACCACGTCGTATCCTGCGTTGCTCAGCATCTCGGACGTGCGCGGAAAACCTGCCGGGCAGACGACGAGACGGTTGAACCGGATACTGTTGGCTGCCGCCTCTTCGCCCTCGGCGACATGCAATACCCTGTAGCCCTCAAAGCAACCTGAGGCGTCCAGCCTTTTTGTCGAGAGGATGGTTTCGGCGTCCAACAACGAGCAGTCAGTCTTGAAATGCAACACGCCCGGCGGGGTGAAAACTTCGCGCAAGCTGTGGCCCCATTCGGCGACGATCCTGGTCAATTCCGCCACGCCCGCCGCATCGGTCCGGTCAGACCGGCCTACCAACACTTCACGCCCCGTGACCAGAATATCGCCACCCTCTATATGGCCAGGCCCTTTGATCTGTCGGATGTCTTCGTAAACCTCGCGTAGCGCCGGTTCCATCAACGCGACTTCACCCATCCGGCTGGGCGCACCGGGGCGCATCATGACTGCCCCTTGCGGCAGACATAGCGCCGTATCTTCGACAAAAACCGCGTCGGGATAGCCTTCAAGCGGGGGCAATTCGATCACCCTGGCCCCCGTCAATTTCAACGTTGCAACATAGTGCGCGTGATCGGTCAGCATCTGGTTCAGATCAGGTGTGCCGATATCCGCGGCGCGCAAACCGTCAACGATGCTGCGGCCAGGGCGGCGTGTAATCGCGTGGGAAAATTCAAATGTCGGATTGGTCATTTTGGCCGCCTGTTTTCAAGAGGAATGCGCCTGGTTTGGCGCGCGTACTTCAATTATCCGTGGTCCGGTCGTGGCCGTGGTTTCTTTCAGGGCCGCGGCTATTTCGGCTGCATTCGGACCGCAACGCCAGAACGGCATGCCACAAGACAGCGCCACGCCAGCAAAATCGGGTGGTGTTGGATCGCAGCCCACCACCGTCACGCCCGCCGCCTGCATGGATGTGGCAATTTCTTGATAGCCATGGTTGTTCCAGACAATGAAGGTGATCGGTAACTTTTCATCCACAGCGACCATCATCTCGGGCAAACTGAATTGCGCGCCGCCATCCCCCGCGATGCAGATCACCGGCGCATTCGGATCAGCCAGCGCCGCACCTATTGCTGCGGGAATACCGTAGCCAAGCGCACCAAACCCCGTGGCTGCGTTGAACCAACCGCCAACGCGATCATGGTCGTAATAGAGATTGCCCGCATATACAGGGTGCGTCGAATCCCCGATCATAAACGCCCGGGGAACAGCATCACGTATGGTGCGCAACACCTCACAAAGAGCGCGCATCTGCGGCCCGATTTCTTCAAATGCATTGCGCCGCGCCGCCTCTGCCCTGGCTGCGCCACCTGCCTGCTTTGCCAAGGGGGCAATCTTGTCGTTCAAGGCGGTCACAACGGACAGCGCACCACCGACAATAGCCAGTTCGGCCCCATGCCGCATCAATTGATCGGGGCACAGGTCAATCCTGATGAGGCGGTTCAGCACCGGCATCTTGCCCGTGGCATACATATCGAAATCGGTCTTGCCCAGTTCTGTCCCGATGGCCAGCACCAAGTCCGAGGCTTCAATCAAATCGCGCACGGCGTCCAGACTGGGGCTGGCAGGCACGCCAAGCGGATGATCGTGCAGGATGCCGCGGGCGTTCACGGTCTGAACCACCGGCGCGTCCAACCTTTCGGCCAACTCGCGGATCGCCCGCGCCGCATTGCGCGCACCTCCGCCTGCAAGGATGACGGGGGCGGTGGCAGACTTCAACAACCTCACGACTTGCGCGATCTTTGCCATGTCTGGCTGTGCCGCGTTCTTTTGGGCCGCAACGAACGTGGTCAAAATATCCTGGCCCGCCACATCCATGGCCTGGCCCGCCACATCCAAAGGAATTTCGATATGGGTGGGTCCGGGGCGACCTGTGTGAAATGGCGCAAAAGCTTTGTCCATTGCAGGTGTCAAATCTTCGGCGCACTCGACCCGTTCCGAAACCAGCGCCACTGTCCGCGCCATTGCCTGTTGATCCGGCAACTCGTGCAGATGCCCCAACCCTTTTCCAAGACTGGGCAGTCTGTTCACGCCCGAGACAACCAGCATCGGTATACTATCGGCACGGGCCTGCCCCATTGCCGTCAGGATATTGGTCAGGCCCGGGCCGGTGATCACGAAGGCCACGCCGGGTTTGCCCGACACCCGTGCATAACCATCGGCCATGAAACCGGCCCCCTGTTCGTGCCGGGGCGTGACATGTCGAATGCCCGATGCTGCCAGCCCACGATAAAGCTCGATTGTGTGAACCCCAGGGATACCGAACACGGTATCGACACCGCGCGCGACCAGCTGGGCAACCAGGGCTTCTGCGATACTTGTCATGCGGGCACCTGCCGCAACTGATTTGCGTGTGCAACAATCCGGTTGCAGGCTGCGTCAAAGCTGGCGTCATCGACAGTCAGGGCAACACGCACCCAACCATCCAGCGTCTGACCAAAGGACGCGCCGGGCATCACTGCCACCCCCCCATGTTCCAGCAGATGCAAGGCATAGTCATTGCCGTTCAGCCCTGTGGCCGACACATCTATCATTGCGAACATCCCGGCTTGTGGTTGATGCACTTTCAACGCGCTTGCCTGCGACAGGCGGCTGTGCAGCCGGACTGCCCTGCCTGCGTATCGTTGGCGCATGCCCGGTGCCACGGCAGAGCCGTTGCGCACGGCCCGTTCGGTCATGTCCGCGATGAAAGGCTGATTGCCAAACAACATGGTTTCCGAGAGCGGCAACAAGGCGTCGGTAAACGCGGCCGGGCCGACGCACCAACCACTGCGGAAACCGGGAGCGGCATGCGACTTTGAAATGGATGAGACGACAATCGCACGGTCGGCCAGTTCCGGCCGCGACAGCGGGCTGTCAAAGGTCGCATTGTCAAATATCAGATCTTTGTACACCTCGTCAGAAACAATCCAGAGATCATGTTCAAGCGCCAGCGCGCCGAGGGCGTCGATATCAGAGGCCGTCAGGATTGACCCGGTAGGGTTATGCGGAGTTGTCAGCAGAATGGCCCTGGTTTTGGCCGAAATACGTGCGGCTATATCAGCCGCATCTATGCGAAACCCGTTTTCGGCGCGCAAAGGGACTGGCACCATATTGGCACCGCTGGCACGGATCACGCCTTCGTAAGTGGCATACATCGGATCGCCAACCAGCACTTCATCGCCCGCTTCGGCCACGCCCATCAACACTGCAAACAACGATGTTTGCGTTCCGGGGAAACACAAAATCTGATCGGTGCCAATTTCGCGCCCGACCGAACGGGTGTATGCCTCCGCCAGCGCAGCCCTCAACCCCGCCTCGCCGCGCCCGGTGGAATAGGTTGTGCGGCCTGCCCGCATCGCGGCGTTGGCCGTGTCGATCAGGTCATCGGGTGTCGGAACATCCGGCTCACCGATCGTCAAGTCGATGATGTCGTGACCCTGCTCAACAAGCTCTCTGGCTTTCAGATGGACAGTCCATTTGGCGCCTCCCAGACCTGACAACCGCTTTGTGATTTCTGTGAGCTTCATATCAGATCCTTTGTGTCTTCCAATTTTACCCCGATGATTGCCCCAACCGATCGCAATCCGATTTCGGGCAGTTCACCTGATTCGAATTCATCCGGCAGCGCCCCGCCTTCCATCCACAACCCATCAATTACCGCGTTGCAGGCAATGGCCAAATGCCGCAGCTTTTGGGCCGTGACCACTGTTCCTGCCTCGTTCAGGACATCTGAAATCAAGTTCTCCAGTTGGCCACGAAAGTCATGGTAGGTTTGCTTGTGAATTTCGCGCATCTGCGCATCCGCGCGCACCTTGTTCAAAAAACTGGCCCATAGCGACACGGACGCAGGGTCCGACACCGGGGGTTTGAGACCCGCCACGACAAACACTGCCAGTCGCGCTTTCGCCGAAGCATGGGCCAACTTGGCAGGCGCGGCTGTTTGGTCTGTCATTTGCTTCATGTGATGCGCGTAGGCCGCTGTTATCAGGTCCTCTTTGGATGAAAAGTGATGCCGGATAAGGCCTTGGGTGACATTCGCCTGCTTGGCGATTTCGCGCACAGTCGCCCCCCGAACGCCGTGCTCGGCGATCAGGGTGAGGGCTGCCAGTATCAATGCCTCCTGGCGTTGTTGCGCGGGCTCTCGCCTGAATTTTGGAAGGGTTTCTGTCATCCGGCTCATAGCTTTCAGCAATTATACGCTTGCATAATTGCTGAAAGCACGCATAACTACAACCAGAAAACAGGGGGCCCGATGGCGGTATCAGATTCGGCAACTGAACAACTTCCTTCGCCTGATATTCAGATAGAGGCGATCCGCGTCACTGATCTGCATAAATCCTTTGGTGCGCTCGAAGTACTGAAGGGGGTCTCTTTGACCGCCCACAAGGGCGATGTCGTAGCCATCATCGGCGGCAGCGGCTCGGGCAAATCAACTTTCCTGCGCTGCATCAATTTTCTGGAAACCCCCAGTTCTGGTCAAATCATCGTAAGCGGTGAAGAAATCGAGGTACGCGCCGATGGCTCACCCGTTGACCGTCGCCAGATCGAAAAGGTCCGCACCCGCCTTGGCATGGTGTTTCAGTCGTTCAACCTGTGGACCCACCGGACCTTGCTAGAGAATGTGATCGAGGTGCCGATTTATGTGCTGAAAGTGCCCCGTGCGCAGGCGATTGAACGCGCCAGGGTTCTGCTGGACCGGGTTGGACTGGGCGACAAGGCCGACACCTTTCCCTCTTTTCTGTCAGGGGGCCAACAGCAACGCGCCGCTATTGCGCGCGCGCTCGCCGTTGATCCCAGCGTGATGTTGTTTGACGAGCCCACCAGTGCCCTTGACCCCGAGTTGGTCGGAGAGGTTCTGACCGTGATCCGTGATCTTGCCGCCGAAGGGCGTACAATGTTGTTGGTGACACATGAAATGAAATTCGCCCGCGAAGTGGCAACCCATGTCGTCTATCTGTTCGAAGGCCGGATCGAAGAACAAGGCCCACCCGCCGAACTGTTCGGCAATCCAAAATCCGCACGGCTGCAGCAGTTCCTGCAAACAGTCGGCTAAACCAACCAAATGGGAGAAGACCTATGAAACTCAACAAAGCAATTGTTGCCATTCTGGCCACAGCAATTCTGGGCGCAGGCGCGGCCGCGGCCGAACAGGTCAAGATCGGCGTCGCCGCAGAGCCTTATCCGCCGTTCGCCTCGGTCGATGCATCCGGCAAATGGATCGGCTGGGAAATCGAGGTCATCGACGCGGTCTGTGCTGCGGCAGCGCTTGATTGCGTGATCACGCCAGTCGCCTGGGACGGGATCATTCCGTCGCTGACCGGACGCCAGATTGATGCGATCATGGCCTCGATGTCGATCACCGAAGAGCGCCAGAAAACCATCGACTTCAGCGATCCCTATTACAACACGCCGGCCGTGATTGTGGCTGACAAGTCCATGGACATCTCTGCGACCCCGGAATCACTTGCGGGCAAGATCATCGGCGTTCAGGCATCGACCATCCACCAGGCCTATGCCAATGCCTATTTCGGTGATGCGGCAGAAATCCGTGTCTATCAGACTCAGGACGAGGCCAATCAGGATCTTGTTGCGGGCCGGATCGACGCCACCCAGGCCGACAGTATCGCCATGGCTGATTTTGTTGGAAGCGAAGCTGGCAGCTGCTGTGAAATCAAAGGCCCGGTCGCCAATGATGAAAGCATTCTGGGCCGCGGTGTCGGTGCTGGCGTGCGCAAAGGTGACGATGCGTTGCGCGAAAAGCTGAATGCGGGCATTGCCGCTATCCTGGCTGATGGCACGCATGCCGAAATCACCTCGCGGTATTTCAAGACCAGCATCTACAGCAAATAAGCGCGGGTGGAATTTATCCTCGAAACACTTGGCCTGGCAAATAGCGCAGGACTTTTGGCGCTCAGCCCTCCGGGATGGGGCGGGAACCTTCTGCGTGGCCTGGCCAACTCATTGCAGATCGCCTTTGGGGCCTTTGGCTTCGGGTTGGCGATCGGGTTGTTCGGGGCATATGGCAAGCTGTATGGCGGGGTGGTCACGCGCGACCTCCTCGCCATTTACACAACTGTGATCCGGGCGGTTCCGGAATTGGTGCTGATCCTGATCCTCTATTACATCGGCACGGATTTGATCAATCAGGCCTCACGAGCCATGGGCTATGGTCGGGTTGAAATCAGCGGCGTTGTCGCTGGCATTTGGGTGCTGGGCATCGTTCAGGGCGCTTATGCGACGGAAGTTTTACGCGGTGCAATTCAAGCGGTGCCATCAGGACAGATCGAGGCGGCACGAGCCTTCGGCATGCCGTCGTTCATGTTAATGCGTCGGATCACGATCCCGGCGATGATGTCCTTTGCGACGCCGGGGTTGGCCAATTTATGGCTGATTGCAACCAAGGACACCGCCCTTCTGGCGATCGTCGGCTTTAGCGAACTGACATTGGAAACCCGTCAGGCAGCGGCCAGCACCCGCGCCTATTTCACATTTTTTCTGGCGGCAGGCGCACTCTATCTGATCGTGACGCTGTTGTCAGGTGTCATCTTTGCCTGGATTGAGAAATGGGCGCGCCGTGGCCAACCTTCATTGCGAGGGTCGTCAAAATGATACCTCTGAGTGACCTGATGCAACCACATCGCATTGTCTTGATGGCTTTGGTTGCCGGTCTGGTAGTCTGGAGTGCTGTCGCGTTGCGATGGGACTGGATCCCACAATATGCGCCGCTTGCCATTGAAGGGTTGTGGCGCACAGTCTGGATTTTGGTTGTCACCACCATTCTCGGGTTCTTGCTGGCAATTCCACTGGGCCTCGCACAGGCTGTTGGTCCCTGGTATCTTTCGGCACCAGCCCGCGTATTCTGCACGATCATTCGGGGCACACCGCTATTGCTGCAAATCTGGCTGCTCTATTACGGGCTCGGGTCGCTCTTTCCGCAAATCCCCTGGATTAGAAGCAGTGAGTTGTGGCCTTACCTCAGACAAGCCTGGCCCTACGCGGTACTGGCGTTGACCTTCTCTTATGCGGGTTATGAAGGAGAGGTGATGCGCGGGGCTTTTTCGAGTGTGAACAAGGGTCAACTCGAGGCCGCAAATGCTTTTGGCATGCCGCGTTTTACGATGTTTCGCCGGGTCTGGTTGCCGCAAGCCGTCAGAAACGTATTACCCACACTCGGCGGCGAAACAATCCTTCAACTCAAGGCAACGCCGCTGGTGGCAACCATCACCGTGGTCGAGATTTATTCAGTGTCGTCGCGCGTACGTTCTGACACGTTCATCGTTTACGAACCATTGCTGCTTCTGGCAGTGTTTTATATGATCATAGCCGGAATTATCACGCTGATGTTCCGACGGTTCGAAAAACAGGTTCCAGGGCGCTAACGACAAGCGCTACCCTTTCTTGCTGAAACTCCATGCCGACAGCGGCTACCGACGAGCGAAGTTCAAAGAGGGATTGAAGGCGGTTTGCCGCGAGATCAATGTCGAGATAGTCAAACGAACGGATGACGGAAAATTTGGCGTCCTGCCCAGCCTGGTCTTGTCGCGCTTACGTTCCGGTCTCTCAACTCATTTAGGCAGCCTTTCGTTCGAAGGCCAAGGGGCTTTTCCCACCCAACGACGAATGCCGCCGCCGGGGGTTATAAAATCCATTGATATACTGGAAGATCGCACCTTCTGCCTGACGACGAGTATCCCAACGGTTGCGCCAAACCAGCTCAGCCTTGAGGGATTTGAAGAAGGTCTCAACCATGGAATTGTCATAGCAGTTTCCTTTGCCGCTCATCGAGACCTTGAAGCCGTGTTTAGACAGGCGTCGTTGATACTCGTTTGAACAATACTGCGACCCGCGATCCGTATGGTGGATGCAGCCCTCCGGTGGCTGCCGCAGTGCCACGGCCATGTCCAACGCCCGGATCGCCAGGTCCCGCTTCATCCGGTTGCTGACCGCCCAGCCGGTGACACGCCGAGAATACAGATCAAGGATGACGGCCAGATACAGCCAGCCTTCACTGGTCCAGATATAGGATATGTCGCCCGCCCATTTTTGGTTTGGGCCATCAGCAGAGAAGTCCTGATCCAGCAGGTTGGCCGCGATGTTGAACGCGTGGTTGCTGTCCGTCGTGGCCTTGTATTTCTGGGTCCTGACGACCTTGATGCCATTCTCACGCATCAAGCGACCCACGCGCCGGTGCCCGACGTTCAACCCCAGTTCCTGTAGTTCTTCGGTCATGCGTGGCCGCCCATAGCTTTGCAGGCTTAATCGGTGTTGCTCGCGGATATGGGCCAGAAGCACCATATCATCACGCTGGCGCTGGCTCATTGGACGACATCGCCAAGCGCGAAACCCACGCGAAGTGACCTGCATAACTTTGCAGAGAAACTCGACCGGCCATTCTTCTTTCCAGGCCTCGATGAAGGCGAACCTCATCGGCTTTGGCCTGCAAAGAAGATTGCCGCCTTTTTTAACACTTCCCTCTCCTCGCGCAGCAGGCGGACTTCCTTGCGAAGGCGGGCATTTTCCTTTTCAACGTCCTCGTGTGGCCCAGACATCAGATCATCGTGCTGGTGCTTTTGGACCCACTTGTTCAGCGTCGAAAGACCAACACCCAAATCCGACGAAACCTGTGGGCGCGTTAAGCCACTGGTGGTCGCAATGCGCACTGCATCACGGCGAAACTCGTCGGTGTATCTCATTGCCATATCCTATCTCCTTCATAGCAAACATTGCTCGAAAGAGACCGGAACGAAAACGGGGCAAGACCAGTCAGGTTGCGGGCAGGAAAGGTGCGACCTTCATGCTGGCCGGAATTTCGACCCCGAGACGGTTGAGGATGGCCGGGGCCAGCGCGAGTTGGTCGAGCAGGGTATCTTTGGCGGGGCCTTTTACCGGGCCGAAGTAATAGAGCGCGAAATCTTGCTGGTCGTCGCCCACACCGCCGTGATGACCGCGCATCGACTGGCCGTGATCGGCGGTGACGATGACCTCATAGCCCGCTTTGCGCCAACGGCCGATGAAGGGGGCCAGTTGCGCGTCGAGCTTGCAGCAGGCGTTGTCCATTTCGATGCAGTCATGGCCGAAGCGGTGGCCCATGCTGTCAAGAGTGCAGGTATGGAGCATGCCGTAAGCCAGTTTGAAACGCTCGGTCAGCATGGTCAGGGTGGCGAAAAGATCATGGTCGGCGGGGGTGGTCTGGTTGATCAGGTTGTAGCCGTACATGGTGTGGAAGCGGCCATGGTTGATGGACTGGCTTTCCGGCTCGTCATACTCGATGTCGCGGACGGCGTCAAAAGGGGCGCGGTTGAAAAATTCGGACCAGAAGCTGTGGGCGACTGCTCCGGTCACGCCGCCGACGGCCCGTGTCTGGGAAAAGATGTCGGGCTGCGCGAGGCGGCTGATCGCCTCGTTTCCCCAGGTGCCGTGGACCTGTGGCGGGGTGCCGCTGTGGATCGAAGCGTAACAGGAGGCCGAGGTCGAGGGCAGGACCGAGCGCATGCGCCAGACCTGCGCCTCACCTGCGGCAACCCAACCCTCAAGATTGCCGAACAGGCGACGCCAGTTGCGATAGGGCACACCGTCGATGATGATCAGCAAAAGTTTTGACATGAGGCCCCTCGGCGTCCGACGGGCGGCGGGTCAGTTGCCCGCCGCCTCCATTTTCCGGTTGGCGATGGTTTTTTCCAGCCAGCCCAGTTCCATTTCGGGCACTGAAGACAGCAACAGATCGGTGTAGTCGTCAAAGGGAGGGGCCAGAACCTGGCTTTTCGGGCCATAGCGCACCACTTTGCCGCGATACATCACGGCGATACTGTCGGCGATGGCGCGGACGGTGGCGATGTCGTGGGTGATGAACAGATAGGCGACATTTTCGATCTTCTGGAGGTTGAGCAGAAGCTTCAGGATGCCATCCGCCACCAGCGGGTCAAGTGCCGACGTCACCTCGTCGCAGATGATCAGTTTTGGCTTGGCCGCAAGCGCGCGGGCAATGCAGACGCGCTGTTTCTGGCCGCCCGAAAGCTCGGCGGGGTAGCGGTCAATATAGCCTTCGCCCATTTCGATTTCATCCAGCAACTCCTGGATGCGTTTGCGCTTTTCGGCACCTCTGAGGCCAAAGTAAAATTCCAGTGGACGACCGATGATGGTGCCGACCGTCTGACGCGGGTTCATCGCGACATCGGCCATCTGGTAGATCATCTGCAATTCACGCAGGTCATCGGTTTTGCGGTTCTCGAAATCCGCGGCAAGGTCGCGGCCCGCGAAATGGATGCTGCCCTCGGACGGCGGCAGAAGGCCGGTGATCACACGCGCCAGCGTCGATTTTCCAGAGCCGCTTTCGCCAACGATCGCAAGGGTTTGCGCCTCGGGTAGATCAACCGAGACATCTTTCAGCACGTCGATCTTCGTGCCGCGATAGCGCGCGGTGATGTTCTTGACCGACAGCACGGGTTCGCCCCCGGTTTTTTCCTTGTGGTTGATCGAACGTACCGAAACCAGCGCCTGGGTATATTCATCGGACGGGTGGTTGATGATCTTGTCCGTGGTGCCGTATTCGACCATGAGGCCACCGCGCAGCACCATGATGTCATCGGCCACCTGGGCCACCACGGCCAGATCATGCGTGATGTAGAGCGCGGCCACACCGGTATCGACGATCGCCTCTTTGATCGCAGCCAGCACTTCGATCTGCGTCGTCACGTCCAGCGCGGTCGTGGGTTCGTCAAAGATCACGAGGTCGGGTTTCGGGCACAGTGCCATCGCTGTCATCACGCGTTGCAACTGGCCGCCCGAAACCTGGTGCGGATAGCGGTTGCCGATGGTGTCGGGGTGCGGCAGGCCCAGACGGTCAAACAGGCTGATCGCGCGCGCCTCGGCCTCGGCCCGGCCCATGATGCCGTGGTGCAGGGTGGTTTCGACCACCTGCTCCATCAGCTTTTTGGCCGGGTTGAAGGCGGCGGCGGCGGATTGCGCAACGTAGGTCACTTCGCGCCCGCGCAGGGCCCGCAGGCCCGCGGATCCTTCTTTCAGGATGTCACGGCCATTGACCAGCAACTGGCCTCCGGTCAGGCGTACGCCACCGCGACCGTAGGCCATGGCGGACAGGCCGATGGTGGATTTGCCGGCGCCGCTTTCGCCGATCAACCCGAGTACGCGGCCCTTTTCAAGGCTGAAGGACACGCCTTCGACAATGGTGATGTCACGCGGCGGCTCACCCGGCGGGTAGGCCGTCGCCTCGATTTTCAGGTCTGTCACTTCCAGAAGCATATCGCTCATCCACGGCCGCCTTTCAGGCTGGTGGTGCGGTTCAGCACCCAATCGGCAACCAGGTTGACCGAGATCGCCAGCGTCGCGATGGCGAAGGCCGGGATCAAGGCGGCGGAGATGCCGTAGACGATGCCCTCCTTGTTTTCCTTGACGATGCCACCCCAGTCGGCCAGTGGCGGTTGCACCCCAAGGCCAAGGAAAGACAGTGTCGAGATGAACAGTACCGCGAAGATGAAGCGCAGACCCATTTCGGCGACCAGCGGCGACAGGGCGTTGGGCAGGATTTCGCGAAAGATAATCCACAACTGCTTTTCGCCGCGCAGACGGGCGGCCTCGACATAATCCATCACCGTGATGTCAACCGCGACGGCGCGCGACAGCCGGAAGACGCGGGTAGAGTCGAGCACCCCCATGACGACGATCAGCACCGGCAGCGTGACGGGCATCACCGACAACACCACCAGGGCAGAGATCAGCGAGGGGATCGACATCATCAGGTCAACCAGGCGACTGAGAAGTTGGTCAACCCAACCGCCCTTGACGGCGGCAAAAAAGCCAAGGGAAGAGCCCAGCGAGAACGACAGCAGGGTCGAGGCGGTGGCCACGAAAATCGTGGTCTGCCCGCCCCAGATCATCCGACTGAGCAGGTCGCGGCCAATGGTGTCGGTGCCAAGCCAATGGGCGGCAGACCACGGCTCCCAACTGTCACCCACCACTTCGGCCATGCCGTAGGGCGAAATCCAGGCGGCAAATATGGCGCCGAAAAAGTATAGCCCCGTGAAAAACAGGCCGATCAGGGCGGCCAAAGGAATACGCATCAGTCAGCCCCCCTCATTTCGGATGCCGCAAGCGCGGATTGGACAGGATGGCGACGACATCGGCAATCAGGTTCAGTCCGATATAGACGGCGGCGAACACAAGACCGCTGGCCTGCACCACCGGCACGTCGCGCTTGGCGACATGGTCAACCAGATACTGCCCCATGCCGGGATAGACGAAGACCACCTCGACCACGACCACGCCGACCACCAGATAGGCCAGGTTCAGCATGACCACGTTGACCACAGGGGCAATGGCGTTGGGAAAGGCGTGCCGCGCGATGATGGTGAATTTGCGCAGGCCCTTCAACTCCGCCGTCTCGACATAGGCCGACTGCATCACGTTCAGAATGGCGGCGCGTGTCATTCGCATCATATGGCCGAGCACGACCAGCACCAGCACCAGCACCGGCATCGAAATGGCATAGAGTTGTTCGCCGAGCGTCATCCCGTCATAAACGGTCGCAAGCGATGGAAATATACGGAACTTCACCGACAGGAAATATACCGCGATATAGCCCAGCAGGAACTCGGGCACCGAGACGGTCGCAAGCGTGAATGTCGAAATCACCCGGTCCGGCCAGCGCCCCTGATAGCGCACCGCGATCAACCCCAGCAGAATGGCGGTCGGAACCGCGATGATCGCCGCGACACTTGCCAGAAACAGGGTGTTGCCGAGACGCTTGCCGATGGCGGTAGAGATGTCCTGACCATTGGTCAGGGCCTTGCCCAGATCGCCCTGCAACACGCCGGCGAGCCAGTTGAGATAGCGCATGGGGGCCGGGACATCCAACCCGAGTTCGGCACGCAGGTTCGCAAGGCTCTGGGGGGTCGCAGACTGCCCCAGAATGCTTTGCGCCACATCCCCCGGCAGAATCTGCGTGCCGATAAAGATCAGCACCGATGCGGCCAGAAGGAGGAGGAGACCCAGCGCAAGGCGCTGGGTAACCAGTTTCAGGACCGGGTGCATGTCAGGTCAAGCCAGCCAGGTCACATGCGAGACGTTTCCGTCCATCAACTCCTGGTTGGGGTTGGCAACCCACCCTTGCAGATTGTCCGAGATCGCTTCGACGAAGTCATTGAACATCGGGACGATCACACCGCCGGTGTCATGCAGGATGCGCGCAAGTTCTGCGTAATAGGCCTTGCGCTTGACCAGATCCGTCTCGCCACGGGCTTTCAGGATCAGCGCGTCGAACTCCGGATTGTTGAACGCGGTGTCGTTCCAATCTGCGGTCGACAGATAGGCCGTCGAATACATCTGGTCCTGCACCGGGCGCCCGCCCCAATAAGACGCGCTGAACGGCATCACGTTCCAGACATCCGACCAGTAGCCATCGTTCGGCACCCGTTTGATGGTCAGCGGAATGCCCGCCGCCTGTGCGGATTGCTGGAACAACGCGGCCGCATCGACAGCGCCCGGGAAAGCGGTGTCGGCAACGATCAACTCGATCGGGCTGCCATCATGGCCAGAGGCCTTGTAGTGCTTGGCCGCTTCCTCGACGCTGAATTCGCGCTGAGGCAGACTGTCGTCAAACAGCGGATAGGCCGCATTGATCGGCGTGTCGTTGCCGATACCGCCGTAGCCGTCCAGAATCTTGTCGACCATCTCCACACGGTTGATGGCGTATTTCAGGGCCAGGCGCAGGTGATTGTTGTCGAACGGCGGAACGTTGGTGCGCATGATGAAGACATAGTGACCACGCCCCGACACGTTCTTGACGTTGACGGTCGGCGAACGGTCCAACAGCTTGGCGACCTTCGGCTCGACACGGTTGATGGCGTGGACCTGGCCGGATTGCAGCGCCGAGGTGCGGGCGGTCGCATCGTTGATGACCAGAATTTCGACCGCATCGTAATGGCCGCGGTCCTTGTTCCAGTCGTCGGTGTTCTTGGTGAAGGCATAGCGCACCCCCGGATCTGCCGCCGCCAGCTTGTAGGCGCCGGTGCCGATTGCGGCGGTCGGATCGTCAAAGCCGCCGTTGGGCTGGATCATCAGGTGATAATCTGACAGCAGGTAGGGCAGATCAGCGTTGCCGGTATCCAGCGACAGAACCACCGCATTGCCCTCGACCGCGATGTTCGTCAGGCCCTTCATGATGCCCAGCGCACCCGATTTGGAGTTGTCGTCGGAATGACGGCGGTAGGTCTGGGCGACATCTTCGGCGGTCAGGTCCGCGCCGTTGTGAAATTTGACACCCTGGCGGATGTTGAAAGTCCAGGACGTGCCGTCCGCGTTGGAAGACAGCGATTCCGCCAGAACAAATTCGATATCGCCGGTGCTCGAAACCCGCACGAGTGTGTCGCCCCACTGGTGGTTGACCATGAAGGGAACCGTGCTGGCGGCAATACCCGGATCAAGCGAATCGGTGGTTTCGCCACCACCGATGCCCATTTTCAACGTGCCGCCTTTTTTCGGCACGCTGTCGCTGCTCGCAAAGGCCGGAGCCGCGCCGATTGCGGCAGCGGCACCGATCGCTGCCGTTCCGCCCATGAAAGCGCGGCGATTCATGCGCAGCGCGTCGATATGGTCGATCAGTTTTGCCAGATCATCTTTCATCATATTCTCCCTATGGCCGCTTTGGCCTTATTATTGTCTCTACAGTCAATAAACCCGTTTCACCGCCTGTGAGCAACAGTTTCTTTCGAGGCCTGCTTTGAGAAACAAATGCAAAGTTATGCCTTTCATAAATGTCATACAATTAGCGCGACCCGTCAAACAAATAATCGCGGCACGGCATCCTGGTACATCCGGCTGAAAATCTCGGTTTCGCCCTCCCAGGCCTGCAACTGCGCGCGGATGATCAGGTCTGGCCCATCGGCCCACATTTCGGTGCTGGCCTGCGTGCGCACCGACCAGTCGCCCCGCGCAAACCGCTGTTCCCAGACGCAAAAGGCGCGGGCGGATGCGGGGGCGTCGGGATGGATGCTCCAGCGTTCAGACATGCTTTCGTGCGTTTTCAGGCCGTGGTCAAGGTTTTCAACCTCGCCACTGTCTTCGGCCACCACCAGCGAAACCTCGCCCGACAACAGGTCTGTCTCGGTGCGGCGCACGCTTTTGGCCGGGCTGTGACGTTTGTGGCGCCATTCGGCGGCGGCTTCGGCCGGGGGTGGTGACCATTCATCGGCATCAATGCCCCTGTGAACCGGCAGCGTCAGCGCGCCCGAGGTCAGTTTCAGGGTCGCGGCCTCCGGTCCGGGCCACACAAAGGGCCAGTAACTGTTGGACAGCGCCAGGCGCAAATGGTGACCGGGAGCAAGCCGGTAGGCCATCTGGTCCAGCGTCAGGGTCACGTCCATAGCCTGCCCCGGCACGATCTGCGCCGGGTTCTCAAAGCTGTCGCGGTGGCAGAGGTTCAACATGCCATGGGCAATGCGTACCGATGCGCCATCCGGGGCAACATCGCACAGCCGCGCGACGACAAAGCCGAGCGGCCTGTCACAGGTCAGATGCAACCGCAACGTGGCCGCCCCGAGCAGCGCCAGGCTTGCATCGACCGGGGCCGCGTCAAAACACACCGACATCGCGTCATCGGCGCGCTGATCGCCCGCCATTTCGGCGTGCTGCCCCATCGGAAAAAACTCGCCCGCACCCAGGCCAAGGTGCTGCGACGTGGCGATCCCCAGATTCAGCGCATCGGGTTTGTCGCCCAGAATACCGCCCGGCGACAAAGCGAGGGTCAAGCTGGTCGTGCGGGGTGCGGGCAGGCCCGGTTCGGCCACCCAATGGCCAGGGCGGTGGCTGGCCGAGGCATCGGGCGGGGCGCTGTCGATCATCCAGACACGGTAGGCGGGGTCGTCCTCTGCCCCGTTCTCGATGCCTTTCAGCCAGCGGTCCCACCAGCGCAGCGCAAGTTGCAAAAAGCCGATCTGCGGCCCCGGCACCGCCTGGTGGGCGTATTGATGCCCCCAGGGGCCGACGATGGCCTTGGCCCCCGGCAAGTTGCCGATCAGCCTGGCCGAGGTGTTCATATAGTTGTCGGCCCAGCCGCTGAAGCTGAGAACCTTTGCCTGGACGGCACTGTAATTTTCGCAAATAGAACCATGCTTCCAGTATTCGTCGCGCGCCTGATGCCGCGCCCAGCGCGGGGTCAGAAACGGCTGTGCCTCAAGCCGCGCCAGCCAGTCTTTGCGCCAGTCGGGGCGCAGCGCGGGGTCGGCAGGACGCGAACTGTACGACAGCATCACCCCGCCCCAGCCAAAATTCTCGCCCAGCAGGCAGCCGTCCTTGAAATGGATGTCATCGGCGAAGCGATCGGCGCTGGAGCAGACAGTGACGACCGCCTTCAGCGCCGGCGGCTGCAGAAAGGCGGTTTGCAGACAGTTGAAGCCACCCCAGCTTTTGCCCATCATGCCGACCGCACCGTCGCACCACGGCTGCGCTGCCAGCCAGGCGATGACCTGCACCGCGTCGTGCAACTCCTGCGCGGTGTATTCGTCGGTCATCAGCCCCGCGCTGTCACCGTTGCCGCGCATGTCGACTCGCACGGCAGCGTAGCCATGACCCGCAAACCAGGGGTGCATCCGCTCATCGCGGGCCAGAGTGCCGTCGCGCTTGCGGTAGGGAATGTATTCCAGGATGGCAGGCACCGGCCCGGCCCCTTCGGGCCGCCATATCCGCGCAGACAGGCGGCAACCATCGGGCATGACAATCGCGGCGTCCTGGTCTTCGGTCACTTGCCAGGGGAAATCGGTGATGGTTTGCATGGCGCGCCCTTCCTGCGGTAATCGCCAGAGCCTAGGGCCGCACCCGGCCCTCTGACCAGCCCCAAAAGACCCGACTTTCGCGGCCCGCCTTGTCCGCGCCGCCCTGCAACCTGTCGCGAACAGAACAGACGCGGCGCATTCAGGCCATAGCCTGACGCCCAGAGATTTTCCGCAAAGGCCGCAGCATGACAAAACAGCCCAATATCCTGATATTGATGGTCGACCAGTTGAACGGCACCTTGTTTCCCGATGGCCCGGCCGACTGGCTGCACGCCCCCAACCTCAAGGCGCTGGCGGCGCGATCGGTGCGCTTTGCCAATGCCTATTGCCCCAGCCCGCTGTGCGCCCCGGCACGCGCCAGCTTTATGACCGGGCTTTTGCCCTCGCGCAGCAAAGCCTATGACAACGCCGCCGAATTTGCCGCCGACCTGCCCTGTTACACGCATCATCTGCGCCGCGCCGGCTATCAGACGGCACTTTCGGGCAAGATGCATTTCGTCGGTCCCGACCAGATGCACGGTTTTGAAGAGCGCCTGACAACCGACATCTACCCCGCCGACTACGGTTGGACCCCTGATTACCGCAAACCGGGCGAGCGCATTGACTGGTGGTATCACAACATGGGCTCTGTCACGGGCGCGGGCGTGGCCGAAACCACCAACCAGTTGGAGTATGACGACGACGTGGCGCATTTTGCCAAACAGAAACTCTATGATCTGTCGCGCGGCATGGATGCCCGGCCCTGGTGCCTGACGGTCAGCTTTTCCCACCCGCATGACCCCTTCGTCGCCCGCCGCAAATACTGGGACCTGTATGAGGGCAGCCCCCATGTCGCCCCGCCCGACAGCGTGGTGCCCTATGACCGGCTTGATCCCCATTCGCGGCGCCTGCTCGACAGTTGCGACCGGCAGAACTTTGACATCACGCCCGAAAACATCGCCCGCGCCCGCCAAGGCTATTTCGCCAACATCTCGTATGTCGATGACAAGATCGGTGAAATCCTGGCGACGTTGAAAGCCACCCGGCAAGAGGCGGTGATCGTCTTCGTCTCAGACCACGGCGATATGCTGGGGGAAAAGGGGCTGTGGTTCAAGATGAGCTTTTACGAAGGATCATCCCGCGTGCCGCTGATGATCTCGGCGCCGGGCCTTGCGCCGCATCTGCAGAGCACGCCGGTTTCGGCGCTGGATGTCAACCCGACGCTCTGCGACCTCGCCGGGGTGGATATGACCGACGTCACGCCATTCGTCGATGGCGAAAGCCTCGTGCCCTTGGCCAACGGCACCGAACGGCTGACACCGGTCGCCATGGAATACGCCGCAGAAGGATCAATCACGCCGCTGGTCTGCCTGCGCTATGGCAAGTGGAAATACACCCGCTGCCTGGCCGACCCTGACCAGTTGTTCAACCTCGACGCCGACCCCGGCGAAACCCGCAATCTGGCGGGCGACCCGGCCCATGCCGGAACGTTGCAGACCCTGCGCGCCAAATCCGAAGCGCGCTGGGACCTGGAAAAATTCGATGCCGAAGTGCGCGCCAGTCAGGCCCGGCGCTGGGTGGTCTACGAGGCCCTGCGCGAAGGCAAATACCACGCCTGGGATCATTCGCCCAACCGCGACGGTGCCAACAGCTATATGCGCAACCACATGGATCTGAACGTGCTGGAAGACAACAAACGCTTTCCGCGCGGCGAATAGGGTACAGGGCCGGGGTGGTGGTCTGGAATGGTGGCGGGGCGGGCTATTCGGCCCCGTCAAGCCATGCCCGCGCCTCCTCCTCCTCTGACAGATCGAAGGTGCGCAACCTCGTTGACATGAAGGCCCCGGCGGCCTTGGTCAGCGGGCTGATCCAGCCCATGTCCGACACCACGGCGCAATGGGTGATATGGGGCAGGATATGAATGTCATATTTTGCGCCCCGCCACATCAACATCGGGTCGAAACCTTCGAAATCCCTGATGATTTCCAGAAGTTTGATCTTGCCATGGGTTTTAACGAACGCATCCAGCGGCCCCGTCAGGGCGTCAAAATCCTCGCCAGTGATCTTGCCCGTTACCGTCAGTTCGAAAATTCCGGCTTCCGGGTGGGTCTTGAAAGTTGCGGCCATTGGGTCTCTCCCTTTCTCTTGCCGGTACAGGATAGCACGGTTTCGAGTCAAATCGCGTTGATGTAGCGCAAGCCCGCTGTGCCTGCGCCGCGGGCTGTGCTACCGATGCGCGATGTCAAAGCGCCAATGCCAGACCGCCCGCCTGTCCGGGCCTCTAAAATGACCCCGTGGCCCACGGGAACCTTGCGCTTTGTGGCAGCAATCGCGCTGCGGCTCGCTGTGTTGATCGCGCTTGTGCTGGCGGCCGGACAGTTGGCCATTTTCGTCAAGGATCAACTGAATTTGGAGGTCAGTCCGGAAAACGCTGCGACCTTTCAGCGGGCAATCACGCTGGCAACAGCAGCCTATATCGCCCTGACGGCGCTGCCGTTCGTGCCGGGGGCGGAACTGGGCCTGGCGATGCTGTCGATGTTCGGGTCTTCGATAGCACCGTTGATCTATGGAGCGACGGTGGCAAGCCTGTGCCTTTCCTATGCGGTAGGGCGGATGATACCTCCCCGTGTCTGCTGTATGTTGCTGCGCAAGGCCGGGGCGACGCGCGCGGCAGCGCTGGTCAATGAAACCATGAAATTGCCGCGCGACGAAAGACTTGCCCACATAACCCGCGACGTGACGCACCCCGCGGTCCTGACGCTGACACGCTACCGCTATGTCGGCTTTGCCCTGATGATAAATCTGCCCGGAAACGCGGTGTTTGGCGGCGGCGGCGGCCTTTCGCTCGCCGCGGGCCTCAGCGGCATCTTTGCCCCCATACCTTTTGTGCTGGCGGTAATGATCGCCGTGCTGCCGATGCCGCTGGCTGTGCTGATGTTCGGGCAATAGCGCAGACCGCCGAAAGCGCGCCCTGCCTCAGGTGCGGCCGTTGTCGGCCAGGATCACCTCGGCCCCTTTCCACCCCATCAGGATCGACGGCGCGTTGGTGTTGCCGGCAATCAGGTTGGGAAAGGTGCTGGCATCGCAGACGCGCAACCCCTCGACCCCGATGACCCGCAACTTGTTATCGACCACATCGCCCATGCGGCAAGTGCAGCTCTGATGGTAAACAGTGCCCGAGCGATCGCGGAAATCGGCGATCAGATCGGCATCCGAAGCGACCGCCGGCCCCGGCCGCAGTTCCTCGGCGATCACCTTTGCCATCGGCCCTTGCGCCGCAATCTTGCGAACGAATTTCACCGCGGCCAGCATCTCGTCGACATCATGGTCGGTCGCATAGGCATTGCCCGTCAGGCATGGCGGCGCAAACGGGTCGGCGCTGCGCAACCGCACCGAGCCACGCGAGGTCGGGCGGCAGTTCGACAGCCCGATCGACAACCCCGAGAATGGGTCGGGCGTCAGCAGCGGGCGCTCACCCACTTTCGGCACAAGGGTCGAAAACGCCTGCATATAAAGTTGCATGTTCGGGCGCGGCAGATCTGGCGCGGTGCGGAAAAACCCGCCGGCATGGTTGATGCTTTTCGACAGCACGCCCTGCCCCGTCAGCAGATATTGCGCGCCAGCCAACAGCTTGCCCCACCATGGTCGCAGCACGTCATTATAGGTCGGGACATTCATCCGGTAGGTGTAGTTCAAGCCCTGATGATCGCTGAGGTTCGCGCCGACATGGGCGTTGTCATGCCGCACCTCCAGCCCGAGGCTTTGCAGATGCGCCCGCGGCCCGATGCCGGAAAGCTGCAAGAGCTGCGGCGAGTTGATGGCGCCGCCTGCAAGGATGATCTCTCGCGCGCGCAGCGTTTCGAGGCTGCCACCGTGGCGGAATTCCACCCCCGTGGCGCGCCGCCCTTCAAACAACACCCGTGTCGCCTGTGCGCCCGTCATGACGCGCAAATTGGCACGTTTCATCGCAGGTCGCAGAAAGGCCCGCGCCGCCGAATTGCGCCGCCCGCCCTTGATTGTCATCTGATAGACGCCCGCCCCTTCCTGGTGCGCCCCGTTGAAGTCGGCGGTCGGTGCAAGGCCTGCCGCCGCGCACGCCGCCAGATAATTGCCGACCAACGGATGCAACCCCTGGCGGTTGGCCGAGATGAACAGCGGCCCGCCCCGGCCGCGCCAGTCGTCGGCGCCGGCCTCGTTGTCCTCGATCGCGCGATAGGCCGCACAAGCCGATTGCCAGCCCCAGTCGCTGCCGCCAATTGTGCCCCAGTCCTCATAATCGGCCCGGTGCCCGCGGATCCACACCATTGCGTTGATCGACGAAGACCCGCCCAGCACCTTGCCACGCGGCCAGAAATCGCGGTTGCCCGCAAGGCCCGCGTCCGGTTCGGTCTGATACAGCCAGTTCACCGCCTTGTCATAGAACAGCTTGCCATAACCCAACGGCATCCGGACGTAAAAGCGCCGGTCACTGCCGCCTGCTTCCAGCACGACAACCTTGTGGCGGCCACTGGCGCTCAACCGGTCGGCCAAAACGCAGCCCGCAGACCCGGCCCCTACGATCAGATAGTCAATTTCTTCCACACGAGGCCCCGCCGTTGCGCACCAAGCGGTTCTACCAGCCCTCCCCCCCGGGCGCCTTTTCCCATACCGACAAATCGTGTCGGGTTTTGTCTAACCCCGGACAACAAAGCGCGGCGCGTATGTCACCGGAAAATTCACCGAGCGCGCGATGAAACAAACCTCGTGGATACGCTGGTGAATTGCCGCCGCCTGCGCGAGGTCGGCCCCGGCCTTCACCTCGATCCGCGGACGGAGTTGCACGGCAGCAAAACGTCCCGCACCACCGGGACCTGCCTCTGCCACGCCGCGTGGCGTGTCCTCATAGCCCAGCACCACGATCCCCGCCTCGCTGGCATAGTGCAGATACCAAAGCATATGGCAGGCCGCGAGCGCCGAGAGCAACAGATCCTCGGGGTTCATCCTGGCCGGGTCTCCGCCCAGCATCGGGTCATTCGAACAGGGCACCGGCGGCTTGCCGGGCACCGCAATATCCCAGCTCCGGTCATAGCCCCGGTAATGCGCCGTTCCCTGCCCGGTATTCCCGGTCCAGACGATCCGGCTGCAAAAGTCTTTCTGCCCCGTCATCGCGCCGCGTCCCCGATCCGTCATCCCGCATGGCTTCCCTGCCAAGCCTTCTTTTCGGCAAAAATATCTTCGGAGGGATTGACCGCAAGGCCAAGGGGGCAGACAGCCCCCGTTTTCTCCCCCTCAGAACCCCTTCCAAACCGGGTCCCGTTTTTCCGCAAAAGCCCGCGCACCTTCCAACTGATCTTCGGAAGAATACAGCCGGTCGACCGTTTCGAACTGCCGCTTCGTGATCCGGTTGAGCGCGTCCTGAAAGCGCATATCTTCGGCCTCGCGCACCACTTGCTTGATCGCAGCATAGACCAGCGGCGGCCCGCTTTCCAGCAAACGCGCCAGATCCCAGGCTTTTTCCAACAGATCCTCGCGCGCACAGACTTCGCGCAGCAGCCCCCAGTGCTTCGCCTCGGCGGCGTCAAACCAGCGGCCGGTCAGCAACAGGTCCATCGCGACGTGATAGGGTATGCGCTTGGGCAACTTGACCGAAGCCGCGTCCGCGACGGTCCCGGACCGGATTTCCGGCAAGGCAAATGTGGCGTTTTCCGAGGCGAGGATCAGATCACACGACAAGGCAAGCTCCAACCCGCCACCGCAACAGATACCGTTGACCGCCGCGATCACCGGTTTGTTGAGATTGGGAAGTTCCTGCAAACCGCCAAAACCGCCAATGCCATAGTCACCGTCGACGGCATCGCCGCCCGCGGCGGCCTTGAGGTCCCAACCGGGGCAAAAGAACTTGTCACCCTCTGCCCGCAGAATACCGACGCGCAGCGTGTCGTCATCGCGGAAATCCCGGAATATCAGCCCCATGATCCGACTGGTGACCAGATCGATTGCATTGGCCTTGGGCCGGTCGAGCGTCACCTCGAGCACGGCCCCCTCGCGCCTTGTCCGCACCGGCCCGGTCTCACGCATTTCCATCATGTCCTGTACTCCCAGATCACCGCATCCACAGCCACAACACCCTTCGCCAGAACCATCAACGGATTGATCTCGATCTCTTCCACGGTCGGTTCCTGCATCATGGCCTGAAGCCTCAACGCCACATCGACAACCGCCGCCACATCGCCACGGGCCCGGCCGCGATACCCGTCCAGCAATGGCCAGAGCCGCAGACGCCGCAGCGCGGCCGCAATTTCAGACACCGAAGCAGGGCAGATCAAAGTGACGGTATCGGCCAAAAGCTCCGCCGTGACGCCGCCGAATCCCAGTGTCAACGCCACACCGTAAACCGGATCCCGCCGGATCCCCAGCAAAAGCTCGGCCACGGTCGCCTGAACCATTTCCTCGACCAGATACCCTGAAACTCCCGGCATATCCTCCTGACCATCAAGATCGTCCAGCCCGAGGCGGACCGCCCCGTTTTCCGACTTATGCGCGAATCCCAGACCTTTCAGCACCAAAGGCGGACGCAGATGTCTGGCCGCAATACGCAGATCGGCGAGGTCCGGGGCGCAAACCCCGACAGGAACCGAAATTCCCGCGCCTGCCAACCGGCCTTTGGCTTCCCCTTCGGTCACAAGGAAAACGCGCGCCGCACCGCGCGACGGCCAGGGCCGCCACCCTTCGCGACCCGGCGGCGTCTGCGCCGCACGCAACGCCCCGAGCCCGGCCTCCAACCCCATCAGAGGCACAACACCGCGCGACATCATGGCCTCCGCCCGCACCTCATCAAAATTTTCGGGCAGCGAAGCTATCGGAAATGCCGGCTTGCCGGTTGCAAGGGCCGCCGCCTCTATCGCGTCAAGCGCCGGTTGAAACGACGCCGGATCACAACGATCGGGGCGCGGCGGATCAATGATGAACAACCCCGCATCATACCCGGCCAACATGGTGCTGAATACCTTCGTGGTGCGCGGACCATCGCCCCAGATGAAAGTGTGATAATCCAGCGGGTTCGCGATGGTCACAAGCGGCCCGAGTGTTTGCGACAGGTTCCGTTGCTCCGCCTCTGACGGCGGTGGAAACGCGATCCCGAATGGTGCCGCGAGGTCTGCGACCAATCCCGCCTCACCGCCAGAACAGGAAAGAGAACAGATCCGGGTGCCGAGTCCCGGACCATGAACGTGAAATATCTTCAGCGTTTCAATCAGTTCGGGCAAGGTATTCACCTCCGCCACCCCGCATTGGGCCAAAAAGGCAGAGGATGCGGCATGCCCGCCTGCGAGTGCCGCTGTATGAGAGACAGCGGCATTGCGCGAGGCCTCGGTCTTGCCCGACTTTATGCAGACAATCCCCTTTCCCGCTATACGCGACGCCTCCGCCAGCGCGGCAAAAGCAGGGGCATCACCGACACCTTCGATATAAAGGCCAAGCGCGGTCACGCGCTCATCCGCCAGCAGAGCGGCCGCCATCTCTGCAAGACCGACCTGTGCTGCGTTGCCGAGACAGGCAACATAGGCAACCGGCAACCCGCGCGTCTGCATCGTCAGATTGATGACAATGTTGGACGATTGACTGAGCAGGGCAACCCCGCGTGAAACCCGCCTGCCACCGTGCTGATCGGGCCAGAGCAATGCTCCGTCGAGATAGTTGATAACCCCGTAACAATTCGGGCCCAGAATGGGCATGTCACCCGCAGCACTGACCAGCCGCGCCTGAAGATCACCTGCCCCGGCCTCGGTCCAGCCGGAAGCAAAACAAATAGCGCCACCGGCTCCCATCGTGGAAAGCCCCGCGACGACATCGACGGTCGCCTCACGGTTCACACCTACAAAAACCGCATCCGGCGCCTCTGGCAACGCCTCCAGTGTCGCATAGGCCGGCACCCCGGCGATTTGTTCCCTGCGAGGATGAACTGGCCAAACCAGCCCAGAATATTGCATTTTTCGGCACTGAACGATCACGTTCTCAGCCCAGACCGCGCCCAGAACGGCGATAGACCGCGGGCGAAGCAACCGC
>TARA_R110002110_G_scaffold85816_6_pt1 | contig 35750 bp, 36 predicted proteins | sample TARA_R110002110 | Tara Oceans TARA_R110002110 (sample SAMEA4397330) | marine metagenome | biome: Polar Biome; feature: [SRF] surface water layer (ENVO:00010504); material: water (ENVO:00002006), including particulate matter (ENVO:01000060) such as... | depth 5 m | reverse complement strand
CGGGAATCCCACAAATGATTCTGACCAATAAGGAAACGCTCTAGTGCGAACTGCGCTTCCCGGATTGGAGGGCCCCAAGGATAGTGCAGTCGGAAACGCTGCCTTTTCCGGGGCACCCCGCGACAAGTTCGTCGAGCGCATCCCGGATTAGATTCAACCGGTCGAGTTTTGACTGCACTTCTTCCCGCTTTGCGAGGGCTCGCTCGCGAACATCCGTGCACCCGGCGGTATCGTCTGATCGGAGTGTGAGAAGTTCTCCTGCTTCAGCCAGGGAGAAGCCGATATCCTGCACTTCACGAATGAACCGCAAGCGAGACACGGTGTCCTCGCCATAGTCGCGAGGACCGCCGGCCAGCGGACGGGGTGGCTGCCTTATCAGGCCCTTGCGTTCATAGAAGCGAATCGTTTCGACCGAGACACCTGCGGCTTTGGCTGCGCGACCAATCGTCAAGGGTTTCATATTGGGCTCCAGGTTCAGGACGAATAGATGTCATGCACAGGCATCGGAACGGGGTAATTGCAAACGTAACTGTGTTGCAGTCTGCGATGGTCTATTGACTCCGTACTATACTACGGAGGCCATCCTGTCCCTAGTCAATCAATTGACATGGGTGGAAAACATGATTGCCAGACGCCTTTACCTGTTCTTATGGGCGCTCGCCTACGGCTTGAGTCCTGCAGCCGTCAGTTCAACCGCAGCCCAGGACATGTCTATGGACGCGCCCAGGAGTGACGGGATGCGCATGATGGAGAACGTCGATGTTTCGTCGATTCCCCGATTCCCTCCGGTGATGGGTTATGTTGAGGGTTCGCGCATATTCTTTGTTCACACCGAGGTGTCCGATCCGGAGATATCGTTGGTCTTGACACAGATGATGGGCTCGCCCGTTCCTGTGGTTCCAACGCTGGCCAGTGTGCCGGACAGCTTGTTGGCGAGTTTGTGGGCATTTACCAACGGCGTTAAACCCGAGGGCCCGCGCGGACCTCTCGATTTTCAACCCGACGTCTTCGATAATCCGGTGGGATCGCAAGGCTACAGTCCCCTTCGTATGCTCCATCTCGTCACCTGGAATGACGATGCCGAACCGCGTCTGCTGACATCTGCAGCCGACGTCGCCGCGGCGTTAAGCTCAAACGAAGTGTCGGTCGAGACCACAGGTGTGGTGGCGAACATGCCGTTCCTCACATGGCCAGGCGGACAGCGATAAATCCCGACGAAACGGGACAGGGAGCTGGTTTACCGAATGAAAACGACCATCGTACGCTGGTTGATGCCAATGGCTGGCGCAGTGTTGGCGCTCGCGCTTATATCGTGGTTATACGGCGGCGTGGATGTTGCCAAGTTTCTGCGGGGCCTGAGCAACGCCAATTTGGTATGGATCGTCGTTCTCTCGGCGACGATCCTGCTGGAACAGCTATTGAGCGGCTGGAAATGGCGCCAGATTCTGCATGATGTGAAACCGGTTCCGACCCTTCGGCTGACCGGTGCACTTCTGGCGGGATACGGTGCAAACACTCTGGTGCCTCTTGGAATCAGTCCGTTGGTCCGAGCGTGGATCGTGGCACGTCACGACGGCTTGAGTATGGCAACCGTTCTGACGACCACGATCATTGCCCGTTTTGTCGACGGGGTGGTTTTTGCACTCTTCGCCGGGTTTGTGGTGCTGGCTGGCCGGGTTCCGCAGATCGATGGAAACCTGGAAACAGGCCTCAGCGTTGCGGGTATGCTCAACATCGCAATCTTCGGCGGTGCCCTATGGGTGATGTACCGGTTCCGTACGCTCTTCGCACAGGATGGGCCGCCGATCAGCCGGCTCTTCGATCGGGTCACGACGCGTGTGCGGGTCAACGGACCTGAGCTACGTGCTGCGCTGTGCGACGGTGTCGTCTGGCCCAAGGCGCGCTCCCGACGGCTGGCGGTATTCGTTGCAGCGGTCTCGGGCAAGCTCGTGGCGGCTACGCATTTCTTCTGGGCGGGATTGGCGCTGGGCGTCTGGCTCACGCCGTGGGACTATCTTTTTCTTATGGTCTTCGCCGGCTTTGCCATGGTTCTCGGGCGCTTTGTGCGCATTCCAGGAAGCTTCGTCATCGGTGCCGGGTTTGCGCTAAAGATGCTGGGGGTGCCCGATGAGACAGCGCTTCTGATGGTCCTCTTCGTCAATGTGACATCAATCATTCTCGTTGTCGGTATCGGACTGATGGTTCTGTGGCGGAACGGCATCGACAGCAGACACATGCGGCGCCTGTCAAGGACGACAAATGCCGAAACATGAAACGCTCGTCGACCGTCGCCGATTCTGGCGAATTGTCGGCGCAGGGGCTTCCTTTCAGGGAGCCACCGCTGCGGTGGACAGCGCCACCGTAGTTGCAAGCATCGTTCATCTCCTGACCGGCAGTGTTTTTGCAGTTGGGTTCGCCAGTTCTGTACTGCGCCTGGGCTGGTTGCTTCCCCAGTTGATGGTGGGGTACCTCGCCGAGCGCGCCGACCGCCGAATGCCCTTTTACGTCTTTGGCGCATACGGCCGTGCAACGTGTGCGACGTTGATCGCGATTCTGCTCTGGGTGGGTGAAGAATGGTCCGGTGCAGCGCTCGCGACAGGCTTTCTGGTTCTCTGGACGGCCTACGCTTTCACCAGTGGTGTGGTCGGCGTGCCCTATAACGACATTGTGGGCCGATCAATTCCGTCGGAGGCACGCAGTCGTATGCTCGCCTGGCGGTTCTTTGTTGGCGGGCTTCTGGCGATGGTGGTCGCCGCCATACTACGACTGGCGCTCGGTGTAATGCCGGAACTGAATGCCTATGCGCTGATATTTGCACTTGGTGCGGCCTTGATGGTGATTTCGTCGACGTTTTTTGTTTCCGCCGGTGAACCCCCGGTCCGTCGTGGCACGACCGAACTGAAGTCCCGTCAGAGCGCCGTTGTCTTTTTGAAGGGAGGGTGGGTGACACTTGCGAGCGATGCCCGCTTCCGCCTCTTTCTCTATTCTCAATGGCTCGGCGGTGCGACATTTATGGCTCTGCCCTTCTATGTGATTGCGGCCACAGGGCGAGGAATTGACACGGTTGAAATTGCCACCCTTCTGGGGGCACAAACCGCCGGATCGTTGTCATCGAATGCCGTCTGGGGCTGGCTCGGGGATCATGCAGGAAAGCTACGCCTTCTGCAGGTGGTGACCATTGTTCGGGTGTTGCCCCCGCTGGCCGTTTTGGCGTTGCTTGAGACGGACGCCAACTTGTGGGGGTTCGTTGCTCTGTTTTTCGTGATTGGGAGCATGATGAACGGTGTGACGATTGGTTTTCTCGGATACCTGATGGAGATTTCGCCTAACGACCGCCGCCCAGCGTACTCGGCGTACTTCAACACGTTGGCGTCGCCTGCGGCCCTGTCGCCGCTGCTGGGCGCCGTACTGATTTCGCAAATTTCGACCGAAGCGGTATTCGTCGCGGCAGCTGCTGCCGCAGTGTTGCAACTTCTTATGCTGAACCGCATAGCAACGCAGAAGAGTTGACTGACATGATTTTGATGGATTCGATTCTTGAGTGCTTTTGGCCCCCGGCCATTCGTGAGTATGGCCTCTGAGAGGTAACAAGCGGCCTTGAACGGCACATATTTGGTACACTTCGCGCCGAATAACCAAGATCAGTGGCGATCAAGAAAGACTAGAATTTTACCGAAATCTCCTGGTTTCCCTATTGTTGATGATCCCGGTTGAGCCCCGTTAATACCTCGATTGGGACTCCGGATCAGAAGGCTTTCCAACGGAGTGGAAAGTGCCAATTTTGCACTGAGTTCGACTTCCATCGAGACAATCAAGGGCTAGATGTCGCTGATAACCAACAATCAGAAGTCAAGTTTACGCAAACGAGCGAATTCGAGGTTGAGTCGCTGTCGAAGTACATTGCTCTGCGGAGAGATTGGTTCCGTTCTTTCCTAAAGACCAGTCGCGTTCGAATTTCCCGCTCCCTCTTAATGTGCAGAATTCAGGGTGCTAAACCTCAAATTCAAGACGACCGAGGTCAGAATTTTCACCAGTATGTGAGCGGCTCCAACCGTGATGCCGACCTATAGTTTGCTTCGAACGTCCCCACTATTCCGAGGTTTGTGTGTCGATTGGAACAGGATCTCCATTCCGTACGGTGTTCTGCTTTTCCTTGGGGCTCATGTGTTCGGTGTTCATCCTTACGGCAGCGCCAGCGGCGGTCGCTGACGAGTTCCGCGAAGGTGAGATGGCTGCGCATGATGGTAATTATGAGGCCGCGTTGCGCGCCTGGTTACCGCTCGCCCGTGACGGGCATGTCAAAGCGCAATACGCCGTCGGTGCGCTCTTCGCCGAAGGTCGGGGAACGACGCTGGATCTGAGCACGGCGTTCGATTGGTGGCTGCAGGCCGCCGAGCAGTCGCATGTGCGTGCTCAGTTCAACGTCGCCGCCATGTACAAAAACGGGATGGGGGTTGGTCGGAACGAGGTGGAGGCTGCGCGTTGGATTTCTGCGGCGGCGAACCAGGGGGATCGTGACTCGCAGGTTCAGCTCAGCCAATTCTATCGAGATGGTTTTGGCGTTAGTCAGAATCCCGTTACGGCATACATGTGGCTCGAGATTGCGCGGCTCGGTGGTCACCCTTCGATCGCGAATGCGTTGAAGGTGAGCGCTTCTCTGTTGTCGGAAGAACAGATCATCGAGGCTCAGAAACGCGCGGTGTCATGGCTGGAGCGTAAGGGCGCCGACCAATAGTTTCTGCCGGCACACAGCCTTGACGCCGTAATTGTCTGTCTGACTCTCTGCGGGAAGCACTGTCAATGAACACGGTCGGTGGTCATGGAATTGGAGAATCGCTCAGCTGCGGCTCTGCCTCAGACTGCCGACCAGAACGCCGACGACACCAAGAACAATCGCCGTATCGGCCACGTTGAACGCGGGCCAGTGGAGCGCGCCGAGGTAAAAGTCCAGAAAGTCCGTCACGGCGCCATCGTGAAGCCGGTCAATGAGATTGCTTACAGCGCCGCCTATGATCGCTGCGAGGGCCATGGCTTCCGCGCGCTGCCTGACCCGTCGCAGCCAGATCAAAAGCAACACGATCATTACCCCAGCTGCGATCGACAGCAGCGCCGGCCCCCAGGATCCCAGACCGCTGAACATTCCAAAACTGACCCCTCGGTTGAATCCGAGATTCAATCGAAAAAAGGACGTGATCTCGATGGTTCGGGGCGGGTCCATCAGGGCCATCGCGACTGTCCATTTCGTCGCCAAATCCACGGCCGCGATGAAAACGGCAAACAGTAAAGCGATCCAAAACAGGATTGGGGGCCGCGCCGAAGCGCGCTTGCTATTCGATTCAGTCACGCGGGGTTCCTGCTTGGTGTTCAGCCTGCACGAGCTTGCGGAAGCCCGCCGGGATTTTTGAAAGGTCAAACTCAGAAAAGGCATCTTGTAGGCGTTCCAGTTCCTCCCCTGCCAAAATCTTTTGCGGCGGGGAATTCACCGAGACCGGATCGATCGCGGTCCCGTTTCGGAGGACTTCGTAATGCAGGTTTGGTCCGGTCGCGAGACCCGTTGCACCCACATACCCGATTGTCTCGCCCTGCCGAACGCGGTCGCCCGCATTCAGACCAGCAGCATATCGGCTCAGATGAGCGTAAGCCGTTGCATAGTTGTCGCCATGCTCGATCTGCACATAGTTGCCAAAACCGCCGTTCCGCGCGCGTTTCAATACAGTGCCATCCCCCGCCGCGACGACAGTGGTGCCGAGGGGGGCGGAAAAGTCGAGACCCTTGTGCATCCGGGTATATCCCAATATCGGATGATCGCGTCTGCCGAAAAGCGATGAAAGCCGGCCGCCGTCAACCGGCGTTTTCAACAATGCGGTGTCCGCGCTGCGACCATCGGAATCAAAAAATCCCGTATACCCTTCACGCGTCGTGTATCGCAGCAAGCGCACAACCCCGTTGGAGAGCCCAATGGATGCGAATAGTAGCTCACCGGGGTGTGTGCCCCCGGCGTCACCGTCGTCGAATCGTTCATATCCGAGCGCAAATTTGTCGCCTGCGCGTATATCCCGCTGAAAGTCCACGGCTTGACCGAGAAGTCGATAGGCCTCCAGGATCACGATCAAGGGGATACCTTCGGCCCGGGCGGCCTCGTAGAGGTTCGTCGAGATCGCGCCCGCGGCCAACTCCACGTCAACCGCGTGTTGGATCGGCTGCACGGCTGCCCTAAATCGCTCGTCAATTCGATGTTCAATGACGATCTTGCGATCTGTTTCCGGCACAAAAGTTAGACGTCCGAGATGAAGTTCTTCGCCGTCCTCTTTTCTCGTGCCGAATCCTGCCGTCAGCACTTGCCCTGCTTTCAGCGTTTTTGGATCGAACACCGACTTGAGGGCGAGACTGGCTGCGTAAGCTTCTTTGTGCGCTATTCCCTGTTCTGCGAGAGCACCGAGTAATGTTCCACCGTCTTCGATTGACAACTCGGCAACCCGGAGTTCGCGGCTGTTGTTTGTGGTCGATGGTGCCTTCTCAAGCAAACCGGCAAGCGAATTGTCCGGGTTCGGAACGTGGTCTCGGGCGAGAGTTTCCTTCACCGCTTTGGGCTCATCGTCCGGAGGGGGATTGGAGAAGACCATGGATGAGATCATGGCCATCAGGATGAAAACGCCAGATGCGGGTAACAGGATGAGATAACGGATGTGGCTCGAACTCCGGCGCGGTATAGGTGCCTCGGATTTCTCGACTTCCAGGTTTGATCTTCTGCTGCGCTTCGTCATGGTGCCCAACTCAACCTGCTCAACAGCCCGATGAAAACCGACATCGCGAATACGGAAAACGTAAACGCGGCAATGCCCGCCGCCAGCGACCGGTTCTTCGTGTGGGCCATGCTGACGAGTTGCTCGCCAGTCGTCGGATAGAGCAGCGAAGCCGAATTCGAGGGAGACCAGCGTGTCCGCTTCGTTTCCTGCCGGGCCTCATGGTGTCCATACATCTGGATGACAATGAGAACCGCGACAAGACACATCATACTGCCCGGAACCCAGATGATAATCCCGCCGATTTGCTCGTCTGCCAGGGGCGCCATATCGTGAAGCCGACCGGGGATGTCGTAAGCGGTATAAAGAATCCGTGATTTCAGCGCGGTGTACGAACCCAGCACAATATTCGAGAGGATGACAAGCACCAGCATCATGACCCTCGCCCCGTGTCGCGTGCCGTGAGGTGCTGATCTGCGCTCGAAGATCTTCAACCAAAAAAGAAGTCCCGCAGCAAACATACTGGCATGCATGGAATAATGGACACCGCTATCCAGGATCGCTCGGTTGTGAAAACTCGGAATCTGCCAGAGGTACAACGCCGCAACAAAAAGGATTGTCACCGAAGCCGGGTGAGAGATGGCGCCGAAACTCCTGCGGCACAGGCGGTTGGAAGCAATGGGGGCTAAAAGGTTGCGACGAAGGAATCTGGGGGTCCCGGCGATCAGCGTCGCAACTGGCCATGCCAACGCGATCAGCATCGGCCCGAGCATGCGCAGTAACAGGTGCTGAAACTGATGGACGTAGAAAAGTCTCTCGGCTACGGGATCGATCGGTGATTGCAGGGCTGCGACGACCGCTACGATACCTGCGAAAAATGAGGCGTGACGCCAATTCGGGATTGCTTCTCCGGTCCGTCCGTTACGGCGGCGCATGCCGGCCAAATATATTGCTGAGGCGGCCAATACCGAGATCGACACGCTGGCGCTTGGCTGCCACACAAGCCAGAGATTTCCGTCGGTCAGAGTGTTTCCGTTATGCGCATATGCGGTCAGCGGTCGAAACATCCAAAGGGTCGCTACCCCGAGTGTGATTGCTGTCTTGCGAATCACGATTGCCCCGCAAGCACAGCTGACCTCTGGTCGATAAAGAAAAACTCGTAGGGTGCGTCTGCGCCGCGCACTCGCTCTGGATGGTATTCGACAGCCTGAGATGCCGTTTCTGCTCCGTCCCCCTTATGGCGTGCCTCGGACTGTCGGAAGCCTTTTCGGCTGCCTGGTTTCTCGACAGGTAGTCTCGTATACGGTCTTGCAAGCCTGGTCGGAGTCAAAGGGCCGAAGAGCCAGCACCCGCACGCCACAGAAAATTCCACTAGTGCCCCGCTTCAGATTCGATCACGACTGTCACATCGAGCGTTCCCGCGCTGCCGAAATCCAGCGTCAGATCAAAAGAATCTCCCTCGCCGAGAAGACGTTTCAGGCCTGTTACCCAGAGGTGTTCGCGCCAGGGTGCCAAAGCGAACGGCCGTCCGGGTTCGAATTTGATCGCTTCCGGCCACCGAACCGATCCGTTCTTGGCCTTGCGAATACGCACTGTGCCGGCGACTGAAGTTGTCGCTCCGACAAGGCTTATGGGCTTGCTGCTGCTGTTCAGAACGCCCGCGTATATCGGGATGCTTACGCTTCCATCGACGGGCTGCGGCGCCCAAATATGGCCGACGGTGAGATCACCGAGTTCATAACTGTGCGCCGACGTGGCCGTTGGGTTGAAAACCAAAAACAACGCCGCCGCGAACGCGCTCAGCCGTGACGTTGTGCCGCACCGACCACCGGACGAGCTATTTCGGAACCAGGCCGCAGGGTTCCCATGTGTGATCATTTCTCGGGGCCCCGTGCACCGGGACCCATGACCGGCACCGTGACTTCGAGCCTCTCGCCGTTCGAGAAGCGCAACACCAGGGGAAACTCACTCCCCCTGACGATCGGCTGCCTGAGGTTCATCAACATCACGTGGAGACCGCCAGGCGCAAGGGTAACACTGCCAGCGGGCGGAATTTCGACGTCCCCTGCAGATTGCATGCTCAGTACGTCCCCGTCTCGTATGATTCGGTGGATTTCCGCACGCACCGCGACAGGCGTTTCCACGCCGACAAGCCATACCGTTTCGCGCCCTTTATTCTGCGCGGTCAAATAGGCTGCGGCAGGCCGTGAAGTGCCGATCGAGGCGCGTGCCCACGGCTCGACTATTTGAACGGTATTTCGTTCCTGCGCGCTGGCGGTAACCGGCGCGAACCCGAAGCCGACAAGCAGGAGGGTCACGGCGAGCATTCTGGCAATCATTTTTCTTCACCATCGGGTCGACCAAGGGTCGAGAGCGCCAATCGGATCGTCGAGGCCATTTCGTCTGCCGACGCGCCGAAATTGAAATGTGTCAGATAGTCATTGTCCGGCGACATCAGGTAGGTCTGTCCCTGGTGACTTACGAAGTATTCGTCGCCCTTCGGCTCGCTAGTGTCGCGCTGAGTGGGGTCGCTTTCAAAGTAGGCGTCAACGCTGGTCTTCTCGTAGAAGATCCGGTACGCCTCGGCGACCGTGGCGATCTGTTCCGCCGAGCCGGTCAAACCTATGATTCGGGGATCGAACGCGGCCACATACTCGGCCATCAAATCCGGTGTGTCGCGTTCGGGATCAATGCTGATGAATAGGGGCCAGACGGTCTTGGCATCTGCACCGAGCATATCCAGCGCGACAGCGATGTCGTTCAGCGTCGTGGGACAGACGTCGGGACAATTGGTGAATCCAAAGAAAACGAGAAGATACTTTCCAGCAAAGTCTTCGTCCGTAACCGTGCGGCCTTCGTGGTTGACAAGTGTAAACGGACCGCCGATGGGCACGGTGCCGGGCGGCGCGAACCGGTCCGCCGCACCTGTGTTGACCGCAGTTTGCGTACCTCTGTCTTTCAAAAGGTGCAGCGTACTGAATCCAAGTCCGAGCAGCGCGGCGGTGGCGGCGATGATGAGCAGGGTCGAGCGGATATGCAGTCGCAAAGGCAAGATCAAAACCTATTTTCGATGCCATTCGGCATGCCGTCGATATCCGTGCCGTGCAATGCATCCACGAGCGGGTATTTTTCTCGTCGACGGCGAACGTATGAAGGCTGATTTACCGGTTGCAGCAGTGGCGGCGAACGCATCGAGATAGTGCGATATCCCGGTAGATCTTCCCATGTGACTTACTGACGCGATTTCGTTTGCGCCGCCGTGACTTCGGCATCGACGAACTCAATGAGCTGCCGCTGACCGAACTCCGGCAACGGCTTTCCGTTGACAAAGAATGTGGGTGTGCCCCTTACCCCGACGGACTTTACGTCCGCCTTGTCTTGCAGAACGATCGACGTGATGTCGGGAAGCTGCATGAATTTCCGCGCTTTTTCGACATCGAGCCCGGCGGCCGCAGCAGCTTGATAAGCCAGTTCTATTTGTGGGGATCCGTGCCGTGCCCATTTCGGCTGAGTCTCGAGAATGGCTTCCAGGACAGGTTCGTAGACATCCTGCAGCCGGGCCGTCTCAAGCAGACGGACAATCTCCTCTGAACTTTCGTGGAAGGGTGTGTAGCGGATTACGACCCTTACATCTTCGGGATACTTTGCCAGTATTCCCTTCACTGTGGGATGAAATGCCCGGCAGGACTCGCACGCGGGATCGAAGAATTCCACAACCGTCACCGGCGCGTCCGCGGGGCCGAAGCTGGGAGAGTAGGATCGTTCGAGAACGCTCTCCTCGGAAACCCTCTGCGCCGTCAAATCGGGGGCGATCGGCGGCGGGCGTTGAAACACCAGCGCACTGACGGCGAAGCCTCCGAGAGCGATGGCGGCGATCGCGATGACGAGGTTTCGTGTGTTCACGATGTTGTTCTCCATTGAACGCCCCAGAGAAGCGAGGCAATGGCGATGAAGGCCGCAAGCGAGAGGAATGGGATGGGCACGCCGCCGAATATGGTCATACCGGTGTCGGTGCATGATGGGCCTGCGCCGCAAGGCACGAGGGGGGTGGGAATCACCCCGGCATACAGCGCCGAATGATAGGCCGCGATGAGCCCGCCGATCGTCGCCAGCGGCAATGCGTAGCGCCAGACACCGAATTCCATTCGGTAACAGGCAACACCGAGAACGACGGCGAGCGGGAACATGAAAGCCCTCTGATACCAGCAAAGAACGCAGGGTGTCTGACCCAACACTTCGCCGATAAAGAGTGCGCCGAGACTGGAGACCAACGCGATTATCCACGCCACCAACAGAACGCTGGAATAGGCTGTCCCCGGCCTTGATTCACTTTCGGTCATCGCATTGACGCCTTCCTCAAAATTCTTCGGGTCTTAGCCGGACGACCGGCTGGTGCTGTTCGACGCCGTGCGCAAGGATGGTGGCTTCCCGTCAGAGGTCACGCTTACCGTGGTGCGGGTTTCCGCGCGCGCTTTCAATAGCCTCAAGGCGTTCGCCACGACAAGCAGCGAGGCGCCGACGTCCGCAGCGATCGCGCCCCAAAGCGAAGCGAAGCCCGCAAAGGTCAGGATGACGAACAACGCCTTGACGCCGAGCGAGAATGCGATGTTTTGCCGGATTATCGAAAGCGTGTGTCGGGAGTGACCCACGAGCCAGGCGAGCTTTGTCAGGTCGTCCGTCATGAGCGCGATGTCTGCGGTTTCTATGGCCGCGTCCGAGCCCGCGGCTCCCATGGCGACCCCGAAGCTGGCGCGCGCCATCGCGGGTGCATCGTTCACGCCGTCGCCGATCATGGCGACGGTTTCATATCTCTCGACGAGTTCGTCGATCATGGACACCTTGTCCTCCGGCAAAAGCTCGGCGTGGATCTCGTCGAGTTCCAGACCCAGCGCGATGGCTTCAGCCGTTAGCTTGTTGTCGCCCGTAAGCATGACCAGGTGCTCGATTCCGGCGCGGCGGAGCGCGTCGAGCGACTGTCGGGCGCCGGGCCGCAAGGTGTCCGAGATTGCAAGCAGCCCGCAAACATGTCGGTCGTTGCCAACGGCGACCACCGTGTTGCCCGCACGCTCCAATGTGTCGACGCGGTCCTGGATCTCGTCGATGTCCTGGTTGCGCTCGACCAGGTAACGGTTCGAACCAAGCCAGAAGAACTCGCCGTCGAAGACGCCGTTTACACCTTTGCCCTTGATTGTCTGTACGTCGGTTGCAGGGAGCACCTTTATCCCACGTTCGATCGCGCAATTGACAACTGCGCGTGCCAGCGGATGCTGGCTTCGCGCCTCCAGTGCGGCGGCACGCTCCAGGACCGCCTCTTCCGTGTGTCCGTGCAACGCGATGATGTTCGTGACAACGGGCTGGCCTCGCGTGAGCGTCCCGGTCTTGTCGAACGCGAGCGCCTTTGTGTGCGCAGGCAGTTCGATGTACACCCCGCCCTTGACCAACACGCCATTGCGCGCCGCCGCCGCCAGTGCGGATACGATACTGACAGGCGTTGAGATAACCAGCGCACAGGGACATGCAATAACGAGCAGCACAAGCGACCTGTAGAGCCACTCGCTCCAGTCGGCACCGAACACGACCGGCGGAATCACCAAAACGGCGATCGATGCGAGAATGACCAGAGGCGTGTAGACGCGCGCGAACTTTTCAACCCATTGCTCCGCATTCGCACGGCGGCCCTGCGCGTCTTCGACCATGCGAATAATTCTGGCAATGGTCGTTTCTTCCGCGCGCTTCGTGCTCTCGACTTCGAGCGCGCCATCCCCGTTGATCGTGCCGGCAAACACACCGTCATCCACCTCTTTCGCAACGGGGATGCTTTCGCCCGTAATCGGTGCCTGGTCGACACTGCTCGTTCCGCTGACGATCCGACCGTCGAGGGGTATGCGTTCGCCCGGTTTGACGATGAACAGCGCCCCGACCGGGACGTCGGCGGCCCCGATCTCTTTCTCGCTGGCGTCGGCCTGCTTTACGCGCACCCTTGTCGGCGCCAGGTCAAGGAGCGCCGATATCGCACGCCGCGCCCGCGCAATGCTCCATCCTTCGAGCGTCAGGGACAGGGAAAACAGGAACGCAACGGCGGCACCCTCGAACCACTCCCCGATTCCGATCGCGCCCGCAACCGCGATTACCATGAGCAGGTTGATGTCGGGCCGCACTCGCCTCGCAGCGTGCCACGCCTTCGGCAGAACGAAGAGCACGCCGAAGCCGATTGCCAGCGCATAAGCGACGATTTCTAGCGAGGGCACCGCCTGGCCACCATGACCGGAAAAGAGTTGAAAACCCTCCGATACCCCGCCGGCGTGCCAGAAATGAAAGGCTATTCCCTTCAGCACGCCGATGCCGCTCAACGCGGTGAAGAGTGTTCGATAGCGCTGGTGGCTGTTCTCCGGCCCCTGGTTATCCGAGGCCGTTCCCTGTTCTTCGGCCGTCAGTCCCGCGCGCGCGACCGCCTTCTTCACGTCATTGGTCGAAACGGGCAACGCACTGTCGAGAACGGTCATTTCGCCTCTGATCAAATTGAACGCCAGTTTGTCCGCGCCGCCCGCCAGCGGCCCGACTTCTCGTTCGAGGGCTGATATCTCCGCCGCGCAATCGAGGCCATGGACCTTGAATCGAAGGCGTACGCCGTCCTGACTGGGGGATTCAGACGCAAATGTGGGTTCCGACTCCCCCAGATTCGACGCTGTCTGGTCGTGCGGCTGATGAGCGTGAACATCTGAGTGCGGTTGCCGGTTGGTCATCATGATTCCTGAATCGTTCAACGGGTTCGAACCCGAATACGCGTGAGTGTAGAATCTACAGCTACTAGAGCTTCAAGGGGTTTCTTGATACGGTAATTGCGTTACTTCGGCGCACGCATCACCAGAGGGAAAGGAACCGGCGATGGTCCTCAACACGAACCTGTCAATTGGAGATATTTCGCGGCACACCGGCTGCAAGGTTCAGACGATCCGTTACTACGAGGATGTCGGGCTTATGCCGAGACCGCGCCGCACGGCTGGCAATCAGCGCCGATATGCCTCAGGCGATGCCGACCGCCTTGCTTTCATTCGGCATGCCCGCGAGCTGGGTTTCGATTTGGGGGCGATACGCGAACTGTTGGATCTATCGGATGCGCCGGACAAGTCCTGCGAAACCGCCGACACAATCGCGCGCGTCCAGCTGCGGCAAATCGATAGCCGACTTACCCGCCTGCGGGCACTCCGAAAGGAACTGAAGCGAATGATCGACGATTGCGAGGGTGATCGCGTCGCGAGCTGTCGGGTCATCCAGATACTTGCGGATCATTCGGAGTGTTTGAGCGACGACCACCAGGCATCGGATTGACAGCAAGGCCAGCCGCTGCTCGGAGAACGATCGGTCTCTGAGCAGCGGCTGGCCTGAGATGCACCCCGCTCCGGGGTTCGTTCGAACCCCGGAGTCGGTCCTTATTTGTTAATCGTACCGTCAGGGAAAAAGGCGTTGAAAGCGAAGGCAAACGTCACATCGTAAACGGCGTCGACGAGCGAACCGTTTTCCCGGCGCTGGACCACGACATTCCCGATGTCGCGACCTTGCGAAATATTTCGTGCGTCCATCGCGGCGTTTTGACCCGGTTCCCAGGTTATCACCAATTCCTCGGTCTCGATCCGCTTTTCCTTTTGCAACCGCTCCAGGGACCATGCCTCATCGTCAACCGCAACGATATAGGCGAGCGGGGCGATTCCTTCGGGGAAATCGCCACGGAACAGGAAGGGCTGCGAAGCTGAGTCGTAGCCCGCATACGGATTGAAACCGGGTCCGCCGCGCGGGCTCAACAGGACTTCGCCATCGGGGAACCGTTCCTTGAACCTGTCGAAGGATTCCGTGCGGGACGGTAGAAAGTCGAGTTCGACTCCGGTCAATTCACCAACGATGGCCTGGCCCGTGAACTGCAACCACCAGCTCTCCGTCTGCCGGTCCCACATTACGAGGTTCGAGTTGTAGAGTTTGCCCGAAACCCCGAATTCGTGAACCTTGCCGTCGATGGTCCGGTCGAACACAAAAGCGGAATTGCACAGCGGACACCAGGTCACCGCGATCGGCATACCGCCCAGCACATCGTTCACGATCTCATGGGTCATGAGGACGCCGAGCGCATATGCACGTGCCTCGCCATTGATGCTGATCGTGATCATCGGCTCGGTACCCACATAGAGACTGTCCACCTCCTCGATGGAGGCGAAACGCGGGTTGTAGATCGGTGGAATGCCGTCCTTCGGCACACCGCCGGAGAAAATATTCTCGAGCGGCACACTGGATTTAGAGAAGTCCGTCTGAGGCCATTCCAGCTGCCAGAAAGCAGGGTTCGCTTGGCCGCTCATCGAAACCGCGAGAAAGAGGACGCCTGCGGCGAGCGCGGTAGCGACGCGGACCCACTTCTGCGTTGTAAGTATCGGCATAAGAAACATCCTTTATTATTCCCGGGACAGATGGAAGATGTGTTTTCAGCACAATCCTTTCACTCCGGGGACGATGGTGAAAATCAACTGCAGTCACATTCAAGGGAGCGGTGTCATCTTTAGCGACGGGACCGGTTAGAGCGCGAGTTCACCATTTCCCGCCATTGAGCGCCTGCGATCACGTTCCGAAATATTGAATCACGGTGCGAATTCAAGCTCCAACCATTCACTCCATGATTCCAATGATGACGCCGGACGAACCCGAAATCGGACGCGCCCATAGGGAAGTACCCAGGTGTTCCAGTAGCCTTGGTCGAGTGCACCAAAATCGTAACGCGTTCCGTCGACTTCGATTTGCCCCGAAAGCGCCAGCAGACCGGTTCCCGATTCATACTCGAGCACATGGCGCTCTGCCGCATTGCCGGTCCAGCTCAGGTAGGCGGCCCCGGCGATATCATCGTAACCGATCTCTCCGCTCTGTTCGGGGTGCACCCAGCCTGGAATTTCGTCTCTCACGTCCGAGCGTGATGGCAGTTGGGGATTTGAAGCCAAACGCATAGTGGCGATTTGGTCCTCGACGCGTCGAATAAGGGGTTCGAAGTTGCCTGCTGTTGCTTGACCCGACCTCTCTTCGTTCGGGTCCTCATTCAAGTTCCATTTCTCGACTTTCGTAACTTTCCCCTGATCGATTTCCATCTGAACCTTCAACTGTCCGTCTGACGCGGCCGCAACGAACCTTTTCACATCATCTGGCTCTGCTTCCGAAAACCCGGCGATGCTTGTCAGCGCGCTCCACAGGTAGTTTCGGGAGGAATCCCATAAACGCGGTTTGCCGCTGTTTGACGGTGCTTCCAGACCCACAATGTCGGCAATCGTCGGTGCGATCATCAGATGGTCAGTTGGGGAGCTAAGTCGGCTCCCGGGGGCGACTGGCAGGCGTTCCGGCGGCGCCCAAACGAACAGAGGGATCCGCACGATCTCCTCATACAGGTGTCCGGCGCGCGTCGTCGACGCATGCCCGACCAATCCGCGTTCCAGCAGTTCTTCTCCGTGATCTGCCGTGACGACGAGCACGGTCGAATCCCGCAACCCGGAAGCCTCGAAGAACTCCCAGAACTCACCGAACCAGCTGTCGAAATCGCGAACTCCACGCATGTAGGCCGAACGAACCCATTCCTGGTCAGACGGCCGAAAAGCAACGGCGTCAGCGGCAATCGCAGGCAGTGTGCGCACACTCTCCTGCCTGCGGGACAGCTCCGGATCGTCTGGCGGGGTCGCGTTGTCGGCATCGCCCTCCCCAGGAGAGTCGTAGGGCAGGTGCGTTTGAAGATAGTGATACCAGAGAAAGAACTTCTGCCGGTCGCGGTTCCGGTCTTCGATCCAGGTTTCGAGCTCAGCGCCCGGATCGAACTCGATTCCGAGATTCTTGAACAGATCGATCAACATGAACGCCTGCAGACCTGTGACCTGCCATCCAAGCTGACGGGCTCTTTTCGTCGGTAAATCAAGATCCGCTGGTAGCGAATTACCGCGCGCATGCAGCCCCTGCTCGAAACTTGAGAGGCCCGTCAACACGGCGACCACATTGGGCCCTGTCCACCCCGAAATCGCACGGTGATTCGTGAACACAACGCCCGACCGCGCCGCCTCGAACAGTTTTGGCATCGTTTCTGCGGTCGCAGAGTCGGCGCGCCAGCTGTCCACTGTCAGCACGATCACGTTAAGCGGACGAGGACGAATGTTCTCGTAGAGCGCGAGCACCGACAGCAGCATCAGGAAAACTGCTGCGAGGGTGATAGAAATTTGCTGATGTGACATTGGCGGATTCCGAGCAGACAAACAGTTCGAGCGAAGAGCTGTCAGGATACAGGGCTCTCCGCTCTTGGTGACTGACCGTCGCCGGCTCCTGGGTGCGGTCTACGGCCTGTTTAGCACTTTCGCGCCGATGATCGTTCCGAGATCAACCTTCTGAAGTAGGACGGCAACCCTATCCGACGAGTCCTCGAAGCCTTCAATCGGGACCGTCAGCACGAGCGCGCGACCCTCATAGAGCCCGACGGCATGCAGATCGCGTACGACGTTGGTGTTCTTTAGTTCGAGGCCGGCGTTATCGCCCTCGCTCACATATGTTTTCAGCGAAGGCGTATATCGGACGATCAGCACGACATACTTCGCCGAAACTTCGACGGGGCCGATCACGATTCTAGCCGCGTTATGTTCAACCAGTTGCACGGCGAGTTCAGGCCGCGTGGTGTCTTCGGCCGCCTTGGCCGAAAGGATCTCCTCCAACAGTCCGCCGCCAGAACCGGCCAATTGCAATCGGCCGTTGATAACGAACTGTGGCGTTGCGACAAAAGGCACACCGAACCGCGTGTTGTAGGTCCGTTGCCGAACGGAGAAAGTCTCGTTGGCAAAAGGATCTTTCCACCCGGTGAAGTCCCAGTAGTTCACATGGAAAGCCAAGGGCAGGACGTCGTCGCGATCCGAAAGTTCTTCGATCAACGCCTCGGCCGGCCGGCAAGCCGGACATGCCTGAGATGTAAACAGTTCGACAACGGTTTTTTGTTCAGAAGCAGTCGCGTCGAACAGAGCGACCTGCACAACGCATAGCAATAGTCCCAATAAGAGGCTTCTCTTACCCATTCGCAAATCGTGACCTCTGGTCCCGATTGAGGCCAGTCACGACCCGGTGAGGCTGGATACCGTGCGTAATCCCCGTCGGCGCCTCATTGATCTTCCGATGTTCATGCGATCAGTGGATTGGACGCGACAACCGCAGCCCATCACAGAAGTTTGACGATGAAACATGCAGAAACTGATTGAGCCTCCAGTCACTGAAGGTTTTAGGATATCCTGACGTAAGGAATTGTTCTGCAGTCGAGGAGGTTCAGGAATGATACCGATATCCATCAGACTGCTGTTGGGTGCTTTGCTGGTCTTTTTCGGCACCTCGACGGCTTTCGCCGGCGAAGATCCGCCTGTCTCGGGTTCCGTGCAAAACTTCGTCGTCTTCGACAAACCCATTCCGGCCTCCCAGATATCACTGAATGCGAAAGCAGGTGGCAAACAGACGCTCGGCGACTACCGCGGCAAGGTCGTCGTCCTCAATTTCTGGGCCACCTGGTGCGGACCGTGCGTACGCGAAATGCCCACCCTGGCGCGGCTGCAGGAGAAGTTCGCCGGCGACGATTTCGCCATGGTCATCGTCAGCCAGGATCGCGGTGGGTGGAAGGATATCGACCGCTTTATGGCCCGGCTGAAACTGGATTTCCCGAACAGCCTCTTGGATGACCGCCTCAAGATGAGCCGGGAAATGCAGGTACAAAGCCTGCCGGTGGTCGCGATCCTCGATCGGCAAGGCAACGAGGTCGGTCGGGCTGTCGGCGGCGCCGAATGGGATACGCCAGAGGCCTTCGCGTTGGTCGAATACTACGTGAACGGCGGCGCCGGCAACGGTGGCACCTGACGCAAGATGAGACGTTTTGGAGATACTTCAATGCTAACCCGTGCTTCGCGAATTGTCTGCGCCCTCGCAATAAGCCTGGCCATTCAGACCTTGTCGCCAAGTGGAGCCGTTGCGCAGACTGCCACATCTGCGAGTGACTGGGTCGGCGAACTCGGCAAACTGCCGGCACGCGTGCGGATGATCGCCGCGACCACCGGCGTCGGTCAACTGGACCGGATTCCGGTCGGCATCGAGATCGAGCTGGAGCCGGGATTCAAGACATACTGGCGCACACCCGGCGGTCCCGGCTTCCCGACGGTGGTCGACTGGGCGGGCAGCGCCAATCTCGCCGAAGCCGAGTTCAATTGGCCGGGGCCGACCCGCTTCGATGTGCTCGGCTTCGACAGTCTCGGTTATAAGAAGCACGTCGTATTCCCGATCTTCGTGCGTCCCAACGACGTCGGGCAGGAACTGAGGCTGCGCGCCAACGTCCGCTACCTCGCCTGCGATGAGATATGTGTGCCGATGGAAGCGAATCTGGCGCTCGACCTGCCGGGTGGAGCGGCGAGACCTTCTCCGCACGCCAATCTGATTGACCAGTACCGTGCCAGAGTGCCGGTGGCCGATGGCTCGCTGGTCGGGCTCGAACTTCAGGCGTCATCGCTGCGGGGTTCGGCGGAGGCGCCGGTCATCCAGGTCGCGTTCAACGCCGACCAATCGTTCGAGTCGCCCGACCTGTTCATCGAGGGACCGGAAAGTGTCATCTTCGGCCGGCCCACGCTGCAGCGGAACGCCACGACCGCCGTCTTCACCGTGCTGGCAGAGGACGAGTTGGGCGAAGGCCCGGTCGAAGTCGCCGGACAACCGATCCGGGTTACGCTGGTCGACCGCGATCGGGCGTTCGAGGCGAGTATCACGCTTGATCCAGGCGGGCCCGACCTGGTGTTATCCAACGCGCTCAGCGGCTCCGGTTCGGGTATCGGCAATTTGACCTCGGGCCAGGCATCGGGCGGGGACGCTGTCGGTTCGAGCCTGTCGTTATGGGCCATCCTGGGCTTTGCCCTACTGGGTGGCCTGATCCTCAACATATTCCCCTGTGTGCTGCCGGTACTGTCGATCAAGCTGCTGTCCGTGGTCGGGCAGGGCGGCGGCGACCCGAAGGAGGTCCGACGGGGCTTTTTGGCGACAGTGGCCGGTGTTATCGCCGCTTTCCTGGTGCTCGCCACCTTCGTGGTCGGACTCAAGGCCGCCGGTCAGACGGTGGGGTGGGGAATCCAGTTCCAACAGCCGCTGTTCCTGGTCGCCATGGTGCTGATCCTGACCCTGTTCGCCGGCAATATGTGGGGACTGTTCGAGGTCCGATTGCCTGGCCGCCTGTCCGATGCCGCGGTGCGTTATTCGGGTGGCAGCGGCCTCAGGGGCCATTTTTTCTCCGGTGGTTTTACCACCCTGCTGGCGACGCCCTGCACGGCGCCGTTCCTCACCACGGCAATCGGCTTCGCGCTGACCCGTGGCACCGGCGAGGTGTACGCCGTGTTCACCGCGCTGGGTTTCGGTCTGGCGACGCCGTTTATTCTTGTCGCGGCCTTTCCCAGGGTGGTCACAAAACTGCCGAAGCCGGGGCCGTGGATGATTACCGTCAAGAAGGTGCTCTCCCTCGCGCTGGTGGCGACCGCGGTATGGCTGCTGTGGGTCATGTCGGCGCAGGTCTCCACCCTGTCCGCGCTGGTCGTGGCCGGCTTAATGGTCGCCGCCGTGCTCGCAATCGCATTGCGCCGGCTAGTTCCGGCGCAGGCCGCCATGGCGGTACCGGCGTTGGTCGTCCTGTTGGCCGTGCTTGCGTTCGCAGCTCCCCAGATCCTGCCGCGCGAAGAGGCGGGAACCGGCGGCGATGCGCAACGTACCGTCTTTTCCTACCAGGCTTTCGACCAGGCCGCGATTCCGCAACTTGTGGCAGCGGGAAAGGTGGTGCTGGTCCACGTTACCGCAGACTGGTGTATTACCTGCAAGGTCAACGAGAAGCGGGTGTTAGAAGTTGGTGAAGTCGCTGCAGCTCTGGCCAGAGACGAGGTGGTTGTGATGAAGGCGGACTGGACCCGGCCGGACGACGAAATTGCCGTCTACCTGGCGAGCTTCGACCGCTTCGGTATCCCGTTCGATGTCGTCTATGGGTCGGACACACCGACGGGCACGACCCTGCCGGAATTCCTGACGGCGAATACCGTATTGACCGCCCTGCGGTCGGCCAGCCCGGCGTTGCGCGTGGCCCTCAACTGATATCGAGAGGAATTTTTTGTGAAACGGCTTTTGTTTTTCTTACCGGTCGCAGTTTTTGCCGGACTGGCGGTTTCGTTATGGTGGGGGCTGGGGCGCAACGCCTCTGTGCAGCCGTCTGCGCTCATCGATCAACCAGCGCCGCAATTTGTCCTGCCGCCGGTTGAGGGCGTCGACCGGCCCGGTCTCAGCACAGCCGACCTGAAAGGACAGGTGGCGCTGGTCAATTTTTTCGCGTCCTGGTGCGTACCGTGCCTGGCTGAGCACCCGCTGATCACCCGGCTGGCTGAAGAGGGGCTGTCTGTGTACGGCATAAACTACAAGAACAGGCCTGAAGAGGCGTCAGCCTGGCTGACCAAGTACGGCAATCCCTATACGCTGATCGGTTCGGACTTCGACGGACGCATCGGCGTCGAGTTCGGTGTCACCGGGATGCCGGAAAGCTTCGTCATCGATCGTAGTGGCGTGATCCGCTACAAGCAGGTCGGCGTTATCACGCCTGCCGCTCTTGAGAAAACGATTCTACCGCTGATCGCACGTCTCGAACGAGCAGCCGATTGACCTCGCTCCGCTTATATGTCCCCCAATTTTCAGCTGCGGTAACGGATCATCAGGAACGTTACCACGTGCTTCATAGGCGTGATGTTCATCGTCGCGACAGATTTCTGTGCGTCGGGGTGCTGACGGCCGCGCCTTCCTGTATCCTTACTGCGGAGAATCTAGTTTCCGCTAGTATCTAGCTATCGAGACCCAGCCCAATTGGCTTCAAACGGTCCTCCGTTTCTCAGTTCTGCTCATGAAGTCGCCTTGGCGATTTTCGATAAGAATCGAAGTTCTCAACTGCATTCAATTACTCCATTTGACCCTCCAGTTGCTGGAAGGGCTATTTATGTTGCCAACCAATCGTGCACTAAGGAGTAACAGCCCATGCAGGATCAGTCAGAAACCGGCTTCTTTCGTTCGCTTCGTTTTCGGTACGGCGCGACGCTTCTGGTCTTTCTCGGTGTCGCCGGCTTTCTTCTCTGGGAGGAACACCAGGTGCACATTCTCGGGTACCTTCCCCTGATCCTGATTCTCGGCGTCTGTGGAGGAATGCACTTGTTCATGCATCGCGGACACAGTCATCGAGCGCCGGGGGCCGACCGGGACGGGGAAGACTGACCATGACGTCACCTTCCTACGGATTGTGGTTTCTCGCCATTTTCAACTCGGCGATCTTCATTCTGTTCGTCTTCAGCTTCTTCAAGCCGCGCACGTCCCGGCATTCGTCCCCCGCCTCCGACCTTCGGGGCCGGTCGCCATAGACAGTGAACAGCAGATCATCAAACCCGCAAACCACAACCAAGGAGATTGAACCATGCAAGCACGTGACATCATGACAACTGCGGTCGCGACGGCATCGCCGGATACGACAGCGAGGGGAATCGGCGCTTTTTGCTGTCTTCAACCACCCCCTTGACCTTCCAGCAGCTGGAAGGACTATTTTCTTCTCGTCGGTGGGCATGACCGGCCAAACACGGGGTCAGTAATTTGAACATTAGTGAAGCGGCCGAACGTGCGGGTTTGCCACCCAAAACCATCCGATACTACGAGGATATTGGTCTTGTTGAGCCGGCCCGCCGGCGAGACAACGGCTATCGCGACTATGCAGATCGCGACGTCCACATGCTGCGGTTCTTGTCGCGCGCACGGAGTTTGGGTTTCTCCGTGGCAGATTGCCGATCTCTGGTAGATCTGTATGGCGACACCAACCGGAAGAGCGCGGATGTGAAAGAACTCGCCTTCAAGCGTGTAAGGGATATAGACGCCAAGGTTTCAGAGTTACGGGCGATGCGGGAAACGCTTGTAACACTCGCCGAAAATTGCCACGGCGACGACCGACCCGACTGTCCGATCATCGACGACCTGTCTGACCTCGGGGGCCATTGATATGAGCGCTGACGTGACATTGGAAACGCGGGTGAAAGATCCCGTCTGTGGCATGGACGTCGATCCGGCGAACACGGCGCACTACCTCGAGCATGTAGGGGAGACTCACTATTTTTGCTCCGCTGGATGTGCGGCGAAATTCATCGGTGATCCCGAGTATTACCTGCTGCCTCCGGACGAACGGCCCGCGCAGGTCGTCGCCCCGGGCACCCAGTACACCTGTCCGATGCACCCGGAAATTATTCGGGATGAACCAGCGAGTTGCCCGATCTGTGGCATGGCGCTGGAACCGATGGGCGTTTCGCTTGATGACGGCCCCAATCCGGAGCTCGTGGATTTTACGCGACGCTTTTGGTTCGGCGCGGTCCTCACTGTCCCCCTGCTCGTGATTGTGATGGGCGACTTGCTGCCTGGTGTCCATTTCGCCGAGTGGATTGGCACGCCCTGGTATGGCGTGTTGCAGTTCGTACTTGGAACTCCCGTCATCCTCTGGTCCGGAAAGCCATTCTTCGAGCGTGGCTGGGCATCGGTCGTCAGTCGACACCTGAATATGTTCACGCTTATCTCGCTGGGCACCGGCGCGGCATTCATCTACTCGACCGTTGCCGCGTTTGTGCCGAGCATTTTTCCGGATGACTTCCGTGGGCCTGCGGGTGGCGTCGAAATGTACTTCGAAGCTGCAGCGGTCATCATTGTGCTGGTTCTCCTGGGTCAGGTGATGGAGCTGCGCGCACGCGAACAGACCAGCGGTGCGTTGCGTGCACTCCTCGACCTGGCACCGAAAACCGCGCGCCGGATACGCGATGATGGATCGGACGAGGAAGTGTCTCTCGATGCTATTTTACCTGGCGACAGGCTGCGGGTGCGCCCGGGCGAGAAAGTGCCTGTCGACGGGACCGTAATCGAAGGTCGTAGCTCCATCGACGAATCGATGGTGACCGGGGAATCCATCCCGATCGAAAAGGGCCCGGACGATCCAGTAATCGGGGCCACGTTGAACGGAAATGGTGGCCTGGTGATGCGCGCCGATCGTGTCGGCAGCGATACAATGCTGTCCCGTATCGTGCAGATGGTCGCGGAGGCCCAGAGATCCCGCGCCCCGATCCAGCGACTGGCGGATGCCGTCGCCGGGTATTTCGTTCCGGTGGTCGTGGTGATCGCCATTGTCGCCTTTATTGTCTGGGCGATCTGGGGACCGCCGCCGGCCATGGTGTTTGCGCTCATCTCGGCGGTGTCCGTTCTGATCATCGCTTGCCCGTGCGCCCTCGGTCTTGCAACGCCTATGTCGATCATGGTCGGGACCGGGCGCGGCGCCCAGGCCGGGGTCCTGATCAAGAATGCCGAGGCGCTCGAGAAGTTTGAAAAGGTGGACACGCTGGTGGTCGACAAGACCGGCACTCTGACGGAAGGCAAGCCGCGGCTAACGTCCATTGAAACCGCTTCCGGAACGGCAAATGACGATCTTCTGCTTCTGGCTGCCAGCCTGGAACGGGGCAGTGAACATCCGCTCGCCGCTGCCATTGTTGATGCGGCCCTCGAGGCGGATCTCGATCTCGTGGAACCCACAAGCTTCGAGGCAGTGACTGGTAAGGGGGTTGCGGGCGAGGTTGACGGGCAGAAAGTCGTCCTGGGGAATGCCAGGATGCTCGAACATGCGGTGATTGACCCGGGCAACTGGACCGACCACGCAGACGACCTTCGCCGGGAAGGTGAGACAGTGATGCTGGTCGCGGTCGACGGCGTGATTGCCGGAATCATCGGTGTCGCGGACCCGGTCAAGCAATCGACTCCCGAGGCTCTGCGTCTGTTGCGCGAAGAAGGTATTCGCGTCGTCATGCTCACAGGTGACAATCGGACGACCGCAGAGGCCGTGGCGCGACGCCTCGGAATCGAAGATGTCGAAGCAGACGTTCTGCCTGAGGAAAAGGCGGCGGTCGTAAAAAAATACCAAGCGGAGGGGCGCATTGTCGCGATGGCGGGGGATGGCGTTAATGACGCCCCAGCGCTCGCGAGCGCTGATGTCGGAATCGCGATGGGGACGGGGACCGATGTCGCGATCGAAAGCGCGGGTATCACGCTCATCAAGGGTGACTTGATGGGGGCGGTGCGGGCGCGACGCTTGTCGCGCGCAACCATGCGCAACATTCGCCAGAACCTGTTTTTTGCGTTCTTCTATAATGCGCTCGGGGTGCCGATCGCGGCGGGAGTGTTGTTTCCGTTCCTTGGAATTCTGCTCAGCCCGATATTCGCGGCCGCTGCGATGAGTCTGAGCTCGGTATCGGTTGTCGGAAACGCGCTGCGCCTCAGAAAGGTTCGGGTGTGAAGAATGGCCGGTCTCAACAACCGTACCTGATGGGCGCTGTCACGGGTGCGTGAGAATATGCGGTTTTGAGGTGGGTCAATGACTCCACGATGTCGCTCAGCTTAGAAGGGACATCCGTTGGTGGATCAAACTCAGGAGGTCTTGAGTGCGACAATTTTTAGGGATGTTACTGACAGTCTTGTGGATCGTGATCGAGCCGGCAACGGCGTCGGCCATTGGGTATGGCGATAACTTTATGGGTTGGGGCTCCAGCTTCGGCCTTGGCCACATGTTCTTCGGCGGAGCGATGATGATTGCGTTCTGGGGTGCGATTGTCCTGCTGTTCGTGGCGCTTCACCGGTTCTCAGGGTCGCGAATACAGCAACTCCATAGTGCTTCCGGGCAGGGTCTCTTGTTGAGCAATCTCAATGAGCGATATGCCCGTGGCGATATCGATCACGACGAGTTCGAAAAATGACGGCAAATGCTGCTGTAGTCGGGCGGATCGGTTTGAGGCAGGGAGACTGAATATGGCTGTCCGTGGGCGGGTTGGGCCCGCGGCGCCGCATCGACGGGAACAATCTTAACCGAAGACAGGAACCAGATGATGAAAACGATACTCAGTGTACTTGCTCTTTCCGCATTTCTTGCTTCGCCGGCTCTTTCCCACAGTGCCACTGGCGCCCAGGGCGCAAGCCCGGGATTCGCCCAAATGGACCGGATGATGGATCGCGCAGATGAAACGACGGATCCCACAGAACGTCGCGAATTCATGCAGGAACATCTGAAACTTATGAGCTCGCAGATGGCCATGATGCACGAGATGATGGGCGGTCATCGCGACGGGACGCCGGATTCCCCGCGAATGGATCTGGACTCGATGCGAGACAGGACGGATCGCATGGAAGACCGCATGGACATGATGCAACAGATGATGGAGCACATGTTCTCGCAGCAGGAAATGATGATGCGTGACGAAAGTCAGTAGGATCACGACGTCATCCTCATTCGTTCGGGTGGGTCTGTTGTACGCCTGCGCACAACAGACCTGTCCGAGCATTGGGTGGGCATTATGAATGTCCGGGGAACCTACACCCTATGCCGCCGCGAAACTCTGCGCTTCAAATCAGTCTGGTTGCAGACGATTCTGGGGCCGGTGATCAGCGTTCTGCTCTTCGTCGTCGTGTTCACCGCGGCCCTGGGACGGGCCGATATCGTTATAAACGGCACGTCCTATGTCGCGTTCATCGTGCCGGGGTTGTTGCTGATGGCGATGCTCCAGAACGCGTTTGCCAATACGTCGTCATCACTGCTGATCGCTAAGGTCAGCGGTACCATCGTCGATGTCCTGATGGCCCCGCTCGCGCCCTTCGAGCTTGTGATCGGGTATGCTGCGGCAGCCGTTTTCCGGGCGTTCATTATCGCGGTCTTGTTGATCGTGGCGGTGTCCCCGTTTGTCGATATTGTCGTTTACAGCTGGCCGTTGTTGATCGCAGCCGGGCTTCTCGCCAGCAGCGCATTCGCCGTCCTGGGAATTCTCAATGGCATCGTCGCCACCCGCATGGAACATGTGGCGGGAGTGTCGACCATTATTATTGCACCGCTGACGATGCTGGCCGGCACCTTCTATTCGGTGTCGTCGCTAGCAGAGCCGTTCCGATCCATGAGCTACATGAACCCGGTTTTCTTTCTCGTGGATTCCTTTCGGTCCGCCTTCACGGGTGTGACGGAAGGAGACCCGCTACTCACACTGATCGTCTGGCTGGTGGCGCGCTTCTACAACCGTATCGCTGACTGAGTTTCCACGCCTTTGTAGCGAAAACCCGGCCTTGCAAATTTCGTCAGGTCGCAACCCGGAACTTCCTCGTCAGATGCTCGGCGGGTGAATATCCGTTCGGAGGATTCAATGCACAACGAGTATGAAGCCAACAGCCTGTCATTGATCGGTGCTGTCTCGATGGGTACCGGCGTCATGATCGGTGCGGGTATCTTTGCGCTGACCGGACAGGTCGCGGAACTGGCGGGCAGTTTGTTTCCCCTGGCCTTTCTGGTTGGCGCGGTCGTGACCGGATTCAGCGCCTACTCCTACATCAAGGTCTCGAACGCCTATCCCTCCGCCGGCGGGATCGCGATGATTCTACAGAAAGCCTACGGACGCGGAACCGTGACCGGTGCGTGTGCAATTCTGATGGCCCTCTCCATGGTCATCAACGAAAGCCTCGTCGCGCGCACTTTCGGCACATACACGTTGCAGTTGTTTGACATCGATGGCACAAGCCGACTTGTCCCGGTTCTGGGTGTCGGCTTGATCCTGTTTGCCTTCGTCGTAAACATCTCGGGCAATCGGGCCGTGGGTGCCTTTGCCCTGATTATGGCGCTGGCCAAGATCGCGGGCATCGCGCTGTTTGGGATTGTCAGTTTGCTGATTGCGGGGAACATTGCAGCGCCAGTAGCTGCAATCGCGCCGGATTCTTCACCGATTGGATTTCTCGCGGCGTTGGCGCTGACAATCCTCGCTTTCAAGGGATTTACCACGATCACAAACAGCGGTGCGGAAATCGTCAACCCGCACCGTAACGTCGGGCGTGCGATCATCCTTTCTATCCTGATCTGCGTGGTCGTCTATTTGCTCGTTGCCTTCGGAGTGGGCGCAAATTTGAACCTGGACCAGATTGTCGCGGCGAAGAACTTCGCCCTGGCGGAAGCGTCTCGACCTGTCTTGGGAGATTTCGGGCTCTGGTTCACAGTCATTCTCGCGATTGTGGCTACGGCTTCCGGATTGATGGCAAGCGTATTCGCGGTGTCGCGTATGCTCACCATGCTTACGGAAATGACCCTGATTCCGCATCGGCATTTCGGAATGACCGGCCCCCTTCAGAAACATCTTCTCGTCTATACGGTCGTTATCGCGATCGCATTGACGATCTTTTTTGACCTAAGTCGGATCGCGGCGCTTGGCGCGATCTTCTACCTTGTTATGGACATTGGTATTCACTGGGGTGTCTTGCGCTATCTGCGGCAAGACGTAGGCGCAAGGCCCCTGATCATTATCATTGCCATTGTTCTTGATGCGGTGGTCCTTGGCGCATTCCTGGCCGTCAAAGCGCAGACAGACATCATGATCGTCTACGTTGCCTTGGTCGGACTCGCCGCCGTATTTGCTGGCGAACATCTGTATCTGCGTATGCAAAAAAGAGCATCACCCGCGCCAGTGCACGAAGACCATGCTTGATACTTTTTCGCGAGGAAAAAGATTTGCGAGAACGATGATTGTGAACGTTTCTGGGCTTCTCTCGAATGTTTGGCGGATGCTCCATGAATAGCCCCTGGATTTGTAGACGCCTTCTTCCCTAATTTTGAGGCAAGGAGGCCATCATGGGCAAAAGTAGTTTCAGCGACGATTTCAAACGCGATGCTGTGGTGCAGATCACCGAGCGGGGCTATCCGGTTGCGGAGGTTTCGCAGCGTCTGGGTGTAAGCCCGCATTCGCTCTACGCGTGGAAGAAGAAGTTTTCGGAGCCGCATGGTGGCGATGATAAGGACGCCGAGATAAGGCGATTGAAGCGCGAGCTGACCAGGGTTACCGAGGAGCGCGACATCCTAAAAAAGCCACCGCGTATTTCGCTCGGGATGCAAAGTGAGATACGCGTTCGTTGCCGAGTATCGCCCGCAGTTTTCGGTGCGCAGGATGTGCCGCTGCCTGCGCATCCACCCGAGCGGCTTCTATGCCTGGCTCAGGAACCCGCTGAGCAAACGCGCCCGGGAAGACGCCCGCCAGACCGAGCTGATCCGGACAGCATGGAAGGCCAGCGGCAAGGTGTATGGCTATCGCAAGCTTCACGATGACCTGTTGGACCAGGGCGAGACGATCTGCCCGAACCGTGTCGCTCGCCTTGCGAGGCAGGCGGGCATCAAGGCCGAGATCGGCTACAGGCGTCGGCCCTGCACCTATGGCGGCAGACCCTCAGTAATCGTCGACAACACGCTGGACCGGCAGTTCGAAGTGGCAACCCCCGACAGGGTCTGGGTAACGGACATCACCTACATCGCGACGCTGGAAGGCTTCGCCTATCTGGCGGTCGTGATCGATCTCTACTCCCGTCGTGTTGTCGGCTGGTCGATGCAGAGCCGTCAGACGACAGACGTTGTCCTGCAGGCGTTGCTCATGGCCGTGTGGCGCAGGAAGCCGAAGAACAGGGTGCTGGTTCACTCGGACCAGGGTTCCCAGTTCACCAGTATGGACTGGGCATCATTCCTGAAGGCGCACAATCTTGAACACTCGATGGGTCGACGCGGGAACTGTCATGACAACGCCGTGGCAGAGAGCTTCTTCAATCTGCTCAAGCGCGAACGGATACGGCGCAGGACCTGCAAAACCCGGGCCGAAGCCAAGCAGGATGTGTTCGACTACATCGAGATGTTCTACAATCCTAAACGCAAGCACACGAAGAACGGGATGCTGTCGCCCGTCGACTTCGAACGGCAGCACGAAACGAGTGCCGAGGGCGTCTAGAAAACTCGGGGCTATTCAGTGTCACTGCAAAAGCATTGAAAGAAAATCAGCTAGATCAGTTCAGCTTTTCTCGGCTTCGGAGGCGGAGGATCAATCGTGAGAAACGAAGTGGGTGGAAACCCCGTTATGACGGAGAATGGCACGGTGTTGGTCGCTCAAGGCGCGCCGGCCAGATCTGCATTGGACATCGAATAACTAGGTGAACAGGGAACAGCGCCGTGATGGCATGTCGGCGATTCCTCTTGGCCGCCTTTGAGCTGGCCCGGGTCCGGCGTTCCGGTGAAGATTTGCGTTGTGGTGTCTGACCGTTTGCCCTGATCGGCGTGAGCGTGTGCGGTCGATGCGGTTCCCAAGGACAGGAAACATACGACCACGACAGCAGCCCACAGAAGCGAGATGCTGGAAAAACACCTGTCGATCAAGCTGCTGCCCAACTCACCCGGTCATGATCTGCGAGTGCTTTGCTCAATGATCAGGAACCTCTGGCGCGTCTGTTCATGTCGCTCTGTCGCTGCTGGATCTTGCCGGGCCAGCGCGACTTGATATAGGCGAGTACTGCCCAGATTTGCTCGTCTGACAGTACCCCTTCGTAAACCGGCATGTCCGTCTGCACAGGTTGCCCGACCACGGCGGACAACCCGAACTTCGTGATATTGAACAAGGACACGTCGTCATGATGCCAAGTGTGACCCGACGCGTCATGGGGCGGGGCCGGCAGCTTGCCGTTGGCCTTGCGTGATCGCCAGTTCGGCTGACCTTCGAGATTGACACCGTGGCACGCTGCGCATTGGGACGCATATACCTGTCGCCCCATCGCCACGAGTTCCGCATTCGAAGGATCGGCCGAAAGAGTTGCTTCGGCACTCGGTTTGCCAATCGCGAGATAGATGCCAGCGGCAACCATCGCGACTACAAAAACCGTTATCACTAGATTACGTTTGGACATAAATATTCTCACTAAGTGCAGACCACCCCCTACAGCTTCCACCTGCTGGAAGGTCAAGCGCGTATTTAGTCGACTATTTTTCTGCAGCGCGCTGAAAAACTCTTAGTCAACGCCGTTGTTTGGCAGAATTTACCGCGCCGTTGGGTCTGGAATGTAGAAGGCTCCCACCGGCCTTCTTAAGCTTGAGGAACCTCGTTACGCGCGCGCGGTAGCGCGCCGGGGTGAATTTCCAGGCGATTGGCGCGACAGTGATCAATCCCAGGATGAGGGAAGTAAGGAAGAGCTCGCGTGCGCCACCGGTTGCCAAGGTGTCACCAAAATGTGCCAGAACAAAGCTTGCGGGGACGATGCCCAGCAACGTCGCTACAGCGAAGCGCCAGGTTTTGAGTGGCGAGAGGCCGGCTGCATAGCTGATCACATCGAAAGACAGGAATGGCATTAGCCGCGATGCAAAAACAATTGCTGTCAATGCGTTTTGGGACTGAAGAAAGCGGTTAAGGAACGTCGATGACGACTTTGCTTTAAGCATCGATTGAACCGCCCCGTAACCCAAAAGGCGGGCGAGACCGAACGCAAGTAGTGCCCCGGCTTCAGAGCCGACAGCCACATAGAGTGTCCCCCAGAGATGACCGTAGGCAGCACCCGATGCGAGGGCGATGGGAGCGCTTGGAATTGGGCTCATAACAATCGCAACTGTCATCAAGCCCACAACCAGAACTGGGCCCGCAGAGCCAAGGCTTTCAATTAGCGCTTCAAAACGCCGAACATCGAGCAACTGCTCCAGAACGCCAGATTGATCCAAAAATATGTACCCACCGCCAAGTGCACAGAACACAACAATTCCGGCGATAATCCGCAGACGAAATAGGTTTTTACGAGTCATGGTTTTCTTCCATAACGATCTTTCGTTTCTCTAATTTAGGTCATCCGCGTGGACATGGATTTCTATTGGAAGAGCACCGACCGAGAACACGAGTGATGCCGGAAAAGTTTCGCCCGCATCAAGGGAAGCATTGAGACCACACATTTCAAACCGAAGGTGGGAAGTCGCAAGATCAAGAACATCGTCAGCTGGAATGTGAACTGATTCTAAATCGACGGTGTGGCGGTCACCAATGCGACCCAACATGCGGGATGTAGGTGCGGCAGGACTTTCTATACTCAGCAGACTTGCGGCTTGATAACCACAATTCACAAACGGATCGTGGTGAGGTTCCTTTCAAAGCGGGTGTCGCTATGGCTCCTTCAATTTGGAGTGCGCCTTCGAGTGGAAAGACTTCGTCAGTAGAAGCGATTCCGGGGAGAGAAATCCAGATCACTGCCCATGTCCATCTTCATGAGATCACGGTTGATCTTGTCCGCCTCTAGAATGCCATCCTCCATCATGGTCATCATTTCCTTCTGATGCGATACATGCATGGCAGCTTTACTGAGGTCCTCCCCAATCATCGGACAGATCGGGCTTTAATTTAAGCTACAGTCGGGGCCTGCTGATCGGGTTTCATATCGCACGCGTTACGCCACCAAGGCTGTCGGATGGAGGGCCGGGCGCAAGCCCGGGCCGGAGGCCGACAGCCTTTCTCTATATACCCTGACCGGCGTCTCGCCGCCATGCGCGGCATGAGGGCGTCGATGATTGTAGAAGCTCACCCAGTCCATGATTGCCACCAGATACAGAAAGCCTTTCGCCAGCGGTATGTAGGTAATGTCGGCACACCACACCTGGTTGGGTCGCTCAATACTGACGCCCCGCAGCAGATACGGGTAAATCCTGTGCTCCTTGGCGGGAATGCTGGTCCGGGGCTGCCGGTAGATCGGCATCAGACCCATCAACCGCATAAGCCGGCGAACCCGCTTGATGTTGACCGGATGCCCTTCTGCCCGCAGATGCCACGTCATCTGTTGCGCGCCGTAAAACGGCGTCTCCAGGAACTGACGGTCGATCTCACCCATCAGGGCGAGGTTCCACGCCGTTTCGCCTCTCGACACGTGATAGAAGCTCGATCGGCTGATCGAGACCAGTCGGCATTGCCGGTCAATCGACAGGGTGGGATGGTCGGGCCGGATCATCGCCTTGCGCTCCTGCCGGGGAGCAGACGTAGCCCTTGTTCCAAAAAATCCCGTTCCACCGTCAACTCGCCGATCTTGGCATGCAGATCCTTGATGCGGCTGGCATCCGCCTCCGGCTCCGCCGGGTTGCGGCCCCGCTGGAATATCCCCGACGCGCCGTCAAGCAGCGCCTTCTTCCATTGGTGGATCATCGTCGGGTGAACCTCAAACCGGCTCGCCAGCTCGCCAACCGTCTGTTCACCCTTCAGGGCCTCAAGGGCCACTCGCGCCTTGAACTCCGGCTTGTGCTGATTCCGTTTCGTCATCACTGATCTCCTCTCGTTGAAGATCAGCAGACACCGACTCTTTAGCTTACGTCACTGTCCGATATCCGGGGAGTAGCTCAAATACTCGGGGCTATTCAAAACGACGGTTGAAAGTAGCCGTGGATGTGATCAATGCGGTCTTTTCAGCGAGACCATGTGCACTGGTACGACCGGTTCGTTCTCGCTAGAACGCGCGGATGAACGTCGTCTCGTCTTCTTCTGCTCTCCGGTTTCAAAAACACCTTAACTCGGTTTCCTCGGAACCGGCGCCAGCCCACCTTTGTTACTTCTGCTACTTCCGCTTGTCGCTTTCGTGTTCGTCGTCGTCCTCTTGCTCTTCATCCCCCCCATGTTTCATCAGATCTTTGATCCGTGGCGGAAGGTCCGAGTCGGAAAAGTTCTTCTGTTCGGCCCCGTCATGAACAAAGGCAATAATGTCGGCCATGTCCTGGCCCGTCAGTTCGATGGAATCGCCGAGTTCCTCGCGCTGAAGGGCAACCATCGCCTCGGCGCCGCGCCACATACTCGCCGTGAAGTCGAACGGATTCATCGGTGTCTTCATGGTTGACGCATCGAGCGGTGGTGCATCCTCCCCGCCGATCCCGTTGATCGAATGGCATACGACGCAGCCTTTGCTTGCGAAAATTTGCCTTCCCCGGGCGGCATTCATATTCGGGATCACGAGCCCTGTGCTGATAAAATTCTGCGCCGTGAGCCCTTCAGACTCGCTCGTCTGGCCATGACTTGCCGCATAGGCTTGTGCGCTGAGGGCGATCCCCGCGGACATCGCGATGACACCCGTAAGAATTCTGGTATATCGGTACATTAAGGCCTTCCTTTTATTCGGAAAAAGATTACGTGACGGCCGATCTGGTGACATCGTCAGTTCAACGCGAACCGATGTTCGATTGCCAGAGAGGCAAACAACGGCTCATGCGGCGCGTTCACGCCATTCGGTTGCGTAAAACGCACATCTTGTGGAACGCCGGATTCTTGCACGCACCAGATTGACAACTGAATAGCCCTTGGATTCGTATACGCCTTCTTTCCTGATTTTGAGGCAAGGAGGCCATGATGGGTGAAGTCAATTTCAGCGACGATTTCAAATGAGATGCTGTGACACCATGGCAACAGGCGGGGCACGCGAGTTCTTCCGCACTGCCCTCATCTTGGGGCTGATCACTGTCGCGCCAATCGCTTGGAAGTTCACCCCGGTACGCTATCGCGTACGGTTAACGAGCTTCTTGCAGCTTAAGTGAGCCGTTGGACCAGCCTACCCGATAGCTACCGTTCAGCGGGCTGCTCGATAGATTTATAATGTATTTGCGGCTGCAGCTTGATCCTCCAGTAACTGGAAAGACTATTTCGAATTGCCGGGCACCGTAACCGGCTGAACACGAGGTCAGTAATTTGAACATCAGTGAAGCGGCCGCGCGAGCGGGTTTCCCCCCCAATCGATACTAGGAGGATATTGGTCTTGTTGAGCCGGCGCGCCGGCTCTCTACTCCGCCCACATCGTCGTTCGAACCATCTCCGGCATGATGCTCACGTTGTTCTCCACAGCCTTCACGCCAGGGACGCTCTCGGCCGCAACCCGCATGGCCTTCTTGCCATGCTGGGTTTCCGTCATTCCCCAGATCTGGGCTTGACCGTCCTTGACCGCGACAGTGATGAAGAACATGTCGACTCCGGCCTGCTTTCCGGCGTCCTCTATGGCAGCCTTGAGTTCCCGGTCGTCGGCGTTGGGGACGGAATCGGGGTTTGATGTTGCCAGCCCGCGCAGCAAATCCGCGCGGCTGACGATCCCAACGAGCTTGCCGTCGCGCAAGACCGGCGCCCGCTTTATGTGGTGTTTTTCCAGCGTCGAGGATATCTCCGCAAGAGGCGTGTCCTCGGTGATGGAGACAATCTTTCGGGTCATGATGTCAGCGGCATGCTGTCCGTGGCTTCTGATGAAGTCGCGTTGCCGGTTTTCCGGCGTGGTGTAAAAATCCAGCCACCACGACTTCTTCCGTTCGGTCTCGGTCTCGGACCGGCGCATGAGGTCACCTTCGCTGACGATCCCGACAATATTTCCATCTCCATCGACAACGGGGAGCGCGCTGATGTTGCGGTCGAGGAGCCGCTTGGCGATATCCCTCGCTGTCGTATCCGGCGATGCCGTCTCGACTTCAGTCGTCATGATGTCACGTGCTTGCATGGTTCAATCTCCTTGGTTTGGGGTTGCAGGTCTGATGACTTGCTGCTCGTTGTCTTTAGCGACCGCCCCCGAAGGCCGGAGGCGGGGGACGAATGCCGGGACGTGCAACGCGTAACGCTCCCACTCCTCGCCAAATGTCATATGGGATTCCTGTTCTTCGGTTCGCGCCAGACGCACATACATCCAAATGAGCAGCGGAAACATTGCGAGCGTGAGAAGGGTCGGCCACTGCACAAGGAATCCAACCATGACCAGGATGAAGCCCGCATACTGGGGATGCCGAACACGCGCGTAAGGTCCGGACACAGCCAAACGGTCTTGTCTTTGCGCGTCGTACAGCACCCGCCAGCCGGCCGAGATGAGGAGGAAGCCGGCCCCGATCAGCGCAAAACTCAGAATATGAAACGGGCCGAAGTGGGGATTGGACCGCCAACCGAAGATCATCTCCGGCAGGTGTCCGGCATCATGGGTAAGCCAGTCGATTCCCGGATAGGTACTTTGCAACCATCCCGATAACACGAAGATGGTCAGCGGAAATCCGTACATTTCCGCGAACAGGGCGACGAGAAACGCGCTGAATACGCTGAACGAGCGCCAGTC
>TARA_R110002110_G_C13469995_1_pt1 | contig 35863 bp, 29 predicted proteins | sample TARA_R110002110 | Tara Oceans TARA_R110002110 (sample SAMEA4397330) | marine metagenome | biome: Polar Biome; feature: [SRF] surface water layer (ENVO:00010504); material: water (ENVO:00002006), including particulate matter (ENVO:01000060) such as... | depth 5 m | reverse complement strand
TTTGAGTTTTGTTTGTCATTTGTTGTTTGGGTTTTGTCATTTAGCTCTTCAGAGCTTATAGACTTCATCTTTAAAAACTTTTCCGCGGTGTTCGTAATCATCAAACATGTCAAAAGAAGCACACGCAGGACTTAGTAAAACTATTTCGCCACGTTTTGCTACTTTGTGAGCTGCACGCACAGCTTTCATCATACTTTCAGCTTTAACAAAATTTGGAGCTACATCACCAAGCTGTTCTTCAACCCGGTCTTTGGATTCTCCAATAGCAATAATCGTATGTACTTTTTCTTTGATCTGATCTACGATTTCGCTGTAATCATTTCCTTTATCACGACCGCCAAGAATTAATGTCATTGGAACATGAAAGCTATCCAGTGCAAACCAGACAGCATTTACATTAGTAGCTTTGCTGTCATTAATATATTTCACGCCTTCCACAACACGAACTTTTTCAAGACGATGCTCAACGCCCATGAATGATTGGAGGCTTTCACGAATAGCATCGTTTTTGATTTCGGCAGCACGTGCAGCCAAAGCCGTTGCTAATCCATTGTTCAAGTTGTGATTGCCACTAAGACCTATTTCATAAACTGGCATAAGCGTTTCTTCTTTGTTATTAAATTTGAAGATGATATGTTCGTCGCGTACAAAAGCACCTTCCGGCACTTCATTGATGTATGAAAAAGCCCACAGTTTTGGAGCGTCTTTTTTTTTATGAAGAGACGCTACATGGCTTTTTATGATTAGATCGTCATAATTAAAGATGAACCAATCTTTTTCCGTCTGATTTTCTGTAATTCTGAACTTTGAAGCCGCATAAGCCTCAAAACTGTTACCGTATCTGTTCAAATGATCCGGAGTAACATTCAGCAATAAACTGATTGTTGGTTTGAAAGAGTCAATGTGGTCTAATTGAAAACTGCTGATCTCAAGGATGAAATCTCCTTTCGTTTCATCCACTACATCCGAAAAAGCTACACCGATATTTCCTGATACCGAATGCTCTCTTTTCGCTGTATTCCAAACATGATTTAACCAATTGGTAACGGTTGTTTTCCCATTACTTCCGGTTGTAGCAATAATTCGCTGATCAGTAAACCAACTTGCCACTTCAATTTCTGAATAAACTTCTTTTCCTTCATTCAGGTAATATTGAATGATTGGAGATTCCGTTGGTACTCCAGGACTTAGAACTACAAAATCAGCTTTTTTAGCTTTCTCTGAATGCCCGTTTTCTTCAAACTCTATTTGAGCGGTAACTAATTTCTGTTTCCAATCTTCTTTAATAGTTCCGTAATCAGATACAAAAACGTCAGCACCTTTTTTGTTTAGCAGGAGAGCGGCAGCAATTCCACTTCTAGCAGCGCCAATTATAACGATATGTGTTCCTTTTACCTTCATCATCTGATTTTCAAGGTTAGAAGGCTGACAATTCCAAGCATCACTGATATAATCCAAAAACGAACAACGATTTTTTGTTCTGGCCAACCCTTTTTCTCAAAATGATGATGAATTGGGGTCATTAAGAACACTCGTTTTCCTTCACCGTATTTTCTTTTTGTGTATTTGAAATAGGTAGTTTGAATGATCACGGAAAGCGTTTCAAAAAAGAATACGCCACAAATGAATGGTAAAAGAAGCTCTTTGTGAAGCATCAATCCCAATGCACCAAAAGCGCCGCCAAGGGCTAAAGATCCGGTATCGCCCATAAATACAGAAGCAGGATTAGTGTTGTACCACAAAAAACCCATAGAACCGCCAATTAGTGCAGCACTGAAAATTGTTAATTCTCCGGCTCCCGGTAAATACATAATATCTAAATAGCCGGATAAATCAGTTCTTCCGGATACATAAGCGAAAATAGCGAAAACAAATCCACTAATAGCAGAAACACCTGATGCCAATCCATCTAAACCGTCGGTTAAATTTGTAGCATTGCTTACAGCTGTTATTACAAATACAGCAACAGGGATGTAGATCATCCAACCTAGATTCTCTCCAAATACTGCATAATCAATATTTACATTTTTCAAGAATGGAACAGTAGAAAGCGTATTTACATCAGCAAAATCAGGATGGAAATACAAAACAGCACCAACTACAATACCAACAACAACCTGTCCTACGATTTTGAATCTTCCTGCTAGTCCGCTTTTGTCTTTTTTAACCACTTTGATGTAATCATCTATAAATCCGACCAGACCAAGTGCGATGATCACAAATACAATTAACCATGCATATATGCTATCCATTTTCATGAAAAGGACTGAAGGAATAACTACTGCAAGAATTATGATAACTCCACCCATTGATGGCGTTCCGGTTTTAGCTTGATGGTGATCTAGCCCAACATCGTCACGGAATACTTCTTTAAGTTGCATTTTGCTCAGCCACTGAATAATTCGACGCCCAATGATCAAACTTATGATCACAGAAGTAACGGCAGCTAAACCGGTACGAGTAGAGATATATTCAAAAGCACCGGCACCGGGAAATTCATAGGTTGCTTCAAGCCAAGAGAATAATTCGTATAACATCAGAATCCTCCCTGGGCTTTAAGTTCAAGAGCTTCTTTAGCAATTACACGGTCATCAAAAGGATGACGTACACCATCAATTTCTTGGTAATCTTCGTGTCCTTTACCCGCAATGAGAATGATATCATTACTTGAAGCTAGCTCAATAGCTTTAAAAATAGCCTCTTTCCGAGAGGTGATCGTAATTACATTATTCGTGTTTTCAAATCCTTGTAAAATATCTACGATAATAAGGTCAGGATTTTCAGTTCTTGGGTTGTCACTCGTAACAATGATTTTGTCAGCAAATCTGGAAGCCGCAAGGGCCATTTCAGGTCTTTTAGTTGAATCTCGGTCTCCACCGGCTCCAAAAACACAATAAATAAGTTGGTTTTCTTCTCGCATCAATGAAAGAGTATTCAATACATTTTGTAAAGCGTCAGGCGTATGCGCATAATCAACGATTACAGCAGGAAGCTTTGCAGCATGTTCAATTGTAACGGCTTCCATTCTTCCCGGAGCACCTTTTGCTTTAGATAAAGCCCGTGCAACTTCTTTAGCCGTAAAACCTAGTTCATTACAAATCAAAAAGGCTTCTGCTAAGTTGTAAGCGTTGAAATCGCCAACTAAAGAAGAACTGATCTCAGTACTGTTTACTGAAATTGTTAATCCTTCGGGGGAGTTTTTTAAGATTTCCGCATTCTTAGAGAATGAAAGCTGAGAAACGGTAGCTTTGGTATTTTGTCCCATGAACACCCCTTGAGCATCATCCATATTTATAATGGCAGATGAATCAGAACTCAGGTCATCAAATAATAATTTCTTTGCGGTAGCATAATCTTCTAACGTGTCATGATAATCGAGATGATCATGCGAAAGATTGGTAAATGCAGCTATGGAAAAATTAAATCCTCCAACTCTAGCTTGATGTAGCGCATGAGATGAAACTTCCATTACCAAATATTGCGATCCGGCTTCTACCATCTTCTTCATATCAGCAGCGAGCTCAATCGGATCAGCGGTGGTAAGTTTACTATCTAACGGTTCATCTAAAATTCTTTTCTCAACAGTGCCTAGTAATGACACTTTTTGGCCAAGCTTAGAAAGAGTTTGATACACCAAAGTGGCGGTAGTTGTTTTCCCATTTGTGCCGGTAATTCCAATAATCGTAAGTTTTTCACCGGCATTACCCGCCATTTTTTGAGCTAAAGGACCAATTAATGCACGAGTATCCTCAACTTCGATCACACAAACTTCGGCATCAGTGTAAAAAGATTCTTCACAGATAATTACTTTGGCACCGCGATGGATGGCATCTTCTAAAAACATATGTCCATCTACTTCAGTACCTCGGATAGCAATAAACACAGAGCCTTCGGTAACTTGGCGGGAATCTTGTACAAGCACACCAATGTCGCCTTCCGGTTTATAACGAGAAGTGTTTAAAGGACTAATAAACTCTATGAGTTCATGAGTTGTCAATCTCTATCCTCCAAGGTTACAAGTTCAAGTGATTTTGCTTTGCCGCGAATAGTAACTGAGCTTCCAAGTCTCATTTTATCACCGGCTTTAGGAAATTGGCGTTCTACAGTTCCTGAACGATAGGTCGTAGCATTCAGCCCAAGATCAGACAAGATCGTTGTTGCTTGCCGCATACTCATTCCACGTAATTCAGGAACCTCAGCATAACCTTCCTTAATCATCGAACTATCGACAGGTGAATAGGTTTCTGATAAAGTGATAATAATTTCATCTCCGGCATTAATAAATTCTCCGGGCTTAATATTTTGAGAAACTACATATCCCGTTTTACCTTCAACTGAATAAGGAATATTGAATTTTTCGAGTAGGTTTTCGCTTTCATCCCGTGAAATACCTAAAAAGGAAGGTGCTTTTGTAATAAAATTTGGTTTTTCTTTTGGTGACATACTTCTCTGAATATCACCATCCAATCCGGCAATTCTTTTTGCCGTTTCTCTGAATATTGGTGCTGCTGTAAATCCACCATAACCACTTGTTTTAGGCTCATTAAGCATGATTAAGCACACATACTTTGGATCCTCAGCAGGAAAAAACCCCACAAATGAGGCAAGATATTTATTGGAATATCTTCCTTGATACACCTTCTTAGCGGTGCCGGTTTTACCTGCAATTCTTAAACCGTCAATCTGTGCCCATTCTCCGGTTCCTGAATCACTAACAACACTTTCAAAAATGGGTAGAATTTTTTGAAGGGTTTTTTTCTTTGCAACACGACGAATTTCAACAGGGGTGTTGTCTAATACAATATTTCCGTTTTCATCTTCAATTTTATCTACCAAATAAGGGCGCATCAACATGCCTTCATTAGCAAATGCAGCATACGCTTGTGCAACTTGTAACGGTGTTGCAAGAACTTCATAACCATGACTCATCCAAGGAAGACTTACTAAACTCCAATCGTACGGTTTATTCAAAATTCCTGCTACTTCACCCGAAAGATCGATATTGGTTTCAGAGCCAAAGCCTAAATTTCTGGCATATTGATAAAAGATTTGAGGCTTTAACCGCATAGCGATTTCAGCTGTAGCAACATTTGATGATTTTTGAATCACTTCTTGAAAAGTCATATTCCCAAGCGGGTCATGATCGCGCAGTGTTAACCCATGAATTTGAACTTCACCTGATTCAGGCGTTTCAAAAATTTCATCAAAATCAACTTTATTCTGTTCAACGGCAGCAATGGCTGTCACTAGCTTAAAGGTAGAACCGGGCTCAACCATATCAGAAATAGCGAAATTTCTACGATTCTCATGTTCATCTCTTCCGGGATAATTAGGGTCGTAAGTGGGGTAATTAGCCATTGCTTTAATAGCGCCCGTTCTCGGATCAATAATTATTCCGGTTCCATATTCTGCTAAATGTTTTTCAACTCCCTTCTTTAACTCATCTTCTAAAATCGCTTGGATGTAGGAATCAATGGTGGTATGGATTGAATTCCCATTTTCAGGAAGCTTTTTGGGAGCTCCTACATAAGCAGAAATTTGATTTCTAGGACCTCTCCGTACTTGCTGAACTCCGTTTTCACCTTTAAGCTCTTCATCGTAATAAGCTTCCAGTCCGGTTTTTCCGTCCATATTATGGTTTACAAAGCCAAGAGAATGTGCTGCTAATGATCCAAATGTATATTTTCTGCTGAAGCTTTCTTCAATGATGACACCTTTTATATCTAATTCCCGAATCGCATCTCTTGAAATAGGAGACAGGTTCTTGGCAAGAACGATATACTGAGAATTTGAAGGAGCTTTAGTAATTCTCTGTTTATAATAGGATGCAGAACTGTTGGTTTCATTTGCAAGAACCTTAGCAAGTTGATCTATTTGTTTCTGAGAAACAGATTTGCCATTTAGATCTTTTACTTTTGGATCGAGCGCAATCAAGTAATTCGCTGCATTGGTAGCAAGCAAAGTCCCGTTAGCATCATAAATGTTGCCACGCTGAGCCGGAATCGGAATAGAATCTATGGCCTGTTTGCTCCAAAGTAAGCGAAGCTCTTCACCTTCAAAGTAATTGATCCGGATCAACTGAAAAGCCAACACACAAGGTATCAGCAACAGTAATCCAAATACCAAAAACATCCTGCTTAATATGGCGGTTCTTTCTGTCATCTACTGTTTTACCTCGATCAACTTATCCGCAGGTCCGCCGTTTATAAAACCGGCTTGTTCTGCTTTATTGTAGATTTCAGCGGGACCAACCATACGATCGTATTGCAATTTAAGCGCGTCATGTTGTGAACGCACCTTATTATATTCGCTTTCAAGCTTTTGAACTTCTTCTAACAGTTTTTGAGTTGCAAAAACATGCGTCAGATATAAAAAGCCAAATACGCCAATAGCGATAGTGGCAAAAATAACTTTCCAGGGTTTTATTCCTTGAATAGTCTTTTTAACCGACTTTCCTGCTTTTTTACCTGAAGATCTTTTTCCTGTGGGGGATGAAGATGGGGGTTTTATGTCAGGTAAAGGTACTTTACGGAGGTTAGGCCTGGTTTTGTGCTGTTTTAGTGGGGATTGCACGATCATTGACTACCTCCGCTTGTTTTTTCAGCTATCCGGAGTTTAGCGCTCCGAGCAGCCGGATTTTTAGCAACCTCTTGGGGAGAAGGGGTTATAATCTGTCGATTGACAGCCTTAAGTGGGGAAATTACATTGCCATAGAAATCTTTTTCAAGTTTTCCTTCAAGATTTCCGGCTTTAAAGAATTTTTTAACAATGCGATCTTCCAAAGAGTGATAAGACATCACCACAATGCGACCGCCGGGTTTCAGAACTTCCAAAGATTGAGTGAGTACATCTTTCAATACATCTAACTCACGATTTACTTCAATTCTGATTCCCTGGAATACTCTTGCTAATGATTTAACCGCAAATTTTGCAGGTACAAGCTCTTTTATAATAGAAGCTAGTTGACCTGTTGTTTCAATAGGTCTGTTGTTGATAATTTCTTTAGCAATCTGTCGGCTAGCGCGTTCTTCTCCATAATGAAAGATTACATCGCGAAGTGTTTCGTAATCATAATTGTTCACTACCTGATATGCAGAAACGCCGGAAAGATTCCCCATTCTCATATCTAGAGGACCATCTTCCTGAAAACTAAATCCACGTTCCGCTTCTTTAATTTGATGTGTGGAAACACCGAGATCGAGTAGGATTCCGGCTACCTGACCTTTTACAGGGGGAGGTAGAAGTATTGTCAGATAGCCGAAATTACCTTTTATCGTTTTAAATCGTTCGTCATCACCGATACGAGCAGTTGCAGCTGCAATGGCTTCATCATCTTGATCGATGGCATAAAGGGTAGCGTTATCACCTAATCGTGATAGAATTTCTTTTGAATGCCCGCCGCCACCAAGAGTCGCATCTATATATATAGAATTCTTCTCAGTAATTAAGCCTTCCATACATTCATTAAGCATTACCGGTATGTGCTCATGATATGTAGTCATGTCATGCACCATCGGTTTCAATTTCTCCGCCAAGTACTTGCTCGAAGATTTCTTCGATAGAATCGGCGCTTACATTTGCATCAGCTTCTTCTAATTTAGCAGGAGACCAGATTTCGATGTGTTCGCCCATTCCGATAAAAACCACCTTAGAATCTATGGCAGAATAATTGATATGATCGGAGGGGAGGGCGATGCGATTTTGCTTGTCGAGGGATAGATCTTCAGCAAAACGCAGTAAATATCTTTTAACTAAACGGCCTTTTTTACTGAAAGAATTTACTTTAGAAAGCTTTTCTTCCACAGCTTGCCATTCGTTTTCGGGGTATAAATAGAGGCATTCTTCAGATTGTCCGCGCACGATAGTGAAACGTTCTTGTGCGTCTGGATTGAGATTTTTACGTAGTTTGGCAGGGAAGGCTACACGACCTTTATCGTCTATAGAATGCTCGTATTGTCCTTTAAAACTAGGCACGATTCCCTCACAGGTGTTGAAGATTGCTAAATTGTGTGATTTGAGAATAGTCCCCACTATCTCCCACTTCACCCCACAATGTACCCTAAAAATGTATTACGTGTCAAGAAATTTGTTTACAAACCAGAAAAAGTTTTCCACAGTGTATTTGGGGCGCTTTTTTAACTATGAAAAATAGTAGTGAGAGGGTTTTTGAATAATGAATGTTGAACAGTTGAATATTAAACTTTGAAGTGATTGCTTTCCGAACTCTTCCAGAGTTGAGTAAGAGATATTTCTTGAATTTCAGAAGGGTTAACTCTGGAAGAGTTATCTAGCCCCGAAAATGTTGATAGTAGTTAAAGTCTCCCCTTGAGAGGAGATGAAAGTCCAAATAGTTTTTTGGATTTTCGGAGGGGTGTAGATAGGATTTTGTGACAAACTTCTTTTAAGTGCAGTTGCACCATCGCAGATCCAACGACACCCCGGATGAAGTCCAGTATGCTCTGAACTTCATCAGCCCCTCTGGCAGATGGGAACAAGAGTAAAATTGAACGGCTTTCATTCATTCGGCTTTTGAAAACTGGACGGAAAAAGTGAGGGACAAGTTTGCGTGTCCGAAGGACTCCTATGGAGATATAAAAAGTGTTCAATGCCAAAGGCATCCGCCAACTGGCGGGAAAGTCAATAAGATGCCAAACTCCTCACATCGGAATTCTATCAATACTCCGAATAAATTCAGCCCGATGTTTCGTCAAACAAGGAATCTTAGGATTGTTAATCTTGCTCTCACCTATTTACAGTTATTAGCGTTCTAAATTAGCTAATAATTCTTTAGCTCTTTCTCTTGCTTGTTCGTAAGCATCGCCTTGAAATACAGGAAGATTGGAAAGGATTTCTAAAATCTCTTTATTTTCAATAACAGATGTATTTTCGAGTAGTATTCCTGCGAGGTGGGGATTAATGTATGTATAGAGACCATTAGCTATTCTTATTAAAACCTCTTGAGGAGTTTTAGAACCTGAAGCTATTTTTGGAAGAAGTACATTTCTATAGATCCAAGGATTACTTTTTTCTAACTGCTTGCCAAACTCTTCTGTAAATAATAATGAATCTGATTTTTCAATCTCAAAATTGGTCAGTCCAGAAATATCATTCTCATCATAATCTTGGATATCTATCCAGCCAATTTTATTCCCAAGTTTAAAACCGGTTGCGTTACTATAAAAACAACCAGACGGACAATCATTTGCTTCACCATACTGAACAGAAAAACCAATGAATTGATCTTTTTCTATGGTTAAAAAAATCTCCACATTTTGTTTGTCAGGAAGATTCTGGGAATTTACAAATTCAACTATATCAGCGGGTATTTGTTCTTTTTCATCTATGAATAAACCACAAGAAATAGTTGTAAGTAAAATTACTGTAATTAAGCTTCGCATTGGAGATTCGTTTATTTACGATCGAAGAATTCTAAAGAGTAAACTTTTTTGAAAAAAAAATATTATTAAAAAAATAGAATCCATCATTCAAAACTCCCTAACCAGTCCCTTCACCAACTCCGCAAACTCTCCTTTCTTCATTTCGGCGGCTTCTTTTACTTCTGCGTGATCTAATTTTTGATCGGTAACACCTGCAGCGGCATTGGTAATGAGAGAAACAGCAGCGGATTTTATCCCCAATCTTGCGGCTTCCATCAATTCGGGCGCAGTACTCATTCCAACAGCATCTCCACCTAACATTCTGAAAGTTTTGATCTCAGCTTTGGTTTCGTAATTAGGCCCTTTTACATAAAGATAAGTTCCGCGCTTGGTAGCCACTCCAACTTCCTTTGCAATTTCCTGAACACGATCTGCAATTGGATAAAGATCCAGCGACCATTTTTTGGAGGAAGGAGCGGCTTTCAAATCCATATTCTGTTTGATGATATCTTCGATCACCATTAAATCACCAACACGGAAATCCAGATTAATTCCACCAGCTGCGTTAGAAACGAGCAGTTTATCCGCATTAAAAGCATATGCTAAATGAACAGGGATGACGGTTTTATCAAATCCATATCCTTCATAAAAATGAAAACGACCTGAGAAAGCCAAGGTGGTTTTTCCTTCCACTTCACCAAAGATTAAAGCTCCTGAATGGCCTTGTACCGTAGATTGCGGGAAGTTTGGAATATCAGAATAAGGAATTACTGTTTGGTTTTGAATCTCATCTCCAAAATCCCCAAGTCCCGACCCAAGTATTACAACCGCTTCGATCTTTTCAGGAAATCCATTTTTAATTAGAAAATCTTTTATTTCAACTATATAATCAGGCAGGGACATAAGAATCTATTGCTTCGGTAGTATATCCGGTTTTGTCATCATATCCGGTAAGTTTGATAATTGGCGTGCTGTCATCATGATAACCTAAAATAGTATAACCTTCATCAAAAGCCAGTTTTGCTAAACGTTCTCTTTGCTGCTGACTTGTTTTAGGATCGAAGTCATATTTTGCTGCAAATTTTCGGTTTACCTGACTCCGAGTGGCAATCACATCACCTGCCTGCATGAATTTCTCATTTCCGTCATCAAATAAAAGTACTTGATGGAATTCGGTATGCCCACCAATTTTTTCAACCTTCAACTCGGGATACACTTCGTCATCTCCCTCTAAAAATTGAAGATTAGCTTTGGCATCAATAAAAGAAACGAATTCTGTTTTCTCTTCATCGTAATAAACATCTTTGTTCATCACTTTTTCCCAGCCTTTTTTTGAAACCCAGACCTTAGCTTCAGGAAAAGTAAGATCCCAATATCCATTTTCTTTGTTGGCTAGTCCACCAATATGATCGTAATGCAAATGACTGCAAACCACATCCGTGATATCAAATTCTGTGAGCCCGTGATGATCTAAGTTTTCACGAATTACATGAGGACCGGTGTCTTCGGCAAATTCTCCAATACCGCAATCAAAAAGAAACTTACGCTCGGCTGTAGAAACCAAAAATGGATTCAAAGAAATTTTTAATGCACCTTTTGCAGGCTTATCATCTCTTGAAATACGATTGAATTTTTTATCCAATCCTACGGAGAAAGTACCTTCGTAAAGTGCAGATACGTACGTGCCGATTTTGCTTTTCATATATGATTTAAACTAATCACTCAATCACTATTAACCAATAACTCACAACCCTTATGATTCAAATTTTTCATACGCCTTGATAATATCCTTCACTAGCTTGTGACGAACTACATCTTCTTCATGTAAATAGACAAAATCAATTCCCTCTACGCCATTCAGAATATTCTGTACGGTAATTAATCCCGATTCTTGTTTTCGAGGAAGATCTGTTTGAGTAACGTCTCCGGTAATAATCGCTCTACTGTTAAACCCAATTCTGGTTAAGAACATTTTCATCTGAGCATTAGTAGCATTCTGAGCTTCATCCAATATCACAAAAGCATTATTCAGGGTGCGCCCACGCATGTAGGCAAGTGGTGCAATCTCGATCACATTTTTAGTTAGATAATAATCGAGCTTATCCGGTTCAATCATATCTTCTAATGCATCGTAAAGAGGTCGCAAATAAGGATCTATTTTTTCTTTCAAATCACCGGGTAAAAAACCTAGACTTTCACCGGCTTCTACAGCCGGACGTGCGAGAATAATTTTTTTAACTCGTTGTTCTTTTAAAGCTTTTACTGCCAGAGCTACCGAAGTATATGTTTTACCCGTTCCCGCAGGACCAATCGAAAAGAGAATGTCACTTTCATTAGATGTGGTTACAATACGTTTTTGTCCGGGTGTTTTTGCGTGAACGGGAATACCATCATAAGTATATAAAATTAGATCACCTTCGCCAATATTTTTGGGAAGGGGAGTTCGAGCTCGTCGTTCTCCGGTTTTAAGAGTGATCAATGTTTTCACTTCATTCTCTGAAACAGAACCTTTCCGTTCTGCAACTTTAATCATACCTTCAATAATATTCTTGACAAGATCTACTTGGTCACTTGCTCCGGTGACTTTAACTCTATTTCCTCGAGCATTTATACGTATTTCAGGAAAGGATTTATCCAAAATTTGGATGTTTTTGTCGTGTAACCCAAATAAGGAAACCGGATCTGTATCAGAGATATCGACAACCTGTTCTAATAGAGTTCGTTCGTCTTCGATGAAATTATGTATTGAATTAAAAATTAGACACTAAAGATAAGAAAAAATAAGTTCGCTATCAGCTATCAGCTATCAGCTAGCTTGCCCATTAACTCCTGAACTCTGGCTGTGATATCATCTGCTTTAAAGACACTGCTTCCGGCAACAAGAACATCAGCGCCTGCTTCAGCGACTTTTTCGATATTTTTAAGAGAAACTCCGCCATCAATCTCGATGAGGAATCCATGCCCACCAACTTCTCGAAGATCAGCCAATCCCTGAAGTTTTTCGTAGCTGGATTCAATAAAACTTTGTCCACCGAATCCCGGATTCACGCTCATAATCAAAACCAGATCTACATATTCAAGAATAGGTTCGATGTTATAAAGCGAAGTTGCAGGATTAATTACCACTCCGGCCATAATTCCATGCTTTTTGATATTCTGAATAGAACGATGTAAATGAGGACAAGCTTCGTAATGAACAGAGATGAGATCAGCACCGGCTTGTACATAATCACTTACGAAATTATCCGGATTTTCAATCATCAAATGAACATCCATAAAAGCTTCTGGGGCTGATTTTTTTGCTGCTTTTACGATAGTTGGACCGTAACTAATGTTTGGCACGAAATGCCCATCCATAATATCACAATGGATCCAGGTAACTCCTCCTTCAATACAATCATTAATATCACTGCCAAGTTTTGAAAAATCTGCGGCTAAAATTGAGGGTGCTAAAATCGGGAGTTGGAAATCCATTTAATCGTTATTGGGTTTTGGAGTTTCTTTTGGAATGGGCGTTCCGGTTGAATCGATATTAACAACGCCACCTTCTTCCGGTTCAATTGTTTCGTAACGTTCTGAGAGCACCAAATTGATTGTTTCACCTTCTACAATCTGGGAAACATTTGGAGTATATTCTAATACAGTATTTGGAACAACATCTTTTATTGGTCTGAATCTGATCTCGCCAAGTCTTAAGCCTGCTTCGCGAAGTTTTAGCTGCGCCTGAGGAAGACGAAGTCCAATTATTTCCGGGATAGTGACAATTTTATCCCCTAAACCATCGCTTACAACAAGATCAATAGAAGTTCCTTTTGCAACAGTATCACCTTGAGGAATAGATTGGCGTAGAATCACATTCTTAAATCGAGATGATTCGTAGCTTGTAGAACCAACTTCTAAACCATAATTCTGAAGCTGAAGCTGAGCATTTCTAATACCAAGGTTTACTACATTCGGAACAACTACAACAGGTTTGACCTCAGTGTTTACTGTAAGATAAATTTTCCGATTTGGCTTAACTATGGTATTTGCAGCAGGCTGTTGGTCGATTACATAATTAGCCGGAAATGCTGAATTTGCGCGTCGATCAGCTACTTCATAGCGTAAACCGATGCTTGTTAATTGAGTTTCGGCTTCATCCAGAGTAATACGTGTTAAATCAGGTACCGTTAGTCCTTCATTATAATTGGTATAATTTGGCATAATGACTTTGTCCAAAAGAAGGAGAGTAGCCGCACCAAAAAGTATTAATCCAACAAGGGTTAGATAGAATTTTTTACTTGTGAATATCCGCTTTAGCATATTCCAAAAGTACGTCATTATGTGCGATGTTAAAAGTGCAAGGTTAGTGAAAATGAATCAGCACGCATCATATTTGCAGACGGTTCAATTCGAGCATTTTTTAACTTTACGGTGAAAAGTGCGTCAAAGGCTGATACTACATGGTTTATTACCAATAGGTTTAAAATGTTCCCGGCACGGCGATAATTGTTATTAAACCGATCTGCTCTTGAAGCTCCTAAAAAGAAAAAATCAGAAGCCAAACTCCCGTTGTTATCGTATTGAAAGTTATAATTAGAATTAGGATCAGCGATGTTTTCGGAATAGAAATCTGACCAGCCCCCTTCAAATTGATAGTATTTACTGATTAGTTCATAATATTGCTGTGACCCATACGCAGGTAAAAGATGTGAAAACTTATTTCCCGGATTACAACTTGCACAGATAATTGGAGAGTTTTGCTCAATAGATTGTATCAATCCAATATTGTTAACTACATCCCAATCACTTTGTGTATTTCCAAAATTTGGTTTAACACCGTCAACTATTGCAGCGAGTTGTTGCCATCCATTATTTATGTTGTTTGTTCTTGAATATTCTACTAACCACTGAGCATAGGCAACTACACTCCACTCTCTATTTGCAAAAGCCTTGTATCGACGTTCTTGGGTTTTGGCTGCATTTGTTCTGTTTATGTAATAGAAAACACTAAATGCTTCTGTAGCTAAATAAATACCGGCACGTGCCCATTTTCCATTGGCGGCTTGTGCAGCACCCGGTAATATTGCTGAAGACAAAAAAGCTACATTCGGGTTCGTTCTTTGAGCACTAATTAATCCGTTATTACTTTCAGAATTTTGAAACGAAAAATCAGAAATAGAAATGGGATTCGTTTTAGGGGCTTCAGAACTTTTTACAATATTCCCGGCAAGATCGGATTTAAATTGGGCATGAGTAGCTCCCGATAAAACAATGATAGAAATGAGAATAAAAATTAGATGTTTCATAGCAACTCAAAATCAAATGTTAATCCAAAATGGAATAAAAGTTCACGGCCATAAGTTACGCTATTACTACCAGATCCTGTTACGAACTCATTGGGTAATGTTAGTTGAAATTCATTAAATCCATAAGCAGCACTTACAAAAAGTTTTAATGGAAATAGATAATATCCATTCATTGCAAGCCTAAGTTCAGTTCCAATTCCTGTTTTCAATGAATTACTTGTTCCGAACGGAGAATTCCATGCATTACCGGCTTCAAGAAAAATTCGAGCGTATAATTTGTCAAGGGTATAGGGACCTACTTGTTTTGTAATATTTTTTACAATCGGGGCAAAGTAAGACAAGCTGGTAAAGGCAGTTCTATCTCCGCCAAGAGCGAAAAAGGGATAACTTCTCATACCAAGAAAGCCACCAATATAATCGGTATAGAAGGAGTCATTAGGATTGTTAAAATAAGCGAATCCCCTCGCTCGAGCTTGAAAAGCTTGGCCTGATGGGAGTTTAAACCCATAACGAACATGAAGCTCTGTAGAATGGTTTTTAGAGGTTTTAAAAATAGGAACGAGCGCTCCATCTTTGATATCGTATTCTTCTAATAATTTACCAGGTTGGTATTGATATCTGAGATACCCTTTCAACCCAATTGGAGCAATATCAGCATCAGTAGTGAATTCATAATAATCTATCGTGTAAGAAGCTGATAGTGTAGTTCCTTTAAAGTATTCAGAAGATGAACCTGTGATAAATGCTTGCAATTCGTTTGAGTAGAAATTATCGGTTTCCACACGATATGGGCTATAACCAATTCCCAGTTCAAGTAATGAACGTCTGCTCAATTTACTTCTGAAAAATAAGTTAGCTTCCCAAATTTGATAGGCGATATCTACATTTACCGTATCTTTTTTAGCACAGGAAGTACAGGGGAATTCTTCAATCTGAAGTCCGTCTTTCACGTTTCTTCGAAGATTGTACAGCTCTAAGGAAACCGTAGGAGACCAACTTCTTTTTATAAATGGAAGACCTCGATATTCAGCAATCAGGAACAAATCCCTATCTAATTTAAATAATCTGTTGGGCTTAAAAAATCCTCCAGTACTTTCAGCAGGAAGTGAACCGACGCCGATCATAGCGCCACCAAAAATACTCAAGCGATCCAGAACATCACGAGAAGCAAAATAAAGTCCTGGTTTTATATCACGGAGTAAGTTTTCTCCAAGTTTACCAAACTGACCATTTTTAACTAGCGTGCCATTATTCCCATTCAACTTTGAATAATTATCAAAACGTACTATTGGGAAGAATGAGAAACTCGTGAAGGTATCTTCATATTCACGGTAGGAATATTGATTGGTTTCAGTATCTGCTTTTAATGAAAAAGAATAAGATCCGGTATCTGCAATTGCATGTTCAAAGTCAGTGAACTCACCAATATCACTATCATCAAAGTTATTTAACTGATCAAAATTTGTAGAGTGGGCGGCAACTTCTACATCGTAATCTGAGTAACTGGGACTATACGCATTCAGTGGCCTATTCTCAGGAGAGAAAACATGCTTTTTGATTTTATATCCACCTGTTTCATATTCTGAATAATAAAGATCTCCGGTTTCATCCATGAAGGGCATAAAAGCTCCTCCAAGCACATTGGTAATTTTCTCAGAGGTTTTAGATTCGAGATCAAATCTGTAGATATTGAATATTCCATCTTTATCGGCTGAATAGAACATGTTTTTCCCATCCGGAGAGATCATTGGATCTCTGGAATCGATTGTTTCATCATCGATAACGGGTTCTACTTTTTTTGTATCAAGATCAATTTTATAAATAGAACGACTTCCCCGATCAGCGTAAGCAAAATAAATTAATGATCCATCATCTGACCACTCTGGTGTAAAGAGAGTTTCTCCATTTTTGTAAGAAGTAAGTGGAGTAATTTCTTTACTATCAGGATTTAGAAGCACTAAATTCTGAGTTCCCTTGCTGTATTGCAGTGCTGTAATAGTTGTTCCATCCGGACTCCATGAAGGTGATTCTATTCGTGCTCCATCCGTTAGTTTAGTATGTTCTTCAGTTTTGATATCGTAGAGAAAAATATCACGGTAAGATTCCCCATATTTTGTGGTCTTATTTACGGAATAAGCAATAGTTTTTCCATCAGGAGAAAAAGAAAAAGAGGTTGAAATAAAGGTAATTAATGGGGCTTCTGTAGCATCGGTATGTTGCTGGTGTTCATCGAACAGCTGATTAGAAACCTGAGCTATTTCTTTGGTTCCGTTTTTATCTTTTAAGTAAAGAGAAGCTAAACTGTAGTCTCTTCCTTTATTGGATAGATAAGCAATAGAAGTTCCGTCAGGAGAGACTTTTGGATAGAAATTGAAGAACCCTTCTTTCTCTATATAATCACTTTTAGTTTTATTTACGTTTTTGGTGGCTTCAGTATAGAATGCTTTTTGATCGGTGATCCAGTTTTCAAAAACTGTATTTCCGGGAATTCCGGTTGCAATTTCAATAGCTTCGGCAACATTATAAGTTCCTTTGGTTGCTAATGCCGAACTAATTTCTCGGAGGATATCTTCTCCAAAAGTATCAACCAAATAGATAACAAAAGCGAACCCTTGGTTATAAACGGTTTCTCTTTCAATGCTGGTTTTGGAAGAAAACGTACCCATTTCTTCGAGCGTAAAATAAGTATCTGACAAAATTCGAGTTCTTAGAATCATATCACGGTGAGAGTCCCATGTTTCGTACAATAATCCCTCTCGCTGATATTGGGCGGTTCCCTCAGCAAACCAAGCCGGAACATTTATGGAAGCAAAAGGAAGTGTAGCAATGCCATTCGGGAAACCATACAAAACATCAGGTCTTCGAACACTTTCATAGCTCAGCCATTGAATGTAAGAGATAGGAAATTTTCGTTTACGCTTCATCGCTTTTTGAATCTGAATAATGTGTGTGAATTCGTGAGTAATCACATTACGAAGCCAATTATGGGTTCCTCGTAGAGGAGTATCTAAAGCAGGTAACCAGATATCGATTTTATTATCAAAGAAATAAGCCGCACCATTTGAGTAATCATCGCGATCTTTTAGAACAATACTGACTTTTTGATCCGGTTCGAGCTGATATAACTCAGTAATAGGCAGGTAAATTTCTTCAGCTATTCGAGCAGTTACTTTTGCCGATCTGCTGTTACCCTCTTGAAAGTGGATAAGAAAATGTTCGCTTTCAACGGTGAACCATTCTAAATGATTATGAGAGTAATCATAATACAAAGGGCTGGTTTGGGCAGTTACAGTCGATGTGGCTACCCCAAAAAATAAAGAAAGTATAATTAGAATCTTCTTCATTAATGGGCCACCGCAATTTTAATGAGTTTCGATTCCGATTTTCCATCCACAGTAGCTTTTACCATTGCAAAATAAGCGCCACTTCCCCAGCTGGAAGTATCCAGCAGTATTTCTTCCGGGGCGCCACCATTTACTTGATAGGTATTTTTGAAAACCAGTCGTCCACTTTGAGTGATGATATTGATTTCAACTTGTCCCGCCTCTTCAAGCTGGAATCTTAAATTGGTTTCTTGGTCAGCCGGGTTTGGCCAATTATATGTTTCTTTTTTGTTCAGAATTGAAAAAGTATTAGTATCGCCATTAGGATCATTTGCTGAAACAGAAGCTGAAACTTTGTTAAAAATATTTTTTCCGTATCGTGAAGGCCATACAGAACGGGTAAAACTCTCAAATCGCCAAGCCTTAATATCACCTACATGGCTAACGGCATACAAGGTATTATCTATAAAAATCGGATGTATGGGTTGGGTGTTTTGTTGAGTAACGGCACCAACAAAAAGAGGAAATCCATCAATTAGAGCACCATCTTTTTGATATCCATAAATATTCATTGAGAATTCATCCTGCCCAATTACAATAATATCTTGAATGTTATCTCCTGTTATATCAGCCAACAAAGGAGTACCTATAAACTTTATATTTTCAGGAGCCTCAATTGGCATATTATCTAATACAGCTCCATTTCTGTTGTAACCAGAAATAGTATTTTGTGTTCGGTTTACTCTTATGAACTCGAACTCTTCGTTAATTGCAGGCCACTCAGCGCCATATTCGGTAAAGATAACAGTGAAAGGATCGGTCTTAAAAGGATCTGCAAGAATAAAAGCATCATCTTCAAAAATATAGTAGGAGTTTTCAGATTCACCTTTTATAACACCAGAGTACACTCTGTTTGTAGAAGCAGAAAGAAAATCTAACATATCACTATTCTGAAAAGAAATACTTTGCCCATTGATAGAAGCATGTTCATTATTAGCTATTTCTGATCGGAAAGACGCATTAGACTGCTTCGGAAGATTGTTGCCTGAAAGAGGGTCTAAAGCAATATCAGTGAAATCTAAAAATAGCGAATCTCCATTTTGGGAGCTTATGAACCCATTATTTGCAGTCGTATCAACTTGCCAACTTTGATCAAAACTTTCGGTTCCGGGATTCCATTGAAATGCAGTTACTAAAAAGTTTGAAGCTGAAATCGGATTAAGTGCAGTTATAAATTCATTTCCTAAAACAGGTTGCTGGTTAGAAGAGCTCGATAAATTATAACTGGTATTAGATGCGTCTGAAATTCGAATAGAAGTAAGATCTTGATTTCGAGGTATTACTAAAAAACTATCCGTGCCGGCTGTATGTAATCCCATTGATAGGGGATAAAAGTCGTGATAAGTATTAGATTCAGTAAAAAAATCAGAATTATTTTCTGTTAGAGCTAACACCTGATTAAAACCAAAATCCAAGTCGGTAAACTTTTCTACTTTAAAAGTAGCAGTGGGTAGGTTGTCAGAGAAATCATAAAACCGAACAAATGTTTTTGCACCGGAATTGCTGTTGGTATTGGGAAAGGTCTCCGGAGTGAACTCATTTTGGTAAAGCTTGATTTCATTTCCTTGAGTAATTACCGTAAAGTTATTTCCACTCCACCAAAAATCGAATGGGATTCCAAAAGCGGCGCTATTATCAAGAGCACCGACAAGTGGCTTGCCTATATTTTGTGAGCCTTCGGCTTCTTCCAGATCAATTCCACGTCGATTCGGATTGCTGTTTACTCCAATATTTTGTGAGAGTTTTTTATTGATCAGAGACTCATCAATATGCCATATAAGAATTCCACCATTTAAGAAACGATCATCAGCTGTTCCTTCCGTATTATCAGGACCGATATCATACCCGCCGGGAAGACTCCAGTCAAAATCACTAACGTTTACAAGAACGCCTTGTTCAAAAAGGTCGTCAAAATCAGATTCCTGAAAAACAAAAGTGTCGTTATCATTGGTAAAGGTTTGTTGTACTTCAGTCCCATCATTTTTGCGAATAGTAAGAGTAACCCCATCATCGTTAAGATCTCTGTATCTGTTTTCTAATAAAAAATATTCCGTAGAAGACAAGTTATAACGAGCAATGTTATTTAGATCGTTAGTGCTCGAAGCTGTTAATGTAATTTCTCCCTGAGTTTGATTGGTAATTTGAAAAGGAGTGACCCAGCCCAAAAAAACTTTCTCCCAGGCAGAAGGTTCAGGTGGAAAGAGCCCTTGATAAGAAAAAAAGCCGGCCCCATCCATCAAGCCAAATCTGCCGATTCCTGAGTCACCGGTTTCTGTATTAAAAAGATCCGGTAAGCCTAAATGATTTCCTAACGAAGCACATAATAAACCGTTAATTGAAAGCGGGAATACAAATTCGTTTTCTTGAATATCCAGACCTCTACGGGATTCTGTTCTTGGAATAATTAAAGAGTTTGTAACTCTAAAATTACCGTTTGCTACTTGAATACCGGTAAAATCCGGTTGCTTGAGAAGGTTTGCTAAATCATTTTTTTTGAGAATTATAGAAGGAATATCCTGTGGAGTAATATCCAGGCTTGTACCAACTAATTCTATATCCCTACCAATTCCGGCATGGAAAATTATAAAAGCTGTATTATCAGGATCAAGCCCGGTTAAGTCGATATCATCAAATCCATTGTTTTCATCAACTTTAGTCCAGGAATCTACAATTAATGCAGCAAGTTTTTCATTGGTAAATGTTTTTCCGGTAGGAGAATACTCTTTCATTTCCTTGTCCAAACGATACACAGTTGGAATAATTTGATAGTCGATATTCAATTGACCATCAGAGGATTGTTGGAAATAATTATCGGCAAAATCTAAATGCGCTTCAAAATATGCTTTGTTATGGGGTAGAGGATCGATATTGGTTGGCTCATTTTCTAAATAGGGTAATCCGCCATCAAAAATACCTGTACCGGAAGTTAGATCGTTACTATCCGGTTGAAACTCGATCATAACAGCGATCACGGTTAATGTTCCTATAGTAGGGACTGATGATATAATTTCATTGGAAGAAGAAATCGAATGACTTTTCTTTGGCTGAAATTGCTGCGTGTATAAATTCGTGGAAATTAAAAAAAGCATGCTTAATGCTAAGATGCTCTTTAAAGAAATTTGACTGGTGTCCGACATGTAAATTAGTAGTTCAGAAGGATACTAAATCGTAATGTGTTTGCTAAGGGGCTCTGAGATTCCAAGGTCTTTATATAACTAAAATCGACACCGAATTGATTATACCTTAAGCCTGCTCCAAACGTAATAAATTCTCTATCACCGTTATTTGGAGATTCGTAATAATAGCCTCCACGTATAGCAAACTGTCGATTATACCAATACTCCAATCCGGCACCAATCATAAATTGTTCAGCTAAGCTGACATTGGTTCTTGTTCCGGTATTTGGATCTAATGGACGATATGTACTCCATGATTCGACCAACGCTTTAAGTGGGCTCACAGAGCGAAACTCATAAACAGTTGAATCACCACTTTGTACTTCGAATGCTTCTTGACGAGCCATGATTTTAGTAATATCAACTGCTATTGTAACTTCATTGATTCTGTCTTCATCTAGCCCAATATTTATTGCTGGTCCAAATCTAAGAACCGTTGGAAGTGGATCTTTCTGAGCATTATCAGAATACTGAATACCAGGTCCAAGATTAGATAAGTTTATACCAAAACTGGCAATAGCATCGGAAGAACCAAAGGCAAAAGGATCGGTTTTATATAGCATTGCAAGGTCAACACCTACACTTGAGCCAGGATTTACTTTTTGCCCGCCAACGATAGTACCATTTGCTAAGCTTGAGTATATCAATCTGAGACCGCCACCTAAAGCTAAGTTTTTGTTGATTTCCGTTCCATAAGAAAGACCAACGGCGAACTCGTAACTATTGAATCTGGATATTACCTCTCCGGTTTCATCAGTATTTGCCTGTTCACCTAAATTCAGAAAGGTGATATGACCTCCGACGGTACCAATGCCTTCTATATATTGTTTAACAACTAAATAATCATAGAATAGATCATTAACACCAAAATTGGCTAACCAATTGGAATGTGTGAAACTAGCCTGATTATCTTTTTGGTAAGCAAGTCCCGCAGGATTCCAAAATAAAGCTGCGGCATTATCTGCTAGAGCTACTCCGGTATTTCCCATACCGGCACCCCTGGAGTCTGCTTCAATTTGTAAAAAGGGTACGCCTGTAATACCAACTTGCGCATCTGCTTTTGGTGAAAGTACTAAAAATAAACCTGCAAGTAATAAAAATGTCTTGTTCATATCTTTTAAAGTTTTGATAAATATAACGTATTAAAATGATTTTTTAATGCTCTCTATCTAATGATTACGAGCTTTTCGATTTTTTCGATTGATTGTTTTCCTTCTGGGGTTTCTGCTGTAACCCGAAGCACATAAATATAAGTACCGTTGCCCAGGCGATCATTATCCCTGTCACGGCCATTCCATGGAATATTGGCATAAGAATTGGTTGTAATAAGTGATTCTTGCTTGATATGTTGTATCGGTTTACCGCTGAGTGTATAAATTTTAATTGATACGTCTAGCGGATTTCCCGGCTGATTATGCTCGAAGGTAAACTGAGTTTTGTTATTCATCGGGTTAGGATAGTTGTAAACATTCCTGATCGATAACTCATTTTGAGGAGCCACTTCGAAAAAGATCTCTTTTTCATTTGGATTATTGTGAACATCCCATGCTCGAACTTTCAGCGTATAACTACCCTCCGGTAATTGATCCAGAGGATACTCGATACGCCCTCCAGTGAAATCATTTAAGTTTCCCTCATAAAATTCGTTGAGGATAAATGTTTGTGTTGGTTTTGTATCGATTGTAGCTATTATTTCATGTCCTACTCCTGTTCCTGTTGTGTTAATACCTGAGTTATCATCAAGTTCTATAATTAGCGTTGGTGAGTCACTTACAAGGTTTCCATTTACAAATTTTTCGTCGTTTAAAAAGATATTCATTGATGGTCCGGTACCATCATTTACGGCATTTGGGTTTACTCCATCAAAAGCAATTTTGGTGTAAGAACCACCGGCATAATTCTCAGAGCCATTGGCGTAAAGAACCACTCTTCCATTGAGCGCTGAACTACTGATATCTTTTGGAATAATGAATGTTTGAGAAAAAATCCCGCTTTCTACAGTAACTTTTCCTTTAAAAAGAATATCCTTTTCAACATTGTAGGTGCAATCTCCATTTAATACACAATTCCATTCTCTTTCGGGTAAACTCACTGGTCTTTCAGCGTCATACACAGCTAAAACGGCTTGTCCATTGAAAGAATTATCAATCTGGCCGATCGAATTTTCGACTCTTCCTGAAACAGTTACTTGATCTAGAGCACGAATTGTTACTGTAGTATTCTGGTTGAGAACATCAACTCCATTTATAGAAGTTACTGAAGCCTTTTTGGATGGCAGTTTAAAAATGGTAGCCGGATCACCAAGAAGAATAAATTTTTTATTGTTATTAGAGGAGCCAATGCGACTATTTCCTATAACAGAATTTTTAGTTTCTCTCATCAGGTCTCCAAGTCTTTTTGGGGAACCATCCGAATTTCTTTCTGCCATTCTTTGTGAAAGGGCAACATTAAGACCAAAGTTATTAGCAGAACTTATATTACTACTTGTATAAACAACTCTTGTTGTTGTAAAGGAAGCTATTGCACCACCATTAGCTGCACTTACAAATTTTTCTGCCCCAGATTGTGCACTTGTATCATCATATCTACCAAACTGACAAGTGGCAGTTACAAGCACAGTAAGTTTATTTTTATTAGTAAAATTTGGGATGTATTCAGATAAAAATAATTCTTCATCAGATAGTGTTTGCTCATTTCCATGACCGGAATAATTGATTACTAAAGTACCATTATCTACAGCGCTAATAAAATCTTTTGTTGCTTCTGGAATTTGGCGACCAGCCCCGGTTATTTCAGGTTGATAAGAAAACAAATAGATTTTATTTAATCTAATTCCGGGCTCATTTAAATTCATCATTTCTGCAGAAACATCGGCATTAACTGTGTGGATGTCTCTGTTTAAGTTTGGATTGGGAAAGTCGTCATCTGCAGCAAATGTGAATAGATTTTGCCAGTCTCCGGCATTTGATGGAGATTCGTAGCGCTTTATTTTATCTATAAAAATAGAAGCTTCAGATCGTGTTTGCGCAGTAATTCTACCCACTCCAATATCAATCAAAAAAGAATCGGAAGTACGCCCAGTACCTAAATCACCTTCGGGATCATCCATATATCCGAAGAAATCATCTGTTCCAAAGGTTCCAACACTGGTACCGTTGGTACGAATAATAGATTCTTCGCTTTGGTAGGTTACTACATGATTGGTTAGTGAATTTGAAACAATATCTTTTGTATCGTAAGTAGTGTCACCAAATAAAAGCAAATACTCAGGTTCATTTTCTCCATCAGCTAATGCTCGATCCCAAAGAAACTTAACGTAGTCTCTTATTGCAGTAGGATCTTTAACACCGCTTGAGAATTGATTAAAAATCTGTTCTTGGGTTACCAGTACAGTATTCAATCCTTTTTGTGTACGATACTGAGCTAATTCATTGGCTTCATTTTTCAGATCTTCTGAAGTAACGATGATATAGTTAGGATAAGTTGTAATTCCGGTTATATTTTGTGAAGAGATTGATTCTCCCATGGCCGGCTCAGGGAATGAGGATTGAGCAATTATAGTTTTCCCGCTATTCTGAAAATAATCTACATCATAACTGTTACCGGAACGGTTCACTTCCAGCATAAGAGGGCTTCTGGGATCAGTTACATCTAATACATATGGGCTTGAGCTAAATCCTTGTAACCTGAAAGTAACTTCTTCAGGAGAGGATGTATTATTATCTGTATAAAATAAAAGACGATTTGATTCTGCTAACAGTGTTCGCTCAAAAGTTAACCTTACCCAATCAACAAAAGCTATACTATTTTGCTGGCGATGAGTTACTGTAGCAGTAACATCTAGTATCCCGTTATTTACAGATGTTGTAATAGTATTATTAATATTATAAGGAGAGGCTGCTGCGCCTTCGTTGCCATTATAACCTCTGCTGTCATTAGTAGAAGACAAACTAAATATATTTCCCTGAGCTACATCTGAATTATTTAAATCTACATCAAAAGTAGTAAGAGCCTCTGAGCGAGCGTATAATCTTGCAGTAACACGTACTTCTAATGGAGATGAGATTCCAACAAGAGTATCTTTGAAAATTGATACAGGAACATTGCTTTGCGAAGATGGAATAGATTGACCTAACCAATATCTTCCTGATATGAACTTATCTTCGGGTTTAACTAATTCTTCATCCTTCCAAATAAAATCAGTAAATGTAGTAACTATAGAGCTTGAGTTAACCGAACCGTTAACAGAAGATAGTCGGCTTCCATTTTGATTTCCAACAGTGAGAAAAACATATTTCACATCAGAATAGGGGTGTAAATTGTGAATGTAAGTGTTCTGATTTCTTGTAATCTGATGTGGGCTGTTTCCGTAAAAAAGAACTCTGTCGTTTGAGTCAAAAGACCCATCTGATTCTCCTTCAACAATAATTGGTATTTCGGAAAAAACAGGTCTTGAAGTAATATTTAATTCAGGCAATTGATATCCATCAGTACCCCAGATCTGAATTTTTCTAGGATCGATATTTCCAACATCAATTCCAATTTTCTGCAAGTAAGTACTGTTAAGTTGATATATATTATTTTCTTGGACTGGGATCTTGTACCAAGTTCCTGAAGCCAAAGGAGAATCAGCTACAATTTTCTTTTTCAGACTGAGTAATCTAGAACCGCTATTTTTATAAACTCTGACTTTCAGTTTTCGTGTTATTAATACTGAATTGGAAGTAAACCGAGCCCTGTGAAATAAAACTTGAGCTTTTTTATAGCCTCTATAAAATCCTTGATTTGCTATCTCAACTACATTTACGTCATCAGACGAAATAAAAGCTCCATTAATTTGTGCCGGGGAAAGCTTTCCATCAACTTCATAAATCTGTTGCTCTAAAATTTTATAAGCAGGCTGATTATTGACCACAGGAATCAACATCTGATAGGGAGGGAGTACCTTATCAGTATCATTCACCAATTCATAATCGGTAAAAGATTCTGTATCTGCAGTTACGGTTACTGCTTGCCCTAAAATTGAGCTTGAGTAAAAGAAAGTGCAAAATCCACAAAAAAGTAGAAGCTTGGTTTTCATTAATTACTATATAATAGGTCTGAAAAAAATAATTAACGCACAAGGCGTAGAAATAGTAGCTTTTTTAAATAGTAATAGTAGATTTAGACTTTAAATGTGAAGCAGGTTGCCCTGAGAGTAATAATTATTCGTTAATTAATTGCAATGAAAATGAATAAATTTGTAGCTGTATTATCGATCAATTGGGATTTGTTAAAAGTCTGTTAGCATAATATGCGTGTTCAACTATAATGTCAACTGAAATTAGAACTTTTTAAAAAGCTCTACTAATTATAACATCTCAACAACAAGGGCTGAAGCGCCGCCGCCGCCATTGCAGATGCCGGCACAACCATATTTACCGCCTGTTCTTTTCAGAGCGTGTAGAAGAGTTACTACAATTCTTGCACCTGAACAACCAATTGGATGCCCAATGCTAACCGCTCCACCATGAATATTTACCTTTTCAGGATTTAATTCAAGTATCTGGTTATTAGCAATAGAAACAACTGAAAATGCTTCATTTATCTCATAAAGATCAATTTCATCAGTAGATAATCCGGCTTTTTTTAGCGCAATTGGAATAGCATCAGATGGTGCTGTTGTGAACCATTCCGGAGCTTTAGCAGCGCTGCCATGACTTAAGATCTTTGCGATTGGTTTTAAACCTAATTCCTTTGCTTTATCAGCACTCATAACTAATACCGCTGCTGCGCCATCGTTAATGCTTGATGCATTGGCAGCTGTTACGGTTCCTTCTTTATCAAAAACAGGTCGTAGAGCGGGTATTTTATCAAAATTAACCCGAGAAAGTTCTTCATCTTTGTCAACAATAGTAACATTACCTTTGCGATCTGTTACTTTTATTTTGATTATTTCTCCATCAAAATATCCTTGTTCTTGAGCCTTTTGGGCTCTTTTGTAAGATTCTATAGCGAAATCATCCTGCTCTTCACGACTAATGTTGCATTCTCTGGCACAAAGTTCCGCAGCATTTCCCATTGCGTAATCGTTATATACATCCCAAAGACCATCCTTTAAGATACCATCTTCTGTTTGAACATGCCCGTATTTAGAGCCGAAACGTTGCTTTGGTAAGTAATAAGGAACATTACTCATGCTTTCCATACCACCTGCTACAACAACTTCAGCATCTCCAAGGCGAACTTGATCTGCTGCAATCATAATTGCCTTCATACCTGAAGCGCATACTTTATTGACAGTAGTACTTGGAGTTTTTTGTGAAAGCCCTGCTTTCAATGCTGCCTGCCTTGCAGGTGCTTGACCAATTCCCGCAGTTAAAACATTTCCCATCACAACCTCTTGAACCTGATCTGGAGCAATGCCCGTTGATTTCAATAACTCAATAATTGCTGTGCTTCCAAGTTCAGGGGCTGTAAAAGAAGCTAAGGCTCCACCAAATGCACCGATTGGAGTTCTTTTTGCTTCTACTATTACTACATCTCGCATGATAAATAATTTATGAATTAAAATTCTGTAAGCGCTTTTCTGAGCGCTGTAAAGGTACAAAATTAGAAAAGAAGATTCTGTTAAAAAGCTTGCTCTAAATCTTGAATTAGGTCGTCAATATCTTCAATACCGACTGACAATCTTATAAGAGAATCTTTTAAGCCTGCTTTCTCTCGATGCTCTTTAGGAATAGATCCATGAGTCATTGAAGCAGGGTGGCTAATTAAAGATTCAACGCCACCAAGGCTTTCAGCAAGTGTGAAAAATTTTGTGCTTGCCATAAATTTAGAAGCAGCTTCTATGGAATCATCTTTCAAAGAAAACGAGACCATTCCGCCAAAATCATCCATCTGCTTTTTTGCTAGTTCATGTTGCGGATGGGAAGAAAGCCCTGGATAATGTACTTCACTAACTTTGGGATGAGTATTCAAAAAATCCGCAATTTTTTTAGCATTACTTACGGCTCTTTCAACTCTTACAGACAGAGTTTTTATCCCTCTTAAAACTAAATAACAGTCCATAGGACCGGGAACAGCCCCGGTTGACTTCACTTGAAACAAGAGATTGGCTAAAATTTCTTTGTTTGATGTTGCAACCGCACCATGGATAACATCTGAATGGCCTCCAAGATATTTAGTTGCCGAATGAAGAACTGCATCCGCTCCGAGCTCTGCAGGGCGTTGCAAATAAGGAGAAGCAAAAGTATTATCAACGATTGATAATGCGTTATTTTCGTGCGCTATTTCAGAAAGCTTTTTGATATCAACAACACGAAGCAATGGATTTGTTGGAGTTTCAATCCAGAACATTTTTGTGTTTGACTGAACAGTTTTCTCGACTAAATCAAGGTCGGTCATATCAATAAATGAAAATTCAATACCATAGGGCTCAAATACTGAAGTAAATAATCTGTACGAACCACCATATAGATCGTTTGATGCAATGATATGATCTCCGGGGCGAAACATTTTAATGACGGCATCCATAGCTGCAACACCGCTTGCAAAACAAGCGCAAGATTCTGTTCCCTCAAGTCCTGCAATCATCTTCTCGAGTGCTGTTCTTGTTGGATTCCCAACCCTTGCATAATCATATCCCTGATGAACATTGGGAGCCGACTGTGCATAAGTTGAAGTTTGAAAAATTGGGGGCATTACAGCACCGGAAGTTTCTTCGTTTTTCTGTCCGGCGTGTATAGTCTTTGTATTAAAACGCATTATTGGGTATTCCAGCTTTTTTTAAGCGTATTTAGGTTTTGAATCTTCTTTGAATAACTATCATTCTCACCATTTAGTTCTTCAAGTTTTGTGTAATAAATAATGGCGAAATCAGTAAGTGATAGTGCTCTGGTTTTTAGTTCTTTTTTATCCGATTCAAATGCAATGTTGAAGATAGAAAAGTAATTCCCTGACATATTATTGTAAAAAACAGCTAGGCTTTCAGTGTATTCTACACTTGCAGTATCTGACTTATACGCTTCAATCAATTGGTTTTCGGCATCATCTGAAAGCCCTACAATTTCTACTTTAAGAGAATTTACGGTAGACGTATCATTTGAAGAATATGCTGCTTTTAAATTCGGAAATAGTTGAGAAACCAGCTTATAAAGCTGAGTACCGTACACATTGTTAAGTTTAGCTTCTTTCGGATATTCTTCAACAAGTTTACTTAAAAAGGAAGTGGCTTCTGCTGTTCTATTTTGGCTTATGTATGCATTAACAAGCCCAAAAGCTATGTTTTTATTCTTAATAGGATCTTGATTGGTTTTTTGATAGTGATTGATTGATAGTTCAGGGTTACCGATTTCTAAATAAAGAAATCCAAGATTCTCATATACTTTAGAGTCGGCAATATTCATTGATTCCGCTTTCTTGAGAGCATCAATAGCTCCATCAATATCGTTATTGTTATATAGTGCTATAGAAAGTGATTTATAACTTTCAACTTTAGAAGGATCTATAATTATTGCATTATTAAAATGATAAATTGCACTTGTTGATGATTGCGTAGATTCTTTCTCATACTCAGATAAACCAGCTTGATGCTCTAAATCCCAATAGTAATAAGTAATGCTGTCAGCCTCAGATTCAATAGAGTTATTAACTTGACTTGCTTCATAAACACGAGCTGAATCAAATGCTTCTATCATATTTTCATAACTTAACTCTCTTTGGTCTACAGGGTTCTCTTGTGCGATCAAGGCATGTAATTCACCCTTTTGTACGTACATTTTTGCACCGGGGTTTTTGCCAAGCTCAATATCTATTCTATCAATAGCCTCTTGATATTTACCTTCGCTGATTAATTTATCAGCAGAGAATTTTGAGCTTGTACAGGAAACAAAAAACCCGATTACAAGCACTAGGCTTGCATATCGGGTAATATTAGAATTTTTCATAGAGTAAGGATATTAAAAGACAGATTAATTACAAGCCCGCTTTTTTCATAGCAGCTTCCGCTTTTTCATTCATGCCTAAAGAAGTATAAATCTGAAATAAAGATCTCCAATACTCTTGGTTATCAGGCTTTAGTTCTGTAGCTTTTTCATAATACTTCATCGCTTCACGGAGATTAGTTTTAGCTTCGGTATCAACCTTAGCAGCCTCATCATTGTCGGTTGTAGCGTTTCGTTTATCAAACAAAGCCGCCGCTTTATTTTGATAGATAATACCAAGTGTACTGTAGGCATTTGCATCATCAGGGCGCAGGGCAACAACCAACTTAAGCTCTTTGATAGATCTGTCTGTTAATGCATTTGCTCGAGCTTCCTGTTGTTGTATCTCAGATCGGAGAGTTTTAATCTTTTGTTCGGTAGCACTTTTTTCAGCCCCTTTAAGATTTCTTAAGCTTCTTTCCAACTCGAAAATTTTATCATACTTGGCAGAAACTTCGTCATTAATTACACTAGCCATAATATAAACCTGAGTGCCTAATACCAGATGGTACTGAGGATTTTTTGGCTCTCTTTCAATTAGCGACTCAATTACCGTAATTGATTCTTCGTTATTACCAAGGCTCATGTAAGAGTCTGCTAGTTTTTGAACCAAAGAAATGGAGTCCGGATATAATTCAATTCCTTGAGCTAAAATTATGTTAGCTTTTTTATATTCTTTAGCTTGAAGATAAAGACCTCCCAGGCGATCATAATCGAATGCATCAGCTTCACCTTTTTTCATGTCAATAATTTGCTCATAAATTGAAATTCCCATTTCCGGTTTGGAATTGAGGCGATAAACTTCAGCTAAAACTTCATAAGAAAGCAAACTATCCGGGTTGATTATGATAGCATTCTCCAGATGATCTTCGGATAAATCCAAAGGCTTTTCTACTTGAGCAACGGTTGTATCTCCAGTAGCGTACTGAACACCCAAATTGTGCTCTTTACCCCACATTCTGTCGATTAGTAACTGAGCCTCAACAAATTGAAGACTTTGTATACCCTGAGTAGTATATAAATTATGAGCTAATAATAGATTCTCTCTCATTTTCGAATAGCTGTCTTTTCTGTCGTCAATAACAGGATTATTTTGAGCCATCTCGGAATACACTTTGCCTTTATAGTAATAGGCATCTGCATTTGCTGAATCTTCAACAAGTGCCTGATTTAGAGAAGCAAGAGCCGCATCATAATCTTTTGTTTTAATTCCGTCTTGAGCTTGTTTTATAAGTGGATTCGTTTCTTCGCCGCAACTTATAATTATAGTAGCCATAACTGCAAAAGAAAGAAATCTAAGTAAATTCTTTTTCATATCAGTAAAAATTGGTAGTGGTTGGTTTCAAATGGTTTTTATAAGTTAACAAAATAACTATATAAAGCGCTTTCCGCAAAAAAGAAGGCAGCTATTTAAAATTAATATTATAAAGGAAAATTTATGAAGAAGATTATTTCTACTAATAAAGCGCCCGCAGCAATTGGGCCTTATAGTCAAGCCATAGAATATAATGGTGTACTGTACTGTTCTGGCCAAATACCACTAGACCCAAATACAATGGAAATAATTGGTAAGAATGCATCTGAACAAGCAAAACAAGTTATGAAGAATTTAGAAGCTGTTCTTGGAGAAGCAGGATCAGACTTTTCAAAAGTTATTAAATGTTCCATTTTCTTAGATGACATGGGAGATTTTGCTGATGTAAATGAAGTTTATGGAAGTTATTTCGAAAATGAGCCCCCAGCCAGAGAGACGGTTGCCGTTCAAACCTTACCTAAAAGTGTTTTGGTTGAAATTAGCTGTATTGCTTTTATTTAATTTTTTAGCAGGAAGCTTTTCGAGAAAAAGTTTCCTGCTTTATCTTTTAATTCTACATATATAGAATCCTGAATTGTAGCAACAAACCAGGGTAAATAGAAAGTAAAAGTATTATTTTCATAATCATACTCAGGAATTCCTCGTTGATTATTAATAATGATGATTGCGCTTTGATAATCAATACCTGAAAGATCATCTTCCGTTTTTATAGTGTAAGTAATCAAACCGTTAGCTAAAGAAATTTTCTTTGGTAAATATATTTTTGGTGAAGTAGTATCGGTAAGCACAACAAACTTTCCTAAGTTTCCAATCAACGCATTAAGTGTAGATCCGGTTACCCATGAGTCTATAAATTTTACATCTTTATCATCGCTTAAACTATATAAATTAGTACGCGATAGAGATTGATAATTATCACCAAGTTGTAATTGAAGAACTATATTTTTGCGAGTGGGAATTTCAGGCTTTCCAATCTCTATAAAAATAGTATCACTTTTAAGATCCCAATTCTGGAGAATACTTACCGTATCAAAAAAAGTCTGAGACTCAATAATAGAGGTAATATTAAAATCCGGAGAAACTATGGAATAAGATTTGTCAGGTTCTATTCGTGAAATTGTAAAGTTTACATCCTTTTTGAGATTGACTATTCGCTGATTAATTGCAGGATCCCATAAAGCTCCTACTCCCAATTTTGCTAAATCTATATTTGAGGAATCATTAATTGAAATCCAGTTATTCGTCCAGTAATCATAAGAGTCATTTGATTTTTTAGAGGATTCTTTTTGGCGATTGGTCTCAACGGGAATTATTGCAACAGTGCGATTTCCAAAATAATCTTCAGCAATAATCTTGTATATACCGGAAGCTAACCTTCTGTTCTCCACACTTTTTACTAAAAATGGATGAGAGATATTCTCCTTTAAAAATAACCTCTGAAATCTTCTGCGATTTGAAAGAGGAGAGGGTACTCGATTCACGAACATTTTATTTGCTTCAGAAAAATCAAATTTGTCAATTTCTTCGTGATAAAGTGTGTCCCCCTCAAATAATAAAGAGGTCTTATAAACAGCATATTTATTCGTTACAGAATTTGCTTCATCAAATATATAGGGAGAAAAACCAAATTTTCCGGTTACAGAAAGAGTATCAAAGAAAGTAGTATCAGTACTAAATTTTGAAGGATAAATTATATCAGGATATACCGAACCATTTATTCTAGTGTCAATATCTAAAGGTTCAATTAAAATTGAAGAAAACTTCGGAGGAACTTTATCACCTATATCAAAATTAAACTGGAGAGGGTTTATTGGTTGATTATCTTTATTCCTGATCTCGAAATGTAAGTGGGGAGGACCTATCCCTGTTGAGCCCGTAAAGCCAATAACATCACCTTTTTTAACTTTGATATTCTCATTTTCAAGAAATTTTTCAAAGGTGTAAGAATAATCTGGCATCCTTATAGAATCCGCAATGGATTGAAATTCAGTGTTGAATCTTTGCAGGTGTGCATATACTGTAAATGATCCATCATTATGCTTTAAATAAATAGCTTTTCCATAACCTTGATTTGTTATTAAAAGCCTACTCAAAATTCCATCTTTTGAAGCATATACTTTATAACCTTCACGTCCCCAGGTCTTGATATCTAAACCTGAGTGAAAGTGAGCAGATCTTGTCTCCCCAAAAGTTGAGCTCAAATATCTTCCCGAATTAGTAGGCCACAGGTATAGTGAGTCTTGAGAAAAAACATCAGCTGAAAAAAACAGTGATAGTAAAAGTATGAGGATTTTCTTCAAAGCTATTTTACAGTTACGGTGAGGGAAGTAAGATTTTTACCTAATGATGCAGTTATTCGATCTCCGGATTGTATAGAAGATACACCACTCGGTGTTCCGGTAAAGATTAAATCGCCGGGATATAGCGTAAAAATTTCGGATAAATAAGATATCAGACTAGCGATGGAGAAAATCATCTGCGAGGAATTACCTGATTGTCTTTTTACTCCATTAACTGAGAGTTCAAGGTCAATATTTTCTAAATCTATATTTTTATTAACGGGCACAAATCTACTAATAGGTGCAAAAGTGTCAAATCCCTTTGCTACGCTCCAAGGGTGTCCCGCTTCCTTAGCTTTTTGTTGGATATCTCTGGCCGTAAAGTCAATACCGATACCAATTCCTTCAATATGCTCGATAGCATCAGATTCCGTAATATTTTTGCCTTTTTTGGATATAGCGATCACAAGTTCTACTTCATGATGAACATCTGAGCTTTGAGTAGGTATTATTATTTCATCGTCGTCAAAACAAATGGAACTTTGTGGTTTTAGAAATACAATTGGGGAAGTTGGGAGTGGATTATTTAGCTCTTTTGCATGCTCTGCATAATTTCTGCCAATGCAGTATATGCTTTTGATAGCTAAATCTAATCCGGGAATTATTTTATCATTCATGACATAAAGATATAAAAAAAGCCCCGCACATAAATATGAGCGGGGCTTAAATTTTTCTATGCTTTAATTAGCTTAAAGGCTCTACATTAATGAACTTTCTGCCACCTGATTTGATGGAAAAGTTTACATGACCATCAGATACAGCAAAAAGAGTATCATCACCGCCGCGCATAACATTGTTGCCCGGGTGAAATTTTGTTCCTCTTTGGCGCATAAGAATATTTCCAGAGCGAACAAACTCGCCACCAAATTTCTTAACGCCTAATCGTTTACTTTCTGAATCTCGTCCGTTTCTGGTAGAACCTTGACCTTTTTTATGTGCCATTATACTTAGGTATTAGGAATTAAAATTAACTTAGTAGTTCTATTAACTCAGCTTTCTTCATGCTAGAGTAACCCGAAAGTCCTCTTTCAGAAGCCATTGCTTTTAATTCTGCAACAGTGTGAGATGATAGATCAGAAGCAGGTGCTTTTTCAGCTTTAGCTTCAGTTTTAGTTTCTTCTTTCTTAGCAACTGGTTTTGAAGCAGCTTTCTTAGCGCTTCCGGATGCTGAAATTGATTCAATTTGAATTTGAGACATCACTTGTCTGTGCCCATTCAATTTTTGGTATCCTTTTCTTCTTTTCTTTTTGAACACAAGAACTTTATCAGATTTTACTGTATCAAGAATAGTTGCTGAAACAGAAGCACCTTCAACAACAGGCTTTCCAACTTTTACAGCACCTTTGTCATCTTTTAGTAAAAGAACATTGTCAAAAGTAACAGAATCTGAGTCTGAATTTTGCTTATCAACAAAGAGAACATCGTTCTCAGCTACTTTGTATTGGTGTCCGCCGATTTCGACTATAGCGTACATGATATTAAATTTCTTTTTTGGATTATTTTATAGCTTACAAAGATAAGCGATTGTTCTCATAAAACAAAGCAAAAAACTATCTGTTCTTTATAATTTGAACTGTTAAATTAGTTACACTCAAAAAATAAATAGAATAAGAATGAACAAGTTACCTTCTTTACACGAACAGGCTTTTAAATATAAAAATACTAAGCGATTACAACATGATGGCGGGCGTGCCTGGATCAAGGATTCACAACTTCATGAGGCCAGAAAAGGCGCGAATGGAAAATTTGTAACTATAGAAAAACGTAAATCTTGAATAAGATTTTAAAAATATCGCTATTTACAGGAGTCTTAATCAGTATATCCGGTGCAATCTATGCACAACAACCGGCTCCATGTTCATCAGAACAACATCGCCAATTTGATTTTTGGGTGGGTGAATGGGAAGTAAAAAACCCTAATAATGAAGTAGTAGGAAACTCTATAATTGAGATTGTCTCTAACGATTGCGCATTACTAGTGTTATGTTAATCATCAATTGACGGATAAAGTCTTTTTAGTTT
>TARA_R110002110_G_scaffold415337_1_pt1 | contig 35920 bp, 36 predicted proteins | sample TARA_R110002110 | Tara Oceans TARA_R110002110 (sample SAMEA4397330) | marine metagenome | biome: Polar Biome; feature: [SRF] surface water layer (ENVO:00010504); material: water (ENVO:00002006), including particulate matter (ENVO:01000060) such as... | depth 5 m | reverse complement strand
ATAGGTTCAAATCCTATCCCCGCAACCAACTTAACTTGCGAAACGTCATCATCGGAAACGGGGGTGGCGTTTTTGCTTGTCTGGGTCAGCGTCAGGATTCCGGCAAGGTCTCCAATGATGTCCACCAGCGGCCTGCCGGTCTCGGGATCAGTCGTCACGCGGATATAGTCGATCAATGAGCGAAGAATATCGGCAGCTTCGGTCCGGCCATTATCCCCATTCAGGGCCTCGGCCAGACCAGCGACCTGTTCCCGGTAGACCTTGCCCATATTGGGATGGATCAGAACCGGCTCTTCACTGGAGTTTGCAAGCTTGTGCTCAAGTTCCCTTTGGCGCGCTTCGAGCGCGACCATCCGGTCTTTGACTTTGTTCGCGGGAACGCCGTCGCAAATCGCATCGACAAGCTTCTCCTGCTCGCGGTCGATGCGCGCGAGCTCTGTTCTGGCAGCCTCTATCGAAGCGTTCTTTGTTATGCGCAGTTCATTCAGATGACCCGCATACTCTTCGGCGAAGACCTCGCAGAGTTCGGGCTCCATCAGATGGGTTTTCAGGCCATCGAGGACCAGGGCTTCAAGGCTTTCCCGTTTAACCGTCCGGCGATTGTCGCATGTCCCTTTATTGCGTGCCGTCGAGCAGCCCATATGGGTTTGCGAAACCACCGAGAACCCGCCGCCGCAATGACCGCATTTGATCAGGCCCGAAAGCAGATATTTCGGGCGGCGGCGGTTCCAGAATCCGTCCTTCCCGCCGTTATCTGATTTTGTGCGTACAACCAGAGCACCCTGGCGCTCTTTCACTTTGTTCCACAATGCCTGATCAATGATCCGAAGGTCGGGAACGTCCTGTACGATCCATTCCTCTTGATCGTTTAGGCGCGAGACGCGCTTGCCGGTATCAGGGTCCTTGATGTAGCGGAGCCGGTTCCAGACAAGACGCCCGATATAGAGTTCGTTGTTCAGGATGCCGGTGCCGCGTTCGCGGTTACCATTGATCGTGCTTTGGCCCCAACCTTTACCGGAGGGGCTCGCAATGCCTTCTTCATTCAGCGTTGCGGCGATCTTCTTGGGAGACAGGCCATTTGCGTAGTCGTTGAAAATCCGGCGCACAATCGCGGCCTCGGTTTCATTGATCTTGCGATCACCACGCACTGCTTCGCCTGCTTCATTGAAGCGCTGCACCACGTCATATCCGAATGACTTGCCGCCGCCGCTCTTTCCGGCCTCGACGCGGCCCCGAAGTCCCCGCCGCGTTTTGTCGGCAAGGTCTTTCAGGAACATCGCATTCATTGTTCCTTTGAGGCCGATATGAAGATCGTTCACCTCGCCTTCGGCCAAGGTGAGAATCTTCACGCCTGCAAAGCTAAGACGCTTATAGATACCGGCGATGTCTTCCTGATCGCGGGACAGGCGATCGAGGGCTTCGGCGATAATGATCTCGAATTTTCCCGCCATTGCGTCGCTAAGGAGCATCTGGATGCCGGGGCGGAGCAACGTCGCACCCGAGGTGCCATGATCCGTATAGCAGTTGTGGACGGAATAGCCTTCTTTCGCGGCGCGTTCCTGGCATACGCGGATTTGATCCTCGATCGAGGCTTCGCGCTGCATGTCGGTCGAATAACGGGCGTAAATGGCAATTTGAGTCATGAATCCGTCCTCAGTTCGGTGCCGTGTTAGACGCCGCGAGTATCACTCTTGGAAATTGATTGCTTTCGGAGATCATTATAATCGCGCTCAGCCGCTTGTCTGGCAAGAAGCTTTACCAGCTCAACAAGGCGCGGATCGATCCGGCTCTTGCCGTTCGCCTCCTTTTTATTTTGCCGCGCTTTGGTCATCGGGATCAGCTTTCAGTTGCGCTTCAGATGTCCCGAACCTAAATGCTGACAGCTTCCATACTCCTCGCGGATTCCTCGTGCAGTACGAGGGACTGGAAAAACTGCCGCAAAAGCAGAACCGCGCCGCATGCGCGATTAAAGCGATTTTTTAAAAGCCGGGACCGAACGACGGCGCGCGGCGGGAATACTCATAGGGCCATGTGCGGCGAATGCAGATAGCCTTCGCGATTGTCGATAAGCAGGCAACGGCATCGAGCCAGACTTCCGAGCCAAAGACCGCCTGGGTTAGTTCGAATTCGATCCGTCGATAAAGTCCATAAAGTTGCTCCAGAGACCTGTTTTGCAGATCGGCGAGTGTGAATGAGATCGTCATAAAATCCTCCTGTACTTTCGGCGGGCCTGTGCGATCCGGACCATCCGGGGCGGGCATCGCCTTTTCATGCGTTCCCTCTCCACCATCATCAGCAACGGAAAGGCAGTGCCCTGCTCCGGCGAAGCCGGCGAGAAAGGGCGTCGAACGGGTACAAGGAGGGTAAGACGATCAAGCGAGCAGCGCCGGTCCAGTAACCGTCCTGGCAGCGCATTTGGCGCTAAAGTAGAGAATCATAAGAACCGAACCTCAGTCGGACGCGGAATCCACGAGGAATGTCTGACCGGTAACGCGGCACCTTTGCCTCATCGAAAGTGAGAGCAAAAGGAGCCACAAAATGAATAAGACGCAAAAGATCGCCGTAATCGTCGAATTGACCGATTATGAAGTCGATGTCGCGACGGGTTACGCTGAAGAACGAGGTGAGACGCTTGAAGAATTCCTGAGCAATGAAGCAAGGAAGTGTGCTCGTGAAATAGCAGCACAATCAGAATTGGACGACGACGTGCTATCCGAAGAGGAGCTACGGGAATTCAACAACGACTACTTCGATGATCGCGAAGCCGACTCTCTACGCGATCAGCGCCGCTACGAATAAAGAAACGGAGAAAAAGAATGAGTGATGAGTATGAATACAAATGGGTTGGTCCTGTTGGCAAGGACGCAATCACCTTGAAGGTCAGCCTTGCAGAATGGCTCGGTCCGCGCCTGGTGTTTCTGGCGGATCACACAACCACAGCCGCACGCGGCCACTTCGAGACGGAGCAGGAGTGGGATGAAGCAACCAAAGCCTACCTCGCAGTGATGCGAGGACATGGAGAAGCCTTGATCGCCTACGCTGAAGCGGAAGACGACAGAAATGCGGAAGGTCTGAGAAATGAAGATGCGGCCCATCAAGCCATGCATTGGGTTGCGAAGAACTTCATTCATCTTTGGGACTGATACCGTTGACTCGATCCGTTTGAACCCTCTGGCCGCCTTTTGGCGGCCTTTTCTTTAGATCATATCCGCTAGGTTGCTCCGTCTCGATCCGGTATAGACCGCGACGGCCTCAAGAAGCGGAGCTGGATATAAGAAAAGCTATAGTGAGAGCCATTTTTCGGGAGGTATTAAGAAACTATTAATACAACCTGTAGTAATATGTAAGTATTAGGAGTAATTAATGAGAGTAAAGTTTCAAGGCATTTATACAATTGATGAGTTTTTCCAGGCCATGCTTGAGCAGCGTGAGCGATTTCGCGAGCTCGGCATAAAGAACATCAGGCACGCAAGCCTCTACTACCAGCCCGTTGATGAGTTCGGCGATCCGGTGACACCACGTTACCGCAACGGCGATCCTATTGATGGCTGGAAGGATAAGGGGCCATACAAGAGTGCGGCGACCGACTTCGGATTATAGGAGGTTGCCCATGTCTCAATTGAATTTCATCGATCTTGAAGAAGCCCGCGAAGTCCTCGCCGATATGGGCATTGAATTGAGTGCGAGGCAGATGAAACGCGCTGCCGAGATGGACGCCCATGGACGCCGTAAACTTCCGTTTTTCATCGACCCGATCGACGGCAAGCTTCGAATCGAAAAAGGCACGCTCAAGAAAATTTATATGGAGCTGCATATTCATGCACAGAAAAATGTGCGGCAAATCTTCAATAATCTTAGTAGTCAGCCGAACTGATAATAATATGAGTGAATGTCCGATATAAGAAAAAGAACAGGTAAAAAGGGAACAACCTACCAAGTCAGGTATCCAAGCAAAGCCACCAAATCCGGCTATGCCTTCAAGACGTTTCAGACGCTCAAAGAAGCGCGTGAATTCGTCGAGAGCGGCGCGCACAAAATCAATCCCACTCAACCAAACTCTATTCGCACGACTGTAAGTGATGCGATCGATCAATGGCTGGATATTTGTGAAAAAGAAGGCCGTGAGGGGCGCGATCCAATCACAAAATATACTCTCCAACATTATCGGCACCGAGCCGAAATAATGAAGCGCTACAACTGGAACTGTTTGCTTTCAGAACTAACCGCTCCCGACATCATCGCTTTTCGGTCATGGTTATTGGTCAATTGCGCAAGCCGGGACCAGGCCCGTAAAGTTTTGTCGTCATTTCATTCTGTTATCAAAGAAATGACGCAACGCGGCCTTATTGCCAGCAACGTCGCATCCGGCATCAGCATCAGGGCTGATTCTCGATATGACCAACCTGTAGTAATACCCACCGCAGAGGATGTACAGGCGTTGTTGGCCGCTGCTGATCGCCTATCACAATCCGAAAACAAACAAATCGCCAAAGCATGGCGCAGATACCGGCCAATGCTATACCTCGCTGCTGATACTGGTATGCGGCCCCAAGAGTATCTGGTTGTCGCCAGATCGGGACTCCATGATGGCGGTATCGAGGTGGCAAGAGCGATCGAGCGCCCCGGTATCAAGCTCTCCGTTCCAAAAACTCAGGCGGGACGGCGCTTCATCCCTCTAAGCCCACATGTGTACCACATGGTGTCTGAATACATAACAGATCACAGCATCGACAACCGCCATGATCTGATTTTCCCAACTGCGACCGGCCATTGGCAAAGTATCGACAACTGGCGGAACAGAGCATTCTCGGTCGCTTGCCGTGAAGCCGCTTTACTGAAAGTTATGCAAAGCGGCGCGAAGGTGAGAGAGAAGCCAAAATACACCCCTTACGCCCTACGTCATTTCTACGCGTCTATGCTGATCGAAAGCCGAATGAACCTAAAACGTATTCAAACTCTAATGGGTCACAGAAACATCGAGACGACGTTGAACACATACGGGCATATCATCGAAAAGGTAGAGAATAGAGACGAAGAGCGTGTCGGCATGCTGTCGCGTTTAAGTGAAAATTCATGTGGCAAATCTGTGGCGAGTTTCCCGCAAGCCGCAGAATAGCTAGGTTTTCACCGGTCTCCAAAACCATAGGTCCCGGGTTCGAACCCTGGTGCCCCTGCCATAACAAAATCAATGACTTAGGCGATATTATCGGAAAGAAAACGGCCCATTTGGGTCGTTTTTGCCACAAAAAGGGTGTCCACGCTAACCCTTAGAAATCCGCCATTCTCTGAATTGATCCGTTTCGGCTTGTGGCAAATTTGTGGCAAATCCGAACATGCCACGCTTTTCGATTCTTGCCCTTCGCAACGCGCTCCCTATTCAATTATCCATCCACTTCCATCCATGCCTCGTGTGAAATTTTGCCGCTGTTTTTGCGCAGAGATCACGCCGCCTCCATTCAATCGGTTTCCCTCAATCCATAGCCGCGACACTTAGCCGGGCGCGCCGTCCGGTCAATGCCGCTGCCCGCACCATCCCTCTTCGCTGCGCTCTTAAGGGACCGTGTTGGGCATGACCGTCGCTATCGCTGACGCCTTCTTCGCCCGTCTCCCGTTTTCCGCGTCTTGAGGAAAACCGCTTGTACGAAAGGAGACGGAACATGAAACGCAAAACCAACAACCGCAAAGACATCTACACCCGCGTCACGGACACCATCGTGGCTAAATTGGAAAAAGGGGTGCGCCCGTGGATGAAACCCTGGAGCGCCGATCACATGGCCGATCGGATTACCCGCCCCCTGCGCCATAACGGCCAGCCCTATTCAGGGATCAACATTCTGATGCTCTGGGCTTCGGCGATCGATGCAGGCTTCATGGCACCCTCCTGGATGACCTTCCGGCAAGCCAAGGAACTTGGGGCCGCTGTCCGCAAAGGCGAGAAAGGGTCGCTTGTTGTCTACGCCAATACGCTAACCCGCACCGAAGAGAACGATGCGGGTGAAGAGATTGAACACAACATCCCCTTCATGAAGGGCTACACGGTCTTCAACGTCGAACAGATCGACGGTCTTCCGGATCACTATTACGCAAAACCCGAACCCCGCATGGATGGTCCCGCGCGGATCGATCACGCCGAAGCATTCTTCGCAGGCCTCAAGGCAGACATTCGTCACGGCGGGAATCGCGCTTACTACAGCGTTTCCACTGACTACGTGCAGATGCCGTATTTCGAGACCTTCCGCGATGCCGAGAGCTACTACGCAACGCTTGCGCACGAGATCACGCACTGGACACGCCATAGAAGCCGCCTTGATCGCAGCTTTGGCCGCAAGAGCTGGGGCGATGAAGGCTATGCCCGCGAAGAGCTTGTCGCAGAGCTCGGATCGGCATTCCTTTGCACCGATTTGGAGCTGGCTCCGGAAGTCCGTGAGGATCACACCGCCTATATCGGAAGCTGGCTTGAAGTTCTGAAGAACGACAAACGCGCCATCTTCTCCGCCGCCGCTCACGCGCAACGTGCCGTCGATTACATCAACGCAAAAGCTGCGGCGCACGCCACCTCCGAAAAGGAGGTGGCGTAATGGCTATAGACACAACCGAAAACTATGATCGCCAGATTATCGACTGGCACGGCTACCGGATCGAAATTGCCTATTGCCGGAGCTGGTCTCCAAGCGTCGAAGACATCTATGGCTATGCCATGTCGCATATCGAGATCAGAACCATCGAACCCGAACGTGCTCCACTGCCTATCACCGAGACCGGCTACCGGTCTCACTTCGTGCATGAACCGGTTGTTGTTGAATGGGGCGGACCTGAAGCTTTGGTTCGCGCCTTGCTCGATGACGCGGCAAAGAGCGCCGAATGGAAAGAGCTCGAAGAGAGCCGCAAGCAGCTCAGCCTCTTTTGAGCAAAAGATAAGGCCGGACGGTCTCCCGTCCGGCCTTTTTCTCAGTGTTGGCATCAAGCTCCCGCATGCCGCTTCCAGGCCTCTTCATCGGCTTCTGTCCAGGGCTTCGCCGCAGCTTCGGCGGCATCCTCTTTTTTTGCCGCCCCAGTATCAGCGGCTGCCGGGGGCAGCGTCTTGTCTGCCAAGGCAGGGCGCATAGCCTGTTCGCGGTAAGGTGCGAGGGCTTCCTGCTCTGCCGTCTGCTTCATCCGTTCCAGCTCGAAGAAGAGCTTCTGAACAATCCGGAACGGCATGTCGCCAACGTCGGGATCGACCGGTTCCATCTGTCTTGATGTGATGAACAGCAGCATCAGCAGCAGAACCAGCGCGATCGGCATTAAATCCATTCCAATCCCACCTGCCCAATAGGGCACCAGATCACCGGCATATAGAAACACGGCCTTTGCAAGGCCTAGACGGTCCAGTACAGGAGCAGTGACGGAAGTCATGCCCGCGACTTCATCCGCCGCTTTGGCAATGCGTTCACCAGTTTCCGCGAGTTCTTCGGAAACTCTCCCGATAACTGCCTCTTGCGTTTTTGCAAGAGCCCGATTGGTGCTTCCGGCAAAAAGGTCCGCCTGGCTTGCCAGTGTCCGCATCGTGCGGGCCACGGTTTGGGCGTCGCCATTTACGGCGAGCCCAGCGATGACCTCGTTCAGGGCACTCAGCTCACGTTTGAAGGAAAGTGACTTCTCGCCAGCCTCCATTTTCTCTTCGGACAGGCCGTCCAGGCGGAGCAGGATGGCGTCGCCTTTGCGGATCAATGCTTTGCGCGCTTCAGCATTCGCATGAAGACTGGATAGCAGCCTGTCGATTGTAGCCTTGCTAGCCAGCAAGCTATCGGCCACCCGCCCGCGTCCCGGCGAACCTGTGAGCGCGCCGCGTTCAATCTCGCTCTTGGCAATGTCGCCGTAGCGGTTTGCAGTCAGGGACAGTTCGGCCTCGATGCTATCCAGCCGATTTGACTGGCTAGCCGCCGATTGATAGGCCACGTCCAATTGCCGGGTCATGTCCCGCAGAAGCGCATCCTGAGCGCCGCCACCGGCAAGCGCCATGACGTTCATCCAGGAACTCAAGGCGATGATAAACAGTCCGCCAAGGGCAATAACGCCAATTCCGAGAATGCGGGTTTTAGCCGTCTGAAGTCTCGGTACGATGTGTAGAACATAGTGCCAGAAGACAAAGATCAGTGCCGTGACACCGCTTGCGTAGACGAATGCCTGGGCGCTAAATCCACCAGCTCCCCCAAGCACCATCACAGCACCCAAATAGGTGAAGTACCCGCTGACGAGGCTCAGTACGCCAAGCCCGATATTCGTCACGAAACGCGAGCTCTGAAGAAATTCGCTAAAGCTGGTTTGCATTTTTTCCTCTCAATTCAGGCTCCTGATTGAGCCGTGATGAGAGGAGGTTAGGTGAACCGCACCCTCCTATTCCTCGCAGATTCCTCGTGCGTCAGAAGGCTAGAAATACTAGAAAGACAAGCGTTCAAAGTGCTTGCCGATCTTTCTTTTTATTCAGTGGAAAGAGGCGCAGTTTGTATAGGAGACAGGCAAGATGACTGTGGCAAAATCAATTTCAAGAGGATTTACAGCGCTGGCGCTCGGCGTGGTGACGCTTGCGACTGCCTTTACGATGCTGTCATCTCCCGCCCACGCGCAATCATCCCTAAAACTCGGCCAATGCGGCGCTCCGGCGGCGGTCATGCAATATGTCGGTAATGAAGGCCACGGATTCATCGCCAATATGAATGCGGATCTCGTGAACACAGATGCCAAACAATTTGTCAAACGGGAACATATTGTCACCGCGACAAAGGATGGTTCGCACTGGTATCTGTTCCGCGGCGATGGCTCCATCGGCAAATCCAGCAAGCTTTGCCTTGCAATGAAAGGTACTGATCTCGAAATCAATCAAAACTATGATAATAATCTGTCCTCGACTACTTCCGGCCTTGCCTATAACGACAATGATGCCCTTATGGGCTGCGTAAGATTAAAACAACAACGGGGAAACGGCCTCACTTGTAATGGCCGTAATGAAATGCTTGACGGTGTTCGCCAAACCGATAATCAAAGCCTATTACTGCAAGGGACAATTGAAACGAGAAGCGGAAGCACATCAACCCTGATGTCCCTTGTGGCCGATCCAGATAATGAGGAAGATTACCGTATTCTCGTGACGATTAAAGATAGCGGCGCCACAACAATCGCCCAAAGCGGCACCGATGCCAACCTCGCCCCGCGCGTTGTTGCCGAGATTAAAGAGAAGAGGTGATTTTGCGCGTCCGGCGTTGCCGGAACGGGCTTTCGTGAACCAAACCCGGCCCTGTGGTTCGGTTTCGGCCATCCGGCATCAATCCCTCGCGCGGGTAGTCTGCGCTCAATCTTCCGTTTGACCAACTTTGCCGACCATAGGCTTCGGCCCTTTCCCTTCACTGGCCCGTTCCCGATCCTCAATCAAATGTCTGGGCAGACTGTCCGCCCAGAACTTGATCTGCCGGGCAGCTTCATCGACCTCGTTTGGATCAATAGAGGCAAGCTCCCCCCGTGCATGGGCATCCCGCAACGCAACTGCGCCCGTGATGATGGATTCAAGCGCCGTTTGTGTCCCCGGTTGCTGGATCGATCGCATGATGTCCCGCATGTTCGGTTCCTGGACAAGGCGGCTTGGCCCGCGCTCTTTTGTCCGCAGGCGAACGAGATTGTCCGGTTCCTGATCACTCATGTCGGTGTGCTCCTGGTACCCAAGCGTATCAAAACGGGCCCGGTTTCACGAGCTCAAACAAACTCGTGCGAGCGCGTTGAAAAATTATCGAGAGCGCTGCGATTTCTTCTTCTGCTTTCTTATGAGGTGCTCAATCGCCAATAAGCTAGAGATGAAGCCAATGAATCCAAAAAAGTAAATCCAATCGGGCGTCTGGCTGGAGCTGTAAAGCCCATCAATGATCTTGAATATCCCCCAGCCGAAAAATATGGCCAAAGGCAATCTGATAAAGACCGCTGAGATGCTGTTTCCCTCTGTTTCGAAATTCAGGATTGGATTTGCCCTCGCTTTTGCTTCGATGTTTTTGTTAATGCCCCAGAACAGCGGGCCACCAATTAGGAAAAACAAAGCTACACCGATATACCTCAACCATTCGGGGAGTTCATCTAAGGCGAAGATATCTTTAATCGCTTCACCGGGGTAAATGACGCATGCATATGCGAAACCAAAAGCGAATATCAGTCCCATAAAACGCGTTGAGCGAAGACTATTGTCTTTGGTGCCGACGCCGACAGGGGCTTTACGATTGTTACTTTTTTGCCTTTTGTCTTGTTGACGATGTCGTTGCTCTTCACGTAGCTCACGCTGACGCATATCGTCAACATGGTCAGCGTATGAGTACTGATCATCTAATGGAGTTCGGTGGCCCGGCGGGATGTCACTCATTGCTCTAGTCTTCAGAAAGTCTTTTCAAGAAACACTGACATCAATCACCGTTGCAGAACGATCTTTCCTTGGGAGACTCATCGATATAATGATCGGGCGCATGTTTGGTTCCTGATCATCCACTGCCGCATACGTCGCTGTTCAAGAAACTATCAGACCGCGCCTCGTTTCACGAGGTCGAATAGACCGGCCTGACTTCTCTGCCAAGCCTGTTTCAGGCTTGCTTCGCGATCCTGATCCGAATTGGCGGCTTGCAGACGCTCGCCGACAAATCCCGATTCAGAGGCATAGGTTGTCCTGACCGGTTTTGATGTCCGTTCAGTCTTACACCCCGGACAATAATGACGGTCTATGCCGACGGTCTTGCAGGATGCCGTCCCGCATGAGCACCAATACGTTGTGCGGTTGCCGCAGAACGGGCAGCCTTTGTATCGGTCCGGCACAATCGGTGCACGGTTCAGTTCGTCGATGGCGTCTCCTGCTACCGGATGTTTAGCCAAAAGCTCATGAAACCGAAACGGCAGGGTCTCGACATGGGTGACGATTGCCGTCCCGTTCACAATCTCGACTTCCCGCAGAAACGAGCGGTGTTCGAGTCTCGAGCACAAGATAATCTGATTGAGGTTTTGGACGCTCATTTCATTGATCTCCTCATAGCTTCCTGTTGCTCAGTCCGGTATCTGGCCAGCCTGACCGGTCCGGTACTGAAACCGCGCATCAACAGCCGGTTGTTTGCCGGTGCCGCTCCGGCCCTTCATGTAAGCCAGTCCGGTATTGATCGCGTTTGAAATATTGGTTGCCCTTTCGATCCCGTAGATCGCGCCGAGCGGGATACAGCCAAGATCGGTTTGCAGGTCGATCTGCCTGCTATAAGGCTGGAGCAGTTTCGGGCGCTCTTTACTATTCGGCTTGCGGTTCTTGAGCTTCTTCCATTGTTCGTCATCCAGCTTTTGCTGATCGACCTGCGACAGCGTGACGCCAATCACCTGATCGAGCGTGAAGGTGCTGCGCGAGCCGAGGCGGTCGAGCTGGATCGTCTCCGTATCGATCCAGAAAACGCGTTCCCCCGTTGCCCCGCGCACAATGCGCCGGAGCCAGAGTGGCCAGATCACAAACATCATGGCTATCAAGAAGAACCCGACCGGCTCGATGCTTGCTTCGGCCAAGCGGCCCTGACCGAGAATGCCAATTGTCAGGCTGATGACGAACGACCCGCCGATGTGTAGCCACATGCGCTCTTCCTCTTCAGCCGAACGGGCAGTGCCGTCCACCTTCAACCAGGCGAGCGCGCCAGTGCCTTCGGAAAACCAGCCCTCAATGAGGTTGTTTTGTACAATCTGGTCAGGAAGTTGTTCATGTTGTAGCGTTTCTCGCCTGAATAAGGCCATTGCCGCGTTCCTTTGCTCTGTATTTGCAAGAGGAATGATCGACCAGATTTGATGGAGCTTTCCGCGTGGATTCCTCGCGCAGCCAGACTGTTATTCCGACCGAGGTGGCGATTGGCGGCTTTATGCCGTGGCAGATCGCACGCCTGAAGGACCGGCTCGCAAACTACAAGAGCTCGGTTCGCCACGGCTGGGAACGTGTTGCGCTCGATATTCTCGATGGAGACGGTCAGGACCCAGACTATGTCGATGGCGAGGATGTGAGGTCTTTATCAGAATCACTCAGGAGGCTTGTCGCCGGTTCGCAGCAACCCAAAGACGAGCGCCTGAAGGCCATTTATATTTATCTCGCCAGCACTGGATATATCAGCGCCGATGCCTTGTCGGACAGCCAAACCGATCTTCAGGCTCCTCTCGCATTCATGGAGTACATGTTCGACGATGATGAACAAGCGGAGAGAGCCCTGGCCCGCATGGAGAATTATGTCGGGGCCTACTCAAAGGTTGAACAGAGCGGCCTTTCTATGACGGCGGGGGATTTTCTGACGCACAGCCGAATTGCTTTGAGCCAGCAAGGGCGCGCGTTGTCAGTAAAATATACCGAAACCGTTTTGAAGCGGACCGATACCGCAAAGCGTCTGACGACCGATCCAAAGCTGCGCAAACGAGCGCTTGTGAAAGAAATGGCTTATGACGGATTTGTCCTCTTTGAGCCTAGCGGACGCATGGTGATTTATTCGCGATCCGCTGCCTATGCAGAGCTTTATCAAGCGAATATCCAGCTTTTATGGGCGCGGCCCGGAAATCCACTTCAGCCCGATCCAGACACGGAAATTTCCGCGATCCTCTTGATGGACTATAATTCCGTGAGCGATGTCGAAGACTTCGAAGAGGCGAAAACCTCTCTCAATCGGGAGACCGACAATACCGTCTTGATGCTCGTTACCCCACAGTTTTCCGTCTATGAGCGCGACTAGGGACTGATGATGGCAGGCGATGAAAAAGATGACGAAACGGTAGATACGCCTTCCGCGCAGACCGGCGGGGAAGCGAAGGACGTTCGCAGGCCGCGAGCAGCGCCCCAAGGTCCGGTCGATCCTAATCCGAATTTTATCAATGCTGCCCGCATGGGGGAACTTTCATCAATGCAGGCATGGGTCGAGCAGGGAGCCAATGTCAATGCGACAGAACCAGCTACCGGTGCGACGGCTCTTCATTTAGCCGCCGCAATGAAAGCCCGGCCTATTATCAACTGGCTCGCCAAGTGTGACGGCATCGACTACCTGATTACAGACAATGAAGGCCGCTTGCCATCGGCCTTGGCCTTCGAGGTTGCCGATGATCCTGCTATTGGCCGCTACCTCGCAGGCAAACAAGCCGCCCAGGCACGGGAACGGGGCATAGACCTACAGTCACTCCTTTAAGCTCTGACCCGCTTCCCTCTTTACCTAGTCGAATTTGCCCTCAAACCATTCATAACCGGCGCTTTCCTGATCGAAGTAGCGCACCCGTTGCAACACCATCGGTGCAATGTCCGGCCAGATTACGAGCTGGCGCATGAAGCTATCCTTTCGAGCAAAGTGGAGCATCACCTCGTCCGGCGTCATCAACGGATGAGAGGCCTGTCCCTGTATTTGAACGGGCTTCCCGTCCCGCAATTCGGTCCGTGTCGTATCGATCGGAGTCCGGCCAAGGCGGCGTGATAGATATTCCGCCGTCGTCCAGTCATTGATCGCAAAGGCCTGCACGATCCCCGCATTCGCCATAAAGGTTTCCCAGCGATTGCCGTACAGGTCTTTGAGCTGGTTGAAGTCCTGTATGATCGTCCAAAGCTTGATGTGATACGGGTCGCCAGCGACCAGTCCCGCCGCTGTCTGGATGATGCTCAGCTTGCCGATGGCAGCGGCGAACTCATCCAGTGCGACCAGTACCTGACCGCCCGTTGCCGGTCTTCTCCGCACTTTCTCCATTTCAGCAAAAAACTGATTGATGATGAGGCGGAACCAGCGATGGCAAAGCCCAAGCCGACCGGCAGGCAGGCATAAGAAGATGCTCACGCCTTGCGGCGCGGTTTTGAGTTCCCGTAGATCAACATCATGACCTGAGAGACTCTCCCTGATCTTGGCATAGGACAGGAACCGCGTATGACGGCGGACCGTTGAAAGAACGCTGCCGCGCTCGTTTACGCCCTTGTCGTAGAAATCCCGCGCTGCGCCCCGGATCGCGCTTGCGACCACTTCGCTATGCGCTTCTCTCACAAGCCTTTCGGCATTTGCCATCATGGCCTGATCGAGCGCCATCACAGGATCACCGAAATCATCGGTTTCACCAGGGATCGCGGTTAGCGCGCCTTTAATCAACTCATCGACGGAGACAAGCGTCCCTTGTTCTTCCAATTGCCCACGCGCTCCGCGCTTCGGGGTGGTAAATGACGGGTCGGTCGCAACATGCAGGATCAGCCCCTCGATAAAGTTCCGCGCAGACTCGTCCCAATGCGGGTCCTTCTCGCCGCCAGTGGTAACGACGATCGCTTCGGCAATTGCGCCCGCATCCTCGATAACGCTTTCGCTTTCCGTGTCCAGCAATGCCAGGGGATTGAATCGCGCGCGGCAAGCCGCAGCCGTTCCCGAGGTGATTTCGAAGGGGTCTAGAACATAGACCTTTTGTCCGAGTTCCTGGCGTCTTCGGGCCGTCCGGTTGGCGAGTTCACCCTTAATGTCTGTGCAGATCACGCTTGCGCGTGTCGCCAGAAGATTAGCGGTCAGCATGACCGACTTGCCGGTTTGTGAACCAGCGACCGTAAGGACGTGGCGGGGGTCTTCGATGCCGATAAGTTTCGGACCCAAAGCCCCCACGAGAATATGCGCGCCGGGCCGGTCGAGATCATAGGTCATGGAACGGCTTTTGATGACCTCTGCCGTCGATGCCCATGTCGCCTGCGGTGCGGTTTGAGCACGCAGCCGGACAGAATGGGTGCCACGAGGCAAGTCTGACTCGAACGTCTTGATAAAATCTTCCCTGCTCATTGCCGGGCCTCCTGATTGGTACGGTCTTTTTGTACCGATCAGCAGACAAGCCGATCCTCGCGCGTTCCTCGTTCGGCGCAGCCTTCGCGTGTTACTGCTTCATCAAGGCGGTTAGCACAGCTCTCCTACGTATCGACGTCGCTGGTTCCGCATCCCAGCCCATACCCACTAAAGCCGTATAGCAAACAGCCGCAAATGCCCTATCGGCGCGTCAATGGCCTGCCCGCTCCATTCGACCAGCAAAGCTGGTCTCCCGTGTTGGCCATGACCCGTTCGCGTCTGCCTGCAAAACGGCGGGTAAGGCTGGAATGGGTCCAGCTACAAATCGAAAAGGAGACTTAAAATGACTAACCAACTTAATGTGAACCAGGACCAACAGGCCGCTGAAGAGACCAAACCGAGAATGCCGACGATGGTCGTCAAACAGCGTATCGGACGCGGGAAAACCGCAACCTACGAACGCCTCGGCGTCGCATGGGAAAACGAAGACGGTTCGCTCTATGTCAAACTGCACGGCACCCAGATTATCGGCGGAGGCTTCAACCTCTACCCGATCAAGGGCAACGAAGAGTCAGAAGATCAGGTGGAGGCGTAAGGCCTCCACCCCATACCTCGAACCACGAGAACCCCGAAGCGCGCGAGCGTCTCGGGGTTTTCTGTGTCCAGACCGGAGCGGACCCAGCCAGACAAGTCGCATTCGTCAGCGCTGAATCGCCAATGCGTAATTGGGCAATTTCGGTTGAGAATGGGCGGGCTATGGAAGGCACACCCGGACCCGAGCAGCTTGAAAAGGGCTCGCTGGCAGCCGTTTAAACCGGTCTTAACCACCCCGCATTTATCCTGAAGATATAGCCAGTGGCAGGCGTTTGCATTGAATACAAGGTGTGCGCGGTACTACCGCGCCCACCTTGCTGAGGGGACATCCTGTCCCCCGCAGACCCCCCTTGGTCTCCCTAACCTCATTCGGCGTTTCGCACCGTCTTCGTTAAGGGAGATGTGCGGCGACCAGATCATTGAGATCGTGGACGCCACAGGCATCGTTCCGTCGATGCATCACGGCCAGACCTGCGCGTTCTGGGCTAGCGGCAGGGGCGTATCCCACCCCCTGCACCCTGGACCCGGACCGGCGCGATTGGTCGCGCGGCCGCACTGACGTGAAAGGGAGATTTCGCTCTCCCTCTGGACTTCCATCGACCAGGACTTTCGCGTCCTGGACCACGACCGGTGTTTCGCCACCGGCCCATCCCGAAGCAGCAACGCTGCGTGGGAAAGGGTAACGACCAAGGAAGGCGTCCTTGGATACGCGTCTCTTTGCACGAGGAACCCGCGAGGAAGAACCGACAGCTAAACCTTCATAAGAGGCAGTATGTCGGAAAAAACGAAACAGAAGCGCGAAGCACCTCTCTCGGTCCGCCTGACAAAGGCGGAGCGGGAGGAGCTTATTCGGCTTGCTGATCGTGCGGGTCTCTCGATGAATGCCTTCGTAAAAGCGCAGGTGTTTGGCAAATCGCCTCCGCGCTCTGCCCGGCGCGTCTCTGCGGACGGTCAGACAATGGCCCGACTTCTCGCGGCTTGTGCTGTTATCGGTGACAGCCTTTCCCAATTGGAGGGCGATGAGAGCCTTTCGCCAGAGGGCCTCGCTTCCGTCGCTGCTATTCGCGCCAAGTTCGATCTTCTTCGCGCAACCGTTTTTGACGCGTTCGGGAGGACGCCATGATCCCCTTTGCTTCACAGCGGGCATCCGGACAGGACCTCGCCACTCATCTCCTCAATGCCGAGGACAATGAGCACGTTATGGTCATGGATGTCCGTGGCGCTCTTGCAAACGATCTGCACGGCGCATTTGCTGAATGGCAACTTCAGGCCGATGCCCTGACCAATTGCCGCAATTATCTCTACAGCCTCTCGATCAATCCCGATCCGGCTCATGGCCGCCTGACCCAGGAACAATATCGTGACTACGTAGATCGTGTTGAGCGGGCACTCGGCCTTGAAGGCCAGCCGCGCGCTGTCGTGTTTCATATCAAGCACGATCGCGAGCACGCCCACATTGTCTGGTCGAGAATTGATGCCGAGGCCGGGAAAGCCGTTCAATTATCGTTTGACCGTGAGAAACTTATGCGGGTGACGCGGCAGTTCGCCCGCGATCACGGCATTCAGCTTGCTGATGGATATGACCGGGACAAAGACAATCCCGATAAATCCTCACAACTCTCGCTATACGACAAACACCAGCAGGACACGACCGGACTTACGCGCGAACAGCGGATGGAACTCGTTACTGAGCTTTGGCGGACGTGCGACTCCGCAAAGGCATTCGTTCGGGCTCTTGGCGAGCGTGGTTACATGCTCGCCCGTGGCAACCGGCCTTATGTCCTCGTCGATATCCACGGCGATACCAATGCCTTGCCGCGATTGATCAACGACAAGGCCGTCCGCGCAAAGGATGTCCGCGCTTTCCTTGAGCAGGATTTTCCGCCGGAGGCATTGCCGAGCGTTGAGGAGGCAAAGGCTCTTGCGGCGCGGCAGCGGAAAGAAAAAGCGATCAAGGACAAGATCGACCGTGAAGCCGAGGCCAAAAAAGAACTTTCGGAGAAAGAGGCCGCGCGTCGTCATGCAGCCCTAAATAAAGTCCGGAGCCTCGCGCAAGTCCAGCGTAATGAACGTGATGCTCTCAAACAGAAGCATCGCAAGGAGCTGTCTTCATTTAGAAAGAAGCGGCTGGAGCATGCCAAGAGGGTCCGCCAGCAACGCCTGAAGTCACGGCCCACCGGTCTTGCCCGTTTCCTTGGACGGGTGACAGGTGTGAACAAGGTTGTGCGCCATGTTCGTAAACACCGTGACCGAAAGCGTGTTCAGGAAACCAAGAAGCTTCAAGCGGCCCTGCTTAATCGCCATCGCCAAGAACGAGCGAGGCTCACAGAGGAGCAAAAGCTTGTCATGGCGGATAAGAAGCGGTCCCTGCGATCCATAACGAAAGTCGAGAAGCGTGAGCAGCAGTCCCGTGCAACGAAAGCGCTGCGCCATGCGCGACAGGCGCAGCGATCCAGAAAGGGCGTCGAGCATCTGCAAGCGATCGATTCAAAAGCCTATGAAGCCCTGATTGGCAAGGAGTATGGGCAGGCATCGACGGAGCCTAAACGCGATCTCGAACAATGGCGCTCTGACGCAGGCCGTTTGACGCAGCAATTTACGAAAGTGGCGGACGAACTTGAAGAAACCACCAAAGGCAAGGGTGACAGCAAAGCTCATGACCAGGGGCTGAAACGTCGCGAGGAAAACGCGCGGAAGCGCAGGCGAGATCGCGATCAGGATCGCTGATGTGAAGACACTGCCGAAATCTCATGGAGGCTCAAATGACGGACGACGAAATTAATGAACTCAAAGCTCTTCTTGTCACTGAAGCCAAAACAACTTTCGCGTTCGAGCGCCTTTATCGACCTGAGCTGGAGGCCGTCTGCGCGGACCGTGACGCCTTCGGTATCACGGATCATGAAATGAAGGTGTTTGGCCTTTCTGCTGAGATGATTCCTCCCTTAGCAGCCGCGCTCATGCTCTATGAGGAAATGAGCGAAGTCACTATCGGGCAGACGGAGGGCCGGACGTATGAGCTCATCCAGAAAGCCAGGAGACTCGCGCCTGACGACGAATTCTATGGGCACACAACATCCTTCGAGGATGCGCCGTTTCACATTAACTGGTTTATGTGGTTCGCGGTGACGTTCGCTGATGTGACGATGCGTGATGCCTATGCCTTCTACCGGAAGCATGAAATCGCAGGCCTGCACTTGAGAGAGTTCGCGGATGGCTCTTGATAAGGCGAGATCGTCTGTTTTCCCGCCTGCCCCCGCAAGGGCAGGCGGCTTCTTTCGAGTGCGCATACTAGCGCATGCGACCGTAAGCACGGTGGATAGAATAAAGCTCGCGCCTTGCGGGTAAGAAAATTTTTCCGTATTTTCTCATAAGGGATGATAGGCTATTCGCACTATGGATGATGAAATCTTGACGATTAAGGAGGTCGCGGCCTACCTCAAGCTGACCGAGAAAACAGCCTATCGACTTGCTGCCGAGGGCGGTATTCCGGGCTTTAAGGTGGGTGGATCGTGGCGGTTTCGCCGTCGTGAAATTGAACAATGGATTGATGAGCAGTCGAAGAAGGGTGCTTTAAAAGGAAGGAAGTAAGCGTTGAACGCGGTTGAGATCGAAGAAGCCATATCCAGGCTAGCGGAACTACCGTTCGACGCTGAAGAGTTTCCGTTCGCGTTTCTGGAGGCGTTCGGCAATAAGGCCACGACGATCAAACGACTGCGTTCCGGCACGTCCAACAAGTCGGACGTTGGCGGCGTTCTCCAAACGAGCAACATTCATATCAAGGTGGCTGAGGAAGGCGCGGTGCCTGAGGCGCTGGCATCCCTCAAGGCCAGCCCTACGACAGCCAAAGCCCGCGCAAAATTCATCCTAGCAACAGACGGAAAAGACTTTCAGGCTGAAGACCTCAATACCGGCGAAGTTATCGTTTGTGACTACCCGGAATTCCATGATCATTTCGGCTTCTTCTTACCGCTTGCGGGTATCAGCACCGTTAAACAAATCCGCGAGAGCGCCTTCGACATCAAGGCGACCGGTCGCCTGAACCGCCTCTATGTAGAGCTCCTAAAAGACAATCCCGAATGGGGTACGGCGGAACGTCGCCACGACATGAATCACTTCATGGCCCGGCTGATCTTCTGCTTCTTTGCTGAGGATACGGATATTTTCAGGGAGGCAGACCAGTTTACGGCGACGATTGATCGTATGAGCGCAAAGGATAGCTCGAACACGCATGAAATTATCAGCGAGCTTTTCCGGTCGATGAACACGAAAATCGAAGATCGAGAGAAGGAAGGTATTGCCCGTTGGGCGAATAACTTTCCCTACGTGAATGGAGGCCTTTTCTCTGAGAACGTAGATGTCCCGCGATTCAGCCGGATCGCACGTTCCTACCTTCTACACATTGGCAATCTCGATTGGACAAAGATCAATCCCGACATCTTTGGCTCGATGATCCAGGCGGTTGCCGATGATGAAGAGCGCGGTGAACTCGGGATGCACTACACCAGTGTCCCGAACATTTTGAAGGTGCTTAATCCGCTGTTTCTTGATGATCTACGCGAGAAGCTTGAAGAGACAGGAGACAATGGCCGAAAGCTCCTAAACCTTCGAAATCGCATGGCCAAGATCAGGGTCTTCGATCCGGCCTGTGGCTCGGGCAATTTTCTTGTCATCGCTTATAAGGAAATGCGTGCCATTGAGGCGGAGATAAACAAAAGGCGAGACGAGTCTGATAGACGGTCGGAAATCCCGCTGACGAATTTTCGTGGTATCGAGCTCCGCGACTTTCCCGCTGAGATCGCGCGCCTCGCGCTCATCATAGCCGAGTACCAATGCGATGTGACCTACCGTGGTCAGAGGGAGGCTCTCCAGGACTTCCTCCCCCTCGATGCATTGAACTGGATCACCTGCGGCAACGCTCTTCGTATCGACTGGCTCAGCATCTGTCCACCAACGGGCACCGGCGTAAAGATGCACGGAGATGATCTGTTTACTACGCCCCTCGATCAAGCAGAGATCGATTTCGAGAATGAAGGTGGAGAAACCTACATCTGTGGAAACCCTCCATACAAAGGCACAAAAGGACAAAGCCCTTCTCAGAAAGATGATCTAGCAAAAATTTTCGAGAATTATCATGGCTCATTCAAAGTGCTTGATTATGTTTCCGGATGGTTTGTGAAGTCGGCAGAATATCTCTCCAAAACGATAGGGGGTGCCGCTCTCGTTTCAACAAACTCAATTTGCCAAGGCAATCAGGTTCCAGTGCTTTGGCCGCTAATTTACGATTTCGGCATTGAGATATCCTTTGCGCACACATCTTTTAAGTGGGCAAACCTCGCTGCAAACAACGCCGGTGTTACAGTTGTCATTGTCGGAATTTGTGCGAATCCGAACAACAAGAGGCTCTTCATCTCTGACGGGGAGACCGTCTCAACGATTTCGGACAGGAATATTAATCCCTATCTCGCACCCGCTAGGAACATCATTGTTGAGAAACGATCGACCCCATCACCTGACTTGGGAAAAATGGAACTTGGAAACCAGCCTTACGAGGGAGGATTCTTGATCTTTGAGCCCACCGAATTCGAGTGCTTAAAACTGACAGACTATGAACAGGAGAAGTTCCGAAAGAAGATCCTCGGATCAACAGAGGTAATAAACGGCACGCACCGATATTGCCTTTGGATCGATAACGATAATCTGGAAGCGGCTAAGGCAAATAGTCGTATCGGCGAGCAGATCGAAAAAGTCCGCGAATGGCGACTCGCTAGTTCGAGGCCCGCCACTCAAGCGATGGCTGGAAAATCCCATCAGTTCTGCGAGATGAAGTCCGGCAAAAATTCTGTCCTTATTGTCCCAATTAGAAGCTCCGAAAACCGTGAGTACCTTCCTTTCGGTTTGTATGACCACACTCATACAGTGAGTAATTTAGCTTATGCGATATATGATCCATCACTGCTCAATGCTGCGGTCGTAGGCTCAAGGCTGCATTTGGTCTGGATTAGCACCGTGTGCGGCAAGCTCGAAACCCGGTTTAGTTATTCGAACAAAATGGGTTGGAACACATTTCCTCTGCCCAAACTAACAGAGAAGAATAAAAGCGATCTTACTCGCTGTGCGGAGGACATCCTCCTTGCACGAGAGGCAAATTTTCCGGCGACCATCGCCGACCTCTACGATCCGGAAGGTATGCCTGACGATCTGCGTGCAGCGCATGATCGCAATGATGAGGTGCTTGAGCGCATCTACATCGGGCGACGTTTCAAGAATGATACGGAGCGATTGGAGAAATTATTCGAACTCTACACCAAGATGACCACGAAAGTCGGGGCGGTGTAACATGTTTCAGAAAGTCCCATATTCTGATCTGAACTCACGGCAAAAGGAAAACTACAACTTCCATCAGGTTGCCGCACGGCTCGCTGATTACGGTTTTAATTGTTTGCGTCTGACCGATGACTGGCAGGGGGCGGACTTCATTGCTTGCCACATCAATGGCGACACATTTTTAAAGGTGCAGCTCAAAGGGCGGCTTGTTATCGAGCGCAAGTACCAGGGCAAAGACATCCATATCGCCTTCATTAATGGCGACACGATGTATCTCTACGATCATGACCGGCTTGTTAGTCATCTGGAGGCGAACGGGCTCATCGGGGATGAGAGCGTCACCTGGCATGAAAAGGGTTTTCGGAGTTGGCCGAGGCCTCCCGTATGGGCAATCAATTTTCTAGAAGAGTTCAGGATATAAAAATGACCAAGAATGTTCCCTCCGTTTCCGTAACCTATGCCCAAAATGGAAATTCGACGAAGTCGAATGAGCTGGGTATGCGCCCGATGCAGGAGCGCGCTTACGAGAAACGGGGCGAGCAGTATCTTCTGATCAAATCTCCTCCGGCTTCGGGCAAGAGCCGCGCGTTAATGTTTGTGGCGCTCGACAAGCTTCACAACCAAGGGCTTCGCAAAGCAATCATCACGGTTCCCGAGAAATCCATCGGTTCAAGTTTTGCGGATGAGCCGCTCTCGAAATTCGGGTTTTGGGCCGATTGGCATGTTGAGCCCAAATGGAATTTGTGCAATGCGCCGGGTGCAGACGGCGGGAAGGCCGACTCCGTCAACGCGTTTCTAAAGGGAGATGATCAGGTTTTGGTCTGTCCTCATGCGACGTTCCGGAATGCCGTGGTCAAGTTCGGCATTGAGGCCTTTGACGATTGCCTAATCGCAGTGGACGAGTTCCACCACGTTTCAGCCAACCCTGAAAACAAGCTCGGCGCACAGCTCGCCGAACTAATTGCGCGCGACAAGGTTCATGTCGTCGCGATGACCGGTTCGTACTTCCGGGGCGATGCTGAGCCCGTCCTTATGCCGCATGACGAGGCGAAATTCGATACCGTCACCTACACCTACTATGAGCAGCTTAACGGCTATATGCACCTCAAGAAGCTCGATATCGGCTACTTCTTCTATTCCGGTGCCTATGCTGATGACATTCTCGAAGTTCTCGATCCAAACGAGAAGACGATCATTCACATCCCGAGCGTTAATTCTCGCGAGAGCACCAAGGATAAGCACCGCGAAGTCGAACATATTATTGATGAGCTTGGTGATTGGCAGGGAACCGATCCGAATACCGGATTCCAGCTTGTGAAAACTTCCGACGGTCGCGTTCTGCGCATTGCCGATTTGGTCGATGATGAAGCTGCGAAGCGGGACAAGGTATCCGCAGCGCTGAAAGACCCGGCGCAAAAGAACAATCGCGATCATGTCGATATCATCATCGCCCTCGGTATGGCCAAGGAGGGCTTTGATTGGGTTTGGTGTGAGCATGCATTGACCGTTGGCTATCGCGCCAGCCTGACCGAAATCGTTCAGATCATCGGGCGGGCCACACGGGATGCACCCGGCAAGGTGCGCGCGCGCTTCACGAACCTGATTGCCGAGCCGGATGCGTCCGAAGAGGCCGTGACCGAGGCGGTCAATGATACGTTGAAGGCGATTGCTGCCAGCTTGTTGATGGAGCAGGTTCTCGCGCCGCGCTTCAACTTTACGCCCAAGAAACCGGATAGCGGGCCGGTGGAAGGTTTCGATTATGGCGAAGGCGGTTACGATCCCGACAAATGTAATATCGGTTTCAGCGATGTGAGTGGCCAGTTCCAGATCGAGATCAAGGGCCTCAGCGAGCCTAAGAGCAAGGAAGCCGAGCGTATCTGTCAGGAAGATTTGAACGAGGTGATTGCCGCCTTTGTTCAGGACAAGCCGACTGTCGAGCGGGGCATGTTTGATGAAGAGCTTGTGCCGGAAGAGCTGACACAGGTTCGCATGGGTAAGATCATCAAGGACAAGTATCCCGAACTTGATGACGAGGATCAGGAGGCCGTTCGCCAGCACGCCGTCGCCGCCCTCAATCTGACACAAAAGGCGAAAGAGGCGGCGCTAGAGATCGATGAGGAAGAGCAGACCGCGAACACGGCGCTCCTTGATGGTGTCCGGAAGTTCGCGATGGATGTTCGTGACCTCGACATTGATCTGATCGACCGGATCAATCCGTTCAGCGAGGCCTACGCGATCCTTGCCAAAACGATGAGCGAAGAGAGCCTCAAACAGGTTGCCGCGATCATATCGGCCAAGAAGGTCCAGCTTACGCCCGAAGAGGCCCGCGATCTGGCCAAGCGCGCTTTGAAATTCAAACAGGAGCGAGGCCGGTTGCCCTCGATCACGTCGCCCGATGCCTGGGAAAAACGCATGGCCGAAGGCGTTGCCTATCTCGCCCGAATGAAGGCGGAGGCCGCTGATGGCTAAGCAGTTTACAGAAGATGATGACGCGCTTCTTGCCGAACTCGGAGTCGAAGTCGAGGCCAAGAAGGTTGCTGCGAGGACGCCACAGGAAGAGCGGGTGATTGCGGGCTTCGAGGAAATTCAGCGCTTTGTCGAGGAGCATGGTCATCCGCCGCAACACGGAGAAGACAAAGATGTTTTCGAGCGGCTTTACGCGGTTCGTCTTGATCGCCTGAGAGAGCTTGCCGAGTTCAAGCCACTCCTTGAACCGATCGATCAGGATGGGCTTCTTGAAGGGGGCAGTGCTGTTGCAGCAGTGGTCGATGAAGACATCGATGATGATGCTCTTCTTGCCGAACTCGGGGTCGCCGCGCCGTCATCAGAGATCGCGGAGCTCCGTCATGTTCGCTCCAGCGCGGAAAAGAGAGCAGCGGAAGAAATCGCCAACCGGCAGCGATGTGAGGATTTCGACAAGTTCAAGCCGCTGTTCGAAGCTGTGCAGAAAGAGCTAGATACCGGATCAAGAGAAACAAAGCAGTTTCGTAAAGACGCTGGCTTTGCAAAAGCGGACATTAAGGAAGGGCAATTTTTCATTCTTGGTGGACAGACAGCTTATGTGGCTGAGGTCGGAGAGTTTTTTGCAGCACCTAACGGGCAAACGGATGCCCGTATGCGTGTCATCTATTCCAACGGCACCGAGAGCGACCTGCTTTTGCGTTCAATGCAACGCGCCCTCTACAAGGATGAAACCAGCAGGATCATTTCCGATCCGGGCGCTGGCCCTTTATTCTCCGGAACCGTTGAAGACGAAGATGCATCCAGCGGAACGATCTACGTTCTCCGCAGCAAGTCTGACCTTCCAGTTGTCAAAGACAATCGTGATGTTCTTCACAAGATCGGGGTCACGAGCGGCAAGGTCGAGCGGCGGATTGCTAATGCCAAAATCGATGCGACGTTCCTTCTCGCGGATGTGGAAGTGGTCGCGACCTACGAACTCTTCAACATCAATCGCACCAAGCTTGAGAACCTGATCCACCGCATTTTCGATGCCGCGCGTCTCGATATCGAGATCAAGGACCGTTTCGGGAATCCCGTTGTCCCGCGCGAGTGGTTTCTCGTGCCGTTTGCGGCAATTGATGAGGCGGTCGAGCGCGTCAAGGATGGGACCATAAAGAGCTTTACCTATGATCCGCAGCAAGCCCGGCTTGTTGAAAGGAAGGCGGGATGAGCAATTCTCTACCGGAAATGACAGTATGTCTTGCTTCCCTTGCTTGCAGGTTACGAGCCCTATTTATGGGGCAAGGAGTGCGGAATGGATAATAGAGCGTCGCCGATAGGTTCTGCGTGGAGACGCTGGGACCTCCATCTACATACTCCCGATACCAAGTTGAACAATGCATATGGCGGTGCAGATGATGCTACTTGGAACCGATACATAGATATGCTGGAGAATTCTCCGGTTAGCGTTTTCGGAATCACCGACTACTTTTCTTCTAGCTCATTTTTTGAGCTAAGCCGCCGACACTTCGAGCGCCATGCTGAAACCGCTATAGTGTTTTTTCTAAATATCGAGTTTCGTCTCTCTGAATCAATTAGCCAAGACGGTAGTCACCCGAATATCCATGTCATTTTTGACAATGACCCCGACGTTTGTGGCGAAGAGAAAATTCAGCGCTTTTTGACAAATCTTGAGACCCAGTCGATTGACGATTCTAATGCCAAAACCCGTTGCTCCGATCTGGCGACCACCGCTGATTTTGAAGCTGCAACCGTCAGCCTGGATGACCTTTTGAAGGCGCTGAAAGACACGTTTGGCGACAGCAAGCCTTACCTTCTTGTATTTCCCGCTAACAATGACGGTCTTCGATCGACGGACTCAAATTCTCCCAGAAAAGTTGCTTTAGCTGATCGTATCGACAAAGAGTGTGACCTCTTTTTCGGTAACGCTAGCAACCGAGATTTTCTGCTTCGGACGGATCGCTATTCGCAGGGAAAATCAGTCCCGAAGCCCGTAGTCTCTGGGAGCGATGCCCATTCTTTCGATGACCTGGACCGACTTGAGGGCGATGTCTCTGGATTTCCCTCTACGTGGATCAAGGCCGACGCAACGTTCGTTGGCTTGAAGCAGATTTGTCATGAGCCAGCCAGCCGCGTTTTTATTGGACCTCAACCCGCTGTTATAGTGAGGCAACAGGAAGACGGGACAAGGTTTCTTGACCGGCTGCAAATAGATCAGGTCGAAGGTTATGACGAGTCCAATGGCCGATGGTTCAAGGCTGTCGATTTGCCTCTTAACCCCGAGCTCACCGCGATAATTGGGAACAAGGGCAGCGGCAAGAGTGCGATTGTAGATATCATTGGTTTGTTGGGTGAGAGTAGACAGGAGGAGTATTTCTCATTCCTGACAAACGACTCAAAGAGTAAGAAATTTCGGCAACGCGGTTTCGCAGAGAATTACAGCGCCTCGATTACGTGGCACACCGGCAAGACAGAAACAAAACTCCTCAGCGAGGGATGTGACGCGGACCGACCAGAAGCGGTTCGGTATTTGCCTCAAAATTATTTCGAACAACTGACTAACGAAATTGAAATTGAACAGTTCAGGACAGAAATAGAGGAAGTCGTTTTTTCGCACGTCGAGGAGACCGAAAAACTTGGAAAGTCATCATTCGCTGATCTCGAAGAGGCAAAAACCCTCCAAAACAAGCAGGAGATCAGCTCTCTAAAACGGCAGCTTCGGGAATTGAATATCGAGATTGTTGATCTTGAAGAGAAAAGCTCGCCTCGATACCGCAAACAACTCGAAGGCCAGATTGAAGCTAAACAGGAAGAGCTTAAGGCGCTTGATGAAGGCAAGCCGAAAGAGGTGAGCCAACCAGATACAGAAACGCCCGAGCAACAGGAGTTGGTGAAAAAAGTTGATGACCTGACAACGATCCTCACCTCCCTGAATGAGGCAGGTCAGCAGAAAGTATCAGAAACGACGGAATTGAAGGCGGGATTGCAATCCGCTGTGTCGGTGAAGGAGAGGCTAACAAGCCTTGATGCCCATACACGTGAAAGTATGGAGGAGATCACAGAAGCCCTTTCGGCGATTGGCCTCGACATATCCAAGGTTATAACCTTCCGTGTTGACCTCGCTCCGGTCGAGGCGAAGATCGAAGAGTTTCAGGCGAAAATTTCTGCGCTGGAGTTAGACAACCAGCGTGAGTTTTCACTCGATACAGATTTTTCCGAGCTGGCTACCACTCCTGACCTTCGGGCTGGGTACAAGTTTATTCAAGAGGAGATCGAACGCCTTAAGGAACAACTCAGCGCACCGCAACGGCGATATCAAGCGTACGTTGAGCGTCTCGCTGCGTGGAACGCGAAACGCCTTGATCTTGTGGGAAATGACGACGACCCAAAACATGAGACGCTAAACTGGTTGAAGAAGCAGCTTAAGTATGTCGATGAAACGTTGGCAGCTTCGCTGCATGCTCGCGAGCAGCAGCGCAAAGCGATTGTTGCGAGCGTGTATGAAAGCAAGAGCCAGTTTCTTAAGTTTTATCGCGATCTAAAAGCGAGCGTGGAAGAGCGTTTGCAGGCCGTTCGCACCGAAGGTTTTGATATCGCGATTGAAGCATCATTTATCGTAGATCGAGAGTTTCGCAGAGAGTTTCTGAACCATATCGACCAACGCAAAAGAGGACCGTATCGGAATTCACAGGAGGCGGACCAAGAGCTCTCACAAAGGATTCGCGAAGCGAATTGGGACGACTTCGAATCTGTCTATGCCTTTTGCGAACAAATTATCGAGAGGATGCAGGGCGCGGAGGAGAACGACCTCCTAATATCCGAACAAGCGCATGATGTGAAAGAGTTCTATGATTTTTTATTCTCTCTTGATTACCTGTCCTCGCGATACGAGCTCCGACTTGGAGGGAAAAATCTCAATGAATTGTCACCGGGCGAAAAGGGTCTCCTGCTCTTAATTTTTTACCTACAGCTTGATCGCAAAAATACCCCGCTGATAATCGATCAGCCGGAAGATAATTTGGATAACGAAAGCATTTTTAGTGTGTTGGCGAATTGCATTCGTGACGCAAAGAAGCACAGACAGGTCGTTCTGGTTACACATAACCCCAATCTTGCCGTTGGGGCGGACGCTGAGCAGATCATTTTTGTAAAGCTTGAAAAGACCGAGAACTATAAATTTTCCTATGAGACAGGAGCAATTGAGAACCCGAAATTGAACAGACGGATTGTTGACGTTCTTGAAGGCTCTCAGCCTGCTTTTGTTAAGAGGCGTCTCAAATACGGGATTAGGTGAAATCGTCGCGCACAACGGCATTGGCGGCGACGGAAGTCGGACGAATGCTTTAATCGATTGTGCCGCCCCATAGAAAGACATCCGACCGATGACAAACGAACAGCCCGACCCCAAGGTCGCCGTTAAAGCGGCAATGATTGGTGCTGCGCCGGAGCGCAAGGACGAGCTGGCGGAATTGTGGGCTCGCTACGACCCTGCCGTCGAACTCGCCCAGAAGGCGGGCAAGATAACGCTGAATGCTAACAAAGACCGGATACAAATCGATCCGAGGACGATGGATGTCTTCTGGCTTATCGGTTTTAGCGGATGGCGCGCTATCGAGAGCTATTCACCCCATGTAATCCTCTCTGCGGCGACCAATCAGAAACTCTCTGATTTATTCGATTGCGATGATGAGCTGGACGAGATTGAGCGCTCTTATAGAGAGCGCTTGGCCGCCGCCCAGGCCCTAATCAAAGCGGACGATACAGAGTCGATCGCATGGCCTGATGATATTCCCCGCCCGATTGATGACCGAAACGCAGTAAGCGATCCCCAATATCAGACGGCCTTCGATCTCACGACGCTGGCCGTTGCGTATACGCTGTTTCATGAATTCCGCCATGTGATGCTCGATGTCGATGGCGAACGCCATGACGACCTGCGGGAAGAAGAACTCTCCTGTGATGTTTGGGCGCGCGAGTTCATGACGGCGAAACTCGACGCCTATGGCGAGCGGCACAGTCACAGTTACCAAGAGGTCTTACGTAAGCGTTCGATGGGTCTCGTACTGGCTTCGCTCATCCTTCATGAAATCACGCCATTTTATGAGCACGGCGGAAGCTATGCCTATTTCTCGGTTGGTGATCGATTGCGCGCGATCCTGAGCAGCACAAACCTTGCGGACAATGATCATTTCTGGAGGTTTGCGGCGTCAGTTCTGGTCGGCATTTACCGGCGAAAACGCATGCCGATCGACACCGAACCCATGAGCGCGAAACTACTCGCAGATCATCTGCTATCGGGGCTTTAGCTCTCGTCTGTAATCTTGGGCCAGTTCACGTTCATATATGAGAACGGCGCATTGACGGTTACTTTGATGCCGTCAATTGGTTGGTCTTTAATGATGTCGACGGTGCCATCCTTTCTCACTTCAAAGGTAGCCAGAGTAAGAAGGTAGCCATACAGAAGGCACGCCACACATTCAAAATGGCCCTCTTCTGTTTCACGAGTTACTTCGGCAGGTTTCAGCAGTTTCTCTAATAATTCGCGGGTTTCCGTATCGCCTTCGTAACTGATAAGCGGGTCATCAGCTCGCTCAAGGACGAGAAACGGTCCACGATGTGTTGTCGTAAAAAGCCCAAAAAAGCGAATGTAATCGGTCACATTGTCTCTCGTTAGATTTATAGACTCCTTCTTATTGTGCTCGTGGATGGCAATCGAATGACCGTCCAGGGGGTACAACTCGTCATCGACTAGCAGAAAATATACGTCTGGCGTGTCATCACCCGTTTCCGGCTCACTGAGCCGCACAAGCGTTGTACTCTCGTAAAATGGCAGAGAACACTGGCGAACACGGGTTGTGGTTGTAGGTTTCCCGTATCTGCCATCGGTTTCTTTGACCGTTTCTATGATTTTGTTCGCGAGTTCGGCGGGAACGTCCCGCCATTTCTCTTCTTCATACATGTGCTGTTTTCCTCAAATCTGGCGGCTTGAGTTATTCATCCGAAGTCAGTGATCAAGTTTCCGCTCAAGGCTTTCGACAAGTTTCGAGCGAGCGTCCGCTCTTAGCTTGTCGAGATTGATCTGCCGCCATCTGATTGCAGGCAAATCAGGGACATGCTCAAGCTCGAGAAGGTTCCAATCCGGCGCACCGCGTTCGAACCCGATCAGGAACCGGCGATGATCATCGGGCATGTTGCCGATGATCTGTTTGATCAATGTCTCGCGTGTATCAAGTAGCGTTTCAAGCGGCACGGGCTCTTCGGTCATTCCTGCAAAGCCGCGATCATATTCGCGGGATATATCTTTTAGTGTCGGGCCGATCACTTCGTGCATCGGACGATCATGGCTCAAAAGATAGACGATGAAGGCGCGGCGCAGATCATCTGTGATGCCTTCATTTGCGAGCAGGTCGCGAACGTCAAAAAGGTCGCGTGGATGTTGCCGGTCGAGGGCGGCGACGATCTTGCCGCCATAGAGATCGGCAAACGAGACAAGCTTCATCTCGGCGAACCCGAAATTATCTTCGACGGCAGGTGAGACGGTTCGCGTCTCCGCTTCGAACACACAGCCTCTCAAAACCGGTGTGACTTCAATCTTGATCTGGACGCCATCACCACGCGCGAGCAGTTTCGTCACGGTTCCTTCCGCGTTCGGCATACCCGGCGTTATATCTTCTGCCGGTGATCCCGAGCCCGCAGCTTCGGCGATCCGCTTCATCGCAGCGTCAATCGCGCTCAAGGAATCCTCTCTCGACTGGACCGGCAGGTAGGTCAGGTCGATATCGACCGACAGGCGAGGCAAATCACGGACGAATAAATTGATCGCGGTTCCGCCTTTAAGGGCAAAACAGTCTTCTTCGGCCACGAAGGGCAGTACGCGGACAAGAAGCGATACCTGTTTTCTGTACTGGTCACTGAACGGCATCGAGGTCCTCCGGAATAGTTATCCGGTAGACCGGATCGAATTTGCCGCCGCGCACCAGCATGCGATCGCCTGAGCCGAGGTCGATTGCGTCACGGTCGAGATGCTTGCTCCAGGCGTGTTTGTGCCGGTCGGTAAAAAACAGGAAGAGCCGTTTGACCTTCACGCTATGACAATCGGCGAGAAGTTTGTTCAAGCGCCTCGGGCTGAGGGATGCCAAGCCCTCGAAAAGTTTGTCTGCCACATGGAAGCTCTCTTTGTCCGGCAACTCGTCCAGCAGCTCGAAGATTGCCCGCTCCAATGTCGAGACTGTCAGAGGCCAGTCCCACTGCCCCCACGGCAGCACATTGAACCCGCCATGCAAAGGATCGGCATTGATCGACCTGTCGGTTTTGACATTCCAGCTCAGGCTGGTTAGCCCGCGCGTGATTGGCTGATTGCGGAATAGTCTCGCGCTCTTGTGAAATGTGAATTTTTGGTCGAGCGGTAGCTTGCCCATCCAGCCGGGAAGCGGCTTGTCGCCATAGAGGTGAACCTCACGTACATCATGTGAGAGGAAATGGGCGTAGCCCTGGACTTCCAGAGCCGTGCGACCACCCACAATGACTGGAAACTCCATCAGAGTCTGGAGCGATATGACGACTTGTTCCCATTTAAGGGGGCTACCAGAGGCACCATAAGGGCGTCTGAAGACGCCGCGTGCCGGTTGTTCGAGCCAGTCGCTCTTGAGATATTGGGAGCGCAGTGAGCTGGAATAGCCATGCTCGGTGAGCCAGTTTGCTGTTACCAGCAGCCCCTCCGGCACCTTTTGCTCTAGCCACTTTAGCTTTGTCGTCTTTTGCTCATTCATACTGTCTAAAATAGCATTTTTATAAAGTATTTTCAATATGGACTTTGCTGCTTGGCGAAAATGCTAAGCCAAACTATGCAAAAAACAAAATCGGTAAAGTGACTTATCCGTTGGGGCGGGATTAAGACATGTGGAGCAGCACTCCTACTGCACCTTCTCCAGGACCCAATCGGCGAGACCGGTCTTAAGCGTCATGTCCGCTACCTTTGGTCCGGTCCAGACAAAGATGTCAGGGTGATCGGACTGCAGACCGCCCTTGGCCGTGTGGCAAACAAAGAACATCTGCTTGTAACCACTATTCGCCTCAAAGCCTGCCTCGTAATCGTTTAGCGTGTTTTGGTTGGCCTGGGATTTGACCTGTGCGAACGAGCGTTCACCCGTGACAGGGTTTTCGAGCTCGAACTCGATCATCTTTTGGCTTCCGCCAACACGGGAAATCCGGGGCCAGCCGGAGCGCTGGAAGATCAGATCAATAAGCGTCTCAAAATCTTTCCAGTAAAGCCGGTCAATGACCTGTTCAAGGCTATGCACGAGGGCTTCGCGGCAAGCAAGCGCGTCTTTGACCTTCGGGTCCATTTCATCGTTGATGATGCGCAGAACAGCGTCAGCACTATCGATGTTGCAGATCGTTCCCCGAAAACCCGATGCCGTTTTCGTCACATAACCGGGGAGAGAGCGCATATGTAAGGCGCGGCCATTGATATTCGTATTCTGCCAAGAACCGATGCAAGTCCGGTAGCGGGAGGGACCGAGCCTCTCCGGCGCGATGGTCTGCCAATCGGGATCAAGGCACATCGTCACGGCAGTGTCCGCGAAGCACCACCACAGATCGCCGTCTATAAACGTGATCCATAAACAACTCTCGGGCTGCTCGTAGAAGTCTCTCACTTGCCGCATATGATTGCTGGCAACGAAGGCTTTGTGGCCCGCATCCAGAAAGGATTGGTGAATAGCATCCCAATCCCCCCTGCGGCAGGCCTCATCCGAGGCTTCGTGATAGCCGAGATAGAGACGGCCTTCTTCGAGTGCCTGTTTTTCATAGCCCCCGCCGCCGCCAAGCTTGATGAAGCGTACCGTGCTCGCCTTGATTTTGTCTGCCATCATGATGCCCTCAGCATTCGTTTGAGTTCTCTCAGGGCGTAGCCTTTGTTGCCGACTTCTTCGCGAACCTGGCGGACATCAATGCCGTAGACGATATGGCCGCGTAGCGTCGTTGCGAACGACGCCCAAAACTTCCACTGCCCGCCATCACCCGGGGCGGGCAGTTTGTCCGTGTCCCGGTGGCCAGCAAAACAAAGTGACCTCGGATTCTTCGAGCTACGAAAGACGCTCAGCCGCTGCCAGTCATGGAGGCGGTAGCGCGTTCCCTTGGCAAAAACCGCTGACGCGATCGTCACGTTCTGTTTGTCGATTTCGTAGCCGTGAGCTTCCATGACCTGCCTGACCATGTGGCCGATCATCTGCTTCACCCTGTCGTCGAGTATTTCTTCGCCGAATTCCTCCCCGAATTCCGCGAGCAGTGCTTCTTCAATGCCCGCCACAGCCGGATTCCCGAGATCGGTCGCTGTATCCATACGTGTCACGATGTCGGACCGGTTCAAGAAGGGCCAGAGCTTCTTGCCAAGCGGAGTTTGCGCGAGGCTTTTGAAGTTGCCGGGATCGTATTCAAGCATTTTTCTTTCCATGATTTTCTCCATCGATTGACGGCGCATCACAAAGACACACCAAATTCATACAGTATATATATACACGGCATAAATCACGGAGTCAATCCGGTGGAATCAAAGCTCTGACATTGCGGCGCTATTCAAGACTTATCCTCATTCACCGCTAGCTCATTCAGATGAACCGTATCAATCGACATGAAGGCAGGGGGGATCGGGCTATGCCAGTAGGTTTGCTGGAAATCCTTCACTGCGCCGTCTTTACCCGCGATCTGGTGCCGTCGCTGACGCCCCGCCGTATGCACGATCAGATCAGCGACTTCGAGGCCCGGCTCCATATGCTCCTTCGCCATGAAACAGCCTTCGACATCTAGAAGCTTTCCAGCTGCGTTCACCAGGTTCATATTTGCCAGATCGAAATCCCGCTCAACGAGCTTGTCTCCGCGACCGGATGCCTCGAAAACCAATGCAACATCTGTCGCATCGTCATATGTAGCGACAAGACGCCGGATGAAGTTGATCGTCACCAACGAGATGGCACGATGTCCGTCTACCCCTTCTGGGAGCTCCGTCCTGGAGTCACTCATCGTCGCGAAGCGCCAGAACGGCAGTTTCAGGAACCTGTTGATCCCGGTGATCTGTACTTTTGTCGGCCTCGATTGCTCGAAATCGGTTGCATGGAAGGACTTGTTCGCTCCGCCCAGCCGCTCACGCTTTAGCCTCCGCCAAGGTTTCTTGATCAGTTTTCGGTAGTCGCGCCCCATGACCGCGCAGCCGCCGCGTCCGAAAGTCGGATTTTTGGGATCGCTATAGTCCTCATTGCCGGTCTCATCGATGAAGACCATGAGCGTCCTTGGTGTTGGGGTGAGTGAATCATCTGTCATTACATGAAGAATGATACAGCAAGAATTGGTTTCAGTTCGAAGTAGCGCGCGCGTTCTCCCGAGATTTTCCAACGCGTCCGCCCATTTTGAAGAATGTCCGGACCGGGCTCTCGTGAACCGAACCCCATAAAGGTGGGTTTCGGCCCTCCGGCTTCGATCCCTCGCGCACTAAAAAGTCGGCCACGTCCCGTGGCCGTCGTTCCAAAAATACAGAAGGGGTCAGGGTGGGCGCTGCCCTCCCTCCCTTGGCACGTCTTCTTTCGGCCCGGCAGGGTCGCGCTCGGCGCAAGCCAGGTATGGCACGCGCCGCTCGCAACCCGGCCAGCCACGAACCCGCACCGACCCACACCCTCCCGCTCTCGCCGAGGGGCAGGGGTGCAAGCGCACCCTTGTGCAATTTTTTAAAAGGAGAGTGGCCGCGTCCGGAACAATTAATATTGATACAGAGCCCGAGGATGAGGACGAAGAGGGCTAATGGCTCACCCTGCTGAAAGTGCCGGTTTTGTATGGTTTTCCGGCACTAGAAGCCCGTAAACAGCGAAAAGTAAGTAAAGTTGGTTGCGAGCCCCCGCAACCAACTTTAATTGCGCCCCCTCAGCGGGGCGTAATTTATGTTCAAGGCCAGTCCCCGCAACCAAAGAAAAGCCCTTGGTGCTCAACGCATCAGGGGCTTTTTCTTTGGAGCGACCTACGGGCATCGGGCGAAAAACCTGATGGTCGTAGGCTTCGGGTGTTTGATTTTGGTCGATCAAACTGAGAATGCTTACGTATCTAGTGGATGAGTTTTGAATTTCAGGACCGTGAACAGCTACACATTCACCACACATTTTTGGAACCACTAGAGTGGCATCTGGTCAACGGTTGTTGATTTCTCGGTGTAGTGTAAATGCAGCGAAGCTCTCTGATGAAAACCAAGACTCTTGTGCAGCTGGATGAAGAGTGCTGAAGAGGGCTTTCCTGGAGCTCTCATCAAACTCCACCATCTGATTTTGTCACAAACTCGGTCACTTTTAGGACCTGTGCTTACAGTTTGAGTTTTTGATAAAGCCTCTCAAACAAAAATTTCAGTTTTCATGAATTCCACAAACATGCCTTGAAGATCAAAATCTGGATGGTTTGCCGTCACCAGATCAATGGCTTGTGGTACGCTTAGAGAGGCTTTGCAGGCACTGAGAAACTCAAACTGAGCGACGCTGATTTCCTCAATCACCACTTCATGCTCGTCTCGTGTCACAAGAACAACCTCGCCGTCTCGGTCTGTCCGTCGTCAGGTATTTTGGGACAGAAGGCAGCCTGACTTAGTGAGAGTTTAGCTCATCTGGTTTCAGTTAAGCAGCGGATTTAGCGTGCTGCAAGCGCCTTAGTTTCATCGTCTTCCTTTTGATCTTCTCCCTTTCAAGCAGAATGGTTTGTCCGCGTCCAGTGTAGACGTC
>TARA_R110002110_G_scaffold189106_1_pt1 | contig 36005 bp, 48 predicted proteins | sample TARA_R110002110 | Tara Oceans TARA_R110002110 (sample SAMEA4397330) | marine metagenome | biome: Polar Biome; feature: [SRF] surface water layer (ENVO:00010504); material: water (ENVO:00002006), including particulate matter (ENVO:01000060) such as... | depth 5 m | reverse complement strand
GTAATATTATAATTCCAAATAATAAAACATATAGAGCTATAAGGCATGATATAATTAGGAAAAAACAAGAAAACAATGATAATATAGTGCATCATCCAAATGCAAAAACAAAACAAATTAGAGATATATTTAAAACTGAATTAGATTTTAGTCCTAATCATAGATTAACGATATTAGAATTATTTGCAGGTAGAGGTAATATTACTAAAGTTTATGAAGATTACGGCTTTGTTGATGCTTATGATAAGAAGTACTTAAATACAGGAGATAGTTTTATAATTTTTCATAAATTAATAGCAGAAAAAAATAAATTTAATGTTATAGATTTAGATCCTTATGGATTCCCTAATAGATTCTTTCCTGATATTTTTTTATTAATTGATAAAGGGATTATGTTTATAACAATGCCTAAACCATACGTTAATATATTAAATGGAATTACACAAACACATCTAATAAGTTATTTTGACGATCATAATCCATCAGAAAAAAAGATTATTGAAAAGTTTGTACTTTTTGGGTTATGTCATTGGAGAAAAGTAGAATTATTAAATGTATTAAATTTAAAAAGCGTATGGAGATTTGCCTTTAAGGTTGAAAAGGTAAAAGCTACTGATTATACAGGAGTAAAAAATAGATAGATTTTTGCTTAATTTTTTGTATATTACAATAAATAAACTCAATATATGAAAACAATAATCTTAGATGCAGGTCATGGAGGTATGATTAATGGTAAGTACCAGACCAAAGGAAAACGTTCCCCAGTTTGGGAAGATGGTTCTGTACTTTATGAAGGAGAATGTAACAGACAGATAAAAGATAGAGTAATGGAGCTTATGCAGTTCCATAGAATGCCCTATTACGATGTTAATCCGGAGCAGATTGATATATCACTCAAAGAACGTGTAACACGTGCTAATAGAGTATCAAATTCACTTTATATCAGCATACATTCAAATGCAGGAGGAGGAACAGGCTGTGAAGTATTCGTGTCCAATAATTGTAGTGATAAATCTAAATCAATGGCAAAGGATTTTGAGGATCTGTACTACCCTCTTTTTGATGGAGAACGCTGGAGAGGAATTAAGCAGTCAGATTTCTATGTAATCAAAAACACTAAGATGCCTGCCGTATTGATTGAATCCTTCTTTATGGACACAGAAAAAGAATGCAAAAAGTACCTAATGACAAAAGCAGGAAGAGACAGGATAGCTATATGGGTTTTTGAAAGCATTAAAAAGATGGTATAGCATGAAATTATCTACCACTAGCATAGCCTTTATAGTTCAGGCTGTAATTATATTAATACTGTTCCTGGTAATAGTATTCAAGAAGAAACCTGAGCCATATATCAACTATAATCAGATCCGGATGGATATGCAGGAGACAATAAATATCCTGAAGTATGATTTTGATCAGCTAAGTAATGAAAATACAGTACTTTTCAACAAAATAGACTCCTTAAAATTTGCTATTCCTGACCATAAAAGAAGATTAGACAAGATCAGCAAAGAAATAAATAGATTAAATGAAACATACACTACTATTAATTACCGGGATAGCTCTGATGCTGCCCTTATCAGCAGATTGTCAAGAGGTTTTAGTCTCCAGGTCACTACTGGAGCAGGTAGCTAACAGATTAGACTCCTTTGATGTGCTAAAAAAGGTCAATTATCAGTGCATGATCTACAAAGATTCATGTAATTTGCTAACTATTAAGCAATTTGACCTGATAGGTAGCCAGACAGGAGTAATTTCTAACCAAAAAGAGCAGATCTCACTACTTCAGGAGGTAGAAGAGCAGCATATTAAGACCTTAGATGTGAATAAGGAGTATATTGAGATGCTAAAAAAGGAAAAAAAGAAGCTTAAGGTAAAAAACACTATCTCCTTAGTTGGAGGAGGAGTATTAACTGTAGGACTAACCACTGCACTGCTTATAAGCCTGTTGCAATGACTATTTTTTTTCCTTAGTTCTACTTTTTAGCTTGCTGATCCTCTCTTTTTGCTTCTTACAAAAGTCCTCTAAGCACTTTTGATGATCTACTTTTACTTTTGGCATAGCCTTAATTAAATTTTTCATTTATTAACTGATTTATGCTACTGACGGCTGTTACTACAGACTCCAATGCTTCCAGCGTTTCAAGATCTCTCTCTCTAATATAGGTATTTAGCTCTTTTAATTCTATTGCTTGAACATCTTTAACATCTTTTAACTCCTTCCTACTAGCTTTTCGCTCTGCTATTGTCTCCTTTTTAGTTTCTTTTTTATCCCTCCAAAGAACAAAGATACCTAAAGATAAAGCAATAATAGTAGGAGTTTGCTCTAAAAGTTTGAAAAGTATTTCCTCCATAGGTTTATAATTATATACGTTATTTATTTATTTATGTTTAGGGAACATCTGACACATACTCCCCTACTGTTCCACTGGTCAAAGTCATATCTACATTTGCCACGCTTCCCCTATTAGCCATCAACGGATATGTAGATATATCTGTAGGCGTTCCATCTCCACATCTGTACCACTGTTTCGGACTGTAAGGAGCAAAATCAAAATCTCCACTCCCTCCATTATGAAACGTGCTTGCATCTGCAATTAAGTCTCCGCTAAATGTTACTAACTCTGATATTTTAACAAAGTTTGCTAATGGTTCTTCCCCTAATTTGTGTGTATTAAGAAGTCCTGTTGAACTACAAAATATACCTCCTCCATGCCCTGTACCATTATATCCAGCAATTCCACTAGCCGTCACATCTACTCCATCTATTGCCAATTTAAAAGATGCTGCACTTGAACTATTTATATCTGTTCCATCATAGGTAAACATTACTGAATGCCATACATCTCTTGTTATTGGCGGAGATAGCAAATATACACGATTAGGGAATAAACCAACAAAAACAGAGGTTCTCATAAAATTATGTGGCGCTCCCCAAGACCTAGAATTAAACGCAATACCATTAGTTACTCCACCTGCTATAGTAGCATGAGCAGCCCCAAAAGTCAAACCACCTCTAAAAGTTCCTGTTCCATCTGTACTTAAATGCTTAAGCCAGAAAAAGATAGTCCATGCTGCTCCTGTTGATGTACCACTAGCCATATAAAACGGACTGTTATTGTTTTGTGCAGGAGTAGATCCAGTATCAAAATAACTGGATGCACTTCCTGCCCATGAGTACGTATTGACTAGAGCTGCTGACACAGTAAGTACTATTGTCTCTGTTACACTTCCGTAATAGTTGGTTGCACGTACTATTATATTGTACGTTCCCGGCAATAATAATGATCCTCCTATAATGGTTTTATGCTGTCCGGCTACACTTACTACGCCTGTAGGTAAAGAGTCATAAGTCCAGGTAACTACATCTGTTCCTGTTGGAGTAAAATTTATAGAATTACCAAAAGTCAAAGCAATACTAGCAGGAGTTATAGTAGGAGGATTCGTAGATGTTCCTGTATTTGTAAACAGTCCGTTTAGCTCATTTACTGCAGTAGCTAAAACCTGAGTAACTAATACCCCAGCAATAAAAATAGATTCCAGATCTAATCTGTCTATCAATATTTTATGCCCTCCTATTAATTGGATTCTTATATCAGTTCCATTAGCTATAGCCTCTATAACATTTACATCATGACTTGTTATTACATTTCCACTTATAGGATCTTTAAACATGACAGAAGTTAATGTAGCTTCCTGCTCAAAGTTCATAGTAATACGCTCAAATGTCTCTGACTTTAGAGGCAGTATCTCCGGAGCTGCAGCTCCTGACAGTATAAAAGCATTCAGATATGCCCGGACCTGAGCAAAGTTTCCTACAGCAGCACTTAAGCTATCCTGTATGTTTTCTACTATATCATAGTTTTCTATAGTAGGATCTGTCCTATTAAAAACAGTAACTATATTATCCTGAATCCTAAAAGTGCATACTGATATATTAATATTTATTACAGGTTCTGCATTCTTTTCCAGTACCACTAAATCCCCTGACTGATATACTTTCATTGCCATATTCTAACAGTTTATTTTACGATCATTTTCTTTTCTATCACTGAATGAAAGATTGATGTTACAGCCTCTATCAGTGACAAAAAACTCAGTACCTGCATTACCCTCTAATTTAACAGGCATTAACTCATACTTGTAACTATGATTGTTTTTGTTGTAATCTGATATAAATAGCTCTTTACCAAATAGTACAAAATTCCATAGATCCTCTGTTATACATTCAGGTATTTGTAGTGCCTGGTATTTATATTCTCTTTTGCTGCTCATAGTATTCTGCATAAAGCTGTAATCTCTTTTGGCTATATTGTCCTGCTCAAAGCTATACTCTGCCCGGCCAAAGAATCCCGGAAGTCTCATACTAGTAGTGTATCCTGAATTGGTAAAATCTGTATCCTTAGCCACTAATAAGCCGTCTATTATAGAATCTATCCTTACAGTTTTATCTGCTAAATTTACACTAAAATTCTTAAGATTAAAGGTATTAGAGAATAGATCTACAGATATCCCTGCTATAGTTAACTCCTGCTTTATCTGATATGCTCCTTCCCCTAATAAGCTAAGTACTTTCCTCCAGTCCACAATATAATAACTTAGCTCTGTCTGCACTCCTCCAAAGTCTTGAAAAGTTCCATAAGTAGCAGAATTTAAAGCGTATAATGTGGTAGTAGCTACATCATATAACTTGAAATCTACAGTACTATTAGGAAGTTCCCTCTTAAACCAACTACCTGAAAAGTCATTCCTGTAAGGATCTGTATCTGATAGATCTCCAAAAACTATATTATTAAAGCAGCACTTACTGAAGCCTCTGTTTGGAGGAGGAGCAGCAGGAAGATTTACCCTCTGAGCATATCCTATAGTCCTTTCTCCACTTGGACAAACTGATGAAGCTCTAGTCTCTAAGCACTCATCACAGTTGTCATATTCTGTATAAGCAGTAGATATTAACTCCTGTGCTGCAGATGCCTCCTCTATAAGATTCCAGCAATCACAGGTACCATCTTTTCTGAATACTTGCTTTGTAGGAGCTAAAATAGGGAATCCAAAAGATCTAAATACTCCTGTCTCGCAGTTTTTATATAACCATACTCCATAGCTAGGGCTACATGTGTTTTCTGTAGTAACTGCTAATATTGGTAACCAGGTAAAACACTTTTCTGCATCAGTACCTAAATACTGCAGCTCATAGGTTCTTGACTGGTCTATAACTCCCTGATTGATATACACTACATCTCCCTCCATTGGATGCCGGGCATGCCAACAAACATTAGTAATTGATGGATACCTTGCTATATCACATGATTGTAAAAGATAACTTTCTGCCATAATTTTATTATTTACATCCTTCTCTACCTGTTATTTTATAACGTGTAGCGTTTATTAATTTACCTGGATCTACCAGGCAAGTACATCTCAATAGCGTAGGATTAACTATCTGAACTTCCAACAATGTAGCAGGAGATATAGGCAATAATGGATTATCTATTTCAGGTAGCCAAATGCTGGATAGCTGTCTGTACTCCATCTGACCTGCTCCACCATCTACCTCTATAGTATTAATCCCATATACATCAGCCAAACTACTCCAGGTTCCGGTAGCTCTGGTATAATCTATTTCTATTCTTACTATCTCATTATTTAATATAACTCCTAAAGTTCCACCATAAATAGGATCAGTACCGCCTACTAGCAAGGTCATATCTGATTCTCTATAATACTTTATAGCTGTAGTAATATCAGAATTATCATCATAATCTACAAAGGTCAAAGGTTTAGTATTTTTATATACTACATTATTTCCATTTAATACAGCATCTGTATAAACTACAAAGCTAAAGGTATATCCTGCATTACTAAGCCATTGGAACCAGTCATTATTAATTCCATCCTGCAGCTGCAGGTTATTATAAAAGTCTGTTTTTATTGCTGCAGGTACATTGATTCTTTTTATCCAGTCTTCCCATCTTAGCTTAAATCCATACAGACCTCTGACTCCTTTTAGAGTTCCGGTATCCAATGCAGGCCAATGATCCACCTTAATAAAATTCTTATTATTTCCTGCCCCTAATTTAAAGCCTCTACTAGCATCAAAATTAAACTGAGTAGGATCAGGATATTGTGTTAGATCTACTTTAAATATATCCAGCTCATAAGTCAGGCCATCACTAATACGCTCTACTATTATTCCATAACTCAAAGCTGTAGGAATAGGGATCGTTGGTCCTGTAGCTGTATCTATCTGAAAAAATACCCTGCTCAAAATACCATCCTCTATTCTGAAATCATTGCCACATGTCAGAGCTACAGAGTTTTCATCCTGAGTATGATCCAGGTACTCTATGGTCATTCCGGGAAAAGCTCCTATAGGTTCTATGTAGGTATCTAATTGATTGTAATCTAAAAGCATAGATACCCTATTAGACTTGTTAGTTATCTGGCTTATATCTGCCATGCTTACCCATAATGCATAATTCCTTTCTGTAATATCCTTTGCATCCATTAATGTAGTGAATGCTGCATTAGGAACAAAGGTACATTCAAAGGTAATTTGTGTAGCTCCTGTAGCCATAAACCGAACATAAGTAGCATCCATCTTAGCAGCATCGTTACTATATCCAAAACTTACAGGAATTGCAGAGGCAGGAGTAAATGTAAATACTGTAGATGCAGGGAAGAAATCTCCAAAACCTTCTGCATCTCCTCCTGTTTGCATCTTCAGGTTTTTATAAAATGGATATTGGTTATGCTTATAATCTGTTTCCTCTATTGGGATCCATGAGAATCCAAAAGAAAATTTGCCTGTACTAGCATTAGTAACTCCATCTATTACTGCAGTAACCTTGATAGGATTAGCATGATCCAATTGTGATACTGTAGTGAATGCTGCATTCTGATATAATACAGATGTTAGTGTAAAATCATTAGGAAGTCCGTTAAAGTTCTCATTAAACCATCCTGTATTACCTAGCTTTGCAGTATTAGTAAGCTGATTCTTTATCTGTACGTTTGGATTATTATAGACAGGATAGCCTATTAGCTCAAAGTTATCCGTTAATGATGCAGCATCAAATGTCTGAGATGGACTGATCATCTGTTCAAAGTTAGTAACATCCTCAAAAAAGCTACTGATCATGAAGATAATCTCAAATCTATAATTAAATGCTATTCCCTCAGGACCTAAATAGGTTATATTAGTAGATGCTATGCTCATTCCTGACTGGTTACCTAAAGCTATCATAGGTAATGTTGTTCCAATAGGCATCAAAATTGGATCATCAGTATCCTCCTTTAAAAACTCTGTCAGAGTACCATCAATAAAGCTAGTTAAGTTTGTACCGCTACCATTCTCCATCTGACCATAAGTAAACTTAATACCCTGAGGACGTTTTGTAGAGTACACTACTGCATCTGTGATCTTATAATCTGCATATGTAGCAGGCATTATATTGGTATATTGACTGCCTAAGGTAGTATAATCAATTCCATTAATATCTACTAAATAAGCTTTATTTACATCTATTCTCCCTATGTAAGCATAGCCTGATCCTGGTATTCTGTTAATAGTCACTACAGGAGATGGTCCTGTAGTATCCTGATATAACCATTCTACTACTATTGCATCCCCTTCAGCAAAGCCGTAATCGTTCCACGTTCCGGAGGTTAATGTTAACACATTAGGATCATCTAAAAAAAGATTGTTAGTAGTAGTAAAATTTACCTGCACACTAAACGCTGCATCTATAGTCAGCTTCTGCCATACTCCGACATTACCTAAAAGCCAGTTCTCCTTAATTGCAGGATCTACAGCATCTCCAGGTCTGAACATGTTTTCATACTGTCTATTTAATATCTCTACTGCCATCTTTTATTATTTTTGTCATGTTGTTAATCTCAGTATCTACATTCTCGCCATTCTTAGCTTTTTTTAATAAGAGCTTTATTTGTTTAGTTTGCTCCTGAATACTTCTGATCTGATCATCTGTAGCATTCTGCATCATTCCCTCCATTACTATATCTATGCTTTTTTGAGCATTTGATAGCATATCATTAGCCTGTTGAATAGTCTCATTAAGTATATTTAATTGCTCCTGCATTTTCATAAGTAAGTTATGTTAAAATTATCATCATAAATTCTGTTGATCTTGTAGCTTATAGTAGCAAAATTATTCCATATCTCCCACTCTAAGGATTCTATTTCTGCAGCCTCTCCTGATACAGTTTCTACCTGGTTGTTATCCAATAGCTGAACAAAATCAGCAAAACAAAAAGGAATCTTCTGATCCTTATACAGCCAGTACTGATTATGCTTACCATTGATCTGTTTAAAGCTATTGATGTAGTGGTAGTTATTCCATAGATTAGTAGCACTCATGATCTCCCTCTGATCCATCTGTAGACTACTACCACCCATTACTACCATCTTAGGACTGGAGCTAAAATGTGATGATGTATGCATCGCTCCTATCCTGCTATTGATCTGTCCTGATAACCCCTGAGGATTCCCTGCCTGACCTGTAAAAGCATCTACTACACTAACCAGAGCTTTAACTATCTCCTCTATTGCTGTTAATGAATCCTTCCGGACTCCCATACTGAAAGGAATAGGTACCTCCTGCAGTCCTGTTAAGGTAGTTAATTTTGGATTAATAGTTATCTTTGGACTCAGTACAGCCTGGAATACCCGGCCATCCTGATTATCAAGAGTATTCATATCCTGAGAATCAAAATTCCAGTTTATATTATATGAGCTCCTTAGCTGATCTGTATTAAATCCATTACTATCAAATAGCTTATCCTGATCAATAAAGGTATCAGGAATAACATAGCCTGCAGATTTTTGGAAGTGATCCCTCCTTTCAAATATAAAGACTCCATTTTGTAATTGAAAATCTGCATTAAACATATCTTTAAAAGTCCTAACTACTCCTGCAAATGTATCTGTTACATCCTGCTGAGATGGTACTCCTGTTTCTCTCCATGATGCATCTGCTGCTGTAGGCTTCTCGCCTCCTCTATGCCCTTTGGATGGAATCAAAACCCACTTGTTAGATCCTGTATCTATGCTATCCAGTAGAGTAGATTGCAAAGTTAATCCTAAATGCTCTAATGCCCTGGTAAATAATAATTTTACAGGCATTCCTTTATGGTATCTCTTTGCAGGCATTAACTGATCTATGATCTGCTCCGTTAATTTTACCAATGCAAAGACTATAGCTACAGTGTATGCAACTTGAGCTATGAGCTTCAGGGCAGCAAGGATTATGTTACCTATATCATATGCTACTACCTGCCCTGCTCCAAAACCTACACTAACTCCAACTACCGGGACTGCTGCATCTGTAAGATCACTGATTCTATCAGAGATAGCCTTAATGCTCTCCACAAGTTCCTTAGTCATCATAAAGGTACTGATCCCTAAGATCAGCAATTGCGCTCCATCTGGAATATAGTTGATAACATAGGGAACTCCTACAAAGTCCGCATCTGTAATAACTCCTATATCCTGCAGGTATCTATAGCTGAATCCTCCTGCTACATCATTTAACCAGTCACTGCCCTGCTCACGTTTTATGCTGCATTCTACTTCACACTTATCTATAAAGGTAACTCCTGCACTGAAATCTAAAAACCCTTCAAAGCTATGAGGATTAGATAGATCCCCTACCTCTATTCTGTATGGATCTCCTTCAAAAAATCCTACTCCTCCATTAATACCTGATAAGATCCTGTCTTTTAATGCCTGGCCTTCAGTAGCTACTAACTTGATACTATTGATAGTAATGTTAGCAGCTTCTTTTTTGCCTGCCCAATCCATAGTTATCTTAGCCTGATCAAAGTCTCTAGGATTAACTAATACCCCATTTCTATAGTGCCTAATATCAGCCATTATAATCGTTTTCTCTGTTTACTTATATTAGTCATTCTATTACTTGTAACTCTTTTGCTGATCTCTACAAAGTAATCAGTCATCTGCATAATATCAAAGTCATTTTTTGGTATATCTTCAAAAGCTCTACGCATAGCCCGGACCTCATTCTCTAACCTACCGAATGTATTAGATGTGCCACTTAGGCCATCATTAAACCTACCTTGCTGATCCAGGTACATGTTACGCTGCAGAGGAGAATAGAAGTAATCACTCATGGCCTCTCCAAAGTCTCCACCTGCTCTGCCTGTTAGACCATATCTTTTTACATCATCTGCAGTAACTACATATTCATTTTTATGGACCAGACCTGCTACGTCTGAGTTAGAAGATCCTGATCCAGTATATCCTCCCTCTTCAAATCCTTCACTTAATGCCTTTAGTAAGCTCCAGTCCACGAGGCCTCTGGCTAAAGCATTAGAATCGCCCGAGGCGGCATATGCGCTCACTAAATTAAACAGCGCTACTAACTCTGCAGCCTGTTTAGCTTTCTTCTCTGCTCTTATCCTTTCTGCTTCCCTTTGTGCTAATTGTTCCTGCTCAAATTTAAGAGTATTAGATAGACCTTGTTCTGCTCTTTCTCTTTGTGTTTCTACTGCTGCAGATTGTTGCTCTACTAATGATGCTGCTCCTTCTGCCTGTTTGTTAAAGGTATCCACTATTGCAGCTCCTACTTTTTTGGCTGTATCATTTATATCCTCTAATAGCTTTTTAGTTTTTGCTGCTCTTACCTCTGCTTGTCTTTCTTTTTGGTTTTGTGCTGCCTCTTCTTTGTCTATCTGTTTCTTTAGATCCTCTTCAATCTCTTTATTTATATCTTTTTGCTCTAAAGCATTTATAGTTTTTATCTCAATGGTTTTAATAGCAAAATCCTTTCTTATCTGTAGCTTCTTATTCTCAGATGCTTCTAATTGCTCCTCTGATAATTTCTGATTATCTGCCTCTACTTCTAATATTTGTTTGGCGGACTCATCTCTAAAAGCTATTACCTCAGCACTGTTATCTTTGTAAATATTTATAAGAGTTTGCTCCTGATTCTCCTGCAGCTTTAAAAAAGCATCAAAATTTTGCTCTCTTTTCTGTTGTAGTGCTTTAAAACTAAGATCCTCTAATGCTAATAGTCTTTCCTGCTTATCCTTAATATTTTGTGCTTCTGCCATTTCTATCTGCATCTGCAATGATGCTATAGCTTTGATCCTGGCATCTATATCTTTTTGTAGTTTTACCTGTTTCTTTAGTAGGTCATTTTGTTCTTTTAATTCCTCTGCTGTTTTCTTTGCTGATTCCTCTTTTTTCTTTGCTAAAATAGCATTCTCTTTATCTACTATTATTTGCTCTTTTGAAGCTTGAAAGGCATCATTAAAAGCCTCTGCTATTCCTTTTCTAGTACCATATTGTTTTACTAATAGGTCTGTTTGTTCCTCTTCTAATTTTTTCCTTTTAATCAGGCTTTCTACATCAAAAGGAGATATTAATAATTTAGCCTCTACTATTAACCTTCCTATACTTATTCTAGCAGAAGCAAAAGTATCAGTAAACTTCTCTTTAATAACTCCTAATGCTGCTCCTACTCCTGAAAATACTGCAGGCAATAATGATAGCTTTCCTAAGATCCAATTAATGGCAGGAGCTAGAGTATTCAGGATGCTTACTCCTATGTTTGATACTGATGCTTTTAATCCTACAAAATTATCTGACAGTTTCTGTAGCTCTGGATTAGCTTCTTTGTTTTGCTCTATCAGATTACCCATAGCTCTACCTATATTCCTGATGGCCTGACCTATACCCCTTCCAATAAATACCCCTGCTGCTACTTTTCCAAGTTTGCCTAATCCTTTTGTATAGTTCCCTACGTTCCTCCTGTTATCTCCTGTCTGTTTCTCTAACTTTTTGAGCTGATTAGTAAGGTCTTTTTTTGTTTTAATTAATTTTTTGCCCTCTTTACCATTTTTTAATTCCTCCTTACTTAGCTTCTTCCAGGATATAGTAGTTAATGATAGCTTTGCTCTGAGCTTTTCTATCTCTCCGGACTCCTTACTTTGCAGTATAGCCATCTGTTTAGCTACCTGGATACGTTCCCGGTTAGCTATCTTTTGCTTTTCTCTGGCTATTAGCTCCTCATTAGTAAGATCATTGGATTTTTTCTTAGTCTTTTGTGCTTTTGTCTCCTCTACTTCCAGCTTCTTCATAGCATTGGTAAGATTCTGCACTTCCTTAGTAGCATTCCTTACAGCTTCCTCATCATTAGGATTCACTAATCCTAATTGACTCTTCTGCATCTGAGCTAACTCTACTAATTCCTTTTTTAATTGGTCTATATTCTGGAAGATAACATCAAATGTATCATCCTGGCCTATCAGATCCTCATATGAAATTATACTATCTGCCATTTTGTTTCTTTTTTATGTAGTCCAAAAGAGAATAAAACCTAAAAGTAGTAATGTTATCCAGGTCCTCAGTAGTATGCTCTTTTACTGTTAACATGAACTCCTCAAAACCTAATTCTATATCCTTTTCTGCATTTTGATCTATATTAAGATTCCAATAGTTAGGATTTATTAGTCTTAATAGCTCATTTGTTGCTGTTTGGTTTTTATCCAATGCCTTATCTCCTTCTATTATCACAGCTAACTGACTATCCAGCTTCTTAATTAATGCTTGATTATAGATGATATTTTGTCCTTCAAATTGAAGAGGGAAGAAAATTTTAAGCTCCCTTTCAACTTTTTTTTTATACTTCCGGATGTATCATCTAATTCTTTTTTAGTAATTCCTACATCCTGTAAAAAAGCTAATGTAGATTGCAATCCTGAAGTAGTAATATCATTCATTTCTACTCCGTTTACACTTTTAACCATAGCAGCTAATGCCAGGCCTTTAGGAGCTAACTCATTCTGAGCATAACTATAGCTCATCTTTGCATTACTAAGCTCCTTCATGGCTTTATCATGCTCCTTTGCTCCTATAAAAGCCATTGCTCTATCTACTCTTTTCATCATATCAGCTACAGTATTCCCTACCTCATTTGCTCTCATCATCTCCTTATTGAACTTCATGTATCTGCGATGTGGCATCTCTTCTATGCTGTCAAAAAATATAACCTCTACTTTTTTCTTGGATAACTTGATCATTATTTTAGTATGTTTGATAGTGATGCGGACATAATGCCGTATAATAATAGTTTAGGATCCTGGTAATAAAGTGCTAAAGGAATAGCTAAAAGGCAGGCTAAATGTGATTCCATGCAAAACTCACATGAGGTAAGCTTATCAATAAATTTGTATTTGAATCTATTGTATAACCTTTGAGGAGCATTAATTTTATATATGATAAGCATAAGCCACCAAAAAACCAAAAAAAACTCTATAAAATGCACTATATAACTAATGTTTGCCACTCTGAATTGTTTAAAGCCACTAAAATATCATTATGATCATATTCTGAATATTGATCTAAAAAAGGATATTGTTCATTGTCTCCTTTATGCAATTTTATTACTAACATATCTCTATCAATAGAGTATCTTTGTGTTTCTGAATCCCCTACAGATACAGCTATAATATCATTTAAATTAGGATCATCTGAATCTATTATATAATATCTATTTTGTTCCATGATTTATTTTATACAGGACAGTCTAATGTTTTATCTAATTCCTCTGCGTTTATTGTTTGGTATCCGGCAGTTATTGATGTAGGATCTGCTATATCAAATTCTGATACATTCCAGGTAGCAGCATTACCACTACTGCAATCTAATACTAATGATGCAGACTCTATAACGCTGGAGGATGCTTTTTGATCGTATTGGTATGTTACATCTGATTGAGTTAATTCTATATTCCACCATCTAACATAATTAAATAAACCATTAACATAATAACCTAATGTAGATAGACTGCCTATCTGTACATTCTGTGCATTCAATATGCTTAAGCTTAATGTATCTGCTATAGGAGCAGCATTTGATAATAAGACTCCATCTTTATAAAACTTTACTCCACTGGATAAGCTAGATCCATCATATGTTACCATCAAATGATACCATATATTTAATCCTATACCTGCTCCTGTAGAATTAATTATTATACCATTTAGACCTCCATTATTCTGAAGATCAAATCTTAATTCATTTGAGGAATTTACACTAAATAGGATTCCTGTAGGAGATAGGTACTTTGAAAATACATAATTAAAAACATTTACAGTATTAAACTTTACCCATACCTCTATACTCATTGCATTATTCCTATCTAAATTAAATGCACTGTTAATAGGAGCTTGTATTAATTCGTTTACTCCATCCATCTGCATAGAGTAGCAAACTACAGGAGGTAATACAGGAGTAGGACAAAGCTCAGGAAGTGTTATAGAGCAGTTAAATCTAAAATGAGATAAAGGAGCTTTTTCCAATTGAGCAGCATCCTTTAGATCAAACTCACTAAAGACATTATCAAAAAGTAGATCTACAGAATTTATCTTTAATTGATAGGAGCTACCTAATAACTGCCTGGTCAATACATCCCGGACCTGAGCTATTAGGATCTGCTGATATATTTCTGTATTTAATAAGGTAGCATTAATGAGCTCCATATTTACAGAAAAGATTATAGCAGTATCATAAGTTAGAAAGCTAAACATTCCAGGCTGAAACTGTGAGATAGTTTCCTTTGTGACAAAGAAAAAGTTTTGCCCTTGCTTATCATTATCAGGACTGATATTTGTATATCTTTGGCTATTGTTTTGAGTACCTAGATAAACCTCTGGATAAAAAACTGTAGTGCCCTGAGTAGCATCTACATTTTTATAAGCTCTACCATATCCATTAGTTAACCATGCTAATCCACTATCTAAATGACCTTGTATATCAATGATAGCTGCATCTATTTCTATAGCATTAGTAGCTACAGGTATGCTAGGATTTTGTAATAATATCATCAAAGTTATTTTTAATAATTGGTATAGTATATTGATCCAGGAACTTAGTCCAGCTCTCCTGATCCAGACCTAACACATCCTGATACTTTGCTACAATATAAACAGAATAGCTAATTACTGTTCTTATGATCATGTCACTTTTTCCTGCTACTACCTCTAAAGAGTTATAAAAATCCCCGGTATCAAATAAGGTAACTCTATCTGTAGGCTGCCCCTTCCTTCTCTTTATCTTAATTGTAGAATCAGCATAAGCAGGTTTTATATCTATTCCTTTTGAATCCCTGCCCTGATACATTTGCTCCTGCGTCTGAAGCTCTTTTATCCTGTCCTTATTGCTATTGATAGACTCCTGTATAGACAGGTTAATACTTTGCTGCAAGGTTAATACAGTTTGCTGTAAATTGTCTAATATAGTAGTATCTATAGCCATTAGACTGCTCCATAAATTGCTCCTTTCCTGGCACATGGTACGCAGGTACTGTTCACATTTGCCTGATCTAAATTAGTTGTTTTAACTGCCCTTTCTACCTGTGCCCAAAATGGTACCTGCCTGGTATCGCTGTCCCCTTCCAGATCCCGGATTATATTTATCTGTACATTCTGCTCAATAGCTGATACCTGGCTACTGGCTTTCATCATCTCCAAGACCTTTAATGCTACTATTTTCCCTATTGCATTGGTCATTGTTGACCTGTTATCTATCCAGAATTGAGTAAGGTTGCACACTATTGATATGTTAAAATTGAATCCATAATTCGTACTAGGAGTTTTTACCATATCATCAGTATCAAACATAGTACCTACTGCAGGTAAATTAACTCCCTCTACATAAAATGGAGACATAGTAATATATCTGCTTATAGAATTATATTTTGTGGATCTATCCCCTCCTCCGCAGGTCCTACAATATCCATTTTTCCAGTTTAGAGAATCATATAGCACTGCCTGACCTACAAGATCATCCTGATAATAACCCAAATACCATACTGCTCCGGAGTTATCACTGCCATCTGAGTAGTCTATTGTTACCTGCTGAGCTAACCAAGTGAAACAGTCTGATACTGCACTAGTATAACTATACTTTGCTACTTCTTTTGGTTGTAAGCTGTTATATAAATATAAATTCATGGACGGCTGAGCTACTGTAAGATACAATCCTATTCTATGGATCACTGCCCTTAAGCCTATGGAATCAGAATTCAAAGAGAACTCCACGCCTACAAATCTGCTCTCATTAATGATAGGTCTATCCTTAAGAATATTATCATAGATAAGATCGTTCCTTGCCAAATCCATTCCTGCATTATTCAGCTTCTTTTGTGTTATCATCTTCTCTAGCATCTGATTGATGGCAGAGGATTCTATATCATCTAAAAAAGTAGCTAAAGGATAATTGCTTGGTAGCAGTGCCTGGATATAATCCAATCTGACAGATGGATGATAATCCTGGTAATACTGCCCGGACTCAGTAGTAGTTAATGCTGCAGATAGAGCAGGAATCTCTGTAATATCCCAATGATCTCTCCATCCTACAACCTTCTTAAGTTCCGCTATTGCTCGGTTATCAAACATAATTTTTTATTAAAAAAGGGAAGTAGCAAGAGAACTACCTCCCTTCTATTAAACATACAAAAATCAAAATTATAACCTATGGTAAGTAATCAAATTTCTTGATACCTCCATTGGTTCCTGTATTGTAAGGAGTAATGATTGCAGCATTAATACCTAGCTGATAACTTCTTACTAAAGCATTGGTATCTGCAGCATTGCCTGTTACGGCAGCCATATCAGCACATTCATCCTTGATCATCATCTCCATATCCAGGCCTCCTAATAGCTCAGATCTTTCTACAGTCCAACGTACTCCGGACTCACTTGATCTATTGAATTGAGCATCTGGATTAACTCTAGAAATAACTGCCAGAGATCCCTGAGGCATAACGTAGCCTGTAGAAACTGCAGCAGCAGATGTCACAGTAGTACGTGAATACCCAAAGTCGTAGCCATTAAACTGGAATGCAGTATTTTCATTATTACCTGCTCCCTGATTAACATACTGATTAACATAAGATGGTAGCTGAGCATCTCCAATAACTGAAAGTCCTGTTCTGCTGAAATCATCAGCCATCATAATAGACTTAGCATCATTAAGGAAAAATGGCTGTTGTGCCACTGCTACTTGTAATGCATTTGCTAATAGCGGATAACGTGCTGCTGCTCCTACAAAAGCTGAATTATATGTAGTAGCCACTGCAGCATCTACAGTATTATAAATCTGAGTTTCTAAGTAATTTGCTAATGACTCCTCAGCATCTGAGTACTGTCTCATGAAGTCCTGAGATTCCGTTACTATATTAGATTGATCAGTAAGTCTAGGAATTACTCTGAATCCTACATGTGCCTTAACAAAGGTAACCGTAGCCAGTGCTGCATCTGCATCTTCAGATGGAAATACACATGTCATGCTTCCGGCTGTAGCAGCTACTACGTTCTTAGAAAATACAGGAATTTGTACCAAAGGAGCTCCCCATGAATACCAAATCATTTCCTGATTAGACTGAGTTATTAGTCCTGAAGTTGATCGTGCAGCCAGGTCTATAAAACCATATTCCTGCCGTCTTAGTTGTTGGCGATCCAGATCAGAAGGATATGTCCCTCTAGCATTCTGTCGCTTTAAATTTGCTATACTCATTTTTTAAAGTATTTGTTTGGTTAGTATTCTTTTAAGGTTTTTATGTTATACCTCTCGAATGCTTCCCAATATAAATTATCATAATTTTCGCCTTTAGGGATTCCCTTCCTTTGTGCTATTTTGTCAAACTCAATCAAAAATTGTTCCTGAGTCCTAAAAGTAGATTCAGATACGATAACCTGAGATCCGTTATAATCGCCGTTATTGGTAGGAGCGTTCCCTGCTCCGCCTCCTGCAGCATTATTATGTAAAATAGTTTGTAACTCCTGCTGTAATACAAACTCTAGAGAAGCATTCATTATGCCATCTTTGTAAGCACTTCCATCTGGCTTATTCCATATAACCTTACCATCCTCCTCAATACTATTTGATATTAGTACCTGAGTTTTTAAAGTTATAATGTCATTGATAAGAGATTGATCTAAACCCTTATTAAAATCCATAGTACTTACTACTTTTTGCATCTCTGAATTTCTTAAAAAACTTTTCTCTTTGTCTTTTAAGCTATTTATTATTTGCTCTCTTTCATCTATTTGAGACTGTGCAGCATTAGTTAACTCTGTTTTTTCTTTTATGTGTTTAGCTTTTATAGCTTCCAAGTTTTTTAATGTATCACTAGGATTAGAATTACTCTTTAAAGTATTAACTTTTTCGTTTAATTCTTTGTTTTGTGTAGCTATCATCTTTGCCCATTCAGAAGTCTTTACTCCTGCAGGCTTCTCTAGTCCTGCATCTTGCAGGGCAGTATCCAGGTAGTCATAAATCTTTTTATGCTCAGAGCTTATATTCTCTTCAAAATAATTTTGTGCTATTGTCTTAGCATATTCCTTACCTATATCTGTACTCTTTAAAATGTCCAGTACCTGAGCTTGTAGCTTAGTATCTGTGCTTAAATTCTCTTTGAATTGATCTTCCATAACGTCACTATTATGTTATTATATAATTAATTATTTAATTTCTTCTTTTATTACTTTAGCTTTTGGCTTTGCTTTGGCTTTTATCTCAGGATTATGAAGCATAATTACCTGGCTATAATTACCCATAGATTGAGCATTTTTAAACTCCTCAGCCATTCCATGCCAGGCTGCAGATGATTTACAAAATTGATGGATCTGTAAAGTTTGGGATAGTCCTTTACCTTGCTTAACTCTGATCCCTATAAAATTATAAGCAGTTTTGTTATGCTCAGGAATTTGTGTAGGGAATTTATGGTTAGGAAATTGTTTGATCACTTGAGCTAATTCCTTGCTCTTCGATAAGTTCCCTGTTATCATTTTGTGCTGTTTCATCTTTTACATAGTTTAAAAAAGTATTATAAATAATTTCTATTTTTTGCTCAAAGGTAATATCACTGCCAAACTCTACTAATGATCCGTTTTCACGTTCAAACTTAGATACAAATTTGATAAAGTTAGCTTTAATATATAAGTCCTCAAATAACATAACTCCCTTAAATGCTTTATTATAGCACTCCTCCAGAGTATAATAAGGAGATGGATTAAGATTGTTTTCTATCATTAGCTTTTGTACTGTCTGAGGATCTCCTTTATATTTTGTTTCTATCAGTAGCTTATAGATCTGATCTATCTCAGACTCTGGCATCCCGGCAGTTTTTGCTCCTACAAATAGCTGTTGTAGTTGTGCCTCTGTTAATAAAAACCATTCAGTACCATAGTTAGCATGTACATGTACATCTGTTTCTATTGCTAATTTTACAGCAGTTTTAACTAACCACTTATGCAATCTATTACAGATCCCTGCTAATCTTAATAGAGGTTTCTTCCGGTCCTCCATTAGTGACCGGACCTGATCCTCATTAACTGCTTCCTTATTTATCAGGTCATTAAAGCCTGTAGTGTTAACCTTGATAAAGTTTTCTCTTTGATTCTGTTTCTTTTGCTCAAATTCTAAATTAGCAGTAGGAGGAGATATAAAACGGAAGTATCCACTAACATCATTCTCCTCATTGTCTATCTTTGGATTGATCTGGATAGCTGTACCTGCTCCACTAAACTTATTAGATGAGCATGTAGGGCAGTTCGTAGGAGTAGACATTTCTCCATTCTCCATAGGAACACTAACCAGGCCATTAACGCAGTGATCATCTTCACATACTGCTGCAGCATATTCCACTACCGGAAAAACTCCATAATGCTCAGCATAATAACTGTAAGCATGGAACTGTTGCCACTCTGACATACTACCCAATACTGCAGCCAATGGAGCATATCTCTTAACATCATCTGTAGTATTTAATGGCTCATCTATAAACCAACGAGCAGGACAGTACCCTAAATTATGAGGATTCTCCAGGATCAAAGTATATTTGTTATCCCTAACTTCTAATACTCTATAGAATTCAGCATCATAAAAGGCTATTCTGCAATAATCTCCATACTCATCACTTCCTTTAGAATGATCAAATATTATATATTCAAACTTACTTTTGCATGTTGTTAGCTTATATCCTATCAGCTTATTAGACTCTACAGTGACGTAGTAAGGTACTCCATCTGCATCCTTATCCACTACTACGATGGTCTGAGGTTTACACTTGAATGCTCTTCTACCTACTTTTTCTATGTATCCTCTGGTATCCAGGTACAAAAGCAGCTCATTAGCCTGAGATTCTGCCCTCTTATTAGGATATTGTACACTAAAATTTGCATTCCTGCCATTAAAAACTCTGTTAAGATCCCCTAATATATCATCTGAGATAGATACAATAGCTAAAGGATAACTAAAGTAGTTTAATACCCTGTTATACTTCTCACTTGTTACACTATTTCTAATAGCTCTTTTAATCTCAGACCAGCCTGCTTCACTTTCAAGCTCACTAAAGAATAAAGGTTCAGACATAACTTTTAGTCTACTTTCGTAGCTAATCATCTGTCCTACTTCATTCCTTTTCTGACTTTTTACTAGCTTTATTAGTTGGTTTTCGCTTAATAACATTGTCTACAAATTGATATTTTTTAGAAACAAGCTCCCAATCTTCCCTACCGCTCTTTACCTGTGATTGTAAAACAGCCTGAGCATGTACCAAAGTTAATTTAGTACATGCTCCTGTCTTTGTTTTTAGTTGGACTAGTGTATCAGCCATACTATACAGTTAAAGCATTGAAGTCTGTAGGAGTAATAGAGCCTTTAGTCTCATCATAGTCATAAGGTAACTGGAATGTAAGTGTATTGTTATCCCTGGTACCAAAACCACTGTTAACCATTGTTTCTATAACTACATTCTCACAATCAAAGCCAGTAAACAGATCTCCTACTCTTTGTCCCCATATTAGACCTTGTTGGTTGATCATGTAGACCTCCATATTAGCAGCTTCGCAGATCAACAGCCTGATAGCTGCAATCTGTGCCCCTGTTAAGGAATCAAAACGAGCTTTGCCAGTAGCAGGAGTAATGCCATTGATCAGGGTAGATCCGGATAGAGTAGAATTATCTCCTCCTCCCTGGCTAACTACTGATCCGGCTTCTATTACAGAATCCCCTCCAATTAATGGAGATGTTACTACATGCGTATCATCTGCTGCAGCAAAAAGGATAGTCCAGCCTGCAACTACAGTAGCAGCATTACCTGTAATCGTAGCAGGTACATTATTAGCAGGAGTAGCTATATCCCAAATGACTGAGCCTCTGCGTACAAACCAATAACGCTGTATTTGCCCTAAGTTTTCAGGACAACTACTGGCAGGTATGTCTGTCAAAGATGTAGCCAAAGGGCAACAGTCCAATAAAAATGAATTAAGAATATTCATGTTTTAATAATTAAAAAGTTACAAAAGTTACGACTGTTGCCAGACTCGCCCCTACGGAGTCCTTGAAGTCATATGTTAAATCATATGAGAATGTAGCAGGATCTGCCACAAAATCTATCCAAAGTTTGCTATAAACTGATACCCCTCCTACACATCCTAATGATCCCAATGTTACCGGACTGGCTACTAATGCAGGAGCTGCTCCTACAGGAGCTAAGGCTAATTCTATACTGAATACATCACAGGTAACTGTATCTGCTAAATCCATTTTAGCCTCCTTCTCAAAACTTGCAGTACCTACCCTGGCATTAAAGGCCTCTGTAGTATTTGCTGCAGCAGGAGTATCAGTGCCGCAACAATTAAGATAAGGAGCAGGATCCAAATAATCCCGCATAACATTTAAGATCGTTATCTCTGCTGCCGTTAAGCTGGCATAGTCCAGATCCAGGCTATACATCTGCAGAAGAAACTGATCAAAGCCCGATGTACTGAATGTTGTTATCTGACTAAGCTCTAAAGCTGTCTTAACATCAGTGATATTAAACGGACTAACTAAAGCTATTTGCCTTAGAGATTGTAATAATAGAGCTGTCTGGCTCTGTAGTCCTGTAACGAATTGAGATGCCTGTAGTACAAATGCCATATATTAGATTGTTAGTGCCCGTAAGATACTAAATTTAATTTGTTTTTTCTAATACCCTGTTCTCCATATCTAAATGCATCCCAAATATGATTAAATTTATCTACAGGCTTATTCTTTGCCTTTCCATCCTTCCGGTCTATAGTCCATACGTATTTCTGCTGTTCTTGTTTCCATAATTCATTAGAAACTAAATTTAATTGTCCATAACTTTTCAGGCAGTCTATCCCTGCCCGGATAGAATCGCTACCTTTTTTGCATCCTTTTACCCTATAGTCAAGGTTCCTTAGCTCCTTAATGGATTTTGGCTCTGCACTATCTGCCATCACTATAGCGCCGGTCCTTAATCCTGGTCTTATACCTAGCCTTTTAAACTCCTCAGCTATATCCTGATTAGTTAGTCCTGTCTCATATAGCAGTAATTCTCCGTATAGTTTGCCCTGTGATAATACCAGCTTTACTATTGTTGTAGGATCATTTGAATAGCCAAAATCCATTCCTATAGCTTCACGTTTGCCCTCTGTTGGTAGCTCAGGGATCCAGTTAATGCCCGAAAATACTGTCCCCTGAACTCTGCCTGTCTGCCCTAATCCGTACACTTTCCACTTCATAGGATCAGAATATTGCAGAGCTTCTATCTTTCTTTTGATTGATTCCTTTAGGAAGGGATTGTCTTTGTATGTGGATATAAATAGCTTTGTTTTGCTGGTGCCTATCAGCTTATCATGTACCCAAAAAGGAGCAGTAGGATTATAGTCCAGGTAGATCTGCTTTGTGGTCCTTAGCTGTAGCTGGTCATATACGCTGTAAGGGATACCATTTGCCTCATTTAAGAACAGATAATCTCTTTTCCCGGACTTAGCATCCTGCTCATCCTCAAAGCTCTTAAACTCTATTATAGTTCCATTGTTCAGAGTATAGATCCTATCTGTTTTGTTGGTGCTCCGGACCATAGACCTAAAGAAGGGATTACTAAGAATGCTTTCTATGTCCCTCATTGCTCCGGCCTTAAGGTTTGGTATATCCTGACCTACTACAGTGATGATCTGGTTGGGTTGCTCTGCAGCTTTGCATAGTAGCACCTGCAGAATGCTATAGGTCTTTCCGGATGATGTACCTCCCTGATTGACGTTTATGGACTTAGTACTTTTGATATTCCATTCAAATACTGGAGATATAGGAAAAGGATTAATCATCTATGTAGTCCGTTTCAGTGTGTACCGGTAGTACATTGGTAGGAGTAAATTCTACTTTGATCAGGTTGGTACGCAGATCTCCTGTTATCTCTTGCCTTTCTACATATCCTCTATTCTTGGCCTTTGTTTTTAAATAAAAAATGATAGACGCAGTATTCCCGGATTTTATTTGTTTGAATAATTGAGACTCTACAAAATCAATTGCTACCTCTCCAATGTCATCTACTGCATCCCTAAACGCTTTGTCTTGTTTGTAATATGTATAAAAAGTAGTTCTGTTTATTCCCACTCGCTTGCAGGCAGTAGTAACAACTCCTAAGGATTGCTCCAGAGCCTCTACTAATGCTTTTTTATTGTGTTGTTTTCTGTTGTCTGCCATTGTTATGCTTGTTGATATATTTCTCCATTCTTCTTGATAACTAATGTGTCATCAAGTTTAATCATTCTGTCAATTATTACTTGACAATATTTAGTATCTAATTCCATACCGTAGCATTTTCTTTTAAGTTGATGTGCTGCTACCATTGTAGAACCAGAACCAAGAAACACATCTAAAATAATATTATTTGATTTTGTTGAATAATTTACTGCCTTACTTAGTAATTCTATTGGCTTTGGAGTTGGATGATTTTTATCAAATTCTCTTTTACAATTCCATACATTAATATCTAACATTGGATATTTATTATCCCCTAAAAAAATTATTAATTCATGTGCATTGGCGAATTTATTTAATGCTTGAGTTTGATACTCTTTATTCCATACTATTACATTTTTAATTTTAAAATCTGAATTGATACAAGCCTCTCTAAATAAATGAAAACATTTCCAATCGTTAAAAATATATTTATCTGTTTCTTTTGAATAAACATGAAATAATGAAAAAACATCTGTAAGGAATTTAATAAAATCCTCCTCACTTAATTTATCATTCTTAATCTCTTTTATCTCTGCTTTTCTTTGTTTACTCCATGTTCCAGATTTATAGGCTATATTATATGGTGGATCAGTAATTACACAATCTGCTTTCTCTCCATTCATTAACTTTGCCACTTGGTCTGAATCTGTACTATCGCCGCACATTAATCTATGCTCTCCAATCTCTATTAAATCTCCTAAAACAATATCAACCTTCATATTATCAGGTTCTGTATAATCGTCTTCTTTTGCTTCAAACTCTATTTCAAACTCAGGAATATCCATGCCCCAGTCCTCAAGCTTTGACAAATCCCAATCATCCTGTAATATTTCCCAGTCCCAAATACCAAAGCCTACATTATCTTTGATTATAAACTCTCTTTTCTGGTCATCAGATAGGTCATTTGCCTGCTTAATCCAGCTCTCGTCTATCTCTTTATATCCGAGCTCTTTTAGTGCCTTAAAACGCATATTCCCACCAAGTATGATATTGTTCTCATCAACTACTATGGGTCTTAATGGCATCATTTTGTCTCCAAAAGATTTAATACTTTCTACAAGTTTAAAGAATTTATCATCTTTTACCAATCTTGGATTGTCTTTGTTTGGTTTTATCTTAGTTATTTTTATCATTAATTTATCCCTAATTTTAACCTTAAATCTAGGAAATCATGTTGCAGATACATTTGCTTTGCTACCTGCTGCATGTTGCCTATTGTATATTTTAACGTGCTTTTATGTTCAAATGTTTTACATTCAAGTATAAAAAATATGTCTATGCTACCCAAATAATCATCCAGGCAGGTAAAAGTATCTAACAAAAGGAACTCTATAAGGTCTTCAGGCATATAGCATATATCCAGTAGGATATCTTTTTGTTGCTGATTGTAGAACTTATACCATTTGCATCCTATTACAGGCTTAACTAGTTTTGATAGTAGATATGCTTTTTTGCAGAATCTATCTTTAGGAGTTATTACCATTTTTTTTTATATTTTTTGATTATGTAATTTCCTATTTTGAATCCAATATAGAAACATGCCAGGATAAAAATTATATTAAAGAGCATTATTTTATATGTTTTATTATCAGAGCATTAAATGATTTAAGTGTTATTATCTGCCTTTTGTGATCATCAAATACCCAAACTCCACTAAAGCCTAGATCTCTGATCTGATCCAGTATGCGATCAACCATAAAGACCTGCATTGATGACTTGGTACTGGTTATTGCCTTTATAAAATCATCATATATCAATCCTCCTTTATTGTTAGCAGGATACAGTCCTAACGGATTAGGAACATATACAGCATCTATCTGTTTTTGCACTAATGGATCGTGCAAAGGTTCATCAATTATAGCAGCATATGTATAAGCATTACTATCTTTTTTTTTATCCAGGACAGCCTCTGTCACAGCGTGTATTAGTTCCTGGAATAAAACCATCATGTTAGGTACTTCTATTTTTGCCCCTACTGGAATTTCATGTCCTGAGTTTAGGTATATTAGCATGCTGATAATATATGCAAAACTATTTTAACACACAAATATAAAAAAACTATATTTATTCATGTTGCTCTTGTCTTTTGTATGGATCATACACTTTAGCTATTATTACAGGATTCTCCTCTAAGAACTTTTTCCCATTTGTTATGCATTTTTGAGTTTCTTCCAGGATCTGCAAAAGTACTTTATTCTTAGACTTTTCTCTTTCTAGTTTATCTTTTAGGTCTTGTATCATTGGTTTTTGTATTGTTGTTTGTTATTTAAATACGGATAAAGGTAGATTAGTAAAAGCCTGTTCCATCTCTACCCAAGACATATCCTCTAATATTGAACTATCAATTGGTACTACATTACATCTGAGACCATTAAGGTCTATAATAGTAACCTCTATTGCAGAAGTAAAACCATTGATAGTAATTTTTCCTATTTTATTTTCTCCTATTTTGTATGTTGCCATAATTCTTTTTTTAAAATGGAAGATCGTCTGTTAGTTCAGATGTTTTTAATGGTAAAGGCTCTGTGGCATTAGTGACATTATTGGCATTAAGCTCTGCTAGATCAGTATCCAATACCTCTGCTCTCCATGCTACCAGAGAATTGAAGTAAAGTACTTTTTTAGTTTCCGGATTGATCCACTTTTTACCTCTGAGGTTAAAATGCCAGTCAGCTATAGTTCCTGTTGGCAGGTCTTCTACCTTGAGGATGTTATCATTATGGACCTCCATCTTTACTAATTGAGGATATTTGCTATCTATTTCGATAATAAATTCCATCTTTTTAAATGTTTCTCCATGTGTAGTAGCAGTAAATTTCTGTACTAATTTTGCTTTGATTTGTAGTTCCATTGTTTTGTATGTTTAATGATTAAAAATGTTAATATAAAAAAATTTATCAAAAAGGGCATTCAATATCTTTGTATTTTTCATCTATTGCAGGTAATTTATTGACATCCTGCATAATAACCAGATTATGATCATAGCTTTCTACAGGAACTTTATTACCTGAGCTGTCATAAGTTTCAAAGTTTGAAGTACTTTTATTCATATACAGGTAGTCTACTCCTGTTTCTCCATGCCTATTTTTTTTGGTTATCAGTTCTGTGACTCCTTCCAGGCTATTGCCATCATCATCTTCAGTGATTCCATAATACTCAGGTCTATAGAGGAAAGATACTATATCTGCATCCTGCTCTAGATCTCCTGATTCTTTAAGGTCAGATAGTTGTGGTCTTTTATCTCCTCCTCTGGCTTCTACTGCCCTGGATAACTGAGCTAAGGCTATTACAGGGATATTTAGATTTCTTGCTAATGCTTTTAATTCTCTGGATATTTTAGATACTTCTAAGTGCCTGGATGCTTCTCCGGATGATTTAATTAATTGCAAATAATCAACTACAATAAATTCTATACCATGCTTTAATTTAGCTTTTGTTGATTCTGCTAAGATATGAGTTAGTGCAGGATTCGGAGTATCATCTATTAAAAATACTCCTTTCTTTTTTTCTCTAAAAGTATCAAACATGCATTCTAATTGGGTTTTTGTTATTCTGTTCTTTTTTATATCCTTTGCAGATATTCCTGATTCTTTAGCCATTATTATATGAGATATTTGCTTACTAGACATTTCTCCACTAAAAAAGATACCTGATTTTCCAAAATGTTTATAGGCATTCCATGCACAATTAATAACGAAAGTAGTTTTACCCATTGAAGGCCTACCTCCTATGATCATTAGCCATCCATTACCTGCTCCTCCTGTACGTTTATCATAGCATTCAAAACCAGTAGGTATTCCTGTTACTTCCTGAAATTTGCCTAGATTATCTTTTATGTGTTTTAGGTTTTGGTTTATAAGGTTTTCAGCTGTATTGATCCTGCTAACATCCGGACTAAGGATATTAAATAATGATTCTTTAGTATCAGTAAGCACATCAAATATATCATTAGATTCATTATATGCCTCTCTAATGAGCTTTTGACTTTCCTCTATTGCTTTTCTCCTCATGTACTTTTGATAGAGTATTTTGGCATATCCTTCAGCATCATGAGTAAAGTATCTGGTTGTTAAATTTAGAAGTGCATCCATTCCTCCTATTTCATCTATTTTATTATTAGATCTTAGATGTTCAAATACATTAACGGTATCAATAACTTTTCCTGTTTTATGTATTGCTAATAATGAGGTCCAAAGTATTTTATTTTTATGATAATAAAAGCAATCTTCATTCAATAACTGGATGCAGTTATAGATAGAGTTAGGAGTTAGTATGATAGCTGAGATAATAGCACATTCTACTTCTTTTGCATTGGGCAGTTCTTTTATCATCTTGTTTTAGTTGTGTATGTCTTTATCTGTTAAGAAAGTAAACCCATTGCTATCAGGTTGTTTTTTTATCCATTTAGGATTAAAGGATTTATTATTTTTAGATATGGCATATTTTAAGGAATCTATTATTTGCTGTTCTGTATATTTTTTTAGATAGTTGTTTACTATTTCTATTTGTTCTGTTAGTGTATGCAGGTTGCTCATGTTATTCATCTCCAGGAATTGTATAAATTTATCCTTTAGTTTATCAGAGAATTTCAGGTCATAGTCATTAATGTTTAATTTAGTAGGAGATAAAAAAGATATATTTTCTTTTATATTTTCTTTATCATTATCATTATCATTATCATTATAGGGTTTTTTGGGTTTTGATTTTAACCGTTGGGTTTTGTTGGGTTTTTTATTAACCGTTGGGTTTTGTTTAGGTCTACCTCCTTTTTTGCCATTAATCTTATTGATTTCACACTTATTATCATACTTATCATTATCTCTAATGAATTGATTTTTAAATGGTATAAACACAACTTTCATCAATCCTTTAAGTTTTGTTTTTCCTGTTTTTTGATAGTCAATAATTGCTCTAAACAAATCAGCTACCTGCTGATCATTAAGCTCATCAATAACATCTAAACTATCAATATGTAATATAAAAGATCGTTTAACCATGATTTAAATTTTAGCAAAAAAAAGGCCTGTATAAGTAGCTATAAGTTTGGTATGGAGCTCCTGAATAAACTCCCTTATTAGCTACTTATACAGACCTATTAAATCTATATATTTTAGTATATATCCAGGATTGTTGCAGTAAATTGTACCAATAAATTTACTGAGAACAAATATAAAAAAAAAGCATGAAATAATGATAAATTATGGTAATTATTTTATCTTTGGCCTAAAGGTTTTAATAGATTTAGGAATCTGTTTATCTATTTGTATTCTGTAGTCTGATGTTTGCTAGAGCATCAGACTTTTTTTATATAATCAAAAGCATTTTTTATTTTATCCGGTAAAGGTATATCATAATGATCAGAAATATCTAACCAGAAATCTATCTCTTTTTCTTTGCTGCCAAAAGTATTAGGATACCATTTTAAAGAATTAATATAATTTTTCATATCTCTTAGTTTTGCTTTTTTACTTATGTTTATTTCTGTAAGATCCTGTAAAGGGATTTTATAATATTCCCCTCCTTTATTCTTTTCTACTGGATATTTAAATATCTCTTTTCTGTATATCCATCCAATAATCAGGACCTGATTAGGCTCTGTAGTTTCATTGTATTTAGATCCTATGTAGACATCTTTAGGCTTATTATTTACACAATATACTTTAGGCATTATGTACTTAAAATGGTTTTTAGTAGCTGATTTAATCTCTACCTTTTTGTTATTGATAATCATATCATAATCATCTGTAACATCTTTGCCCATAAATACTAATCCTGTAGCTTTTACAGATACATTAAAACTTGATTCTAGCCAATCAGATGTAAGCATCTCACATACTATACCTCTCCAGGATTCTACTTCTTTATATCTATGATTACCTGATACAGTTTTTTCAAATTCTGCTATCTGTTTTTTAGCAAAGATCTTATCTGATTCTTTTACCTGTATTGTTATCATTTATCAAATCTTTGAAGGTTATAAGCCTTAATTACTTTCTTTAATTTCTGAGCATAACAAACTTCTGTCATGCAGGAAGTAGCATAAACAGTATTTCCTTTTTTCCTCCATGCTCTGCTATCTTTGGCAGTCATTCCTCCGCATAAAGCACTAAGCCAGGCATCCATAGTAGGCTCTCCTTTAATCCTTTTTCTGTATGTTGCCATCATGATCTTAGAATGATTCCTGAGTGAATACCAAACAGAAGTGAAGACCGTAAAGCGATCTGTAGGATTATCATCCATAGCAATTATAAATGCAGAATTACTGCCCCTGTACTTATGCCCGAATAAGTTATTACCTTGCTTTGCTAACCTGGATAGACCAAAGTTAGATTCCAGGATAGCCTGGGCTATAATGACTGATGGCTTAAGATCAGGATATACCTTACATTCCTCTATGCAGCTCTTAGCCATAAATTCAATGAACTTAATGATATGGCATTTTTTCCACTCCTTAAACTTTGCTCTGATCTGCTTCTGGTTGCCTTTGATCTCTGACAGATGCTCTCCTTTCCATTCTCTGGATGTTAGCCATTCTCTTTTCAAAGGAAGTCCTATATCAGAGTATCTATGATCTGCAGTTACCTCAGATCTACATGCGTATACCTCGCAGTCTATAGGATCAGCTTTTATTTGTATTGTCTTATTTTCTGCAGGAACAAAAAAGCTACTTAGAGCATGATTAACTATTAAGGCAACAGCAAAGCATAGTAATACTTTAAGAATTATGTTGATTGTCTTTATCATTGGTTAGTGTGTTTTATAGGTTATGATCAAAATTTGTAGTAATGTTTTCATACATAGAAAAGTCTTTCATCTTCTGCCAGGACCTTAGAGCTTCCAGGTAGATGTTATATGATACCTCTTTCTTAGATCCCCGGTAGGTATAACAAATAGTGTACTGTACATATTCAAAGATGGCAGGATTCTCTACATACATATCCTGCATTATGTTAGTGAACATTGATTTTATCTTTTGGTTTTTTAGTAGCTCACTGCCTCCATCCCATTGGAAAGGAATAAGCCTGGTAAAGTGATATAGAAAAAAGCTAAATACTCCTTTGTCTGTAGTGCAGTAAATTTGGTTATCCTTAGTGTTATAGTTGAAGTCCTGAATTACCATTAGTTATTTTTTTCAATGTTATATATTTCCTCCAGTATAGCCACCTCCAACCTAACCTCATCATAAATATCTGCAAAAGGAACCTGGTCCAAAAAGTCATCTATAGCATCTACTAACAAGTGATCTGATAAAGATGATTTTCCTTTCTGTATTATCCGGTCCTTTACTCTTGCCAGGATCTGAGACAGCTTAACTGCCTGCACATTATTTAGTACTATCTTCATTATTTTGTATGTTTAATTGAGTTAAAAATGTTTTGTATAAGTTGGTAGCTCTAAAAGAGAATTGAGTAGCAGAGCCAAATCTATGATACTGTATGAGCATGTCGCTGATCTCATTCTTTTGGTCTATTGAAATATCAGGATCATTTAGATCTACCTGGTATGCTATTAATGTTTGGTCCTTAGCTTTTCTCCATAGATCTTTTTTTAGACTTTCATCTGTTTTTGGCTTTGGATCTTCTATAGTTGTTTTAGCCTTCATAACTATTTTACTTTTATCTATTGGTATATGAACAGCAGGAGTATCAGGCAATAGCAAAGATCCTTTAGATGTCTTTATGTACCTGGTCTTACATCCATTGCAATAGAATTTAAATTCTGTCTTTTGGATCAGGTAGTCATCTTTGCAGTTCTTACACTTGTTATGCGTTAACTTCATTATGTATTTATCCTTCATTATTTACTTATTATTATACTCATGTGATCAGGAGTCCCTGAATAATTGCATTCTAGGTAATCGTCTGCATCATCGCTATCTTTGATAACAGTCAGAATACTATCTATCCTATTGTCTGTACCCATATTATCCCAAAGGTATTCGTTATACAGTTCCTGATATTGTTTTGGGCAGGTATGATCAGGGCAGCTTGTATCATCAAATAACCATCTAAAGAAGTTTCTATCATCCTGAGCACATTGCTGCACATAGTAAGCAAAAGAGTACTTATTTTGCTTTACATAGTCAAGATAAGAGTAAGCTAGTTGGTCATTTTTTTCAGCTTTTACAGGCAGGTCTATAGATACTATCATTCCATCTATAAGCCTGTAGAAATCCATCTCCTCATATTCTATATCCCAATCTATCATATCAATGATAGTGCTATCTGACAGGTTAACTATAAGGTCTGTATTAAAGTCCTCATCAAAGTGATTAGCTAATGCGTGATAATCTACATAAAATGTTTCATAGGTATCTGTCTCTAAGTATTGAACTTCATAGGCTATACCTAAACCCATATGCTCAATGTTAACTATTACGGAGTTTTTAATATCTTGTGTCATGTCGTTTGATTATAATGATTAAATAAGCAGAATTGCTCTACTACAAAGGTAATATAAAACTATTAACCTTGCAAGTTTTATGCAAACTATCTATCTTTTATGATGCAAATAGTTATACATCCTCTATAATTACTACTATTTTTTGCTCTTTTCTGCTGCATTTTTTTTGGAAAGGTATGAAGTCTACTATAATATCAGGCTTATCATCTACTATAACCTTAGCATTAACCAGGCAATCCCCTATGTGTTTAAAGCTGGCAGCAAAATTATCCCAATCCATAAGGATAGACTTATATCCTATGTACTGGATCCGGACAGATCCCTTATGCCTGTTCTTTGTCTGGGACCGGATAAGGAGCTGATACTTTGTTTTCCTCTTTTTAGCTGCTCCCCAATGTTCCCGGATCAAGCCATCACTACCATTAAGGCCCGGGATCACTCCTTTAATTTCTATGATCGTCCTCATGCTGCAGCTCTATTACTTCAAAATCTCTACCATCTAATCTATAGGCCAGACAAAAGAAGTCTAATAATTTTCTCTGTGTAGCTCTACTAAAGCATTGATCTGATTCTTTTTTGATACTGCTTATGGTCCTCCAGGATACCGGGAAAGGATTTTTTTCCTGAAGATGTACTATACTATTGTGGTACATGTAATCCCTGATCTTCTTAGCTAGTATTTTTTTGGTTTTTTTTCTCATTGTTTTGCTGATTGTGAATTAATAACTATACACAAAACTAAGTATTTTTATATTAAAATGCAAATAAAAAGCTTAAAACTTGCAAAGAATAAAAAGAAAACATATCTTTGTAAAACGACAAAAGGATTAAATAATCAAAAACAAACGACATGAACAAATCAAAAATCTTCAAATTAGCACATTCTGTCAGGGCAGAATTTAATACATTCTCTCAGGCTTTAATATTTGCATGGGCAAAGTATAAACTACAGACCAGGTTAACCTCCGGAGTAGTATCTTTTGACTTCATAAAGAAAAGTACAGGAGAATTAAGAAAAGCAAATGGTACTCTTGACTTTCAGATCCCATACGTTCCAAGTTCTAATACTGCATGGTATATTCAAAAGTTTAAAGATGTAGACCTTGATCAGTGGAGATGTTTGGACATTCGTACACTAATCAAAATATATATATTATGAGCTTACAAAATCTTAAACAAATGTTAGATCTAAAAAAACTACAGCAGGAAGTAGAATACGAATATGTCATTACAGGAGTAGCATCATTATCTACTGATAAAAGAGACATTGCAGATGACTTCGCAAGGGCACACAAACGCACTAAAGCCATGCTAGTATCTGCAGGATATGAAGTAGATCAGCTAAATAAACTGAATGATGATATTGATCGCTGTCTAAAAGTAGAGCTATGAAACAAGAGAAAAAACAGCCTAAAGAGACATCCTTGTATAGTAAGGATGAAGAGGCCAGATTAATGGCTTTATACCATCAATATGAACAACAAAAAATTATCCTGCAATATCAGGAAGACATACAAAATCAAATTCTTAACAAATTAAACGTACCAAACAGATGGAAATAATATATCTAACGCCTCAACTATGGCAAACGGAAGACATTACAAAACTGAGCAAAGCATTAATAGGATTTTCTAAAGACTTTCAGGATGCCAGTCTAAAAAAGGATGCTAAGAATCCGCATCTAAGAAACTCTTATTTAAGCCTGGATAACATCCTGAACACTGTAAGACCATTACTGTACAAAAATGGATTAACAGTAATACAGGACTTGGCAGGAGATTACCTGATCACTACTATCCTGCACGAATCAGGGCAGTATAGAGGTAGTGCTATGCTCTTTAATCCAATGTCCGGGAACAAAGGAACTAACAACCTGCAGCAGATAGGAGGAGGTATAACATATGCTAAAAGATACGCTATATCTGCTATATTGGCTATATCTGTTGATACTGATGATGATGGTAATAGCATGAAAAATAACGCTCCTGTAAAGAAAACAGAGCTACCTAAAGGAATGCATAAACATGCTTTATCTGCTTATGTCAGAGATGGCAATTTTAATGCTGTAGAACAAAAATATACACTATCTGCAGCCACTAAGAAAACAATTTTAGCACTAAATAAAGAGCAAAAAGTATGAGATGGTTAGATATAGAGCAGAGGTCTGTAGACTGGTTTAATTTAAGATTAGGCCTGTTTACATCCTCAGACATTTGCAGCCTGTTTGTCAAGGCAAAAAAAGCAGGAGAGCTATCTAAAACTGCTCAAACGTATATCAAACAAAAGGCTATAGAAAGCATATACCCCATACAGATAGATAATATTACTAATTCTGCTATGCAACATGGAGTAGATAATGAGCCTGAGGCAGTAAATTGTTATGAGATGGTAACAGATCAGGAGGTAACTAATGGAGGTTTTTTCCATTTTGATGAGAATACCGGATCTAGTCCTGATGGATTGATAGGCAGTGATGGAATGATAGAAATTAAATGCCCTTATAACCGGGTTAATCACTTGAATAACGTACTATCTTTGAAAGATGATACTGATCTATACCAGTTGTCAAAACAGTACTTCTACCAGGTACATCATCAACTGTTCTGCTCCGGTAGAAAATGGATAGACTTCTGCTCTTTTGATCCCAGGCTATTAGACTCTAAAAACTTCCTGCACATTATCAGAATAGAGCGTAATGAGGAGCTGATGGATGAGATGGCAGATATTATCTATGAGGCAGGCAAGGAAAGAGATAGGATTATTGATCAATTTGAAAACGATTAAATATAAAATATGATCTTACGCAGATTAGGCAACAAAAAAAAGTTAGCCCAACAAATACAGACTTTTTTTCCTGAACACAAAATATACATAGAGCCTTTTTTTGGCGCGGGCGGTATGTTTTTTAATAAACCAAAGGCAAAGTATAATATTGTTAATGATTTAGATTCAGATGTTTTTAACCTGTTTCAGGTTGTAATGGACCAAAAAGAAGAACTCGAAAAGGCTTTTTATCTTATGCCTATACATAGCGATTTATTAGAGTATTGGAAAAAACACAAAGAAACCGACCCAATAAAAAAGGCTTTGCGGTTTTTGTTAATGTCTAATTTTGGATATATGGGAAAACCCGATTCAATACATTTTATAGATAGACCAAACAAAAAAAGATTTTTTAATGTTATAAATGAATGTTTTAATTTTCTGAATAAAAAAGATATAAAATTTAATAATAAAAATTTTGATGTTTTTTTAAATTCAATAATACCAATAAAAGACAAAAGCAAAAGAAAAAATATATTTATCTATTCAGACCCGCCATACTTACAAACGGATGACAACTACGAAAATAGTTTTACAAAAGCCGACTCTTTAGAACTATTTGAAGCACTTGAAAAAACGGGTTGCAAATGGGCAATGTCAGAATTTAACAACCCGTTTATATTAGAACAAGCAAAACAACGGGGTTTAAATGTTCACTTTTTAGGCAGCCGCCAAAACTTAAAAAATAGACGTACCGAAATACTTGTAACCAACTACGAAAATAGACAAATAAAACTTTTTTAATTTATGATTAGTCCAAAAGAAAAAGCAAACAACTTAGTAGATACATTCAGAATAGTCTTGATGAATGAAGATACTGACTGCGGCAATGAAATATTATGCACAATAATAGCAATTAAGCACGCTGAAATATGTATAAATGAAGTAATTGAACACGTACAAAAGATACCAACAAAATATAAAGGTTATGAAAATGCGTATCAATATTTTATAAAAGTAAAGCACGAACTTAGCTTGTTGTAGTTAATGTGGCTATATTAACTAAAAGATAAAATGAGGTTCCTTTTCATGTCGTACTGATTAGCCTCATTAGGGCAGTCTATCTCTTAGGCTGTCCGTTTTTTATTTATACTTAATTTTTTTTAAAATGAAAGAAAACCAAAAAAAACAAAATAGAGATTTATTTGGTAATATTATAATTCCAAATAATAAAACATATAGAGCTATAAGGCAT
>TARA_R110002110_G_scaffold76898_1_pt1 | contig 36163 bp, 29 predicted proteins | sample TARA_R110002110 | Tara Oceans TARA_R110002110 (sample SAMEA4397330) | marine metagenome | biome: Polar Biome; feature: [SRF] surface water layer (ENVO:00010504); material: water (ENVO:00002006), including particulate matter (ENVO:01000060) such as... | depth 5 m | reverse complement strand
CGCACATCCGCCACTTCCACCCGGTGGCGCTGTTCCAGGGCACAGTGCAGCAGCAGGCGACTGCAGATCAGGTTGATGCGGCGGGGAATGCCCTCGCTGAACTTGTATATCAGCGGGAACACCGCCTGGCTGAAGGCCGGATCGCCGCGCCAGCCAACGACATCAAGACGGTGCAGGATATAGGCCTGGGTCTCTTCCATGGCCAGGGGCCGCAGGTGACTGGCGGCGACTATCCGCTGATGTACCTGCTCCAGTTCCGGGCGCAGGACCAGCTCCCGCAATTCGGGCTGGCCCAGCAGGAAAATCTGCAACAGGGGTTTGCCGTTGACCTGGATATTGGTCAGCAGACGCAGTTCTTCCATCGCGGACACGGCCAGGTCCTGGGCTTCATCGACGATCAGCAGGGCCCGGCGGCCATCCCGGTGCCAGGCTCGCAACTGTTCAGTCAGACGCTGCAGAAGCTCGCCCTTGTCGACCACGGTCACGGCAACGCCGAATTCGTAGGCCACGACTTTCAGCAGGTCATCGGCCTCGAGCTGGCTGCAGACCAGATTGGCCACGCGCACGTTCTCGCCGCTGAGATGTTCGATCAGGGTGCCTACCAGGGTGGTCTTGCCGGTGCCGGGGCGGCCGGTGACCATGACAAAACCTTCCTCGCGCATGAATGCGTAGGCCATGTAGGCCCGCGCCTTGATGTAGCCCTTGTGGGGGAAGGCGAAGGCGTGGTCCGGGCTCAGCCGGAACGGCTCGGAGCGCAACTTGTAGAATTGGTCGTACATGGCGACGCGTCTCTACCTGAGGCAGGCATTGACCCGTATGGTGCAACCAAAGTGCTTGCACCGCAAGGATTTACCTGCTTTCGCTTGTGTGGATTGTGAACCAGTTCAAGCCCCGAAGGGCTACAGTCGCCACAGGCAGACCTTCGCCGCCGCTGCCTGGCTTCGGTCCAGCACCCCCTTCACATCCATCACCACCCCGTCGGGGGCGAGAATCGGCAGCACCACGTCCAGGCCCCGCTCCAGATAGGCCGCGTGGGGCACCGCCAGCACCACCGCGTGGGCCCGGCCAAGCTGTTCCCAGGGGGTCAGGGTGACGCCGTACTCGGCCTCGGCCTCCTCGCTGCTGGCAAGGGGGTCGTGCACAGTGACGTCGCAGCAGTAGTCCTTCAGCTCGCGGATGATGTCCTCCACCCGCGAGTTGCGCAGGTCGGGACAGTTTTCCTTGAAGGTCAGGCCCAGCACGGTCACTTTCGCCCCCGCCACCGGATGGCCGCGGCTGACCAGCTGCTTCACCGTCTGCTCGGCGATGAACTTGCCCATGCCGTCGTTGGTCTGGCGCCCGCCCAGCACCACCTGCGGGTGGTAGCCGACGCTCTCCGCCTTGTAGGTGAGGTAGTAGGGGTCCACGCCGATGCAGTGGCCGCCCACCAGCCCGGGGCGGAAGGGCAGGAAGTTCCACTTGGTGCCGGCGGCCTCCAGCACGTCCAGGGTGTCGATGCCCAGCTTGTTGAAGATCAGTGCCAGCTCGTTCATCAGGGCGATATTGAGGTCGCGCTGGGTGTTCTCGATCACCTTGGCGGCCTCGGCCACCTTGACGCTGGCGGCGCGGTGCACCCCCGCGGTCACCACCGATTCGTACAGGGCCGCCACCCGCTCCAGGGTCGCCGGGGTATCACCGGACACCACCTTGGTGATGGTCTCCAGCCGGTGCACCTTGTCGCCCGGGTTGATGCGCTCGGGGGAATAGCCGATGAAGAACCCCGTGGCCGGCTCCACGTCGACCCCGTCACGACCGCACCAGGCGAGCCCCGACCCCGCCTCCAGCAGCGGCACGCAGACTTCCTCGGTGCAGCCGGGATAGACGGTGGATTCAAAAATGACCACAGTGCCGGGCTGCAGGTATCGGGCCACAGTGCGCGAGGCGCCCTCCAGCGGACTCAGGTCCGGGCGGTGGGCGTGGTCGATGGGGGTGGGCACCACCACGATAATGATGGATGCCTCTGCAAGTTGCGCCGGGTCGCTGGTGTACTCCAGCCCCGTGGCCGCCGCCAGCGCCTCGCCGCTCACTTCCCCGCTGGGGTCGCGGCCGGCGCGATACTGTTCCAGCTTGCGTTCATTGAGGTCGAAGCCAATGGTGCGCCGCTGGCAACCAAAGGCGACCGCCAGCGGCAGCCCGACATAACCCAGACCGACAATGGCTACGGTTTCGTTCATGCTTTGCCTGCTCATGGTATTCACTGGGCTCATTCGTGTGACTGGGACAGGAACCAGGCGGCGGTGCGCGCCAGGCCTTCGTGGACATCGTATTCCGGCGCGTAGCCCAGCAGCCGCGCCGCCTTGCCGATATCGGCCTGGGAGTGGCGCACATCGCCCTCCCGGAACGCGCCGTACTCCGGTTCCGCGCCCACCAACGCCGGGCGCCCCGGGCTCAGCAGGTCACGGATGCCGTAGAACAGCTCGTTCAGCGTGGTGCGGCCGCCGAAGGCGACATTGTAGACCTGGTTCAGGGCCGCCGGGTCCGTCACTGTCGCCGCCAGCAGGTTGGCCTGCACCACATTGTCGATAAAACAGAAGTCGCGGGAGGTCTCGCCGTCGCCGTTGATCCGGCAGCTGCGCCCCGCCACCAGTTCCCCGAACCAGCGCGGGATCACCGCCGCGTAGGCGCCTTCCGGGTCCTGGCGCGGGCCGAACACGTTGAAGTAGCGCAGGCCGATACAGTCCAGGCCATAGGCGCGGTGGAAAACGTCGGCGTAGAGTTCGTTGACGTACTTGGTCACCGCATAGGGCGACAGCGGCTTGCCGATCTCGTCCTCGACCTTGGGCAGGCCCGGGTGGTCACCGTAAGTGGAGGAGGAGGCCGCGTAGACAAACCGCTTGACCCCCGCATCCCGGGCCGCCACCAGCATGTTGACGAAGCCGTCGATATTGACCGCGTTGGTGAGCAGGGGGTCTTCCAGGGACCGGGGCACACTGCCCAGGGCGGCCTCGTGGAGGACATAGTCGACCCCGGCCATCGCTCTGCGGCAATCGTCCAGAGAGCGGATATCGCCTTCGATGAAGGTGAACTCGCCGCTGCCCGCCGCGGCTGCGAGCGCCGCGTCCAGATTATGGCGGTGGCCGGTGGAGAAGTCGTCCAGCCCCACTACCGTCTGCCCCAACCGCAGCAGCCGCTGCACCAGGTGGGAACCGATAAAGCCGGCAGCGCCGGTGACCAGCCAGCGGGCCGGGGCATCGCGCAGCTTGCGCGCCGTTGCTTCCATTGCATCCATGATCAGCCCTTCCTGTCCGTACCGCCCAAGCCGGGCTGCCAGCGCCCGGTAATGTGCGCCAGGTCGCGCTTGCGCACGACCGCCGTTTACTCCTCGCGACGGTGAGTATAAGGTCTCGCTGACACTACGGCCATGCCAGGGCATGACGCCGGTCACAGTTTGGTGATTTCTGCAGGGAGCAGCGCAACTCCATGGCGGGCAATATCAGCCTTTTCACCTATCTCGCGGCAAGCCTGAGCTTCACGGCGCTGGCACTGCTGCTGTTGTTGCAATGGCGGGTCAAGCCGCTGGGCACCAGCCTGGTACTGGCCTGTACCGCGTCCGCCCTGTGGGCGGCGATCATCAGCCTGGGCACATTGGCCGAGTACCCGCCGGTACACCTGATCCAGTTGGCGGAACTGGTGCGCAACATTGCCTGGCTGTATTTCCTGCTGCAGCTGCTGGGCCTGCAGACCGATGGCGCCACGCTGACCCTGCGCGGCCGCGACTGGCGGCCCTTTTTTCTGCTGGGGGCGGGTATCGCCCTGGGCCTGGTGCTGGCGCCCCTGGCCGGCCTGCCGGTCGGCCCGGAGATGGTGCTGGGCCTGTGGTTGTTGCTGGCGCTTGGCACCCTGTTGCTGGTAGAACAGCTGTACCGCAATGCCACCCCCGCCGAGCGCTGGTCGCTCAAGTTCCTCTGCCTGGGCCTGGGCGCGGTCGCCGCCTGGGACTTCTTCATGTACTCCGAGGCACTGCTGTTCCGGCAGCTGGACCCGGACCTGTGGCAGGCCCGGGGGCTGGTCAACACGGTGGTCACGCCCCTGCTGGGGGTCGCCTTTGCCCGCTACAGCAGCTGGCGGGTGAAGCTGCAGGTTTCACGCCAGGTAGTGTTCCACACCGTGACCCTGATGGGCGCCGGACTCTACCTGCTGGGCATGGCGGCTATCGGCTATTTCCTCAAGTTCATGGGCGGCAGCTGGGGCACGGTGCTGCAGCTCGGTTTCCTGGTGGCCGCTGGCGCACTGCTGGCCAGCCTGCTGTTTTCCGGCAGGTTACGGGCGTTACTGCGAGTGCAGCTGAGCAAGCACTTCTTCAGCTACCGCTACGACTACCGCGAAGAGTGGCTCAAGTTCACCCGCGCCCTCGCCAGCCTCAACGAGGACGTCGCCGAAGGCATCATCCGCATCATGGCCAGCCTGACCAGCAGCTCCGCGGGACTCCTGTGGGTAACCGCTGAAGGCCAGCCCCAGCGACTGTTGGCGCATTGGGAGATGCCGGTACCGGCGGGCGCCCGGGAAGGGCTGGGCAGCCTGACGGAATGGCTGCGGCGCACGGACTGGGTCATCGACCTGCAGGAGTGGCGCCGCTCGCCGGACCTGTACGCCGATCTGGAGTTGCCGGACTGGCTGCGGCAGGACCCGACCCTGTGGCTGGTGATCCCGCTGGTGTTTCGCGATCGCCTGGAAGGGGTGCTGATGCTGAAACAGTCCGACCTCAAGGACAGTATCAACTGGGAAGACCGGGACCTGCTGAAGACCGCCGGGCGCCAGGCCGCCAGCCACCTGGCCCAGCACCTGGCCAGCCAGGCGCTGGTGGAAGCGCGCCAGTTCGATGCCTTCAACCGGCTCTCCGCCTACGTGGTACACGATCTCAAGAATATCCTCGCCCAGCAGTCGCTGATGGTGGCCAATGCCGCCAGGCACCGGGACAACCCCGCCTTTGTCGACGACATGATCGCCACCGTGGAGAATTCGGTGACGCGAATGCAGCGCCTGATGGAGCAGATGCGCAGCGGCTTGCGCAGCAGCGCCGCCGACGAGGTGGCGCTGAAGCCCCTGCTGCAACAGGTGATCGCCGGCCGCAGCGGCGCGCGCCCGGCGCCGACCGCGAAGCTCACCACCGACCTGCAGGTGGAGGCCGACAGCGAGCGCCTGGCGACCGTGTTCAACCACCTGATCCAGAACGCACAGGAAGCGACACCGCCGGATGGCTCGGTCAGCGTAACATTGACACGGGAGCAGGGTCGGGCCCAGGTCAGTATCACCGATAGCGGCCGGGGCATGGACCCGGACTTCATCCGCCAGCGCCTGTTCCGGCCCTTCGAGTCCACCAAGGGGCTCACCGGCATGGGTATCGGCGCCTTCGAGAGCCGCGAGTACATCCGCCAGCTCGGTGGCGACATTGAGGTCGAGAGCACCCCCGGCGCGGGCAGCGTATTCAGGGTGACACTGCCGCTGGCTGCGCCCGCCGACAGCGCTCACCATTCACCGCAAACACAACAACCGGATTGATCATGACCAGGACGAACACCAGACACCTGCTGGTAGTGGAAGACGACAAGGGCCTGCAGAGCCAGTTGCGCTGGGCCTTCGACGGCTACGAAGTGGCGATCGCCGGCGACCGGGGCGAGGCCATTGCCGCCCTGCGCCGGTTCGAGCCGGGAGTGGTACTGCTGGACCTGGGCCTGCCGCCGGACCCGGGTGGGGTCACCGAGGGCCTGGCGACCCTGCGCGAGATCCTGACCCTGGCCCCGGAGACCAAGGTCATCGTGGTGACCGGTGACAATGACCGCGCTAATGCGGTCAAGGCCATTGCCGGCGGCGCCTGGGACTTCCACCAGAAACCGGCGGACCCGGAGCTGCTGGCGCTGCTGGTGGAGCGGGCCCACCAGGTATACGAGCTGGAGCGGGAGAACCGGCGCCTGCAGCGGGCGGATGAAAACATGCCCCTGCGCGATATCATCGCCATCAGTCCGCAGATGCTCAAGGTTTGCCGCACCATCGAAAAGATCGCCCCCACCGACATCACGACCCTGCTGCTGGGCGCCAGCGGCACCGGCAAGGAACGTTTCGCCCGCGCCCTGCACGAGCTGAGCCCGCGGGCCGGCAAGCGCCTGGTGGCGATCAACTGCGCCGCGATCCCCGAGAACCTGCTGGAGAGCGAGCTGTTCGGCTACGAGAAAGGCGCCTTCACCGGCGCCAACCAGCAGACTGCGGGCAAGATCGAGTACGCCCACGAGGGCACCCTGTTCCTGGACGAGATCGGCGACCTGCCACTGGAATTGCAGGCCAAGCTGCTGCGCTTCCTGCAGGAGCGGGTGGTGGAGCGGATCGGCGGCCGCAAGGAGATCCCGGTGGACGTGCGCATCATCTGTGCGACCCACCAGGACCTGGAGCAACAGATGCGGGACGGCCGCTTCCGCGAGGACCTGTATTACCGGGTCAGCGAGATGAGCATCCAGATCCCGGCGCTGAAGGATCGCACCGGCGACGCCCCGGTGCTGGCCAAGGCCTTCCTGGCGCGCTTTGCCGGCGAGCTCGGCACCGGCAGCCTGAGCTTCGATGCCACGGCGCTGGCAGCCATCGAGCAGTACAGCTGGCCGGGCAATGTCAGGGAGCTGGAGAGCCGGGTCAAGCGCGGGGCGATCATGGCCGAGGGCTCCCAGGTGACCGCCGGCGACCTGGAGCTGGATGCGGTGGCCAGCGGCGACAACATGCCCCTCAACCTGCGCCAGATTCGCGAGGCCGCCGAACGCGACGCCATCATCCGCGCCCTGGGTCACGCCGGTGACAATGTCAGCGAGGCCGCCAACCTCCTCGGCATCACCCGGCCTACGCTGTACTCGATGCTGGAGAAGTACGGTTTGAAATAGACTGCCCACTTCGCAAAGGCCGCAAACCCGAGGCCACCGCGAGCAGCATGAAAAACAGCAGGGTGATGCGCGGTGCATCAACCAGGCTGTCAAACATGCCGACCGCGCCGAAGGCAACAAGGGCTCCCGTTAACGGTGGCGACCAGGCCACCCTCACCGCCCGCCCCCGTACCAGGCGATAGAGCACCAGCAAATATATGGCAGTGAACGCCAGCGTCCCAAACCAGCCTTGTTCAACGTAGTAATGCAGCCACAGGTTCTTTGCGTGCCAGGGCAAGTGATGGCGATCACTGGTAAAGAACCAGGAGTCGGCTCCCTCTTCGAAGCGTGTATTGCGCAATAACTCACGGCCATCTGCATCGGTGAGTTCGAGTGATCCAATGTCGACCGCCCTGCTCCGGGTAGCATTGGCGATTGAAAACCTGGTCGGCCGCGGGATCAGGCCCCGTGTGCCAAGTCGCTGCTGGTCAAACGTAAACTGGAACTCTGTCCATGCTCCGCTTGCAGGCAGCGCAACCTTGTGCGTTGCGCAGCCAGCCGCGTACAATAAGTGCTTGCGACAAATTTCGAGGTGTATCCTGCCTCCACTGGCAGCCCGGGCACGGAGATGGCCAGTAAACGGACCTTCCAGCAAAGAATTCACGCTTTGAGTCACCCGGTACAATTCACCAAACCCCAGCACATGGCGCGGTCCACCGAGCCGCAGCAGCGTATTGCCGTCCTCCATCAGCAGCTGGTGGGTGCCAGGAATGGAGTCATCATCCACCTTCCAGAAATAGCTTTGGGCAAATTTTCCGGTTCCGATCCCCAACCAGTGCTCGCCTGGACCTTCGGGCAATGACGCGGCCAATGACCAGTGTGATTCGCGTCCCGCGAGATCCCTGTCCACTGTCGAAAACCGCTCACTGGCGTAATAGGTACCGGTCACCAGGACCAGCAGCATCAGCGCACCCAGCCCCATCAGTACCCTGATGCCCCCGGCCACATCGGGCTGCCAGCAGAGGGCGGGCCGCCAGCGCAGCACCAGCAGCACGGCCAGCAGCAACCCGGCAAACAGCCAGCCAACCAGCCAGCCCTCGCCCTCCGACCAGTACCGTGTGACTAAAGCCGCATTCACAGCCACCCAAAGCACCGAGCCCAACGCAAGCGGCGCGATATCAATATAGCTGCGCCTGGGTACAGGGCCGAACAGCAACCACAATGCCAGGACCGCGCTGACGCTGTAGACGATGTAAACACCCTTGGGCACCAGCACGGTGAACGCGGCACTGATCAGGACACCTGGCACCAGCAGCAAGAATGCGGCAAGCCAGCCCCTGTATGGCTGAACCGAAGCCACCGGTGCCACCAGCCAAGCCAGCAGCGTTGCGACTGCTGCGGCGGCCAGACCCCGGTAACCACCGGTCGCAAACACCATGGGCAAAAGGAATGCGAGCCCCAGCGCGGCCAGCAAGAGGACAGCCAGGTCCGGTCGCAGCAGCACCTGTCGATCCCCGCGCCAGGCCTGCGCTGCCAGTAGGACGAACATGCCCAGCAGGCCGACGCCCAGTCCCAGATACAGTCCCCGGGAGAAGGTGGTAAATACCGCGTAGCCAGCCAGGGCCAGGGCCACCAGCACCGCCGCAGCGGGCAGCGGCCGGCGCACTCGCAGCGCCAGCCAGACCAGGAAGGGTACGGTCAGGGCCAGCCAGGCATCGAGCATGGCACCGCCGACATTGACCTCCCAGAATAAAGCCGTGGTGCGATAATCCGCAGAGAAATTGCTCAGCCCGACAAACAGCCAGCGCTCCCACACCGTCGCCAGCGCCACCAGCATCAGCCCCGCCAGCAGGCCCGCCAACAGGGCGCGCAGCGCACCCTCGCCATCGCGGTCCAGGGCCCGCCAGAGGAAAGGCAGTAGCAACAAGGCGAACAGAAAGCCCTTGGCCAGGCGCGGTCCGTTGAGGGCCGAAAAATAACCCGCGGGCCGGGACACGCCGGACCAGATCTCGCTGAAGGCGGTCCAGTCGGTGCTCACCAGATAGCTCACCGCCAACAGGGACAACAGCAGTAACCGCCCGACACCGAGCGAGAAGCCTGTTGCGCCGGACCGGGGCGACCTGGTGCGCACGCCGCGTGCCGCCCGCAACGTCAGGCGCAGGGCCAGTACCAGCAGAATCGCCAGCACCAGGGCATCGCTTTCGGTGAGGAAGATCTGCCCGGTCCAGGCGGCCCTGTCCGCAACCGGCAGCAGCGCTGGCAACAGACACAGCCAGGCGTGGCGGTGCAGCAGGCAGGCGACAATGACCGCGCCGACAAAGACCAGCGCCGGCAACGGCAGTGGATGAACCCAGAGAAACACCATGAGCCCGGCGAAGGCCGCCATGGCCAGGGGCAGGGACCAGGCCAGGTAAAATACTCGCCAAGGGTATCCAGAGGTCATCAAGGCTGCTCCAACCGGGACCGCAGGTGGTCGACAAGACCCTCCAGGGCCTGGTCTATCTGCAGGAACACTTCGCTGAAGCCCTGCATGTCGCTGTAGTAGGGATCGGGAATGGCCGCATCCCCGCCCCATCTCGCAGGACGATAGTCACCCAGCAACTGCGCGCCACAGGGGTTGGCGCCAACAGCGGCAAGTACCGCCAGTTCCGCCAAATGCGCCGGCTCCATGGCCAGCACAAAGTCGTGCTCACGCAGCATCGCCGCCGTCACCTGCCGCGCCCGGATCCGGCCCAGGCTGAACCCCGCTTCCTGCGCCAGCCGTCGCACCCGCGGGTCCGGCGGCCGACCGCTCTGCCCCACCTTGGTGCCCGCCGAGCGCACCTGCACCCGCCGCCCCAGGCCCAGTGCCCGCAGGCGCTGGCGCAGCATGGCCTCGGCCAGCGGCGAGCGGCAGACATTGGCGGTACAGACGAACAGCACCCGCAACTCGGGACGCCACCAGATCACGGCAATGGCGACTCCACAGTGGCAGTTGCGGGGGCAGGGCTAGGAGTTCGCACGCTGCAGCAGCTCCCGCACCCAGGTCACCGGAATGGCGTAACTGATGCCCGAAGGGCGCTCCAGCACCGACTCCCGGGACTCCTTGACGAACACACTGTTGACCACGCCGAGGACGCGCCCGGTTGCCGGGTCGTACACCGGGCTGCCACTGTTGCCGGGGTAAGCAATGGCATCCAGCTGGAACACATCGAAGGGGTTGCGCATGCGCTGCAGCTGCACCGCGGTAAGGTCGCGCGCGGCATCCGCAGTGCGCGCCACCGGGGTAACCGACGACACCATGCCACGGTGGGTCACCGGATAGAGACCCAGTACCGCGCCGATGGGAAAGCCGGTAAAGGCGACCGCATCCCCTTCACGTACGCTGCTGGCATCCCCCAGCTCCAGCGTGGGCAGCGGACCCCCGCTGATCCGCAGCAGCGCCAGGTCATGTAGGGGGTCCTCGGCGACGATCTCGGCTGGATGCACCCGCGCTTCTCCGCCCCGCCCGGAAAATACCGCCAGCATCTGCTTGTTATCGTAATCCAGCAGCTCCGGCAACACATGGTAGTTGGTCACCACCAGCTGGCCGTCGCCGACCACGAACCCGGTTCCGCGCAGAGTGTCTGGGCGCCTGTCGCCAATGGGCTGGCGCGGCGGGTAACTGGTGCCGACGCCGACAATGGCCGGCCGCACCCGTTCGATGACATCCGCCAGCGAATCTGCCAGCGCGGGCGGCGCGGCAAGCAGCAACGTAACCAGCAACACTGGCAGCCGGGCCAGATGGCGCGCACGGGTATTCGGATTCATAATGGCACTCCTGCCGGATCGGGATCACATTTTTGGAATGCGGCGCTTGCCGCCAGCGGCGTCGCGGGCAACACTGGCGCCGGAGAACCTTAGTCCAGAAAGCATGGGCAGCGCAAACAACACCGACAGGGAGAACCAACCAGTGGCGGATCTGCTCCACGAGTTCATTGCCGCTGCCGCCGCCGACCGGGGCGAGCGGCCGGCGCTGCTGTGCCGGGACCGCACCCTGAGCTACGCCGAGCTGTGGCGCAGTGTCAGTGGCGTTGGCCACGGCCTGCTGGCAGCGGGTATCCAGGCCGCGGAGCGGGTGGCCGTGTATCTGCCCAAGCAGCCGGAGACCGTGGCGGCCATTTTCGGGGCCGCCGCCGCCGGCGCCAGTTTTGTGCCGGTGAATCCCCTGCTCAAGCCGCGCCAGGTCAGCTACATCCTGCAGCACAGCCAGGCGCGAGTCCTGGTAACTTCCGCCCAGCGCCTGCAACTGCTGGCCGGGGAACTGGGCCAGTGCCCGCAGCTGCACACCGTGGTCCTGGTGGACGAGCTCGCCGCGGAGCGCCTGGATACCTTGACCCGGGAGCTGCCCGATATCACCCTGTGTGCCTGGCGGGACCTGCTGGCGGCTCCGGCACGGCCCGCCCACCGCCGCATCGATACCGACATGGTCGCCCTGCTCTACACCTCCGGCAGCACCGGCAATCCCAAGGGCGTGGTGCTGTCCCATCGCAACATGGTGGCGGGCGCCCGCAGCGTGGCCCAGTATCTGGAAAACACCGCGGACGACCGGCTGCTGGCGGTACTGCCCCTGAGTTTTGACGCCGGCCTCAGCCAGCTCACCACCGCCTTCTCGGTGGGCGCCTCGGCAGTACTGATGGATTACCTGCTGCCGCGGGACGTATTGAAGGCGGTGGCGCGCTACCGGGTGACCGGCCTCGCCGCGGTGCCGCCGCTGTGGAACCAGCTGCTGCAACAGGACTGGCCCGCCGAGGTGGCGGATTGCCTGCGCTATGTCACCAATACCGGAGGCGCCATGCCGGTGGCCAGTACCCGCGCCCTGCAGCAGCGCCTGCCAAACACCCGTATCTATCTGATGTACGGCCTCACCGAGGCCTTCCGCTCCACCTTCCTGCCGCCGGAGGAGCTGGATGCGCGTCCCCAGTCCATCGGCAAGGCCATCCCCAACGCCGAAATCCTGGTGGTCAACGAGGCCGGCCAGCTGTGCGGCCCCAACGAGCCCGGCGAGCTGGTGCACCGGGGCGCGCTGGTGGCCCTCGGCTACTGGAACGATCCGGAGAAAACCGCCGAACGGTTCCGACCCAGCCCCGGGCAGGACCCCGCCCTGCCGGTACCGGAACTGGCGGTGTGGTCCGGCGACCAGGTGGTGCGCGACGAGGACGGTTTCCTGTATTTCGTCGCCCGCAAAGATGACATGATCAAGACCTCCGGTTACCGTGTCAGCCCCACCGAAGTGGAGGAAGTCGCCTACCACTCGGGGCTGGTGGCCGGTGCCGCGGCGCTGGGACTCAGTTACGCCCAACTGGGGCAGGCCATCGCCCTGGTGGTGACGCCCGCCGCCGGCATCGATCCGGCGACGCTGGACGCGGAGCTGCTGGCCTTCTGCCAGCGCGAGCTGCCCAATTTCATGGTACCGGCGCGCATCGTGGTGCGCGACAACCTGCCCCACAACCAGAACGGCAAGATCGACCGGCGCGCCCTGAGCGCCGAGTATGCACACTTGTTCGAGGAGCCCCAGGCGTGACCAGCAGCAATGATTCCACGGCCAATGCCGCCGACAGCCCCGTCCGCGCCCGCCCCCGGCACGCGCCGCAGGACAATTTTCCGGTGGTCGACAACTGCCTGCAGATCGGCGGCCAGCCGCTCACGGCCCTCGCGGCTCGGGCCGGCGGACGCCCCTTCTACGCCTACGACAGCGCGCTGATGACCCGGCGCGTCGAGGCCCTGCGGGCGCAGCTGCCCGCGGCCATCCACCTGCACTACGCGATCAAGGCCAATCCCATGCCCGCCGTTGTAGAACATATGGCCGGGCTTACGGATGGCCTCGATGTCGCCTCGGCTGCCGAACTGGCAACGGCCCTGGCCACCGGCATCGACCCGGCCACCATCAGCTTCGCGGGCCCCGGCAAGTCACTTGAGGACCTGCAGGCGGCGGTGCGCGCCGGGGTCATCATCATCCTCGAATCCACAACGGAAATGCAGCGGGTGGCCGACCTGGCCAGCACAGTGTCCGCGCCGCCCACGGTGGCGATCCGGGTCAACCCGGACTTCGAGCTCAAGGCCTCGGGCATGAAAATGGGCGGCGGCCCAAAGCCCTTTGGCATCGACGCCGAGCAGGTCCCCGAGGTGATGCGCCAGCTGGCGGCGCTGCCCCTGGACCTGGTAGGCCTGCACATTTTCAGCGGCTCCCAGAACCTGCGCCCGGAGGCCCTGATCGAGGCCCACGACAAGACCTTTGCCCTCGCCCTGCGGCTGGCGGCGGAGGCCCCCAAACCTTTCCGCTGGCTCAATATCGGCGGCGGCTTCGGCGTACCCTACTTTCCCGGCGAGGAACCCCTGGACCTGGTCCCGGTGGTGGCCAACCTGCAGCAACGGGTGGACGAAGCCCTGGAGCAATTGCCCGGGGTGGAACTGGTCATGGAGCTGGGGCGCTACCTGGTGGCAGAAGCGGGCATCTATGTGTGCACGGTCAGCGACAGGAAAGAATCACGTGGCCACACCTTCCTCATCACCAACGGGGGCCTGCACCACCATCTCGCCGCCTCGGGCAATTTCGGCCAGGTGATCCGCAAGAACTATCCGGTCTGCATCGGCAACCGGGTCCACAGCGACGACGAGGAAGCGGTGTCCATCGTCGGCCCCCTGTGCACGCCCCTGGATATCCTCGGGGAGCGCATGTCGCTGCCGCGAGCCGCCATTGGCGACCTGGTGGTCCTGTTCCAGTCCGGCGCCTACGGCTACACCGCCAGCCCGCACCTGTTCCTGAGCCATCCACCGCCACTGGAGTTCCTGCTCTGAAGGAGGTCGACTGCGACCTCTGTCACAAAATTTTACACTGCACAGGAAATGTCATGATCACCTGCTAAACTCTTAATCCCCTGCTGAGCGAACCGATTCCGGAAACCAGGGTACCAAAACCGGACGAGCCAGAGAGTCAGCGATCATGATAGCGAGCAGCCTGTTGGGAACGAAACGCGTCTTCAATCACCACGTCCACATCGCCTACTACTGGCTGGCGCTGGTGGACGCATTGCTGTTTGTCGGCGCCTGCTACCTGGCGACCTGGATCTACTACCTGCAGGACCCCGCACAACTGGCCCTGCACCTGGAGGCGCTGCCGCTGCGGGCCGGGATCTTCGCGGTCATCACCATACTCGCCATGACCTCCATGGGGCTGTACCAGCCGCGGCTGCGGGAGGGCACCAACGGGGTCCTGCTGCGGGTCGGCGGCGCCCTGCTGCTGGTCACGGTGGCCATGTCGGCGATTTTCTATCTGCTGCCGGCGCTGCTGTTGTGGCGCGGCGTCCTCGCCTTCACCCTGGTGATTGCCTTCGCCTCCGCCCTCACGACCCGGGTGGTGTTCAGCAACACGGTGGAACTGGAACAGTTCAAGCGCAAAGTGCTGGTACTCGGCAGCGGCCAGCGGGCGGCCAACATTGCCGAGCGCATGCGCCGCAAGAGCGACCGACGCGGTTTCCGGATAGCCGGCTATGTGCGCTCCCGCAACGAGCAGACTGTTGTCACCACCGGCAATGTGTTCACGCCGGAGCAGCCGCTGCCGGAGTACGCCCGGGACCACGACATTGAGCAGATCGTGGTAGCGCTGGACGACCCGGACGCCCTGCCGGCGGAAGACCTGGTGCGCTGTCGCACCTGGGGTATCGAGGTGCTGAATATCCTCGACTTCTTCGAGCAGGAAGCCAGCAAGGTGCTGGTGGAGGAAGCGCCACCGGAGTGGTTCATCTACGCCGACGGCTTCAACTGCGGCAAGGCCCACGACGCGGCCAAGCGCGCCATGGACCTGCTGGCGAGCTTCCTGCTGCTGATGGGCACCTGGCCCTTCATGCTGGTCACCGTGATCGCCATCAAGCTGGAGGACGGCTGGCGGGCACCGGTCATTTTCCGCCAGAAGCGGGTGGGGCTGGACGGCCGCGCGTTCGATGTCCTCAAGTTCCGCAGCATGACCGTGGACGCGGAAGGCGATGGCAAGGCGCGCTGGGCGACCAGCAACGATACCCGCATCACCCGGGTCGGCCACATCATCCGCAAATTGCGCATCGACGAGTTGCCGCAGGTGATCAATGTCCTGACCGGGGAGATGTCGCTGGTGGGCCCGCGGCCCGAGCGCCCGGAGTTCGTGCGCCAGCTGGCGGCGGAGATCCCCTTCTTCGACAAGCGCCACTGCGTCAAGCCCGGCATCACCGGCTGGGCCCAGCTCAACTACCCCTACGGCGCCTCCACCCGGGATGCGCTGCACAAGCTGGAGTACGACCTGTACTACGTCAAGAACCGCAGCCTGTTCCTGGATTTCCTGGTCCTGCTGCAGACCGCGGAGGTCGTCCTGTTCGGCAAGGGCGCCCGCTGAAGCCACCCCGCCGCCGGCGCCCTCGCGCGCCGGCATGCCCCAAATGTGTCAGATTTTTTAACTTTCTCCGCGTTTCTCGCCTTGAGCTCCGGCAAATGCTTAGGTAACCTCCTGAAAACAGAGGCCAGCCCAAAGACTGGTGCAGAAATTGCTTGCCAATGACAACGCAGCAATAAAACGACAAGGGGCCCGCGCGCAATGAACATGGTACTGACGATTATCGCTGTACTTGGACTGGGTGCGCTCCTGATCTCTGTGGTCATCTTCACCATGGCGGCTCGCCGCTATGTCTCCGACGATGACCACGAGTCCCTGGGGCTGGTCAGCGACAGCGGCCGCGACTACCGGCCCCGCAACCGCGACGATCGCCGCCAGGCACCACCACCGGCGCTATTCCCCATTACCATCAATGGCGAACTCATTCCCGAGGACCGCCGCCAACTCCCCGATCGCCGCCAGGCACGCTCCGGCTGAGACAATCCTCAGGGTAAAAACCCTGGAGACCTGACCCCCGGTTTCTGTTACGCTTATCTTGTTAGACGCAAACAAGCAAATGAGCGGACACGGGAACAATAATAATGCAGAAGACGATCGCCATCGCCGGTGGCACCGGCGGGCTGGGCGCGGCCATTTGTCGCGAGCTGGCCGTACGGGACTACCACATCCTGGTGGGCTACCACAGTAACAGGGACTCGGCAGAGCAGATGGTTAACGCCATCACCGGCACCGGCGGCAGCGCCCGTAGCCACCCCGTGGACCTCTGCGACGAAGCCCAGGTGCATGCTTTCCTCGACCATGCCGCCAGCCTCGGCGCAGGGCTCGCAGGCGTGGTCAATGCGACCGGCCCGGCCATCCCGCTGCGGCCACTGACCGATATCAGCAGCGCCGAGTTCCGCCACATCATGACCACCGATGTGGAGGGCGCCTTCAACCTGCTCACCGCCGCCGGCAAGCTGTTTGCCGCCAATGGCGGTGGCGCCATCGTGCAGCTGCTGACCACCGCCGTGCTGCGCACCCTGGAAAACGACGCCATGTCCGGCATCCCCAAGACCGCGATCATGGGCATTGTGCGCCAGCTGGCGCGGGAACTGGGGCCGCGCAACGTGCGCCTGAACGGTATTGCGCCCGGGGTCATCGATGCCGGCATCGTGCACAGTTCCTTCACTGCGGACCCGGTGGCGGAGGCTGTCATCAACGACTGCCTGAACAAGACGCCGCTGCCGCGCATGGGCAAGCCGGAGGAAGTCTCCGCCCTCGCCGCCTTCCTGCTCAGCGACGCGGCGGCCTACATCAACGGACAGATCATCGGAATCGACGGAGGATACAGCGCATGAACACGCTGACCAGCCAGAAATTCAAGCTCACCCTCGCTGCGGCCGCCCTCGCTGCCGCCGTCAGCCCGGCAACACGGGCGGATGCGGCCCTGGCCGCCAGCGGCGAAGCACTGTACGCCGACAACTGCGCCACCTGCCACGGGCTGAGCCTGCGCGGCTCCGCCCACGGCAATACCCTCAAGGGCCCCGGGTTCCTGGGCCAGTGGAGCCAGCGCGAGGCCATGGCGCTGCTGGCCTACAACCGCGCCAACATGCCCCCCGGTGGCGCCGGCAAGCTGAGTGACGCCGAGCACGCCGCCATTGCCGCCTGGATCATCGAGGCCAACCGCGAGGCGGGCGACCCGGAGAGCCTGCTGCTCACCAGCACCCCCGCTCTGGCCGCGGCTGCGGACGGCTCGGAAGCCGTCTCCTGGGTGGCCTTCGATGCCGCCGGCAGCATCGATGCCGATGCCCGCACCCGGGGCGGCTTCCGCAATCGGGAAGTCGAGGACTTCCAGCCGGTCACCGCTGCCCAGCTCAGCAACCCGGCGGACGGCGACTGGCTGAGCTGGCGCCGCACCCTGGATGGCCAGGGCTACAGCCCGCTTGCGCAGATCAATCGCGACACCGTCAGTGACCTCAAGCTGGCCTGGGTCCTGACCATGAAGGATGGCAGCAACCAGGGCACGCCGCTGGTACACAACGGCATCATGTACCTGACCCACCCGGGCAACGTGATCCAGGCCCTTGAAGCGGACAGCGGCGAGTTGATCTGGGAGTACAGTTACACCTTCCCCGAGGCCTCGCGCACCCTGGGCGGCCCCACCCGCAACATCGCCATCTACGGCGACAAGCTGTACATGGCCACCTACGACGCCTCCATCGTCGCCATCGACGCCCGCAACGGCGAGGAAGTGTGGCGCACGCCGAAAGCGGACTTTGAAAAGGGCTACACCCACACCGCGGGACCCATCATGGGCGACGGCGTGGTACTGAGCGGTATCAATGGCTGCGAATGGTACAAGGAAGAAGGCTGCTTCATCACTGGCCACGATGCCGACACCGGCGAAGAACTGTGGCGCACCTCCACCATCGCCCTGCCGGGCGAGCCCGGCGGCGACACCTGGGCCGGGCTGCCGGCGGAGATGCGTGCCGGCAGTGACAACTGGATCGCCGGCTCCTACGACCCGGAACTGAAACTGTTTATCCTCGGCACCTCCCAGGCCAAGCCCTGGGTGGCCGCCAGCCGCGGCATGTCCGCGACCGACGAAGCCCTGTACACCAACTCGACCCTGGCCCTGCGCCCGGACACCGGCGAACTGGTGTGGTATTTCCAGCATATTCCCGGCGAGACCATCGACATGGAGGTCGGCTTCGAGCGGGTGCTGATCAATGTCGACGGCGAGAAGCGAGTATTCACTATCGGCAAGGATGGCCTGCTGTGGCAGCTTGATCGCGCCAGCGGCGAGTATGTCAGCGTGGCCGAAACCCTGCCCCAGACCATCTACGCCGAGATCGACAGGGTGCGCGGTGTGGTGCGCTACCGGGATGACATCATTGCCGCCGGTGTGGGCGACACCATCGAAGCCTGCCCGGGCATCTACGGCGGCCACAACTGGCAGGCCTCCGCCTACAGCCCCGAGACCGGCAACCTGATCATTCCCCTGCACCAGCTGTGCTCGGACATGGTGGGCCGGGAAGTGGCCCAGGAACCGGGCTCCGGCGGCTACGGCGCGGATTCACGCACCTACGAAATGCCTGGCGTCAACGGCATGCTGGGGCGGCTGGCGGCCTGGGACGTGCGCAGCATGCGCGAGAGCTGGGCCGTTGAACAGCGCGCCATGTTCCTGACCGGCGCCCTCACCACCGGCGGCGGGCTGGTGTTCATCGGCGACCTCGACCGCTATTTCAAGGCCTTTGACGTCAAGACCGGCGAGCTCAAGTGGCAGACCCGGCTGGGCGCACCCCTGCACGGCTATCCCGTCACCTATACCGCCAACGGCAAGCAGTACCTGGCGGTACCCACCGGAATCGGCGTATTCCGCGCCATGACCGCGGTGGTGAGCCCGGATATCTACCAGCCTACGGGCGGCCAGGCGCTGTACGTGTTCGAGCTTCCCTGACTTACTCCGGCAAACCGGATTGCCCAGCCTCGCGGATCATCGGCTGGTACTCCGCGAACGCCGGCCCGGCGGCCGTCGCCCCCACGGTGAAACCCGCATCCGTGGTCAGGGTGTGGCCGGTGGTGTAGCCGGATTCATCGCTGGCCAGCCACAGGGCCGCGTTGGCCACATCTTCCGCCAGGCCCGGACGACCGCGCAGAGGTGAGGCTTCAGCCAGGATCGCCTTGGCGCCCTCGATATCGCCGGGGTCGCCGGTGAGCACATTGGCCACCATCGGCGTGGCCATGGAAGCCGCAGCAATGGCATTGACCCGCACGGTGCTGCCCGCCAGTTCCGCCGCCACGTTCTTGGTCAGCCCCACTACCCCGTGCTTGGCCGCGGTGTAGGCATGCGGCCCCAGGCCGCCCATCAGGCCGGCGGTGCTGGCCATGTTGATGATGGAACCGGAGCGCTGCGGCACCATGACCCGCGCCGCGTGCTTGAGGCAGTAGAAGGCCCCGTTCAGCAGCACATCAATGCTGAAGCGCCACTCCGCCCCGGGGGTGGTGGCAACCGGCCCCACCGCACCGACAATGCCGGCGCTGTTGAACAGGATGTCGAGCCGGCCGAAGCGGCTGACCGCCGCGTCCACCGCGGCGCTGACACTGTCCTCGTCGGTGATGTTGCAGTGCACGTACATGGCCTGGTCACCATAGCTGGCCGCAAGCGCCGCGCCCGCCTCGTCCTGGATATCGCAGAGGCACACCTTGCAGCCCTCGGCGATGAACCGCGCCACCGTGGACGCACCAATACCGCTGGCAGCGCCGGTAATCAGGGCCACCTTGTCTTGCAAGCGCATGCTTGTCTCCTTGTTGAAAAAGGCCGGGGAGCCCCGGCCGGATTGGTCTCAGTCCCTGCCGGCCCAATGGTAGAGCAGGTCGTCCGGATAATGCCGGCCGATGGTTTCCGCGGCAATGTCGTCAAAGCCCTGACTGCTCGGGGGTTCCAGGCGGGTCCAGTCGGTCATGCCGGTACGCCGGGTGATGCGCCATTCGCCGTTGCGGCAGGCAAAGTGGTCCAGGTAGCGGCCGCCGACGAAGTAGTCCATCTCGGTATCGCAGGCATTGGGCGCCGCTTTGGGGTCGCCCCGCGGGCGCATCCGGTGATAGGCCGTGAAGTAGGTTTCCGCCACGGCGTGGTCGGCGGAGGTGAGCTCGATGAGGGTGTTGCCGAGCTGGTGGTGGGTGCGGGTGTGGGTCGCCAGCACCCCCAGCGCGAATTCCACGAAATCCCGCGGGCCGCCGTCGGCGGGCCGGGGAGCGTCAGGGGCCGAGGATGGCCCCTGATAGAAGTGATGATGCACCGAGTCCGGATGAAAGACGCTGCGCAGCAGCGTCTCGTCCAGCCGGTCCAGGGCGCGGGCGTAGCGGACGATCACTTCCGTGATCGCCTGCTTCGCCAAAAGTGCCTGCAACGGATCGTTCACGTCAGCCATGAGGATCAGTTGTTGAAGTTGTAAACCACTTCCAGGCCGTAGGTGCGCGGCGGACGGGTGGCGGCGTAGGACCAGAGGCCCGCCACTTCGTAGCCATGGGTGTAGCCGTCCTCGTCCGTCAGGTTACGCCCGAACACGCTGAACTGCAGGTTGTTGATGGCATAGTTGATGGAGGCGTCGATAAGACCCTGGGAATCGTTCTTCAATTCCTCGTTGTTGGTGACACTGGTATGGTGCTCGCCAATGTAGCGATAGGAACCGCGGACCCAGGCATTACCGCCGGCCACATCCCACTCATAGGTGGCATCGATGGTGCCGGTATAGTCGGGAGCCCGGCGGAACTCGAGGCCGCTGAAGTCGACAATCGAACCCTCGGCGTCCTGAAATACGAAATCATCGTAGGACGAATCCAGGTAACCCAGGTTGGCGCGTAGGCTGAAGTTTTCGTTCAGATAGGCCATGGCTTCCACCTCGATGCCCCGGATGGTCGCCGTCGAAGGATTGGCTACCACGGTTTTCTGGCCAGTATCGGTCTCATTGGACGGCAGCTGCAGTTCTTCCTGCTTGTCCTTGTAGTCCATGTTGAACACGGTCGCGTTCAGACGCAGGCGACGATCCAACAGTTCAGACTTGATACCGATTTCATAGTTGTCGATGGTCTCCGGGTCGTAAGGCTGGAAGGCCTCCACAACGCTGGCGACACGGCCGTTGAAACCGCCCGCGCGGTACCCGCGGGAGTAGGTGGCGTACAGCATTATGTTGTCATCCAGCGCATAGCGCAGACCCACCTTGGGTGTGAACTCATCCCACTTTTCCTCGGGGTGACTGGTGCGCCCATCGGCTACGGTGAACACTTCGCCATATTGCTCGGAGGTCTTCTCGTCCTCGGTGTAACGGCCACCCAGGGTCAGCGTCAACTTGTCGGTGAAGCGATAGTCCGCCTCGAAAAAGGCCGCAATGGACTCGGTCGTCTGCCGGGTGGTTTGCGGGATATCCGCAATCAGGCTGGTGAAGCCGGGGTCGTTGGGAGCACCGTTGGCAAGATCAAGGAAGCCGATATAGGAGCGCATGCGGCTCTCGTACTCGGAATCCCAGAAGAACAGGCCGCCGACCATGCTGAAGGCACCGCCATCATCCCAGGTCAGGCGCAATTCGTGGCTGTCCTGCTTGAACTCGCCCGGACGGCGAGTGTGATAGAGCAGGTCCGGGGTTCCGTCCCAGTCCTGGAGGCTGTCTTCATCGGATTCCCAGCGGCCGAAAATGTAGTCAAAGCGCAGCGCGTCACTGATTTCCCAGCGCGCCTCCACAATGTGGGTGTCGGTGTCGAAGAACGCTTCCATGAAATTGTTGTTGAGATCATCGCGCAGCGTCACGTTCGTCACCAGGCCCGGCGCCGGGGCTGGCTCACCGCCACCACCGGCAACGCCGTTGCGGTCACCGGTGATCGTTGTATCGTTGTTAGGCGAACAGTAGTTGTAAAAAATACAGAAGGCCTGATCCGGGCGCGTGGCATTGACCAGCGCCGGCGTATCCTGGTCCAGGCGCTCGCGGATATAGGAGTACTCCAGCTCCAGCGTGTCGGTTGCCGTCCAGAGGAAGTTGGCGCCCAGCTGCTCATAGTCCTGACGACCCTGATCACCGCGACGGGTGACGTTGTCGTAGTAACCTTCGCCCTGATCGCGCTTGGACGCCGTCAGCTTGACTGCGAGGTCATCAGTCACTGCAAAGTTGAATACGCCATCCAGGTACCAGGTGTCGTAGTTTTCGACGCCGGCACGGAAGCGGCCGCCGAGCTCACCGGTGGGCTGGGTGCGGGAGATATTGATGATCCCGCCCACGGTGTTGCGACCGAACAGGGTACCCTGGGGGCCGCGCAACACTTCCACGCTGGCAATGTCGATCCCGCGCATCAGGGCGCCGGCGGTGGAGCCGATGAACACACCATCGACGCTGACGCCGACTGCCGGATCGAAGTTTTTCTCCAGGTCTGCGACGCCAACACCACGGATAAAAATGGCAGCGGTACCACCGGGGCCCTGGCCGGTGTCATCAATGATGACGTTGGGCGCGATGTTGGCCAGGTCCTGGATATCGCGCGCGAACTGGCGCTGGATTTCCGTCTCGCTCAGCGCGCTGACCGCGAGGCCCACGTCCTGCATGCTTTCCTCGCGCTTGCGGGCGGTCACGGTGATTTCTTCCAGCACACCCGCCTGGGCATTGGCCACGGTGGGGGCCGAGAGGCCGACCGAAGCCGCAGCGATGGCGGCAAACATGATGTTGCGTTGTGTTTTCATGGGGCGTCTCCTCGACGATGTTGTTAATAGTTATTGGCGAATTGCGGTTTACAGTCCCAGGGCTGCTTTCAGCCCTGCGGCGCCTGCAGCGGGACTCCGAGTATGGGATTGAAATAGTGAATCTTGACGTCGCGCTGGATGATCTTCCAGCGCCCGTCCTGCCGTCGCACGGTGTCGGTGTAGGTCGCGCCGACGATCTGGCAGTCGGTATCGCCGGTCAGCGTACCCACGCAGTCCACATCACAGACACAGGTGGCGTTGTCGGCATCCTGGAAGCGGATGACGTGGTTGGTCGAAAGGTGATGTGACTCCTGCCAGGCGGGCCAGAGAACATCCTGCACTGCCTCGCGGATACCGTCGTGGCCGCTGAAAGAGCCAAAGGGGGGGCCAATGTTCCAGACGCAATCCGCGCTCCAGATTGCCAGGAAGCGGTCGAAATCCCGCTTGTCGAAGCCGTGGCAATAATCCGACGTCAGGTCGATGATTGCCTGCCGGCTCTCGAGTTCGTCTATCCGTGCCACCAGGGCCGCCAGCGTCGCGCTGTCATCAGCCATCCTTCACACCTCGTACCACTGTTATCGTTAATATAGCCGCAGCGGATCGCGGCAACCCAATGGTAACCGCGTTCGCTTGTTTGCGTCTAGCAAGTGTAGAGAAATTTCGGGGGGAGTCAAGCCACCCCGGGACTTACTCCCGGGGCCCAAATGCCAGCAGCACATTCCCAGGCATGTGGAAGTAGATGCCGTAGCCTGAATTGACGAACATCATGCCGTCACTGAACACCGGCCCGGCGGCGCCGCCGAAGGAGCCGCCATTGGCGGTGCCGCCATCGGTGGTCTGGTACTCGCGGTCGCTGTCGTAGGACCACAGCACCTTGCCGTCAGCCTTGCGGTAAGCGCGCAGCATTCCGTCCATGCCGCCGGCCACCACCGCACCCTCGATCGCGGAGGCCGCGGCAGACAGGCCCGGCTGGCAGAACTCGCGGCCGTTGCAGATATCCACGGTGCGGTTGTACCACAGCACTTCTCCGGTGCGGATATCGACCGCGAACATGCCGGGGAACATTTCCCCCGGCCAGCGCGGACCGCCGTCGAAATCCGACATCGGCACATAGAGAACGTCGCCGTCCAGCGCCATGCCGAAGTGGACGCCGCCCTGGATGCCACCGCGCCCCAGCTTCCTGCGCCAGACAATCTCCCCGCCCTTGTCGGGATCCAGGGCAAAGACCTCGCCGGACTTCTGCCCCGCCAGCACCAGGTCGCGCCCGTCCGAGGTTGTCGCCAGCATGGTCGCGGCGCCGAAATCGTAATCGGGACCGTCCTCCGGCGGGCAGTTGACGCGCTCTTCGGTTTCACAACCCATGTTCCAGGCATCGCCCTCGGTCATTTGCTGGCTCCAGACGATGGCGCCGTCCTCGAGACTGAGCGCGAGAATCGCGTCACTGGTGTCGTTGGCGGGGGAGGAATAATTTTCACCAGTACCGACATACATGACCCCGCGAGCCGGATCCAGCGCCGGTGTGTTCCACACTGGCGACCCCGAGGGCGCTATGCGCTCCGTGCCCACCGCGTTCTTGCCCACCACGACCGGCTTTTCCGCGATGGTGTAACTGGTGTGCAGTTTTTCTCCGGTTTTGGCATTGTAGACCGCCACGCCGCCGCGGAAGGTACAGCAGGCGTAGCCCGGATCCGCCGCCGCCGTCACCTCCAGCGATGACAGCGGCACGTACAGGCGGTCACCCTGCAGTGCCGGCGAAGCCGTCAGGGTCAGGCTGGGGTGGTCATCCGGGCGGTCGCGCCAGGCCAGTTCCCCGGTCACCGCATTGAGCGCGTAGACATTCCCCACCAGGTCGCCAAAATACAGCAGCGGCGCCGCCGTGGCGCCCTGCTCCCAGTCGGCGACGACAATACCGTTGCGCACTTCGGCAACGGTGGCGAAGCGCCAGCGGATGCAGCCGGTTTCCCGGTCCAGGGCATAGACCGTACCGTCCTGGCTGCCGACGAACAGGGCGCCGCCGGCAATCGCGGGCTGCGACCTGGCCCGCAGCGCGCCCGGGAACGCAAAGGCCCATTTCAGCTCCAGCTCGCCAATATTCGCCGCCGTTACCCCGGCCAGGTCACTGTTGTAGAAACGCTGGTTACCGGGATCGACTCCCCAGCCACTGGTATCCGGGCGCGCCGCAAAATCGAATTGCGCCCGCTCCGCGCTGCACATGGGCGCCGTGCTTTGCATGTGCGCCTCAGCCAGGGTTTGCCCGGACAGGTATTCCGCCAAACGCTGTTGCTCGACAGCGGTCATGTCCGCCGCCTGGGTCTGCATGACCCCACCCTGCATCGCACGCAGGATCGAACTCGGCGGCATGATCTCCAGCAGGCTGAACTGGGGCGCCTTGGCGACGCCGCCCTCGTGGCAGCTGGCGCAATACTGCTGATAGAGAGCGGCGCCATCGCGCTCTCCTGCCGTGTCCGCTGCAGCGCCGGCAAAGGTACTGCCCGCTGCCATCAGTACGGCCAAAACCCGTCGGAAATGATTCATCATGCTTTCTCCACGCGATAGCCCACACGGGGGAAGTGCACCACCACTTCACCCGCACGGGGGTCTGTACGACGTACGGCGATGTCCTCGTGGGTGAGCCTCACCAGCTCTCCCGCGACGGGCACTGCCCCGTAATCCTCCGGCGTCACCGCCACCGGCATGCCGGCGGCCAGGCCGGGCACCGCCTCTGCGAGCACCAGCACCTCGGCAATGGAGTGCTGCTCCCGGGCCCTGGCCAGCGCTGTCTCCGCATCCAGCTCACTGCGCTCGCCGTGGCCCAGGCCGGCTATGCGCGGCTCCCAGGCCAGCACGCGGCGGAACGCCGCCAGCAGGGCGTCGCCCCCGCGGATATTGCCCCGGCACATCCAGACCGGGAAGTAGCCGAGGATATCCGCCCACGAGGGTTGCGCACCCAGCAGGTAGTCGCGGCCATCCGTGAGCATCGTTTCCAGCAGCTGCAGCTGTGCGTTGAAGCGTGCGTACAGGTGCGGCAATTCCTCCGGCAGCGCGGCGAAATCGATGAAGTTGAAGAACTCGCGGCGGTCCCTGAGAATCGCCTCCGGCAGATCGGCATTGGTGCCCATGGACAGGCCCGCACCCGGCTGGAAAAAGGCCGCGTCACTCCAGTTGGCCAGCGCCAGGCACAGGCCCTTGCTGCCCTGCGGAAACAGGGTCCTGGCGGGATAGCGCTGCTCCAGCTCAACGGCAATGCGCTGGGTGTCACAATAGATATCGGCGCCGATCTGCAGCACCGGCGTCTTGCGATAGCCGCCCGTCAGCGCGACCAGATCCGGCTTCGGCATGACCACCGGAATCCGTACCGACTGCCAGGCCAGGCCCTTGAGCCCAAAAGCCAGGCGGACCTTTTCGGCAAAGGGTGAAATATCGAAATGGTGCAGAATACAGTCCATCAGGCACTGCCCTCCCCTGCGCTGTGGTTGCGGCGGCAAAAAAAGGGCCGACAAAGCCGGCCCTCAAGCACCGCAAAATCGACTCAGTTGCCGCCGAATTTCATGCCCACTTCCAGCCCATAGGAGCGCGGCTGGCCGTAGTAGGTCATGGTCCACAGATCCGCCACCGGCAGTTCACCCACCCGGTACTCCTCGTCGGTCAGGTTGCGGCCATAGAGGCGCGCAAAGAACCGCTCATCGGCACTGTTGTAGGTGACACTGGCGTTGACCAGGGTGCGGTCATCGGTCATGCCGTGATACTCGGGCGCCACGTTGGAGTAGACAAAGATCGCCTCGTCCTCGTAGGTCAACCCGGCCACCCAGGTCAGATCGCCATTGAGGAAGTTGTGGTTGTAGATGGCGTCCAGACTCCACTGCCACTCCGGTGCCCGGTTGACGTCCTCGTCGCTGAGGTCGACGTTGATCTCGCCGTCGAAATTGGTATCGGCGAGGAATTCGTCGTACTCGCTGTTGAGATAACCGAGGTTGCCACGCAGGGTGAAGTTGTCGGTGAGTGCCGCCGTCATCTCCAGTTCCAGACCGTAGGAGGTCAGGTCCGCCGCGTTGAAGAAGCGGGTCTCCTGGAAGCTGCCGCCGAAGGGGTTGTCGAACACCGCCACCAGATCGCGCTGGGCGTCCGAGTACTCCACGTAGAAGGTGGCCATGTTCAGACGCAAGCGGCGATCAAGGAACTCGCCCTTGAAGCCCAGCTCCAGGGAGTCGGCGATTTCCGGATCCGTCGGTGCTGCCGAGGCGGCGGTGATCGGCGAGCCCGAGGTACCGGTCTGGTCGTTGTAGGCGCCGCTCTTGAAGCCGCGGGAATAATTGAAGTAGGCGAACAGGTCGTCGGAGAAGGTGTGGCTGACGGTGACCCGCCAGGTCGGTTCCTTCCAGGTCTCGTCGTCGCTGAACACGCCGTCGGAATAGCGATTGAAGTCGGCGGCGTCCAGCGGCGAGTTGAAGTTGCGCCAGGTCAGGTTGGGGTCGAAGCCACCGGTGAGCTGCTGGAAAAATACCTGGTTGCGACCGGTCCAGGATTTTTTCTCGTTGGTATAGCGGAAGCCGGCCGAGACCGTCCACTTGTCGTCGAGATCGTAGCTGCCGTCCACGAACACTGCCCAGTTCTCCGCCTCCTGCTCGTTACAGAGAATCTGGGGGTTGTTGTCCCACCAGGTGGGGTCGCCGAAGAACTGGGTGCCCAGGCCCAGCAGATCAAGGAAGCCGAGTACCTGCACCACACAGAAGGTGGTGTCGTCTTCCTGGTAGAAGCCGCCCACCACATAGTTGAAGGGACCGTCCAGATTGGAGGCCAGGCGCAGTTCCTGCTGGAAGGTTTCCCGGTCATCGACGCGGTTGGCGTCAAACAGTGAGCCACCGGGGCCGACTTCGCCGGTGTAGGTCGAGGGCAGCTGGCTTTCCTGCTTGCGCAGGCCGGTCACTGAACTCAGGGTGTAGTTGTCCAGCTGCCAGTCCATGTTCAGGTAGTAGCCGTCGATGTCCACCTGGTGGCCATCAGACATGTTCAGCAGCAGGTCATCGCGGTTGGTGATGCCGGCTTTCTTCACCTGGTCGCCGCCGGGATCGGACGTGAGACCGAGGAAGTTGAATACCAGCGGTGCACCGGGGGGCGTACCGTTGGCCACCGGTGGCGAATCACCATTGTCGCGGATGATCTCGTACTGGGCGACGGCGGTGAAATTGGGGGTCGGCTCCCACAGCGCCTTGAAGCGCGCGGAAATCGAATCATCGCCGCCCAGCTTGCTGCCGTCGCCGCGGCCGGTGGTGCCCAGCGCCGGGTGGGTGGGATCAAAGGCGGTGACCGGACCGTACTCGGCGTTGTTGCGCCAGTAGCCGTCGGACTCCATGTACAGGCCGGACGCCCGCAGGGCCAGGGTATCGGTGACCGCGATATTGCCGGCAACGCGGGTTTCAAAGCGGCCGAAGTTTTCCACCTTGCCCTGAAGTTCCAGCGAGTTTTCGCCCAGGATGGGACGCTTGGTCTTGACGTTGACCACGCCGCCGGTGGTGTTCTTGCCGAACAGCGTGCCCTGGGGGCCGCGCAGCACTTCGATCTGGTCGATATCGAACATCTCCAGCAACTGCGACTGGATGTGCGGGATCACGAAGTCGTCGATGGTGACGCCGACCTGGGGATCCTGGTAGACGATGATCGAGGTCTGGCCGACACCGCGCATGGCGAAGGAGGCGGCATTGAAGCCCGCCGGCTTGGCCGCGGAAAAGTTCGGTACCAGGCTGGCGATGTCGCCGAGATCGCGCGGCGTCAGCTGGCTGATATCGTTGCTGGTGATGGCACTGACCGATACAGCCGTGGTCTGGATGTCGGTCTCGGTACGGCGGTTGGCGGTAACCAGCACCTCCTCCAGTTGCGCCATGGCCGTCAACGGCACACCACTCAGCATCGGCGTACTGGCCATGGCCAGTGCCAGCGGCAGCGCCCTGGCGGTAAACCGGCGCTTTGGATCACTCTTGCTGTTTATCATTATGACGTACTCCTGAACATGGTTATTGGTTTGAATTTTCCGGCGGTTACCGCCGCGGGGCTTGCGACCCCGGGGCGGTTCTGCCCTGTTGCCCTTGCCTGCTACCTCGCCAGCCTGCGCTCCAGTTCCACATGGAAGTGCCGCAGGCGCTGCTCCTGCTCGCTCCAGAGCTGGCCGTCAAAGCCCCGTGAGCGCATGCCCTGCTGCACCACCGGCAGCAGGGAAGAATCCTGGCTCAACACCAGCCCCAGGTTCGCGTCCTCTTCGATCCCGTAGTGTTCCGTGGCCGGGCGCACCTTGCCGCTGGTGTCCGTGCCCTCCGGCAGACCCATCCAGCCCGGCGGCTTGTAGCTGCCGTCCGCGACCGGGAAGATCAGGGTCATGGTGTCGTAGTAGAAGCGCTCCGGATCCGACTCGTGGGGCAGGAAGCGCATCAGGAACACCGCCTCCGGATGACAGCCGATCTGGACGTTGGGGAATATCCCCGTGGCCCAGCTGTCCGACAGCTGGCCATCGACAAAGCGGTCGTACTCCAGGCCCAGGCGCTGTGCCCGGGCACGCTTGCCCTCCTGGATCGCGCGGCGCACATCGGCGGCGGTGCCGTCAAAGCCGGAAGGATCAATGCCCGCATCCTCCAGCATCATCTTCAGACCCTCGCTGACGGTGGTCTGGTCGTGGATGCGCGGGCTGGGCTGCCCCAGCGGCACGATCATGCGACTGGCGCCGTTCGGGTACAGATCGTACTGCACGTTCAGGTCACCCATGACGCCGCGGGTCTCGGGATGCACCGCGTGCAGGTGATAGCTCTCATAGAAGGCCTCGACGCCCACCTTCCAGTTCGCGCCCCACTCACTGCGGACGTGGCGCACCACTTTCATCTCGTCCAGGCGATAGGCCTCCAGATAGCCGTCCGGCAGGCCGATCGCCTCCTTGAGCGGCCCCGGGTCGGCACCCATGTTGATGAACACGATGCCCGCATGGGTGTCGCAGGCCACCGGCTTCAGTCCGGGGCGGTGGGCGATCACTTCCGGCTTGAAGTACTCTTCGTCGGTGATCCGGCGCAGCTCCCCGGTATTGTTGAAACTCCAGCTGTGGAAGGGACAGACAAAGACCTTGCGATTGCCGCGCTCCTCCTGCACCAGGCGGGCGCCGCGGTGGCTGCAGACATTGTAGAAGGCGCGCACACCCTCCTCCGTGCGGGTGACGATGATCGACTCGTCGCCAATGGCAAACAGGAAGTAATCCCCCACCCTGGGGATATCCGCCTCGACACCGGCAATCAGCCAGCTGCGGGTCCAGACCTTGTCCCATTCCAGGGCCATGTACTCGCGGCTGAAGTAGCCTTCCTTGCTGGCGATCTCGACACCGTTGTCGAGTTCTGGCTGTTTCGATTCCAGAGACTCCGCGGGCGCATCCGGATTGATGACTGCTACAGGAATTCCTTTCGCATTCATGGCTGGTCTCCTCTAGTCTCGGCTTTCTAGTGTAAATACCGGCAGGCTTGTACTGTCTGACCAGGCCGCAAACTCGACCCGCACCGGCAGGCCCACCGCGACGTCTTCAGGTGCACAGGCAACGATGTGACTCATCATGGTCGGCCCCTCCTCCAGGGCGACCAGGGCCACCACATAGGGCGCCTCATAGGCCGCCGAAATGGGCCGCCGCACCACGGTAAAACTGCTGATCTGGCCGCGCCCGCTGGCGGCGACCCAGGACAGGTCATGGCCGTGGCAGTCCGCACAGATGATCCGCGGATAGAACTGGTACGCTCCGCAGCTGTCGCAGCACTGCAGGCGCAGTTCGCCCACGCGGCAGCCGGCGATAAAGCTTTCGGCCAGGGTTCCCGGTGTCGGCTGGATTTTCTCCATGTCAGGCCACCTCCCTGCCGAGAATCAGCGTGCTGTGGCTGGACATGATCCCGCCCTGGGCGTGCAGCAGGCCGATGCCGGCGTCGGCGACCTGGCGCTCACCCGCACTGTGGCGCAGCTGCCAGACGGACTCGGTGAGCGCGAACATGGAGCCGGGATTGCCCGGGTGGCAGTGGGACAGCAGGCCGCCGTGGGTATTGACCGGCAGCGCGCCGCCGGGGCCGATGCCGGCACTGGCAATAAACGCGCCACCCTCGCCCTTGGCGCAGAAGCCGAGATCTTCCAGTTCCACCAGCACCGTGGGGGTAAAACAGTCATAGAGCTGGGCAAAATCCATGTCCCGGGGACCGAGGCCCGCCATCGCGTAGGCGCGCTGGCCGGACTCCACCGCGGCCGAGGTCGTGAGGCTGCGCGCCTGGCTGATGTGTTCGTGGCTGTGTCCTTCGCCGACCCCCAGCAGGTATACAGGGGCATGAGGGAAATCCCGGGCGCGCTCGGCGGAAGTCAGCACGATCGCGGCGCCGCCATCGGACACCAGCGAGCAGTCCAGCAGGTGCAGGGGGTCGGCAATCATGCGCGAGCCAAGCACGTCGTCGACACTGATCAGGTCGCGCTTTTGCGCGGCCGGATTGCGCGCCGCGTGGGCGCGGCAGGCCACGGCCACCGCGGCAAAGTGTTCCGGCAGGGTGCCGTACTGTGCCATGTGGGCCTGCGCGATCAGCGCGTAGTAGGCAGGCACCGTGGGCCCATAGGGCTGCTCGTATTGCGGGTGCCCGGTGGAGGACTGCATGAGCATGGCCTGGTCGCGGCTGAGACCGCTGCGCAGGCTGTCGGCCATCGCGATGACGATGGTCTCGGCCATGCCGGTGGCAATCGCCGACGCGGCGTGATGCAGCACGGAGAACGTGGTGCCACCACCGGCGCCGGCGGCAAAACAGTAGCGCGGGAAAATCTGCAGGTACTCGGCGATGGCCTCGGCGTGGTAGAGCATGGGCTGGGACATGCTGTTGCAGGTCACCAGGCCATCCACCTGGGTCTTGTCCAGGCCGGCATCCGCCAGCGCCAGCAGAATCGACTCGACACAGAGCTCCGTGGCGGTGGCATCGGGGACGATGCCCACCCGGGTATCGGCGGCGCCAACAATGGCGACCTTGCCGCGCAAGCTGTCCATCAGGCCCCCATCACCGCGGTGGCAACGCCGGGAGTGATGACCTCACCGGCCTCGTTCTTGATAAAGACGTCAATCCGCACTTCGCCGCTGACCGGGTCCACGGCGATGACCTTGCCGCCGGAGTGCAGCGTCTCGCCGATGTAGCTCGCCGCGCGATTGGAGTACTCGATGCTGACCAGGCGACCGGCGTCGCCGAGCCACTCTTCCACGCACTGGTTGAGCCAGTCGCCGAGCATGGGGCCGGCGATGACCAGCCCGGGATAGCCCTCGACTTCGGTCGCATAAGGATAGTCGAAATGAATCCGGTGCGCGTTCCACAGTGCCGCGTTGTACAGGAACAGCTGCACATTGTCGGGCTTGAGTTCGCGCCCGGGCAGTTCGTCTCCCACCTGTACATTCGCCCGCGGCCGTCTTTCGCTCAATGACACAGCCATTACCTCAGAATTCTCGTGGTTTGTTCGCGAATCACCGGCTCGCCGGCGTCGTTGACGATCTGCATGTCCACCTGGTAGAAAATCAGCGGCCCGGAGCGGCCGTGTTTTTCGTAGATATCGGTCAGGGTGCGGGTCGCGGTAAGCCAGTCCCCGGGATAGACCGGCTGCAGATAGTCGATCTTGAGGCCGCCGGCCATGGCCCGCTCCAGCGGGAACTTCGGCAGCAGGGTGTCGATGGATACCCCGTCGGGCGTCAGCGCTTCCAGTTCCACCACGTCCCAGAACAGGGCGACGTGAAACATCGGCGGCGCCTGCTCGCCATCCAGATACTTGCGCTGGCGGTTGCCGGTGGCGATGGCGTACTTGCGGATATCGCGCCGGGTCACCAGCTCGCGATGGGGCGCACTCTGGCGCCCGATATTGGCGAGCAGCTCGTCGCTGAGCAGCGTGGTCATACCTTTCTTTCTCCCGTGTTCCAGTAGGGGTCGCGCAGCTCGCGCTTGAGGATCTTGCCGGTGGGCGCCTTCGGCAGGCTGTCGACAAAATCCACCGAGCGCGGCTTCTGGTAGGACGCCAGGTGCTGGCTCGCGGTAGTGATGATCTCGGCCTCGGTGGCGGTCATGCCGGGCTTGAGCACCACCACGGCCTTCACCGACTCGCCCCACTCCGCATCGGGAATGCCGAACACGGCGGACTCGAGTACCGCCGGATGCTGGTGGATGGCGGCCTCGACCTGGGTGCTGTAGATGTTCTCGCCACCGGAGATGATCATGTCCTTGGCGCGATCGACAATGAAGATGTAGCCGTCCTCGTCCCACACCGCGACGTCGCCGGTATGCATCCAGCCGTCGCGCAGGGTCTGCGCGGTCAGGTCCGGGCGCTGCCAGTAACCGACCATATTGGCCTCGGACTGCACCAGGATCTCGCCGGGGGTATTGCCGTCCCGGGGCACGGTGTTGCCGTCGGCGTCCACCAGCTTGATGGTGGTCATGAAGCCTTCGCGGCCGCAGGAGCTGAGGCGCTCGGGATGGATCCCGGCGATGGCGTCGAGGTGGTCTTCCTGGGACAGGAAGCTCATGGTCATGCCCTCGGTCTGGCCATAACCCTGGATCATGGTGCAGGGGAACGCCTCCAGCGCCGCCTTGACCACGCTGTGGGGCATGGGGCCACCGCCGTACTGGATATTGCGCAGGCTGCTCAGGTCATAGTCGGCGAAGTTGTCCACCGCCATCATCCAGTTGAGCATGGTGGTAATGCCGAGGAAGGCGGAGACACGCTCGCGCTGGATGACCTCCAGGGCCAGCTTCGCCTCGAAATTGATCAGCACCAGCGGGCAGCCGTGGGCCATGTAGTTCATCGCCAGCCCCACCGGGATGTGGAACATCTGCCCGGTGAGCATGTAGACATCCGAGGGCACGATGCGCTCGGCGACGGTCTGGTTGATCATGCCCGCGAACAGGGAGCGGTGCGTGTGCAGGGCGCCCTTGGACTCGCCGGTGGTGCCGCCGGTGTAGAGAATCAGTACCGGGTCGTCATCGCCGACCGCAGCCGACCGGGCCGGTTCTTCGGCGCTGGCCGCGGCCAGCAGGGCATCGTAGCTGCCGTCGCTGCCGGCACCAAAGCCGAGACAGCGCGGAATGCCCGCGTCGGCCGCCAGCGTAGACGCGATATCTGCATACTCGCTGGAATACACCAGCAGCTGCGGTTCGCCGCCGGCAATGATTTTCAGCAGCTCGGCAGCCCCCAGGCGCCAGTTCAGCGGCTGCACGATCAGGCCGATGCGCGCACAGGCGAAATAGACCTCCATGTACTCGATACAGTTTTTGGCGAGTACCGCCACGCGCTCGCCCTTGCCCAGGCCCAGTTGCGTCGCCAGCGCATTGCCCAGGCGGCGCACGCGCTCATCCAGTTCGCCGTAGGTCATGCGGCGTTTGTTCGGCACATCGATCAGCGCCTCCCTGGCGGGTGCCAGGCGCGCTGTCTTCGCTGGAATTTTACCTATGTTCACTCGGGACCCCGTCAGTAGCTCTTGTCGAGGTCAAGATGACGCTGCAGCAGCTGCCAGCCACCCTCGCGCTTGACCACGCGGTCGTGGTAGACCCCCGCCGACAGCAGCGAGATCTCGCCGTTCTCGGTCGCGAACAGGGTCAGGTTGGACACCACGGCGACACCCTCCTCCGCACCTGTTGTTGCCGGGAAGAAAATATTGGAGACAACATGGCGGCGCTTGTCGGTCTGCTCGGCCATGGCACCGGTCATCAACTCCATGATGCCGTCGCGGCTTTCAAAGGGACCGATCAGGTCACCCCCGGCGATGCGCATGCTGAAGGCGGCATCCTCGGCAAAGCTGGCCGCAAGCATCTCCACATCGCGTTCATCCAGCGCGTAGGCCGCGCGGGACAGCAGTTCGTGGATCGCGAGCTTTTCCGCTGTTTCGAGTTCGGCAGTCATACACTGTCTCCCATTCCAAGCACGTCCAGGGTGCCGCGCCAGGCCAGGGAGCCCCCGTCGATCAGCCACACGGCACCGTTGATGAAACTGGCCGCGGGGCTGGCGAGAAAGCACACCAGCTCGGCGACATCCTGCGGCTGACCCATACGCGGAATCAGGTGGGTCATGGTCATGGTGTTGAGCATCGCTTTCTGGTCCGGCGCGGCGGCGAGGAAATCGTCGACCATTTTCGTGTGGATGGACCCGGGGCAGTAGCAGTTGACCCGGATACCATCGGCCGCGAGATCCACCGCCAGCATCTTTGTCATCTGCATCACCGCGCCCTTGCTGGAGCCGTAGGCCACGCAGTTGGGGTAGCCGGCAATGGAACTGGTGGAACCGGCATTGATGATCGAGGCCTGCTCGCTCTGGCGCAGCCAGGGCAGCGCGTACTTGGCGCAGAGCCAGACCCCGGTGACATTGATCGCCATGACCCTGTCGAAGGTGGCGCGGCTCATGTGCTCCAGCGACAGCCCGCCGCCGAGCATGCTTTCGTGAATGCCGGCGTTGTTGTGGAGCACGTCGATACCGCCGAGCTGCTCCGCCGCCGCCTGCATCAGCGCCTGCACCTGGGCTTCGTCGCTGACATCACAGTGCTGGTAGAAGGCCGTGCCGCCAGCGGCGCGAATGGACTCGGTTACCGCTGCGCCATTGTCGTCGTTGGTGTCCGAGAGCATCACCCTGGCGCCGTGGCTCGCCGCCAGGCGCGCGGTGCCGGCGCCAATGCCGGCCCCCGCGCCCGTGATCACGAAGTTCATGCCTGCAATCTGCATTTTATAGTTAGCCCTTGAATTATATTCAGGATGATAGTCCCACTTTGAACATTGTTCAACTTATTTTGGGAGCCCTCTCTACACAAAGTACATGACCGGGAACCGGCTTAGCTGCTAAAGTTTTGCGCCATGAAAAACCCCTCTGCGAAAGCAACTGCCGACACCCCCTCGTCCACCAAAGCCGGGTCGGCGCCACGTCGCGACAGCCGCGGCGAAAAGCGCCGCCGGCGCATCTACAAGTCCCTGCACGACTGCATCATCAACAAGGGCTACGTAAAGACCACCCTCGCCGACATTGCCGAGGGAGCGGACATGACCGCCAGCCACCTGCTGTATTACTTTAACGGCAAGGAGGCGATCCTGGAGCAGTATTTCGCCAACGTGTCGGTGCGGTTTCTGGAGAAAATCGAGTCCTTCTCGCAACACCCGCCACAGCAGCAGGTCCAGCTGTTGGCGGACTTCTGGTTCCGGGGCGAAACCAGCACCCGACTCGAAATCGGGTTCATGCTGGAATGTTTCGGGGCGGCGGTAAACGATGATGTCCTGCGCATCACCAAGGCGGATTTCGACAACCGCTGCAAGGCGCACCTGGTGGACATTTTCTGCGCCGCACCCGCGCTGGTGCTGGACGACGCCAGCGACTCGGCGGAGATTGCCTACTCGATGATGATAGGCCTGCGCTCCGCCGTGTATTTCGACGAGGATATCAGCCTGGAGCGCGCCCACCGCCTGTTCACGAACACCGTGAACAGGATGTGCGGTTTCGATGCGGCTGCCACTCGCTAGTGCAGCACATCACTCTGTATTGACATTTGACCAGCTGCCGGCGCGGGTGGTCTTCTACAGGATGGCTTTGGCCTGTACCGTCCTGCCCAGAACCCCGGGATCATCACTGTCTGTACCGGCGTCTCCTTCGATCGCGCTGTTCAGATCCGGGACACTATTGGAACCCCCCCGGGGGCGCGCTGTGCGGGCA
>TARA_R110002110_G_scaffold415834_1_pt1 | contig 36349 bp, 27 predicted proteins | sample TARA_R110002110 | Tara Oceans TARA_R110002110 (sample SAMEA4397330) | marine metagenome | biome: Polar Biome; feature: [SRF] surface water layer (ENVO:00010504); material: water (ENVO:00002006), including particulate matter (ENVO:01000060) such as... | depth 5 m | reverse complement strand
GTGTCGAAAAATGCGGCGCGCGCGGCGGCGTCTTGTTTCAGATGCGCAAGGAACGGCCCCGAGCGGTCCTGTTCGATGCCTTGCAGCCGGTCGGCGGCGGTAAAGCAGGGGGGCAGGGCGGCGGCGGCCTGGGCAATCGACTGTCCGGCAGCGCGGGCGGCGGCCAGCGGGGCCAGCACCGGCAGCAGGCAGTCGCGGGTCATCAGCGGGGCCAGCGGGCCGGTGGGCGCGTCGGCGGCAAAGCCCAGCAGGAAGCCGCCGTTGGCCTCGTAGCCTGCGACCTTGGTCTGGGCATCTTCGTCCAGCAGGTCCTCCATCGCGGCAATGACGAAGGGCGAGCCGATGCGGGTGCGCTGGATGGTGGCAAAGCAGTCCATCTGCCCGATCATCGAATTGGACGACACCGGCGTGCACAGCACATCGGCCCCCAGCGCGCGGGCGCTGAGCGGGCCCAGCACATCCCCCGGCACGATGGTGCCCGAGGCATCGGCCAGCATCGGGCGGTCGGCGTCGCCGTCGGTGGAAATCAGCGCATCAAGCCCGTGTTCGGCGCACCATGCGGCCAGTTGCGTGCGGGTGTCCGGGTCGACCGCTTCGGTGTCGACGGGGATGAACGTGTCGGACCAGGCCAGCGGGACGGGCGTGCCGCCACAGCCCTGCACCACGGCCACCATGATGTCGCGCGCCACCGAGCTGTGCTGGTAGACGCCGATGCGCATGCCCGCCAGCGCCTGATCGCCAAAGGCATCCGTGTAGCGGGCCACATAGTCGGCGGCACAGGTGGGGTGGTCCTCTTGGGTGCCCTTGCGTTCGGGCAGGTCAGGCAGGGCGTCGAGGGCGGCCAATATCTGGGTTTCGTCCTCTTTCGACACTTCGCCGGACGGCACGTAGAATTTCAGCCCGTTGCGGTCGGCGGGAATGTGGCTGCCGGTGACCATCACCGCGCCGCAGCCTGCATTCATCGCCGCCAGCGCCAGCGCCGGTGTCGGCACCTCGCCGCAGCGCACCGCCGTCAGCCCGCAGGCCTGCACGGTCTGCACCACCACATCGGCAATGGCGGGCGACGAGGGGCGCAGGTCCCAGCCCACGTGCACGGCCGACCCTTGCGGGCAGGCGGCGACAAAGGCGCGCACATAAGAGGCGACAAGATCAGGGGTCAGCTCGGTGACAAGGCCGCGCAGGCCGCTGGTGCCGAATTTGGGGGGCATGGATAGGTCCTTATCAGGCGAAATCGGTTGGCCCGAACCTAGGGCCTGGGGGCACGTCACGCCACCCACCGTGCGCCCTGTTTCACAATTTTTTAACTCTGCGCCCTAGCGTGCCGGGCTGATCCGCCCCCGTCGGGGGTGCCCCGCTTGTTGTCCCGGAGGTTCGCCATGCCCGACACCCTGTCTGCCGTTCTGTCCCTGCCCTACATCCAGCCCAGCCAGGCGCAAAAACACGTGACCCACAACACCGCGCTGCGGGTGCTGGACAGCATCACGCAACTGGCGGTGATCGCCCGCGACCTGGACAGCCCGCCGCCTGCGGCAGAGGTCGGCGCGCGCTATATCGTGGCGGGCGGTGCCGCAGGCGACTGGGCCGGACAGGCGGGGGCCGTGGCCACCCGCGAGGACAGCGGCTGGAGCTTTGTCGCGCCGCTGCCGGGCTGGCTGGCCTTTGTCACCGGCGAAGGCGTGGTGGTGGTCTATGACGCCGTGCTGGGCTGGGACACGCTGACCGGCGGGGCCGATCTCGAGGCCGAAACGCTGGGGTTGAACACCTCGGCCGATGCGACCAACCGGCTGGCGGTGGCCGCCGGTGCCACCCTGCTGAGCCATGACGGCGCGGGCCACCAGTTGAAGATCAACAAGGCCACGGGGACCGATACCGCCAGCCTGCTGTTTCAGTCGGGCTTTGCCGGTCATGCGGAAATGGGGCTGGCGGGCAGCACCGATTTCTCGGTCAAGGTCAGCGCCGACGGCAGCACCTGGGCCGAGGCCCTGCGGATTGATGCCGCGACCGCCGTGCCGCACCTGCCCCAGGGGCTGCTGGTCAATGGCACGATTTCGGGCACCGCGGTGCAATCGGGGGTGCATGACACCACGGCCGGGCGGCTGATGGGCACCGGCGCCTTTGGCCTGGGGCAAAGCGGGCCGACCACCACCGTGACACTGGCCACGGCGATGGCATCGGGGTTCTTCAACTTTGCCGGCACCGATCCCGACAGCCCCGGCGGCACCGGCGGCGTGGTGATCGTGGCGCGCTATTCCAGCCAGTGGATCAACCAACTGGTCTTTGCCGCCAATCAAACTTTCATGTGGCTACGCTGGACCAAGGACAGTGGCGCCACCTGGTCGGACTGGGCGCCGGTCTTTACCACGGCCAATGTGGTGGGCACGGTCAGCGAAGATGCAGGCACCCCGACGGGAGCGGTGATCGAGCGCGGCAGCACCGCGACGGGCGATTACGTGCGCTTTGCCGATGGCACCCAGATTTGCACGCGCACTGAAACGCTGGCGGTGGTCACCACGCCGCTGGGCGCGCTGCACCGCGACGCGGCACTGGCCGACTGGAGCTTTCCCGCAGCCTTTGTCGCACCGCCGGTGGTGGCGCTGTCGTGTACCTCACCGGCCCTGTGGGCCGATGCCGGAGCGGTGACGGCAACAGCCGCAGGCCGTGTGATCTGGGCCGCGCAAGCGTCCACCGGCAGTCACATTGTGCACGCACAAGCGACAGGGCGCTGGTTCTGAAGGCAAGGGGGGGCGTACGGGCTTTCTTCCCCCTGACCTTTGATGGACAAAGCGGCCGGCGCTGGCTAAACACGGCCTCGAAATTGGAATTTCGAGGATAGTGCATTGGTGGGATCTCTAACAGCGGGCGTGTCTGAAAAGCTCAAGGGCAAACGGATCTGGGTGGCAGGTCACAATGGCATGGTCGGCAGCGCCGTCGTGCGCAGGCTGGAACACGAAGACTGCGAGGTTCTGACCGTGGGCCGTGACGGATGCGACCTGATGAACCGCGCCGAAGTCGAGGACTGGATGGGCGCCAACAAGCCCGACATGGTGGTCGATGCCGCCGCCAAAGTGGGCGGCATTCTGGCCAATGACACCTATCCGGTGGATTTCCTGTACAACAACATGGACATCCAGAACAACATCATCACCACCGCCCACAGCGTCGGCGTGGAAAAGCTGGTGTTCCTGGGATCGTCCTGCATCTACCCCAAGCTGGCCCCCCAGCCGATCACCGAAGACAGCCTGCTGACCGGCCCGCTGGAGCCGACCAACGAATGGTACGCCATCGCCAAGATTGCCGGGATCAAGCTGTGCCAGGCCTATATGCGCCAGTACGGATCGCGCTTTGTCTCGGCGATGCCGACCAACCTGTACGGTCCTTTTGACAACTTCGACCTGCAATCCAGCCACGTGATCCCGGCGCTGATGCGCAAGGCACACCGCGCCAAGAAGGCGGGCGAAAGTGGCATGGAGATCTGGGGCACGGGCACGCCGCTGCGCGAGTTCCTGCATGTGGACGATCTGGCCGATGCCACCGTGTTCGTGCTGGCCGAATACGAGGATTTCGAACACATCAACATCGGCTCGGGCACCGATCAGTCGATTGCCGACGTGGCCCGCATGGTGATGGATGTGGTCGGCCTGGAAGGCGAATTGCGCCACGACCGGACCAAGCCCGACGGCACCCCGCGCAAGCTGATGAGTGCGGCGAAGTTGCAGGCTTTGGGCTGGACCCCGACGATCGAGCTGAAAGAGGGTCTGGCGCAGACCTATCAGTGGTTCCTGGAAAACGTCGAAAACTGAGGGCTGCCCGCCGACCCGTCACAAAAAACGCCGCCTCTTATTCGGGCGGCGTTTTGCGTATCTGCATGTAAAACAGGCGGAATTCAGCCTTTCCAGCTGTCCCGATCATAGCCCAGCATGGCGAAATCGGGGGCAAAGGCCTTGGCCACCACCTTGGCGGTTTCCTTGGTGTAGTAGCGCGTGAACGGCTGGTCGCGGTGGCTGCGCGAGGCGGATTTATAGGTGCCAAGCGCGCCATTCTCCAGGTCCAGATCGGCGCACAACTGGGTCAGGTCCGCGTCCAGATGTTCATAGCGCACAAAGCGGTCCACCACTTTTTGCCCGCGGATCGTATAGGCCTGACGGTCGACGGGCAGCTCGGGGCGCACCAGCAGCCAGTGGGAAAACACCTCGAGGGTCTTGTCGAAATCCTGCTTTGCCAGCTCGGCGCGCAGGTTGGGCGCGCAGTGCATCCAGAACCACGAAACCACTTTGTCATATGGGTTTCGGACCACGCAGAACTTGTGGTAGCTGGCCCAGATTTCCGGGTCGATGTGCTTTTTGATCGCGGCGGCCGTCATGTGGTTGCGGAACTGGCCGCCCCCCGACCCCTTGCCGCGCGCGCCGACGATCCCGTAGTCGGTCACGCTTTGGCCGGTGTGGTGTTCAGCCACTTCGCCGGGGGGGCGGCAGTAGGGTTCAAGAAAGACTTCGACGGAGGTGCCCGCAGTCTTCAGCGTCTTGGTGTAGATGAATTTACGAGCGTGACTAACAAGCATCGAGAAAGGCCTTGTGCATAGAATATCCTCACGCGTGTCCTAGCATCAAAGCCGGGGGGTGAATAGGCTGCCGCATCACCGATTGGGACTGTTTTGCCGGGGGATTTTTGGTAAGACATTGCAGGATTTCAAATGCTGCGGCTGTGGGCCGTTGCCCAAAGGATAGGTTCCGTCATGACAGACCAAAGTGCCAAGATAGAGATCGAAGTTCCGCCCAGCGATTACACCGGCCCAAGCATTATTTTCTGGACCCTGCACAAGGCAGGCAGCCGTTATTTCTATTCCGTCGTCAAGAAACTGGCCCGCAGCGCCGGTGCCCCGATGCTGAACATCGCCGCCGAATATTTCCAGGCCGGCGAAAAGGTCGAACTGACCCCCGAAGCCATCACCTATTTGCAGCCCACCGGCTATGCCTATGGTCCCTTCCGCCAGCCCAACGAGGCCGAGGCGATCCCGGATTACGACGCCTACAAACGGTTCCTGGTGGTGCGCGATCCGCGCGACATCCTGACGTCGTTCTATTTTTCGGCCCGTTTCAGCCACCGCAAGCCGGGGCAGGGCGCCGATGAAGAGCGCGCAGAAAACACCGATATGCCGCCGATCGAGGAATACGTGCTGAAGCAGGGCCGCAAGATGCTGCCGCGCTGGCAGACCTATGCCGACATGATCCGCCGCGACCCCGACCTGCGCCTGTTCAAATACGAGTTCATCATCGACAACTTCGAAGAGTGGATGAACCAGGTGGTCGACCACACCGGCCTGCCCGCGAAGCCCGCGATGGTCAAAGCCCTGGCCGATGCCCACGTGGCCGACGTTCAGGAAGAAGAGGTGACCAAGCACCGCCGCCAGATCCGCCCCGGCGATCACAAGCGCAAGCTGGAGCAGTCCACCATCGACGAGCTGAACGCGCTCTATGGCGACATCATCGAACTGTTCGGCTACGAAAAATAAGCCGGCCTTTGCCGACACGAAAAAGGCCCGCCAGAGATGGCGGGCCTTTTGCTGTTTCCAGGGGGATCTGTGTGCGTCTCAGCCGGTCTGGACGCTCAGCGATTTCACCGCAAAGCTCAGCGGGCGCGGGTCGTGGGAATGGGCGGCCGGAACCTTGTCGAGCGACAGGGTCAGATCAAGCCCGTCCTTGGCCGCGACCCGCAGCGGTTTTGCCAGCGGCAGGTGAATGCGCGTAAAGGTTTCGCGCAACTCGGCCGGGGCGGGGTTGATCACGGTGTCGCCCAGCTTGACCGTCAGCTTGCAGGCCTCCAGTGCCCGCACCACCAGCGTCACCCCGGTCACCGACACGTCGCGAACCAGCGGCAGGGACAGGCTGGCCTCCTGGGCCACGGCCCAGCGGTGGGTGGCCTCGATGGCCGACCAGCCCGGGCCGGTCAGCGGGCGGCTGTTGCCCTCGCCCATGAAGACGTGAATGTCGGTCTGGTCGGCAGGGGCGTTCTTGGGGGCCTGATCCGCCTCGGTTTCGAAATCGCGCCACGTGGCCATCAGCCGGCGGGTTTCCGAATAGCGGTTCAGCGCGTCCTCATAGGGATCGCGCCCCTGCTGATAGGCGGCCATGATCCGGTCGATGTTGGCCGACAGCCCCGCATGTTTCACCATCTGCGCCGCAGGGGTGGTGCGGATGAACTCCAGCATCGCGGGGTGGCTTTGCACCCAGGCCCTGTGCCCATGTGCGACCGTCAGCCGGGCGTTGGCCGAGATCGCGCGCACCTTGTCCATCTGGTCGCGCAGGTTGATGGTTTGCACGCCTTGGGAAAACAGGATGCCGTTGGTCCAGTTGTGGATGTATTCGTTGTGCGTCGGCAGGTCGTGGGCGATCACCACCATGCCGCGCGCCATCGCTTCCAGAAAGGCGTGGCCGATGCCTTCGGCATGGCGCGGTGCGATAAAGACGTTGGCGTTGTCCATCACGGCGGCAAAATCGGACTGTTTTTCAAACCAGGCCGAATGGGTCACCGGGCATTCGAACCCGTCAAGGTCGGCCGCGTTGAACACCGACCCGTCGTCGGCGGGCGTGTGCACATGCAGATGGCTCAGCTGGTTGCCCATCATCCGGCGCACCATCGGCAGGTTGATCCCCGATTTCGGCAGCCGCTGCCAGAAAAAGCCGCGCAGCGTGTCCATGTCGGTGACCGGTTTGACCGATGCGGGATCGGTGAAATAGCGCACCAGCATACTGTCACAGCCCAGCGACAGCGCCCGCCCGTGCAGCGTGGTCGAGAAGTTCAGATAGCGCGCCTGACGGTTCATCTGCCAGTGGGTGTCGGGCAGACCGGCCGAGCCGTCGTACATCTGCACCACGATCACCTTCTTGCCCGCGGCGATGAACAGCGGCGTCAGGAAATCCATCTGCCCGATCACCACATATTCGCTGTCGTCGATCAGCGCCGCCGCATCGACCGGCAGGGACGGATCGACATATCTGGTTTCGACATCAAAGCCCTGTTCGAAAATCCGCACCAGAAAATCGAACGAGCGGGTCTTGCGGTGGAACACATGGTCGACGAACAGCAGCCGGGGCTTGGTGTTGCGGGGTTTGGAGCCGAGAACGGGCGTGGTTTTTTTCCTGGAAAACATTATGCCGCCTCCGCCTTGATCCACGCCTTGCAAGAGCGGTCCACGTCTTCAAGATAGTAACGCCGCGCCAGGGCGGCCTGTTCACGGATCATCCCCGGGGATTTCTGGGCGAACATCACGATGGCATCGGCAAAATCTTCCTCGGTGCCACAGGTGGCCCCGGCATTGTACAGCCGCGCCTGATCGGCAAAGCCGGTGCCCGCCTGACAGATCGCCAACCGCCCGAACATCAGCGCCTCCATCAGCATGGCCGAGCCGCGGTTGGCATAGACATCCTGCGCATAGGGCATCAGGGCCACGTGGCTGTCACGGAACGAGCGGACGATTTCCGTATAGGGCACCTGGCCCGGCAGGATCTCGGCGTTGGGCAGCGAATACAGCCAGCGCATGTAATCGGTGTGCGCGGCAAAGGTCGCATCGGGGGGCCCCTGGATGATAAAGCGCACCTGTGACGGCTCCAGCCGCGTCAGCACGCTTTCGATGATCGGCTTGAGGCGGAAGAACCCTTTGTCGGGGCGGGCCGAGCCGCCGGACAAAAAGGTGATCGGCCCGTCTTGCGGGATGTCCAGCGGCTCGATGCCCGGCGCGAAATAGGGCACGATGTGCACCGGCTGTTCCAGCCGGCGGCGCAGCACATTGCCAAAGGTCGGCGTCTCGGCGCAGATCGACAGCGGCAGGCCCACGCGCAGCAGCCCCTTGAACCGGTCGATCACCAGCGTGAACGCATCCGGGTTGGTCATGTTCAGCGCGGTCATTTCCATCACCGCAATCATCCGCACCAGCAGCGCGGGGCATTGATGCGGGTGCAACCCGCCCACCACATTGGCCAGCGACAAAGCGCTGTAGTGGTCGATCGACGGATACAGCAGCGTGTCGTCGGGGCCGATGTCATAGGCGGTCATGAACCGCGAGAATTCCACCGTCGCCGCCGCCTCGGGGCTCAGCCGCTGGCCGGGCACATGCATCGGCGACCGGGGCGCCGGGGCGCGGTCGATTTTCAGCACATAGTCGTAGTGAAAGTCGAAAAAGCGGATGATGCCGTCGTCGTGGCCATCGGCGGGGCGGGGCAGGTGCTGCGAGGCCACGATGTGGACCTCGTCAAAGTGATGCGATGCAAGATCGGCAAAATACTTGAGAGCATTGAGGCTGTGGCCGTATTCCATGGCACAGACAGGGTCGATTATGAAAACACGGGCCAAGGGTCGTCCTTAAATTCTTGTGCAAGGCGGATGCTGAAATATCAGCCAGGTCCGGTCATGCGTCGTGTTCAAATGACACCCCTAGCGGGATGTGGTGCTGAAATAATGTTCCGCGCGGGGCGGCTGGGTCCGTCTGGTGTTGTAGAAATTCATACAAAGCCCCGTTCGGTCAACATCTGGAGTGCGGCATAGTAGAGTTGTGTATCAATCTCAATGTGCGCGGTCAGCGCAAAGCGGATTTTGTCCGTTACCTCGACCGGCGGGGCGGGGTCGAACCAGGTGCCTGAATTTTCATCAGTCCGGTTGCTGTGCGGCAGGACGGGCGGCGGCTCCAGCCCCAGGGCGTCAAACAGCGGTGGCACGGTGGCGGGATGTTCCAGCAGCGCCACGCCGGCGATGGCCTCAAGGTGGGCGATGGCACGGGGCAGGGCGGTGCTGTCCTGCGCCAGGGGCTGCGCGCCGTCGGGGGCGGGGTGGCTTTCCCATGATTTCAGCCCCAGCGCGCCGGCCAGTTGCCGGGTTTGGGCGTTGTCGATGCTGGGGTGGGCGGCCAGTGCCGGGTGGGCAAAGAATGCGGCCGCATCATGGGCGCGGGCCAGCCGGACCAGGTTCATGTTGCGCTTTTGCTTGCGGGCCGCACCGGGCTGGATCGACCGCAGGTAGCGATACAGCGACATCAGCCGCGCGGCCGGATCGCGCAGCATGGTGACCACGCGCACCGCGCGCCCCGGGATCAACGCCAGCGTGGCGCTGTCGAAATGCCCGGAAAAGAACCGCCCCTGCGCCAGCGTCGCCGCAGGCCAGTTGCCCAGCCCGTTGCGCCGTTCGGGAAACAGCGGCTGGTCCAGCGCTGCGGCCAGCGTCGCGTGCAGGCTGGTGCCGCCGGCCTTTGGGATGTGCTGAAAGACGGTAACGGGGCGGTCCATGTCCACCGGCGCGGACAGCGCGCGGCTGTCCTGTGCCGCGATCCGCTGGCGGAACGTATCGGTGCGCATCAGGTGCAGCCCCAGAGCTGCGGCATCGGCAAAGTTGCGGTGCCGCGCCACCAGTGCATCGGGCAGTTCCGTGCGCCCCGTCAGAAGCGTGAAGATCTTACGTATTTCGTCGTCGCCCAGCATGGTACGCTTTGCCTATGGCCAGATTTTGGCCAGTATCATCATGTTATGGTTGCAAAGTCTTGGCGTTTTCGCATCAGGCAGGTATTGACGAACGACCAAAAGCGAAACATCGCGCATAACGGGCATAGTGACAGGCACATAATGAGCGGATCTCCGATCAAGTTATCATCACCGGATCAGTTCGATCCAAAAACCATGCAACTGGTGTTTGTCCACATCCCGAAATCGGGCGGCACGTCGTTTCATGCCGCACTCGAGGATATGTCGGGCGGCGGGTATCTGCATCTGGTTCCCGGCCAGAACGACCCCGAGGACATCAACACGCTGTGGGGCATCGGCGGGCATTTCAACTATGAATCGCCCCTGGTGCAGTTCACCAAGAAAGACCGCGTTTACGTGACCCTGCTGCGCGATCCGGTCGAGCGGTTCGTGTCCTTCTACCACCATGTGCAGGCGCGCCCCTATCACCATCTGGCCAAGGCCGATCCCGAGCTGCTTGAGATGGGCCCCGGCGATTTCGCGCGGCGGCTGGCGGCGATCGGCAACCGCGAGGTGTCGAACCTGCAATGCAAGATGATCACCGGACGCGGCGGCATCACCGGGGTCAAGGCGGCCAACCACGCCCGCGCGCAGTTCACCATTTGCGCGCCCCTGACCAAACAACCACAGATCGTGGCCTGGCTGGCCCGGGCCGCAGGCGTCGAAGAGCCACCCGAGGTGCAGCGGCTGAACACCTCGAAGGCCAAGGCACCGGTGGATCTAAGCGACGCGGACCGCGCCTTTGTCGAAGGGCTGAATGCCGACGATATGGTGTTGTTCGAGCGGGCCAGCGCCAAGGGCTGGGACAGCTTCGAAGACTAAAGCGCCCCGCACAGATGCGTGGGGCTGCCCGTTTCCACCGACAGCCCCCAACGCACGTCTTTGTCTTTGCGCCTTATGTCCGGGCGTAAACATCCTCGTAACGCACGATGTCGTCTTCACCCAGATAGGTGCCGGTCTGCACCTCGATCAGCACCATCGGCACCTTGCCGGGGTTTTCCATGCGGTGGATGGCGCCCAGCGGGATATAGACCGACTGGTTCTCGCTCAGCAGTTTGACCTCTTCGTCCACGGTGACCCGCGCGGTGCCCGCCACAACGATCCAGTGTTCCGACCGGTGCACGTGGCTTTGCAGACTCAGCGATGCGCCGGGGTGGACGTGGATGCGTTTGACCTGAAACCGGTCGGCCAGGATCAGCGTCTCGAACCAGCCCCAGGGGCGGTGGTCCACGGGCAATTGCACCGCCTGTTTGGCGCCGCGTTTCTTCAGCGTTTCCACGGCCTTTTTGACGTTTTGAGATTCCGACAGGTCGGCGACCATGACCGCATCACGCATGGCCACGGCGACCACGTTTTTCAGCCCGATGCCGACCAGCTCGATCTCGCTGGATTCCGACCGCAGCAGGGTGTTTTCGCAATCGAACACGGTGGTGTTTTCCGACCGCGCGTTGCCGTTCTTGTCCTTGGTGCTTTCCTGCCAGACCGATTCCCAGCTTCCCAGATCGGACCATTGCTCGTCAAAGCTGACGACCGACACATTGGTGGCCTTTTCCATCACCGCGTAGTCGATGGATTCCTCGGGGACACCGGCCCAGGCGGCTTCGTCCAGGCGGGTGAAATCCAGATCGCTGATGGCACCGGCCAACGCGGCCTCGACGCCGGCAAGGATGTCGGGGGCGTGGGTGCGGAAGGCGTCGATCAGCACATCGGCACGGGCCAGGAACACGCCCGCGTTCCACAGGTATTTCGGATCGGCCAGCAGCTCGACCGCGCGCGCGGCGTCGGGTTTCTCGATGAACCGCTCCAGCTTCATCACGCCCTTGTGGGTCTCGGCGCCGCTTTGCAGCCAGCCAAAGCCGGTCTCGGGGCGGGTCGCCTTGATGCCGAAGGTGACGATATTGCCTTCTTCGGCCGACGCGGCCCCGGCCATCACCGCCTTGCGAAAGGCCGCGCTGTTGGCCACCGCATGGTCCGAAGGCACCAGCAGCAACATGCCGCCCGGCGTGTCCTGCTGCACCTTCAGCGCGGCCAGAATGGCGGCCGGCGCGGTGTTGCGCCCGTCGGGTTCGATGACAATGCCGCTGGGCGCGACACCGGCAGCGTCCAGCTGCTCGGTCACGATGAACCGGAAGCTGTCATTGGTGACCACCAGCGGGTCGCCAAAGCCCTTGCCCAGGAACCGCCGCGCCGAGGCCTGGAACAGGCTTTCGTCGCCGATCAACTGGGCAAACTGCTTGGGAAAGGATTTGCGGGACAGCGGCCACAGGCGCGTGCCGGAGCCACCACACAGAAGGACAGGGGTAATCATGTTTTTCAATCCGTTTTCTTGTTAATATTGACGGCCCCCGCCGCCGTCTTGCGGGCCTTGACGGCGACATGCCGTTCCAGAGCCGCCTGCAAGGCTTGGGGGGTCTCGTGTGTTTGCAATTGCAGCATCTTGTTTTCGGGCACCGGTTTATTGTGCACCCCCTGATATATCCGTGCAACCTCGGCACGGGTCAGCGACAGCTTTGCCAGCTTCTCGAACAGGGCCGGGCGGTAGTGGCGGAACGCGGTGACATCGCGCGGCTGGTGCACGCCGCTGGCCTGCAACCGCGTCACCTTGGTCTGCTCGATCCGCTCGCCGTCGATGGTGTCCACCGCCATGCGGATACGCTCGGGGTCCACCGCCGCACCGGCATCGAAATAGGCGACCGCGCGGGCCAGCCCCGCCGCCGGGTCGGCCAGGAAATCGTCATAGCGCAGCACCAGTTGGCGGCGGCCGAATTCCGAAGTCACCCATTTGTCGACAAAGCCGCGATAGCGGGCAAATTCGGCGCTGACAAAGGTGCGGAACGATCCTTGGGTGTCGGGATTGCCCTGACGCACGTACAGTTCAAAGTTCGACACCACCGAGGGCACGAAATCGCGGTACTGGATCAGGTATTTCTGCCCCGCCACCTGCGGCACCTTCAGGTCGAAATCATGGTTCTTCGACAGTTGCGTCTTGCGCGGTGTGCTGCACGGCACAGTGCCGCAACAGCCCGGCGGCTCTGCGTAGAAATTGCAATAGTGGAAGTCCGGCCCGAAATATTTCTGCAACAGCCGCACCAGCATGTGGTGTCCGGACCGGGGCCAGGAAATGCCTGCGACGTAATCCAAATCGTACCCTTCCACATGGGGGCCAAAAGATGCGTTCCCCTCTCGCGTGCAAGGTCTAGCGGGTGGGCAAAGCGGGGTAAACCGTCCGTATACCTCACGCCGCATGATCAGGCGGCGTGGGCTGCTTTTTCAAGCAATGCGATGTCGCGGGCAAAGCTTTGCGCAATCCGCGCATCCAGTGTTTCATCGAAAAAACATCGCGCCTGTACGTCCGGCAGGGCGTCCAGAACCGGCGGCTCCATCGCATGGGCGCCCGGAACATCGGCCTGCGCCGAGGGCGGATTTGTGCCGATGTCGGGCGCTGGCAGACGGCTGTCGGCCCATGCGGTCATCGCCGCCAGCGCCGCGTCGCGCCGACCGTAGTCGAACAGATGCGTATAGGTCATGCCGCGCAGGAACAGATGCTGCGGACGCCAGTCGGGGGCCAGCGTGCCGGGCTTGGCCGCGGCCACGTGGCGCACGAAATCGGCAAAGCACACCGAGCGGTGGAAATCGGGGCGATCCTGCCCTTGGATGGCGGCCATCACCGGTCCGGTGGCGGCGTGGTATTGCGACAGGTGGCGGTCCCGCTGGAACTGGGTGCGCCAGACCGCCAGCAGCCGGTCGCGCGGCGCGCGCAGCACGGCCAGCCGCATGAAATCGGGCGCATCCGCATAGGCGCGCGCCTGTGGTTTGGGATGGTCCCCCAGACGCAGGCCGGTGTTGACATGCGCGGTCAGCAGATCGACATCGCGCAGGATGTAATCGCTGTCGGGATGGCCCGACAGCCGCACCATATGCGCCGCAAGCGCGTCGCCCCCACTGCCCGGAATGGCACAGCAGATCAGCCGCGCCTGTGGCAGCACAAAGGCCTGGCCCAGCGGCCATTTCATCTTGGTTTTCTGGCTGCGTTTGCCGGCCTTGAACTCGGGCGCGTCGATCAGCGCCGCGTAAAGCTGCGCGGTGCTGGCAAAGGGCGGGCGTTTGTCGGCAGGCGGGGTGCGCCCCAGAAAGAACTGGTAGGCGCGGTCGATCTCGGCGGCGTCCAGCGTCATGGCCTTGCCCCGCGCGCCGCCCGTCCCAGAATGTCGTCCAGCCGCTCGGAATAGCGCCGCGCGATGGCCTTGTCCGAAAAGTTGCTCTGCACGAATTCAAACGCCGCCTGTGCCTTTTGCGCGCGCAGGGCGTCGTCCCCCCAGGCCAGCCGCATCTGCTGCGCGGCCGAGGCCACGTCCGGTTCGGCCCATTTCTGGCCCGGCAGCACAAAGATATAATCGTCCTGTTCCAGCTCGACCTCTTGGTAATCCACCAGAAACGCCGTGTCGGGCGAGCAGAAATCCATATTGCCGGAATAGCCCGTGGCCACCACCGGCACGCCCAGATGCATCGCCTCGATCATGCCAAAGCCCCAGCCTTCGGACTTGTGCAGCGAGATATAGCAGTCACAGCCCGCCTTCAGCGCCAGCAGGTCGGCATAGTCCAGCGTTTCATTCAGCACCGTGATGCGCGGATCGGCGGCGACGGCAGCATCGACCGCATCCCAGATGCGCGACTGGACCGGGTCCATGATCTTTTCGCGGTTCTGCGTCTTGATCACCAGCCGCACCGGCCCGATCCCCTCGAAGGCCTGTTTGAACGCCTTCAGCACCCCCAGCGGGTTCTTGCGCTGGACAAAGGAAAAGCTGTCGAAGGTGACCAGAAACACGAATGTGCCCGCATCCCAGCCAAAGCGCGCCAGCACGTCCTGCTTGGCGGTGCTGCGGTCGATGGGCGGCAGATCCTCGTAGCACATGCCGACGTTGTGCACCGGCGTGTCGGTGTGCGGGCGGTAGATGTCGACGCCGTAATCGGTCGACACCCAGATCTCGTCCAGCATCTCCATCGCCAGGTAGTGACAGGCGGCGGGGCTGTCGAGCTCCCAGTAGAAATAGCCGATGTTATAGGCATCCGAAAACACGTCCGGCGCATAGGCAAAGACCAGCGGGATCGATTCCGCGTTCAGGTGGATCAGGTTCACCTTTGCGCGTTTGTACTCGGACAGCCGGCCCACTTTGGAAAAGCCTTCGGGCGCGGGGTTGTCCAGACCGAAGTTCACCGGGTTCACGCTGTAACCGGTCTGCGCCAGGATCTGCGCCGACAGCCGTGTCGCCTGTCCCAACCCCGAGGCTTTCTCGAACGGGCCGATCAGTTGCACATCGACCTCTTCGATGTCGGGCGACAGGGCGGGCAGGCGGGCCGCCTCGATCCGGTGGCCGCGCGGGGTGAAGGTGGTGAATTCCAGCCGGTCCAGGTCAAAGCCCTGCGCGCGCAGCACGGCGGCATAGCCGGTGCGGTCCAGATCAAGCGCGGGCGCGCCGGGCAGGGTGGCCACGCTGCGCGCCCAGCCTGCGGCACCGTCGGCCAGCAGATCGGTCACGGCATCCCGCGGCAGATAGCGCAGGAAATCGGGCCGTTGCACCGCCAGCAGCATCAGCGCGGCCAGCAGGCTGCGCCGCCCGTCTTCGGTGCTGCGGTCCAGCAGGCCAAAGGCGGGGTTTTCCAGAACGAACCGCTCCATGAACAGGGTCAGCGGCACCGCGCTGTCTTCGGTGCCCGGCACCGGCGTCGCCAGAAAGTCGATATAGGGCGCGGTCACCAAACAGTCTTCGCAGTGCAGCGCATGAACCTGGTTGATGCTCCACCAATAGACCAGACCCAGCAGCCAGTCGCGGTTTTCGAATTCAAGGCTTTGCATGAACTGCGGCATCTTCACCAGGCTGGACCAGGTGGCGCGGCTGAGGTTGAACTGCACCCCGCCGATGGGCAGCGGCGTGTTCATATGCTCGATGGCTTCGGCGCTCAGCGGCACCCGCAGACCTTTGCGCATCGGGCTGTAGCCCATCAGATACCAATGCATGAAATGCAGCGCCGCATCGGCGTCACCGCCAAAGTCAAACTGGGTGTCCAGCTTGTAACGATAGCGCGAATAATCGGCATAGGCGTTGACGATTTCGGGCAGGGGGCGGCCGTTGAACGCGCTGTGGTTTGCAAACATCGGCGCATGGGCGCGCAAGGCCGGGCGCGGGGCGTCCAGCACGGCGCGCGCGCCGCCGCGGTTGTCCACATTGTCTTGCAGGCGCGCCAGCGTCTGGACCGCGTCCTCCAGACGGGTGGCAAGATGGGCGGCGCGGTCTTCGTTCGACACCTGCACGCCCGACGCCGAGGTGGCCCGGTCAACCCGCAGCACCCCGATGCGCCCCAGCGGCACGTCCATGACGCGCACTTCGGCCAGCCCGCCGCGCGCATGGATCGCGTCGCGCAGCATCGACGACAGGCCAAAGACAAAGCCCGCCCAGCCATCGCCCAGCCCTGCGGAATGCAGGTCCGAACGGTACAGGTTCACAGGGGTTTCAGCCAGCAGCTCGCCGCCCGCATACAGGCCCACACGCGCAGGCTTGCCACTGCGCAGCATCACCCAGCCGTGCAATGTCCCGTCATGGATGCCGTCCACGTGGCCCCGGAGCCCCAGGGCCAGACGTTGAACAAGCTTTCGCAGCGGGGGAACGCCGGTTTTAGCCAAGCGCGTCAAAATCGGATTTGGCCATCATCTGCGCCAGCCCGCGCACATCGACCTTGGCCTTCCAGCCGAATGTCTTCTCGGCCTTGGCCGGATCGCCCAGCAGCAGATCGACCTCGGCAGGGCGGAAGAACTTGTCAGAGATCACGACAACGGTCTTGCCGGTCTTGCGGTCGGTGGCGGTCTCGTTGACGCCCTCGCCGGTGAATTCCAGATCCATGCCCAAAGCTTCGCCGGCAAAGATGATGAAATCGCGGATCGTGGTGGTGACACCGGTGGCCAGAACGTAATCGTCGGCCTTGTCCTGTTGCAGCATCTGCCACATGCCTTCGACGTAATCGCCGGCAAAGCCCCAGTCGCGTTTGGCGTCCAGGTTGCCCAGCACAAGCTGGTCGTCCGAGCCGTGGGCGATCTTGGCCAGCGCCAGGGTGATCTTGCGGGTCACGAATTCCTTGCCGCGCAGCGGGCTTTCGTGGTTGAACAGGATGCCGCACGAGGCGTGCATGTCAAAGCTTTCGCGGAAGTTGGTGGTGATATAGTGACCATAAACCTTGGCCACGCCATAGGGCGAGCGCGGGTAGAACCGTGTGGTTTCGGACTGCGGCACTTCCTGCACCAGACCGTACATTTCCGAGGTCGAGGCCTGATAAAACCGTGTCTCGGGCGAGAAGGTGCGCAGGCTGTCGAGAATGCGCACAACGCCCACCCCGTTCACATCCGCCGCATAGGCGGGCAGTTCCCAGCTCGATCCGACAAAGCTTTGCGCGGCCAGGTTGTAGAATTCGGCGTAATCATTGCCGCGAATGATGCGGTTGATGTTGTTGACTTCGGCCAGGTCGAATTCATGCAGTTCGACGTCCTTGTCGATGCCAAGTGCTTCCAGACGCGGTGTTTCCGGCTGGCTGATGCGACGCACACCACCGTGGACCTCATAGCCTTTTTCCAGAAGGAGTTTGGACAGATAAGCGCCGTCCTGGCCTGTGATGCCGGTGATAAATGCTTTTTTCATTAAGAGAAAACCTTGTCCAAACTGCCTATTCCTACGCGTGCTGGCTTGATAGCGGCGCCCCACCTTCACTTCAATCCCTGAATCCCCCTGTGCCCCCCCATGGCGGGCCGGTGGCGGTGCTGTGCCTATCAGATCAGCAGGCTGCCTTGCGACAGCATCGACAGATCGGTGTCGGCCAGCACGATATGCACGCCCGAATGGTCAAAAACCACGTCATCGCCCTGTTGCGTGAACGCGTCCAGCGCCTGTGCCGCCGAGGCAAAGCCGAAACCGTCCAGGTCCAGCCAGTCCCAGGCTTCGAAGTCGTGCACGGTGGTGGTGCCGGCGTCCGTCGCCTTGAAAACAAACTTGTCCGCCCCCGCCCCGCCATAGAGCGCATTGGTGCCGCGCCCGCCGCTCAGCGTGTCGTCGACGCCAAGGCTGCGCATATAGGCCACCACATCATCGCTGGTGCTGGCGATGAACTCGACCGATTGGGCAAAGCCGCGCACGACCTGCTGGCGGGTCAGCGCGCCGCTGTCCAGCCGGTCCACCCAGGACGCCAGCCCACCGACATCCGGCAGCCGGTCCAGCACGTTGTCATAGAGCAGCGTCACAAAGGCCGCGTTGTCGGTGGCGCCATAGGTGCGCTGGAACTCGGTCGAGGCGACAAAGCCGGTGACCACGTCCAGATAGGCCCGTCCCGATCCCAGCTGCCCCATCCAGTTGGCCAGGCCGTTCGCATCCGGGGCGCGGTCCAGCGTGGCCTGATACAGGCGGAACACATCGTCGGTCCAGGCCGCTTCCGTGCGTGCCTCGATGAAATCACGGGCCGCCCCGCGGGTGCCTGCGATGAATTCGGCACTGTTGGAAAAGCCCAGGACCACCTCGGCGCGGGTCAGCCGGCCGTCGTCCAGCGCGTTGATCCAGCCCTGCGCACCGGCACCGGGATCGCGGCCCAGTACGTTGTTGAACAGCAGCGACACAAAGGCCGCGTTGTCCGCCGCCCCGTAAGTGCGCTGGAACTCGGCCGAGGCGATGAACCCGTCCGTCACGCTTTCCAGCGTGTGGCTGCCTTCGACGATCTTCCACGTCCAGCTGTAATGTCCCGCCCCGTCCGGGCCACGGCCCAGCGTCGCGTGATACAGGCGGTAAACCTCGGCGGACACATCCGTCTGGCCCACGTCGAACGCGTCGCCGAACAGCTTGTCGTTGCCCTGGCCACCGCCCAGCGTGTCGGCCCCGTCCATGCCAAACAGCATGTCGTGCCCGCGCGCGCCTTCCAGATGGTTGGCGCTCGCGTTGCCGGTGATCCGGTCATCGCCGTCACCGGCCACCATGTTTTCGATCTGTCCCGCGCCCAGAGTGACCCAGCTGGCGCCATCCACGCGCAGCACGCCCGATTGCTCCAGTTCCACCGAGATGTCGCCGGTGATCGCGGCCATGTTGATCCAGTCCGCGCCGCCGTCGGCGTCGTTCAGTGTGCGCCGGTCGGATTCAATCCCTGCAAGGGTCAGGAAATCATCGGTAAAGTCCCAGCGCGTGTCGGTGCTGGCGGCGTCGCCGACAAATTCGATTTTAACGCTGTCCAGCCGGCCTGTAGAGCCATAGCCGGTGTCGGTGATCCGCACGGTCCAGTCGCCCACCGAGGACTGCCCCAGGTGGTTGCGCAGCCCAAAGGTCCAGTCGTCCGAGAAAGACCCCGATGCGTCGCCGTCAAAGACCAGGCTTTCGGTGCCGTCAGGGGCGATCAGGGTGATTTCCACCTGGCTGTTAGAGCCGTGATACCAGTCCACGGTCAGGTAGATATGTTCGATGTCCATATCCTTGGTGACCGTGATGGTGCTTTCGACGCTTTGATAATCATAGAGATATTGCACCGGATCGGTGTCATAATAGGTGCGCGACACCTCGTTGGTGCTGGTGCGCGCGCCGTCCTGCATCAGGCTCCAGAATTCGGCCATGCGCACGGCGGCAAAGGCGTCGATGCTGCCAAAGCCGTACGACTGGTGAAAGGTCATGCCGCCACCGTTCCAGGTGCCGCTGTCGGTCCAGTCCCAGCGCCCGACCTCGTCGCCAAAGCCTGAACTGCCATAGCGCGATCCGGTGTGCGCCGCCGACACCGCCAGAATGTTCTGCACATCGCGCCAGCCCAGCCCATCGTTGGCCTGCAACATCAGCGCCACCACACCCGACACCACCGGCGTGGCCGCCGAAGTGCCGCCGAACTGGCTGGTCATGCCCAAATCAGGCAGGGGATCGGAAATGCCAAAAGCCCATTCGTTGTCGCCGTTGTAGCCGTCGCCGCCCGAGCGGTCGGTGGTATAGGCCGCAGCCCCCGCCGAAACCAACAGGTTGTGGCCAAAGTTGGAATAATCCTGCACCCGCCCGAACTGGTCCAGCGCGCCGACGGTGATCACCGTGTGGGCGCTGTTCAGCCCTTCGCCCTGGGCATTGGCGGCCGCGTTGCCCACAGCCTTGACCGCGATCGACCCCAGCCCGCCGCGGCCATCGTCAACCCCGGCCTGGAAATCGCGCGCTTCCCAATACAGTTGCGATCCATAATCGCCGATGTCGCCGTAATCGAGAAAATCCGACCCGTAGCCCCAACTGTGGTTGGTCACGTCAAAGGCCGAGATATAGGCCAGATCGACATAATCGTTGATGAAATCCATGCCGGTGATCTGCGCGCCCCAGGCCACGCCAACGCCGCCGGTGTCGTTGTTGGACGCCGCGATGATGCCCGCCACCGACGTGCCATGACCGTCGTAGGTGGTGTTCGGTTCGCCGTCGTCGCCGTAATATTCCAGGCTTTCGTTGTAATTGTCGCGCAGGTCCACATGGGTCTGTTCGACCCCATCGTCAAAGATGCCGACGTTCACGCCGGTGCCGTCAAACTCGGCCCAGATGGCTTCGATGTCGCCCAGCAGGTCGAAATGCCATTGCCGGGAATAATACGGGTCATTGGGGGTCATAACCGGGCCCTTGAACTGGAAAGGAAAAGAATCTTTCCTCCCTTACAGCGTGTATTGGCCGCAGGGCAATTGCGCCCATACGGCACCGTTTTCGATCCTTTGGCGACAGTTGCATCCATGTCGCAAAACCACATCTTTTAACATAATCTTGCTTATAGGCGCTCTTACAGCAGCATCAGCATCTGCGCCGTGACCACGTCCAGATCGGCGTCCAGAAAGGTCACGGTGACCCCCTGGTCGTCGAACACCACATCGTCGCCGACCTGCTGGAAATGGCTCAGCGCGCCGCCCTTGCCGCCATACCCAAACCCCTGCAATTCGATCCGGTCCCAGGCCTCGAGGTCGACCACCGTGTGGTTGCCCCCGTCAAAGGCCGCAAAGACAAAGGTGTCGGACAGCACGCCGCCATAGAGCACATCCTCGCCCGCGCCCCCCTCAAGCCGGTCGTTTTCGCCCAAGCGCCGCAGATAGGCGGTCAGGTCGTCGCCGGTGCTGCGGATGAACTCGCCCGACTGGGCAAAGCCGCGCACCACTTCCTCGCGGCTGCGGGTGCCCTCGCGCAGGTGGGTCAGCCAGTTGTCCATGCCCGCAGTGTCGGGGTCGCGGTCCAGCACGTTGTTGTACAACAGCGTCACGAACTGGCGGTCGGTGGCATCGCCATAGGTGCGCTGGAATTCGCGTGATCCGACAAAGCCCGCAGCCACATCCGTATAGGTCCAGTCGCCCGCCATCCGCCCCGACCAGTCCAGCAGTCCGGCCACGTCGGGGTCACGGCCCAGCGTCGCGCGGTACAGCCGGTAGACATCATCGACCAGCGCCGCCTGATAGCCCGCAAAGCTCATGCCCATGCTGTCCAGCGCCGTGTCGGCCTTGAACTCGGTCGATTCCGAAAAGCCGCGCACCACTTCGGCGCGGCTGCGGGTGCCTGCCTCAAGATGCCCGGTCCAGAACGCCAGCCCGCCCGGATCGGGGGCACGGTCCAGCACGTTGGTGTACAGCAGGGTGACGAATTCCGCATCGGTGGTGTCGCCATAGCTGCGCTGGAATTCACGCGACCCGACAAAGCCCGAGATCACGTCGAGCAGCCCTTGCGATCCGTCCACCAGCGCATCGGTCCACTGTTTGTGCCCGCCCCGGTCGGGGTCGCGGTCCAGCGTCGCGCGGTACAGCCGGAACACCTGGCCCGCCGGATCGTCAAAGCTGGCGTGCACCGCCTCGCCGCGCAGCAGATCGTCGCCGGTGCCGCCCTGCAACACGTCATCCCCGCCCGTGCCGATCAGGGTCTGCGCCTCTTGCTGGACCGGTCCGGTGTCCACGTGCCACAGGCCCATCAGGTCGGTGATCTGGAAATCGGACCGGTCCAGCGACTGGCCGTTGTGGCTGAAAATGCGCAGCTCTTCGCCCTGGAAGATGATCTTGATGCCGTCAGGGGTGCTTTGAAACTTGAACGCATCCAGGGAATAGGCGCGGCCCATGCCCGACAGGTCGATGGTGTCCACGCCGACCTGAAAATCGGTGATGATGTCGCGGCGGCCGTCGGCCTCGAAGACGAACAGGTCGGCGCCCGCGCCGCCGGTCAGCCGGTCCTCGCCCTTGCCGTCGATCAGGATGTCGTCGCCGCCCCTGCCGTCCAGGCTGTTGGCCGCCCCGTTGCCTTGCAGGATGTCGTCGCCGCCGGTGCCGGTCAGATCGGCGCTGCTGCCGCCCGCCGTCTGCACCGTGCCCAGATGCCCCAGATCGACCGCCAGTTCGGTGACCCGCAGCCCGCCCTCGCCCGAGGCAAAGATGCGCAGCACCCCGTCCTGCACCAGCAGGCTCAGGCCGGTGACATTCTCCAGCGCCATCGCGGTGCTGTCGGCAATGGTGTCCAGATGCACCAGCCGCCCGTCCGGCAGCAGCGTCAACAGCGACAGCCCGTCGTCGGCCCCGCCTGCCACGATGAACACACGGCCCTCGGTTTCGATCACTTCCATCTGTGTCAGAGACTGGAATCGCGTGTTCAGGTCGTCGTTGACCTGATCGACCAGCGCCAGCTTGCCCGCCGCCTGCACCTGCATCACCGAGATCGAAGAGGTGCCCGCCGCCGCCATCAGAACAAAGGTCTTGCCACCCATCTGCACCACGTCGACCGCCGTGGGGTTGGACACCGGCAGCCCGCCCGCGGCATCCAGACGGTGCGCCAGCGACACCTGCCCGCCCGCGCTGATCTGCAACAGGTTCACCGCATTGTCCTGCGCCGACAGCGTCACCAGCCAGGTCGCCCCGTGCGCCGTGACCTGCGCCATGTCGGCCACGTCGCGCGCGCCGATGGCACCGCCCAGATCCAGCACCGCCTCGAAGGCCCATGTGCCGTCGTCACGCTCTTGCCAGCAGGTGATGCCGTCGCTGTCCTGCCCTGCGGTGAACACCAGCACCTTGCCGCCCGCCGCCTCGATCCGCTCCATGCACGAAATCCGCCCTGCGGCCCCCTGCACCGGCGCGCTATAGGCCACGCGCCCGTTCGCGTTCAGCACATGCGCCACCATCGGCGCGCCTTGCGGACCAAAGGACAGCAAGGCCAGCGATCCCTGGTACACGCCCAGTTCCAGCCGCCCCGGCGCGGTCAGCCCGTCGGCGTCGCCCACGAACACCCGGTGCATCAACGAAAAATCCCCGTCGGGATTGCGGATCTCGATCCACTGGCCGTCGACGCTGATCGTGGCGACGCGCGGCCCCTTGTTGCAGGTGTAGGATACAAGATCGCTGATGCCCGACACAAACGCATCGGACCCGCCGGCACCTGTGCCGACATGTGCAAGATAAGCCACCCCCGGCCCCCTTCATGACAGTCCGGCCCACCCCTGAGCCATGCAACCGGTATCGCGCCGCAGCGGTTAACGCGGGCAGAACCAACCGTGGCGGAATTGGGGCGCTTGCGTAAAAATCAACAGATGTGAACGCGCGCGCCGTTCGTTAACGGCTTGGCAACCATGATCACTTGCGCCACCTATGAGCCATGACCGCCCTGCCCGCCTTTACCGTGCTGATGGCCACCCGCAACGGGGCCGCGCACCTGCCTGCGCAACTGGCCAGCCTTGCCGCCCAAAGCCATTCCGGCTGGCGGCTGTGGGTGTCGGACGACGGCTCGACCGATGCCACCCGCGCGCTGGTGCAGGATTTTGGCCGCGACCACGACGTGCGGCTGATCGACGGGCCGCAACGCGGGGCGGCGGCGAATTTCATGCACCTGTTGTGCCATCCCGACCTGCCGCGCGGCCCGGTCGCGCTGTCGGATCAGGACGACATCTGGCTGCCCGACAAACTGGCCCGCGCCGGTGCCGCACTGGCGCGCGCGCGCGCACCGGTGCTGTACGGCGCGGGCAGCATCCATATGGGTGCGGACGGTGCTGCGCGGGGCACCTCGCCCGACTGGCCGCGCGGCCCCAGCTTTGAAAACGCGCTGGTGCAGAACGTGGTGTCGGGCCATTCCACCGCGCTGAATGCTGCGGCACTGGACATCGTGCGGCAGGCGGGCGTGCCGCGCGGCATCGCCTTTCACGACTGGTGGCTGTACCAGCTGATGACCGGCGCGGGGGCGCAGGTGGTGCTGGACGCCCATCCGGTGCTGCACTACCGCCAGCACGACGGCAACGTCATGGGCAGCTTTCGCGGGCCACTGGCGCGGCTGCGGCGGCTGGGGCTGATGCTGGATGGCACATTCGGCGGCTGGATGGCGACGAACATGGCGGCCTTGCAGGCCACGGGCGCGCTGACCCCTGCGGCAAAGACCGTGTTAGAGACTGTTTTAAGCGCCTCTTCTGGCCCTGCCCGCGCCCGCGCCCTGCGCCGGACGGGGGTTCATCGTCAGGGCCGCGCAGACACCGCCGCCCTTTATGCCGTGGCGGCGCTGGGGCGGATCTAGGCCGTGGCCCTTGATCGACAGTGAAAATAACGCTATATAATGTCAAAATAACCGGCAATCCGTCCACAGGAGCCGCCCCATGCAGATCGCGAAATTCACCGAAGGCGGCCAGTTCGAGCCGCGCAACATTGCCAGCGTCCTGCGCACCTCGGCCGAGGAAATTGCCCAGACCGTGGGTCTGAGCAAGGACGCCCTGCAACGGCGCACCCGCGTGCAGTCGGACAAGACCCAGCGCCGCCTGCGCGAACTGGTCGAAGTGCTGAACAAGGTTACACCGCGTTTTGGCTCTGAACTGATGGCCTATGCCTGGTATCGCTCGGAGCCGCTGCCCGGCTTTGACGGGCGCACCGCCATGCAACTGGTTCAGGACGGCAAGGCCGGTCAGGTGCTGGACTATATCGACGCGGTCGATGCGGGCGTGTTCGCCTGATGCCTTTGAAAAACGGGTGCTATCAGGGGCCGCTCTACCGTGCCCTGAACCCGGTCTATGCCCGTGAGCCGCTGTCGGGGTACGGCGCTGCACGCTATGGCGGGCGGTTCAACGCCCCCGGCACGCCCGCGCTTTACACAGCACTGGACCCGACCACCGCCCTGCGCGAGGCCAATCAGGCCGGCAGCCTGCAACCCACGGTATTGGTGTCCTACCGCGCCGATCTGGGGCCGGTGTTTGACAGCCGCGACATGCAGGCGCTGGCCTCCTATGACATGACCCCGGCGCTGATGCAGGCCCCCGACTGGCGCGCGGCCATGCTGGACGGCCGGCCGGTGCCGACGCAGATCTTTTCTAATGCCCTTGTTAGGGACGGTTTTGCGGGGCTTCTGGTCCGCAGCTTTGCCAAGGGCGCGGACGCGGATGCGCTGAACATTGTGCTGTGGCGCTGGACCGGCACGACCTGTGCGCTGGCGGTGGTCGATGATGAAAACAGGCTGGGGCGGATCTAGGCTCAGATCCGGCGCGGTTTGGCCATGTTGGCCTGATGCACCTCGATCGCCTCGTCCAGATCGTCGTAATAGATCAGCTTGCCGTCTTCCAGCACCGCGCCCGCGTCACACATCTGGCGCACCTGCCCCATCGAGTGGCTGACCATCAGCGCCCCCGAGTTGCGCATCCGGTCGGCAAACAGCCGCGCGCTCTTGGCCTTGAACGACGCATCGCCCACCGCCGTCACCTCGTCGATCAGATAGGTGTCAAAGGCGATGCCCATCGAGGTGCCAAAGGTCAGCCGCGATTTCATCCCCGACGAATAGGATTTGATCGGCATGTGAAAATGCTGCCCAACTTCGGCAAAATCCTGCACGAAATCCACCAGCTCGTCGGTGTCCACCCCGTAGATGCGCGCCACGAACCGCACGTTCTGCGCGCCGGTCAGCTCGTTGTGGAAAGACCCGGCAAAGCCCACCGGCCACGAGATCGTGCCATCCGAGACAATCCGCCCCCACGTGGGGTCCATGGTGCCCGCCACCATGCGCAGCAGGCTGGACTTGCCCGCCCCGTTGCGCCCCATCAGGGCCACGGCCCGTCCAGTGGGAAAGGTGGCATTCAGGTTGTCGGCCACCACGGTGCGGCGGCCTTCCAGCGTGTAGATCTTGGTCAGGTTCTCGAAACGGATCATCTCCGGCCGCCTATTTCCGGTCCCGCAGCGCATAGCCCAGCAACGTGGCAATGCCCCAGGCCAGGAACAAAAACAGCGTGGTCAGGGCCAGCAGCACGCCGCGTTCGGGGAACCGCGAGGTTTCCGCCTTGGTGGGCAACACATGCGCCGCCAGATAGCGGCTTTTGCGGCGCGCCTCGGCCTGGCTGGCATCAAAGGCGGCCAGCGCCGAAATATAGGTGCGCTCGGCAAATTCGCGGTCCACCACCAGACGTTCGTATTCGCTGACCAGATTGGCAAAAACCCCGTCCACCTGCGCGTCGCCGCCCAGACCCATTTTCTGGCGCTCGGCTGCAATACGGTCCTCGATCACCTCGACACGGCGCTGCGCCTGCGTCAGGCGCGGGTCGTTTTCGCGGGTGGTGTCGCGCAGGATGTCCAGATCAATCAGGGCTTCGGCCAGTTGCGCCTGCAAGGTGCCCAGCAGGCCGGCCTGCACCTGGGTGTCCTGCGAGGGGTCGACCATCTGGTTGGCGTTGCGGAAGCGGGTGATCGCCTCGCGCGCCAGTTTCAGCCGCTCGACAGCGGTTTCCAGCTCTTCGCGGGCATAGCGGATCGCGTCCTCGCGGGCGATGGCGCTTAGATCGTTGATCATCTCGCTTGAGCGGTCGAACAGCGCCTGCGAGATGGCAAGGGCATCGTCGGGGTCAAAGGCCAGCGCGCGCACGTCGATCAGCCCCGCACCGCTGTCATAGGTGATCGTCACCATACGTTCCCAATAGGCCACCAGATCCTCGATCGAACCGCCCTGATCCAGCCGGAACCACGGATCATCCGGGGCCTTGCTCCAGATCTTCCACAGGTCGATCTCGTTGTTGATGTCGGCCACCAGACGCTGGCTTTGCAGGAATTCGTACAGGATGTCGGTGTCGCTTGAACTGGACCCCGACAGCGCGGTGATCCCGCCCAGAATTTCGACAGCCGAGCCGACCTCTTCCTTGCGCACCGAAAAGCCCACGCTTGACGCATATTGATCCACCGCGCGTGTCCACAGATAGGCCGCGACGACGCCCGCAGGCAGGGCCACGAAGACCAGGAACGACAGCAGCACGACCCAGTGGCGGCGTCTGGCGCGGGCGGCAGCCACCGGCGGGCGCGGCGCGGGGCCTGCGGCGGCGGGTTGCGCGGGCTGTGGGTCGGGTTGTGGGCTAGGCTGGGGGGCCGGTTGGGCGCCGGGTTGGGCCGTATCGGTCGCGGGTGCCGCGCGGGCGGCTTTGGTTTCGGCCTTGGCTGCGGCTTTGGCGGCTTTCTTCTTGGCGTGTTTCTCGGCCTTGGCGGCCCGGGCCGCCATCATCTCGGGCGAGCGCGGAGGCCCCTGCGGCGGACGCACAGCCGCAGGCGCAGGCGTCTCGGGGGCAGGTGTGGTGGTCGACCCCACCGCCGGCGCCGGATCGGACGGGGCGGGTTTGCGTGTGGCAGGCCCTGCCCCGATCCGGCGCGGCTTGTCCGCAGTGCCCCGGTCAGTTCCGCGGTCAGTTGTTCCCCGGTCCGGGCGCGTGGCCTCTTTCGAGGCGTCGGTTTCAGAGGACACCGTTTCAGGGTCTTCGGAAAGACGGGCGGATCGGTCGGATTCAGTTTTTGCGGAGTCGGACACGCGGCCCCCTGCGGGATGATTGTGACTTGACCGTGATTGGTACATAACATCGGTGGCGAACACCAGAACCGATCCGACCGGCCCCTGCTCTGTCGTCTTCCGTCACCCGCCACGCAAGGCCGCCATGACAACGCTGACCGACCCCGTGCCCCCGCAGACTCCGCAAAAGCCGCGCCGCAAGACCCTGCGCGCCTTTCCCACCCTGCGCACCGTGCTGGCGCTGATGCTGCGCGAGATGTCCACCACCTATGGGCGCAGCCCGGGCGGCTACCTGTGGGCAATCCTGGAACCGGTGGGCGGCATCGCGATGATGACGCTGGTGTTCTCGCTGGCCTTCCGGTCGCCGGCGCTGGGGGTCAACTTTCCGATCTTCTACGCCACCGGCATCGTGCCCTTCATGCTGTTCAACAACATGACGATGAAGCTGGCCCAGTCGCTGACCTTTTCCAAGGCGCTGCTGGCCTATCCCAATGTCACCTTTGCCGATGCGCTGATCGCGCGGTTTCTGGTCAACCTGATCACCCAGTTGATGGTGGGCTATGTCATCTTCATCGGCATCCTGACGCTTTTTGAAACCCGCACCCGCCCCGATCTGATCACCATTGTCGAATGCTATCTGATGGTGTCGATGCTGTCGGTGGGGGTCGGCACGATGAACTGCTACCTGTTCAACGCCTTTCCCGCATGGCAACGGGCCTGGTCGATCCTGACCCGCCCGATGTTCATCATCTCGTGTATCTTCTTTCTGTACGAAACCATCCCGCAGCCCTACCGCGATTACCTGTGGTGGAACCCGATGGTGCATGTGGTGGGGCTGATGCGGCGCGGCTTTTATCCGTCCTACGACGCGCCCTATGTCAGCTTTATCTATGTCTATGCCTTGGGCGGCGGGCTGTTTCTGGTCGGGCTGCTTTTGCTGCGCAAATATCACAAGGATATTCTCTACAATTAGGGTTTACCCCCTGAGTTAGAGACTGTTTATGCCCGTCTCGCGCAGCACCTGTTCGCGGTACGCCTGCACAAAGTCCGCGTTCAGCGCGCCGGCCTGTTTTTGCACCACAGGCACCTTTGGCACCCAGTCGGGTGCGTCGACCCCGCAGAACCCGAACAGCCGGCGCACATAGGTGGCGGGGTCGTGCATGACCTGCTCGTAACTGATCTGCATCCGTGGCAGCGCCGCCGACTGCGCCAGCAGGCCGATCATCGTATTGGCCGCTTCATGCGCCTGAAGAATGCTTTCGATCAGCTTCGGCTGAAAGGTCGGGGCGGCGCCGTTGCCGGTCTGGTGGCTGGTCCACTGTTCGGTCTGGCGCGCGATCGACAGCGACACCGCCTGTGCCAGCGCATCCTCGCGCACGATGTGCACCACGCGCACGCCGCGAAACATCGCCCCGATGTTCCAGCGCAGCAACATGGCGATCTGGTCATAAGACCCTTTCAGCCCCAGCGCCTGCCCACGCAGGCAGATGCGCGCCTGCAATCCGGCGATATAGTCGGGAAAGCTGTCATAACCGTGCTCGGCCGACTGGTTGGCGACCACATCATGGTTCAGATATTCGCCAAAGCCGGCCAACTGCCCGGTCTGGCGCAGGTAATCCGCCAACAGATGCGACCCGCAGCGATTGGTAAAAGCCATCAATATCAATGGCTTGTCGAAAACCGGCGCGGTGCCTTCAAACCGGACCCTGCTGCCAAACTGCCGCTTGATCGTGGTTTCATGCCGGCCGGGGGTGCGCAGGGATTTCAGATAGCTCATGATGCGTCCTCTTTGCGCGGCTCTAGCAGATGCGCCACCACGGTGTCGATATCCGCCCCCGGTTCAATCGGGTGCCCGTTGGCGGCGTTTCGCACCGCGTCGCCCTGTGCGCCCAGATCAAAGGCAAAGGTGGGCAGACCGGTCGCCAGCGCCTCGTGGGTGGTAAAGGAAAACGTCTCGGGCCAGATCGACGGCACCAGCCAGCAGGTGATGCCATAGCGCGCCACCAACGCGGGGACTTCGGCCACGTCATAAGGCCCGTGTTCAATCCCGCCGCGCCCCAGCCGGTGGCCCGGTGCCATGCGCCCGACCACCACCATCTGCCCACGCTTCAGCCTGCGGCTCAGCGCCGTGACCACATCGGCCCCCTTGTGGGCGTTGATATTGCCCAGCACCCCGATCACCGGCGGCCCGTCGGGGGCGGTCACCGGCAGCACCGGATGCACCAACTGGTGCGGGGCCACGGTGATGTTGTCCAGGTCGGGATAGGCGCTGCGCAACAGCCGGGCTGCGGCCTCGGAAAACACCTCAACAGTCTCTGATGCGGCCAGAAACGGCCCCCAGGCCGCCTGCCAGTCGGCCAGCGACAGGCGGCTGCCATCGGGGCGGCGCAGACGGTCAACGCGCCCCTCGGCCCCCGGCAGCGGCACGCCGCGAAACACCCCCTGCCCGTCCAGCAACGTATAGGCGGGGCTGATCGGGAAATAGTCGTGCAACAGCACCCGCATGCCCTGCCCATCCGAAATCTGTTGCAGAAACGCAGGGATCTGCACCGGATCGGGATCGCCCACCGCACAGGAATAGATCACCTCGCGCTGCGGCAAAATCTGCAAAAGCCGCTGTGTCAGAGCCGCATCTTCGGTGCCGCCGCGCAGCACGCCGTTGGGGGTATAAACCTCGATCTCCCAGCGATAGGCGCTGCCCACGCGCAGCACCACCGCGACCCCGTCGCCGGCAATGCGCCGCTGCAAATCCGCCTCGGCGCCGCCGCCCATGTCATGGGCCAGATAGATGCGCACCCTGCCCTGCTGCCCGGCCCAGGCCAGCGCCAGCGCCAGACGCGGGGCCAGCAACGGATCGCTTGCGATAAAATCCTGTACGTCCTGGTCAAAGGTCGGGTGGCGTTGCGACACGATCGCGGAATTGGCCAGCAACAGTCTCTGTTTTTCCTCTGATCCGAAGGACGTGCCGCCGCGATGTTCCACAAACAGCGCAGGCTGCGCCAGATGCCGCGCCCCCATGGCCAAAGCGCGGCGGCACCAGTCCACCTCTTCGCCATAGCCACGGCCAAAACGCGTGTCGAACAGCCCCACACGGTTCAGCCAGTCCGCCGACAGCGCCATGCAGAACCCGACACCGGTGGGCAGGTCTGCCTCTTCGGTCAGGGGCGCCAGCGTGCGGGCCACCGCGTCGATGGCATCGCCCTGCCCCTGCGCCAGATCCAGCCGCTGGCACAGCACCGGCACCGACATCAGTTCAGCATCGTTCGACATCGGCGTGACCGAGGCCACCGCAGGATCGTCCAGCGGCCCGATCAACCGAGCGGCCCAATCCGGCGGCACAAAGGCGTCGGAGTTCAGCAAGACCACCGGATCGCCATGCTCCATCGCCACCGTCAGCCCACGATTGACCGCGCCGATAAAGCCTAGGTTGCGGTCGTTTTCCAGCAGCGTGACATTGTCCTTGCCCGCCGCCCAGTCGCGCAACCACGGCCGCACCTGCGGGTCGGGCGAGGCATCTTCGATCAGGATCAGCCGCCACGGCAGATCGGTGTTGCGTTCGACCCGCTCCAGCGCCTCTTGCAGCATGTCAAAGGCGTTGTAGACCGGCAGGACAATGGTGATCGTGCCGTGCGGTTTCGGCGCGGGGTGCGCTGCGAACAGCGGGGTTTGCAGCTCAAGCGCCGTGGTGGTGGGGGCCAGCCCGAACAGGTTGCGCACGGTGATCCGCGCCGCCGGATCGCGGTCGCGGAACCAGCGCAGGGCAGGGGGCACGGCCCGCATGCCCGTGGTGACAAAGGGGGCCAGCAGCGCAGTGCGGGCGGCGGTGTTTTTCCAGGGCGCAAAGGGACCGAACGGCAAGGTCACGGTGTCTTCTCCCTGCCGCAAGACCACGGTGCCCCGCGCGCCGTGGACAAAGGGCAGCTCGGCCCGCAAGATGCCATCGCGGCGGCGGGCCTGCCGCGTCGCCTTGCCCAGGCTGACCTGCGCCGCCTCGGCGTCACTGTCGATCTCGACAATGATCCGGCCGCTTTGCAGCCGCATCTGCACCGGCCCGTGCCGCTGGCGCAGACGGGTGTGCTTCGCAGCATAGCGGTGAAACAGCGGGATCAACCGGCCCAGCATGACGGCCCCTTGCGACAAATGTTTCGCGCGCGAAACATTTTCAGGTCAGCGCCCATCACGCAACCACGCGACCAGCCGGGCGCGCAGATCCGCGCCGACGGCTGTGCCGCTGATGGTCACGCTGCCGTCGCGGTGTTCCTTGAGGTGCAGACCGGGGCGCAATTGCACCGGTTCAGTGGACGCCTTGGGGCTGGATTTCGCGGCGGAACGCTTGCCGGTCAAGGCGGCCTGCAAAAAGGCCTGTTCCGCCTCGACGGTGTCGATCTCCCGTACCGCCTGTGCCTCGCGCAGATCGGTGCGCAATTGGGCGGCGGCCTGCGGGTCCTTGTCGAACCGCTGCACCAGCGCCAGCCCCAGCCGTTCGCCGATGGCCTCGGGGAATTTCAACACGCGGTCCAGCTCGGCATGAAGCCGCACAAAGGACCCGATCTTGGACCGCTTGGACCGCGACGCCGCGCCGAACATCTCGCGTAGAGCCTGTTTTTCGCTGTCGAACACACCGTTCATCGCAGACATGCGCACGATGCGGGCCCGTTCGTAAAAGCTGATGCCGACACGAATCTCGTTCTCTTCGACCATCGCCACATAAGCATCGGACGCCTGTTCCGGCACCCGCAACAAGGCCAGCACGGTTTGCGGGCCGGACCCGTCGGGGCCTTGGAGCCGGCGCAGGGCCTGCAACCGCCGCCAGCCCGAGATCAGGCCATAGCGGCCATCTTCCAGCGCCACCACTTCGATGGGGGTCTGCTGGCCACGCGCCGAGATCGAGGCGATCAGCGCGTCCATCTCGTCGTCGTCCACCACGCGGCGGTCGCGCAGAAGATAGTCGGACTGCACCGCATCCAGCGGCAGCGACAGGATCATGCGGCCTTGGTCGCGGGCTGATTGCAGCGTCTGGGACAGTTCGGACAGCGCCGCCGAGGTGGCCGCATCGGCCGCCACATCGGCAATCGGGGCGGTGCGTTTCGCAGGGGTGCCGGCGGCGGGGCCGGGGTCCTGATAGGGGGCGATGGGCGGGGCCAGTCGTTTGCGTTTTGCCATTGTTAGAGCCTTATTCTGCGGCCTGTGCCCCGGCCTGAGCCAGAACATCGCGGCGCCAGCTTCCGATCAGAAGCGATTTGAAGGCCGCATAGGTCGCGTCGAATGTTTCGCGCCCGCGCACATAGGTTTCGCGGTTGAAATCGCGGTAATCGGCCTCGTAGATACCTTGCACCTGTTCGCCCGCCTGACCGATCAGCGCGGTGAAATCCTGACGGTGGGGGGACAGGGTTTGCCCCAGATAGGCCTGCATCAGAGACGCAAGTTCGGCCTGTTGCGCGCCGTCATAGCGGGTGACCACCGCACGCACCGCGTCCCATTGAAAGGCCAGCTCGTCGCGCCCCAGCGCACGGGCGGCCATATTCTCGGCCTCTTCGATCGACCCGAAGGTGCTGTGCAGCATGTCAAAGAAACGGCCCGTGGAGTCGAACTCGAGAAACGAGGCCCCCAAAGGCACCAGCAGGATGTCAGCGGCGGCCAGCCCGTTGATGGTCAGGTAGCCAAGGGCCGGGGGCGTGTCGATAAAGATCACGTCATAGGTGTCCAGCACGCCGTCAGCGGCGAACATGTCAGTCAGCGCATCCCACAGCTTCCAGCCGCGGCCCTGCATCCGCCAGACGGGGATCTGGAATTCGGCCCAGTAGAGGTTGAGCTGTGCCCCGATCAGGTCGATGTTGGGCCAGTGGGTCGGCTGGATCAGATCGCCCGCCTTGATCTCCAGCGCATCGGTCAGGGTGTCGTCCAGCGGCAGGGGCGCGTCGCCCCGGTCCAGTCGCCGCTGGTTTTCGCCGCGCAGATGGTTGGCGTAATGGCGCGCCAGCAGGGGAAAGACGGTTTCCCATTCATCGGCCACCTTGCCGCCAAAGATCGAGGTCATCGACCCTTGGGAATCCAGATCAACAACCAGCACCTTGTAGCCGTCGAGGGCTGCCGACATCGCCAGATGCGCCGCGGTCGAGGTCTTGCCGACGCCACCCTTGAAGTTGGCAACCGCCACCATCTTGGCAGGCTGGCCTTCGGGGCGGTAGGGCAGGTATTCCTTGGCCTTCGATCCTTCCTGTCCGAAATGCGCGCGCAGGCGCAGCACCTCGTCCAGGGTGAACCATTTGGCGCCGCCGCTGGTTTCGGACCGACCTTGCGGCAGATCGGGGTTGGCCTTGAGCACGCGGCGGAAATGGCCGGTGGCCACGGGGATCAGGTAGCGGGTGATTTCCCAGGTCGAGAACTGGCGCAGGGTGCGCCCGCCGGTCTCATTCAGTCCGCGCCCGGCCAGATCGTCACGGCCCGCGGCACAGGCCCGCGCGATGGCGTCAAAGCCGTGGGTGCCTGTGGCCGGCCCCAAGGCTTTGGCAGCCTTGTCGGGGTCGATGTTGAAATAGGGCGGCTTCGCTTCGGGACGGTCTGCGCACATCTGTTTGCTCGATTTATGTTCGCTGTTTTTGTCAGGATACAGCAAAAGCCCGCACATGAAAGCATTATGCGCACATCTTGGTCTTTTCTCAGGAAATTCAGGGGGATGATTCGGGCGCAGGGGCCTGCAAACTGGACGCAGGATGGGCCAAAGGGGATGATTTCCCAAGTTATATCTTGTTATTTATATGTTACGGCGCTGGTTGATTTTAACTATCTCGTTGTTTTGCAAAGGTGAAATGGCCTTTTCTCAGATCGCAGTGACTCTGAAACCACGCTGGGGCGACTCTGATCCCACGCCACGGCGACTCTGATCCCACGTCGAAACGGTGGACGGCGGTGGCGCGGCTGCTTAGGGTGTCAGTGAAACCCCGATAGCGATCCGCATAAGCGGGCAGGGGGTAGAGCAGGCGACAGGCATGAGCAGTCTTACCACCACGGGACCATTGGGTCCTATGCGGCATCCGACGGGTGATTTTTTCATCTGTGATATTTTCGATGCCAGTCCCAAGGATGACCTGGGCAGTATGGAACATCCGATCTTTTCGCTCAGCACCCGGCCCGACCGGCGCATTCTGAGCTATGCCCACAACGGCACCCATATCGAGGTGACCCCCAGCGTGCGGGGGCGGGCGACGATGCACGACAAGGATATCCTGATTTTCTGTATCAGCCAGATCATGGCGGCGATGAATGCGGGGCGCGCGGTGTCGCGGACCTTGCAATTGCGCGCCCATGATCTGCTGGTGGCGACCAACCGCGATACGTCGGGCGATGCCTATGCGCGGCTGCGCGAGGCGTTCGAGCGGCTGGCGGGCACGCGGATTGTCACCAACATCAGCACCGGCGGCGAAGAGGTGACCAGCGGGTTCGGGTTGATCGAAAGCTGGGAGATCGTGCGGCGCAGCCGGGGCGGGCGCATGGTCAGCGTCACGGTCACGCTGAGCGAATGGATCTGGCGCGCGGTCATGGCCAAGTCGGTGCTGACCCTGAGCCGTGATTATTTCCGTCTGCGCAAACCGCTTGAGCGGCGCATTTACGAGCTGGCGCGCAAGCATTGCGGCCGGCAGCCCGAATGGCGCGTCAGCGTCGCCACCCTGCACAAGAAGGCGGGCAGTGCCGCGCCGGTCCGGGTGTTCCGTGCGGCCCTGCGCAAGATGATCCAGGACGGGCATCTGCCCGATTACCGGATGGACGAGGCGGCGGGCGATCTGATGGTGTTTACCCGCGCCAGCGCGGTCATCGACGATGTGGCAGCCCCGGTGCTGCGCGCCGACACGCTGGATCAGGCACGCGGCCTGCGTCCCGGTGCGGATGTCTATGCGCTGGAGGCCGAGTGGCGCAGCTGGTGGGACGCCACGGGGCGCACGCGGCTGGGGTCGCCCGATGCGGCGTTCCTGGGCTGGTTGCGCAAGAAACCCCAGGGTTAGAGACGGATCGGGCCATCTGGCGCAAAGGTCAGCGTTCGCGTGTTCAGGCCGGGGGCGATGCAGATGTAATCGAAATAATGCGCGGCAGGCACACCGGCCTGCACGCTGGCGCGGTGGCTGCGCATGTGCCAGTCCAGCGCTTGTGTGTTGGCCCCCAGATAGGCCACCGGCAGCCCGGTGTTGGTGAGGATTTGCAGGGTATAGCCGCGCTGCATCAGCGCGGTCAGCGCGGCGTGGTGGCGGGCGGGTTCGTTGTTTTCAACCTGGTCCAGACGCGGACCTTCGAAGGTGACGATGGCAGGCCAGGTTCCTGTGGCCTGCATTTTGGGAATCAGTGCCGAGATGATCCGCCCGTCGAACCCGTCGGTGTCGGATTTGATCATGCAGGGGGTGCGCGCCCCTGCCATCAGCTTGGCCGGTGACAGGGTTTGCCCCTGAAACGGACCCGTGCCGTCCAGCCGGGTTGATCCGGTGCCATCGTGGATGTCCAGCGACACTTTGGCCGCCAGCGCGGGCGGTGCGACAAGGGCCTGGGTACAGGTGACGTCGCCCATCCCGGCGGTGTTGGCTTGCAGATAGGTGAAATAGTCGGGATGGGCCTCGATGGCCCAGACGGGCCCCGTGGCATGGCGGCGGAAATGGGCGGCGCTGTCGCCGACATTGGCGCCGATGTCGATCAACTGGCAGGTGTCGGCCAAGTCGTTTTCGGCCAGAAGCGCGCCGATGATGTCCCAATAAAGCCTGTCGTATTGCGGATGCTTTTGCAGGATCGTCGGCAGGTTGTGCTCGGGGGGCAGGCGCAGGTCATAGGCACCGATGCGCAGGGTCTGGTCGTCTTGCGCCATCACCCCAGCCGGTCGCGCAGTGCATTCAGGTGGGTGTGCAGCAGCGATTGCGCCGCCTGCGGGCTGGTGGCCTCGGTGTAGCAGCGGAATTCCGGCGCGTTGCCCGAGGGGCGCAGGTGCACCACCGCGCCGCCCTCGAATGTCACGCGCAGCCCGTCGGTGTGATCGACCTCTTGTTCGGCAGGCATGGTGTCGAAAAATGCGGCGCGCGCGGCGGCGTCTTGTTTCAGATGCGC